>WLWD01002186.1_pt1 | contig 46081 bp, 38 predicted proteins | sample 6712731 | NCBI WGS metagenome assembly WLWD01 (sample SAMN12718690, study PRJNA576275) | sponge metagenome | isolation source: marine sponge | host: Mycale hentscheli | place: New Zealand: South Island, Marlborough, Capsize Point | collected 2014-11-01 | reverse complement strand
ATAAAAATACCGCCACAAAGAATTTATTTCAGGCTTTCATTCCGGGTGGGTGGTAAAAAAAAATTGTATGTAACTTAAAATAGCATTTTTGTACGTACCATTTGGATACTGCTGAGGATGAGTTGTTGCTGTAGCTCCAGATGAAACTGTCTTCCTACACAGCTACACCACGGGTTGAACTCCAGTGTCGTGGCGTTTCCGGTTTTGAGTAAGAGTTGTGAAGGAGCTGGTGGGATAGCCAAGGAAGACGCTGTCATAAGTGAATCAGTGGCGTTATCTACAGTATATTTTAATTATATATTATTATATGCTATTATTAAGTAAAGAGTTAAGACATACACTTTTCTTGATCTGTATCCATTTCGTCATTCTCATTGAAACTATCGGATCCACACCATTGTAGTCATACAATAGCTCATCGTTTTCTTCACTATCGTTTTCACTGTCAATATCACTGTCCAGAGCATGCATAATAACGTCTCCTGAAAATGGCAGGAAGTAAAAATAACACCTCATGTACATGTACAATGTATGCATTAAATCATCAAATGGTTAATGCATTTATAAGTATCTAAGTGAACTTTATGATGCATCGGTAATGATAACTACATAATTAAATGCATAAATGGAAGCATAAAACTTGACATAATTTTGGATAAGAGAGGATTGAATAACGAAATGAATGGTAGGAGTAGGAAAACTTACCCACACACAATTTTTGTTCCGACTATCCACGGAACTCCTTAGAGACTGCACCAAAGAAAGGTCGGTAGCCTGAGCCCACGTCAGATTGTCTGCAGGCTTCACACAAGGAAGGCTATTGTATTTAGTTAGTAACTTCTTCAGTAATGAAGATTGGGAGGTTATACTCTTCGACAACCTGGATGCTAAATATTGACCAGCTAAGAGGATAGCATTAATTTAAATAATTAAAGTTAAATTCATAAAAATTCTACCATTTCCTTACCAGCAAACTTTGACTTTAAGTTCAATAAAAACCATCGCTCTCTAGCACAAGTTGAAATACAATAAAAAAAACCAGCTCTCTTTTCCTCTTCCACAATTCTCTTTACATCCTGAAATACAATTGAGTTTTCTTCCCATCTCTCAAGTGCGTACTTTCTTTCCCATACACGTAATTCAACATCCATTTTAGTTCAAACCATATGAAGGTGAATTACATAATTGAACACAACCATTTTTTACACAAATTAACCTAAACTTACTGTTTTAATTTCGCCATTAATATCTCAAAATTAGCTGAAGTGCAATTGGGTATGTCCTTATTCAACTTGTAGTAGAGCTCCAGAACAGCTGCATACTTCTCCCCAAACTGTGAATCTCCTAATTAATATTGTGTATACATGTACATACACGCTCACTAGCTCCTAACACATGTGTGCATGCACACACACAATGGAAGATTAAATTATCAAATACCTGAATCAGATGATGAATCCGTTATTTCAGCTTGGTACCAGCTTTCAATATCGACTGTAGTAAAATTCACTACAATACGTTAAAAAAACATTTTAAAAATGTTATTTTTAACGAATTGCTTAATAATGTTGTTCCGATTGTACTCATTATTTAGTTAGCTAGATATATCCAGTTGTACTTGGAAACAAAAGACAAAAAAATCGAACCTTCTGAATGTGTGATTGTTCTATCAAGCTCAACTTTGCATTTCTCACGAAGTTGTAATGCTTTGTTCATCCTTGAAGGTAGCAGCGTGACTATATACACAATACAGTGACTAAATGCCAGAAAAAATTAATAAATAGAAAAGCTCACCAATCTTTTGAGCTGAGTGTTCAGTAATGCAACAAAGCATCTACTAACACATCAACTCTAGTTGGTTTAGATGTAGCAGAGCTACAGAGCTAACCGAGTGCTTATTCCTTTGACAGATATAAGTTTAATAAGCCATAAATTCTCGGCATTGTGGCCCTTCAAGTGGCATGAGAAATGAATGAGCCACAGCTTATATGCTGTTTGATACAAGCAAGGTGAATTGTGTGTGTGAATGTGACTGAATGGCACTGAATGGCAAGGTGTTAATTGCCAGGTTGTACTACCAGGTTGAAGTGAGAAAAACAGAGTAAGGGCCAAGAAAAGAGATTAAGATTGGGGAAGAATTAATAAAGACAGAGTGTAGGGAAGGAAATAGAAGGGACAGAAGGAAAGAGTGAGGGTGGGTGAGCAAAGTGATATATTAAGTCAAATGAATGCAGGTTTTTCGAGCGCACTACGAGGCCGAGGAGTGCGCTCGGAAAACACACCCTGGATAAAGGTCCAGGGTGCCTGCTGTGATATAAAAAGGTTTGATAAAGAAGGGGTGAGTGTTCATTGTTCTTTGGCAGTTCGGCTGCAGAGGTGGTAGGAGTGTGCTGCTTCCACCGTGGGCGTCTTGGTGTGGACAAGGAGATCTCCTGTGCTGGGTGGTCTTCTTCTCGACACCATGGGTATGAAAGGCCAACTCCTCTTCAAAGAGGGCAGCATATATCTCTCCGTTGGTGATGGAGGGATGGGATCTCACAGACATGACCATGGTCATGGCTGGTAAGTCTTTCTTGCTACCTTGGTAACTTTGCCCTAAAAATTGTGGTCTCATTTCCTTGGTCATTGTTGCAAACCTTCGCAGATATGACCACAACATTTCCACACCCTCTCCATCAGTGAGACCAAAGCCAGACTTGTGGCGTGGACTGTATTTGAGCTAATTAGAAAAGAAATTCATAAATCAGGAAAACCTATTTAAAACTTCTTACTTGACAGTCTACTTTGTGGCCATACGCATGAAACACATGCACAGCAAACTAAAAAAATTGATTAAGATCATGTCGCCCTTGATTCTGTTTGTTATAAAAATGAAACCAACTAATAATTTTAAATCTTACCTCAAGATGCTTAGAGAGGGAACAGGCCACATCATAAAGTACGTGAACTTTCTTGTAATGCTGGGTAAAGTCCAGCAGATGCTCTAGCATGTAGACAATGTATGAGAACCTACACATAGCAATTTTTAAGTACAGTTGGAATGTGAAGAAGGTCCTACCTTTCTCCATGACGAATTGACAGAAACTTGAGAGGAAATTCATGTCGACACACTACTCCAACTAATCCAGTCTCATCCAAACCTTTGTACCGATTCGTGATCGAAGTGCATCTCTTGCCAAAAACTGATTGCACTCCTATATATACACACACACACATATATGTATTAAAAAAATAAAAAATAAATAAAATTTCATACCTTTCTTTTAAACACATTAATAACTCCATAACTTGAAACATTGTTATCAACTGTTTTTTGAGGACAAAAAAAATGATCCCTTATTAAGAGGACGGACACTACTACCTGAAGATTTTTTCGGCACAGACCAAAATTTCCATCAATAGATAGAAACACAGAACCATTCTAATAAATTTAAAGCAAAACATGAATTATGTGTATTTTAAAATAAAAGAGAGGGTACACTCACTTGAGGGCAAGCAGGACATCTTGATCCATTATTTGTTCTATCTGGAATCAAAGTCATCAAGTGACGTAATGAAGATAAAATAAAATTGCACACTTCCTAGGTAAAATCAATTACCTACAACTCACCTATATTCTTCAAAGCTGTAATGGAGGCCTAATGCGGTTGTAAGGCGCAGCAGGTAAGGGGTCCACAACAGAAGGTGTTCGGAGCTAGGCGGTGAAGGACCAGGAGCCGTCTGTATCTACGGGCTGTGCTACTAGCTAAGACACTGCACAACCGCTGGCCGTTAAGCTTGCAGTCTTGCAGCGCAACCTAAAGTCAGCACCAATAGATTTGAGCGCCTTTAAACTATGAATTACAAGTCTTTATGAAGTCTAAGCTAGGTGATGTAAACTGTGGGTGGGTCATGAATAACATTAGTAAAAGGTAAGGCATGGCATACATATACACCTTTGGTAGGTGATGATTAAATGAATTAACAAGTCTGCAAGTGTGTATAGGTCCAGCCTAATTGTCTTGGATGAAGTCCTAGACATCCTCCGGGGGGGGGGGGGGGGGGGGGGGGGGGGGGGGGGGGGGGGGGGGGGAAAGTGTTGCTTGATTCTTCTTCTGAGAGGAGTGGAACTATCTTGCAGGTGGGGCGAGTATAAGATTTCCCATGACATCGGACAGTGACCGCTCTGACTTGTCCATCATCTCCTGGGTGCGTCTGTTGGACTCTTGCTAGTGGCCAGACTGCCATTAAAGACCTCACCATACTTTGGGAAAGGTGTCATACAGACAACCCTGACATCAAGGCTACTATTCCAAAAGATGTCAAACTTGGTGGTGGTATGGCCAAATTCGATCGCCTACCTCGCCTTGAATTACCTAGTTTCAACGGCGAGAACAGTGGATGGCGTCCATATTGGGAAAAGTTTAATAACATTCTCAAGAAAGACCCTACACTCACGGACGTAGATCGACTATCATTCTTACTTATGACGATAAAGTGCAAAGAAGGCAACGAGATTATTGATTCTAAAACCCGGCAGGGTCCTGACTACGAAGCCGCTGTACAAGCTCTAAAAGAACGCTATGATCAACCTCGGATTATCAGTCGTTCCATTCACCAGGAGTTTATCAAACATACCTGGAAGCTTACGGACGAAGGTATTGGTCAGATCATTACTCTTATTCAACGCACTGTCTCGACAATGAAGGAATGCTCGGTGGATTCTCTTGAGAAGCTTTACACTGTCATAGCTGAACTTCTTATGCCAGATGACTTTTTTCGTTACTGGATGGAAAAAACAGCCGAGTCAAAGACTACCCCGACGATCCGATAAGCTCATGGAACTGCTTCAACAATATCGACTACGGTTGCAGGGCCGAACTGCGGATTTCTCAGCCACACCAAAATCTTATGCAGCATGTTCAGTTAAGCAGAAGCAGGGAAAATCTACTACTTTCCGTGTGCAAAGAGATGATAACTGTGCCTGCTGTCATAACGGCAATCATTCTCTCTACTTGTGCGATGCATTCAAAGCCAAAACAGTGGATGATCATTTCAGCACTGCCTCTAGATTAAAGGTATGCACGAATTGCTTACCTTTTAACCATTCATGCCGTGATTGTCCTAGTCGTAGCACCTGCAAGGTATGTGGAAAACATCACCATTCTCTTCTTCATCGAAATAGATCTTCAACTCAAGTGACAAATAGGATTTCTACTATCAAACAGCAGCAGCCTACCTCTACTTCTACTAACGCACATGCCGCTCCCTCTTGCAATAAATTGCGAGGGGAGGCTAAAGTAGTCCTGGGAATATGCCAGGTCACTGTTGAATCAAGAGGACGACAACAGAAAGCACGAGCGCTTCTTGACAGTTGTTCCCATATGTCGTTCATGACCAGTCGACTAGCTCAGTCACTCAAAGTTAAAAAGATACACGAGCCTACACAACTAACTGGCATATCTCAGACAGAGGTACCAGCCTGCCCCTACAAGGCTGAAATATCACTACTACCTGATAGACATTCTTCTATTCCACTGACTACAGTCATTATATCAAAAATTACTGGAGACTTGCCTGGTTTTCATCTGCGTGGAGTGCGAGAACTTCCTTTCTTACAAGGTCTCACCCTTCCTGATCCTAGCTTCGACAGACCGGGAAGAATTGATCTACTTTTCGGTTCCGATGTGCTCGATCAACTCATGCTACCAGGAAGAAAATCTTCCGTAGATGGCACACTACACGCTTGGGAGACCGTGTTTGGTTGGTCTATTCGAGGAAAATGCGCACCTCAACCTCCTCCACTGGAGTCACTTCTCTGTCTCCATTCTCGACAAGCCGATTCAGACACTGACGACTTGTTAGCAGCGTTCTGGGAAACTGAAGAAGCACCGTCCGATCTTGACCAGTACACAAAGGAAGAACAACTGGCTCTAGAGCACTTTCAAAAGACTCACAGCAGGAATGAGGAAGGTAGATATATTGTTCGTCTATCTGTGAAATCTGTTCCTCCTGAACTGGGTTCTTCTCGCGGTCAGGCTTGTAGAAGATATTACCAGAATCAACAGTGTCTTCAACGCAAAGGAAAATGGGAAGATTACAACAAGGCACTACAAGAGTATGCCGATTTTGGCCACGCTGAACCTGTTCCTACTCCTGAGCTCGACAAACCTAATTCAACTACTTTCTATCTATCCTCACATGGAGTTGTCAAACTCTCCAGCACTACCACCAAACTTCGAGTAGTTTTCGATGCATCAGCGAAGACTACTACAGGAATATCTTTGAATGATACTCTACTTCCTGGCCCAAGCCTTTACCCTTTACTCATTGATATAATTCTGGACTTTTGCTAAAGCCCTTGGTCTTCATTGGGACACCAGGAAGGACACATTACATATCTCAACTCCTACTCTTGAAGCTAATGACAATCCCACCAAAAGAAAGATAGCCTCTGACGTGGCTAAGACATTCGACCTGCTCGGATGGTTCGCACCATGTACGATTCTTGTGAAGATCATTTTTCAGGATCTTTGGAAGCTCAAATTAGCATGGGATGACCCTGTTCCTGACCATATTGCCAGAGTTTGGACAAACTGGAAAAATTAGCTTCCACTCATCACTTCCCATCCAAAACCTCGCTTTCATCTCGTCAAGGGTAAAGAAGTCATAAGCCTTCAATTGCACGGCTTCAGTGATGCCTCGAAATCAGCCTACGCAGCGGTTGTTTACTTGCGTGCTGTCTACTCGGACACGACAGTTTCTACGTCTTTACTACTCGCAAAGACCAAAGTTGCACCATTGAATGGCTGTACAATTCCAAGAAAGGAACTCAATGGAGCTCAGCTATTGAGTAAGCTCTTGGTTTCTGTTGCTAACATTCTCTCAATTTCTCTTGCAGATGTGTTTGCGTGGTGCGATTCTACAATTGTACTGTGCAGGCTTTCCTCTCCCACCTCCAAGCTAAAGATGTATGTCTGCAATCGAGTGACTGACACAGTTAGTCGAATTCCAGCCTCTCACTGGAGATATGTTCCTACGGATTGCAACCCCGCAGATGTAGCTTCCAGAGGAACAACACCTTGCCAACTTATTCCATTTAAATTGTGGTGGAATGGACCAACTTGGTTGCTACAACCTCCATCAGCATGGCCTGCTAGCACGGAGTGGAGGAACAAGAATAGCTTAGTAGAAACTAAGCCAATGGTTTTGCTTACTGCCCCTCTTCTGCAGGACGTTACTGAGTTATTCTCCTCATATGTTAAGACTTAAAAGAGTGATAACATGGTGCTTGCATTTTGTTTTTAACTGCAGGTCTACACGAGAAGCCAGACTTACCTCATTTCAGTTGTCACTTGACGAGTTGCAGACCACGGAGAACAAGCTACTTAAGCTCAGCCAAGGTCGTTCTTTTGCCGCTGATCGGGACTCCCTACTCAGCACAGACAAGGTCTCATTACAAAGTAAACTTTCTCATTTTCGGCCTTACCTGGACGACAATGGACTCATCTGTGTCGGCGGTCGATTGGAGAAATCTGATCTGGTTGTAAGACAAAAGCATCCAATCATTTTACACAGGGCAGATTCTCTAACGAAGTTGATATGTGAACAATTGCATGTGGCTTGAAAAAAACATACATCTGTGTTTTCGTATGTATGGCAACTAAGGCTGTACATCTGGTGGTGGTCAGAGATCTCTCAGCTAACGGTTTTCTAGCAGCTCTACGTTGTTTCGTAGCTCGTCGAGATGTCCTGAGACTCTAGCAACTGACAATGGCACTAATTTCATAGGTGCTCAGAAGGAGTTGAAGGATCTGTATGACTTGTTGAAGGCTCCTAATTCAGGATGCTATGTACAGATTTTGCACAACTCAACATATAAAGTGGATCCATACACCTGCCAGATCACCTCATTTTGGGGGCTTGTGGGAGGCTTCAGTTAAATCTATGAAGCTCCTTCTCACCAAAGTCGTAGGTCCTCACAACCTGTTCATTGATGAACTATATGTGACCGGATTTGTGAAAACCCGGCTAAACGCGGCATCTAAAGTTTTCTAATTTATTCTACCAGTAGGCTGCACGGGGCCTTGGGATGCCTTCCTCCTAATTTGGAAGCTGTAGCACAAGCCGTCTTCGCCCTACAACACTTCAGTATTTTTGCTCAACTTATTATTGCTGATTTCGAAAAAAACGCCCGGTAAAGGCGTTGCTAAGGTCAGGGGGCGTGCCTTGTGTCCGTATACTATTACTGCGTGTCTCCGGGACACTATGGAATAAATTGGTTACAGGCGGATTGAAAGAAGTCTAAAAGGCTTAATGCAGGGCTCCTTAAGAAACTATGATGACGAGAATTGCGTGAGTACGTGAATTATGTAGAATAGCAAGTGAATTAGTTAGCTACAGTTTTTTCCCGGCTGTTAGTGAAAAGCCCGCCAATAATTTCTTAGCAACTCTCCGTACACGAGTCCAACTGGCTAGTTGTTTCTAGCCTCCTAGTGTGAGTTCTAGAGCACGCCAGAGCTTACAACTGCGTCATAAGCTAGAGCTAACTGGTGTCTATCCATTTCTGCCATAAAAAAATTTTCGAAAAAATTCGACCCATAACACTTTACCCGGTGATACTGAAAAATATTGTTTGCCGCGTTTAGGTGTATTTTCCCTAATCCGGTCACATATAGTATCACCGTGGAGGTAAAGGCAATCCTCAATAGTCGCCCACTTACTCCACTCGACTCTACACAAGACGATGGCATAGAGGTACTCACTCCTGGACATTTTTTGGTGGGTAAAGCTATCAAATCTGTTCCAGCTCCCGATTTATCGAATCGCAAGTACAACCACTTATCTGGATGGAATTTACGTCAACGAATAATGTCAGACTTCTGGGAACGATGGAGTAGTGAATACCTTAAACACTTGAATACGTTCAAAAAATGCCATCAACCACAACGTTCAGTAACTGTTGGTGACATAGTTCTCATCAAGGATGCAGACCTTTTCATTCATTCTTGGCCTTTAGCACGAGTCATCCAAACTCACCCAGGTGAAGATGGTTTAGTTCGTGTAGTCACAGTCCGGACTCAAAAGGGAACATACAAGAGAGCCATTCACAAATTAGTTCCACTAATAGAGAACACCATTTTCCCCTGCGGAGGAGGTTCGGGCTCTCTCCCTCCACAGAAGGGAGCAAAGAACTGATGGCACGCATGCTCGATGCCTCGATGCCCCGGGTTCTAGGTCGTCAATCGGAGAACGTCGATGTCACCGATATTTAACTTATATATGTTTAATGCACTGTATTTTTATTCCTTAGTTACCCTTTTTACTTACTTTTGTGACTCATTCTTGTAACTCTCTATCGATTCTGTCATCTCTCTACTTTTATATCAAGGTTACATATATTACTATTAATTTACAAGCTTACTTAACTTAGTCTATTGAGTTATTTAAGTCTCAGAGCTGCTTTACCAAGACAGTTCTATTCCAGAAGTTTCAGACAGTGGGAGAGCGAGCAGGGATTTACGACCCCGGCCTCTACTCTTCAACATAGTTACAGGATTTCCGGTTGATCCACGGCAAGCTGGTTTCCTGTCCTGGAACTCTGACTCCATCCTCAATACTCGCTAGTGAGTCTTCACTTCATAGTCCTCTGCTTCTGCTGTGTAGTGCGCGTCATTAGACGATGTTGGGACACAGATCCTCTACTTGCTGGACAGTCCTGAACAGTATTAGAAACAGTTGGAATCGTTTGTGTTGCAATTTGTTTAAGGTGAAATCATAAAATGACTGGACTAGAAGTCTTCATAGAGGGAAGTGATGAAGAGTTCGATGACCTGGAAGAAATGGAGATAGGAGAAGGTAAGTTTTTGTTTTGTTTTTTGTTGTTGTTTTTTTAAGTTTCATTTGTTCATAACAGAGGGTGATTGCATGCATTTTGACGAACTCCCCCAACCACTGGAAGACCAACTTACCACTGCATTGTCCTCCCAGGATACAGACTTGCTTCCTCCCAGTTCTCCTGTAGTTGAAGGTGCCCATGAGATGGATTTTGATGGGGAAACTGAATCACCAAGCCAGGAGACATCAACTACGGAACCTGTATGGAACAAACAATTGTCAGTTCCTATTCTACATTCCTTCTCCTCCTGGCCCCACTGTTTCAATACCTGAAGTTCCAAAAGAAATTTTCCAACTTTTTTTTACATCGGAACTAGTGACTATGATTTCAGACGAGACCAATAAATATGCCAGAGAAGTGATAGCCCCAAGGAAATCGACAAAATGGACTGAAGTTACTGTGGAAGAGATCTATGCGTACTTGGGATTCAATTTTCTGATAGTGACAGGATTTCCAGAGACAGATATTTAGAAATATCTAGAAACTTACATTTTGTTAACCCTTTCGTTCCCAATCCCGCTTTGAAGCGGGTGAAGACCGGTTGGCTTCTCCGAATTTTTTAAAATAGTTACTTTATAGCTAGAACCTTCAGATTGCATACACAGATGCCCAATGTGTTGGAGAAGCATCTAAAATAGCTTTCAGCCAGGACTGCTTCGACAGTACCTCACAGCAGTTGCGTTTATTTCTTCCTCGGCAAAACAAAAAAAACATCGGTTCTCCGTCGAATTTTTAAAAAAGTTACCTTCTTCACAGCAGCTTCATTTATGGATCCAGTCATCTCCAGAGCTTTGTAGAAGCAGCGAAAAATTGCTTGAGCCCAGTAGCCTTCCGTAACACATTGAAACAACCGCTTCTTTGCCGACCAAGACTTTGCGGTTTGACTTACTGTCTTCTTTTTTTTTTTATAAAATCGCCAGTTCAACTGGGGGCCTCCCCATTACGTACAGTCTTAGGTAATGCTTATTACATCATAGGAAAAAAGTGAGCGTGTCGTGTGATCCAGGTAACTACTATGCAAAAAAAAAATTTTTTTCAAAGTCAATTTGGAAAGATGGCGTCTACCAGTTACAGTGCTGTGGAAGTTTTAGACTTGCTTGATACTAACTCTAGCGACTCAGGATCAAGCGGAGAAGAGGGAGACGACATCAAGGGCTATAGGAGGCCCTGTATCAGGGTTGGGGACCAGACCCCGTCAACTCTGACACTGACAATGGAAGTCAAGAAGATGATCGATGTAAGCTTGTCTTTCTCTTGTCTTTCTCTTGAAAACTAGCAAGCTTCTGTTGTGGAAAGGACTTATTTATATCTATATTGAGATAGAGAAAGCTGTTTAGCTATAATATATATATATTTCATTGAGTTTTGAGATTTGAAAGTGGGTTGTGGTTTGTTGAACAATTTCAAATTTTCAAAAAAATTGAATTTTTTTTTACCAGAATGTACTACTAGGACCAGATGTGTATGCAGTCACCGACTCGATTGTGAAGAGGGATTGTGAAGAGGACGCAGATGAGGCAACAGGAGCAGAGTCTTCCATTGATGAAGGAGATGCCGGACCTGGCGAAGTACACTCGGAGCCCCACCCCCCCTCCCTCCCAAACAAAAATCCTGTATGAAACCGCATACAATACATCATAAAGTTGCAATTATATAGGATCATGAATAATTTGTTGTTTGTATTACAAATATCTTTGTTGTTTGTGTTTTTGTGTACATGAAATTGTTTTGTAGTGGAGCTCCGATGTCCGATGGCATATGTTCCTTGTGCATAGGCGTAGCAGCCGGTCCGGCGGACCGGCGGCCGCCGGACCAATAATTGAACAGATGAGGGGAAAAAAAAAAAAAAAAAAAGCTAATAATAAACGTTTACTGACCTGAGACACTCCAACAGTAAACAATTATTGCCTGAACTTTAGTTTTAGTTATGTTTTGTTGAGTTTTCTGCCTCGAGTCACCGACATCATCCATTTCTATTTACAGTCGTGCTTCCAGCTTAAAGAATAGATTTTTTGAATTACATTTAAAAAAATGAATAATACCGCGCACGCTCGGCAAGAAAAAAAGCAGCTTCTAGCTCAACGAAAGGAGTGGAGCTGAGCTAACAGAAAGTGGAGAATGGAGGATCGGAAACAACGAATTGTTATATCTGGAGTTGAAGGCCCAAATCAGCCTAAGAATTATTCTTTTCCTTTACGTTCTTTTGGAACAAAAGGAGAAAAGAGATGTTTCAGGGGAGAGTGGTTTAGTCAGTGGTTATGGCTGGACTACAAGAAACCTACAGATACAGTTTTATGTTTCTATTGCTCCCAGGCCAACCAGAAAAAATTGATACCTCCTGGTCTTAGTAGCAAGAGAGAGGAATCTTTCATTACGAAGGGATTTATCAATTGGAAAGATGCTTGTTCAAGCTTTAAGTGAGTAACTTTATCACTATTAATAAGAAATTCTGCACTCATTTGATTTGCTTCTATACTATTATTATTGCATACTCTAGGCGTCACCAAGTATCAAAGTATCATACAGATGCAATGCAAGCAATATCTGCTTCCCAACCTGATGTGGGGGTTATGTTGAGTCATGCACATAGTGAGCAGAAAAAATTGAATGGAGAGATGCTGATGTGTATACTTCAAGATGTACAATTCCTAGGAAGGCAAGGAATACCTTTACGAGGGCATAAGGCAAGCGACAGCAATTTCATGCAGCTATTGAAGTTGCGTAGCCATGACAATCCGGTAAGAAAGTTTATATTAGTTCACTGATGTACTTTTGGCGCACATTATATAAAAAAACAATTCTTGTACTATATGTATCATCTGATAAAATCAAAAGTATAAACTATACTAGTTTTATTAGGTTATATTACAGTGTTTGAATAACAAGCACAATACAAGTGCTTTCTTACATAACTGAGGATTATATTAATGTAACAGTAATTTGGAAAAGGGACCAATTACATAAAATCAAATTGTACAGGAGAGGGCCTGTAGCTATGTCAAAAAAAAATTAAAACAAAAAACCTTCTAAATTTTCTTTCTTTTTTCTTCTATCCTTTGTCTATACTTATGCCTAATTTGAGTAACTATAAACTTTCAGGCCGAGCTCTAACACCCCTTCTGAAACAGCCAATTTTTAAACTTTTACCGCAATCGGTCTTTCTTCATAAGCACTATACATAAATTTATTAGCTCTATTTTAATTTTATATATATAATATATATATATATATAGGATATTTCTGCGTGGCTTAGTAGTAAAGGAGATAAATACACCAGTCCAGAGATTCAAAACGAAATGCTGGGACTGATGTCTCATGCTATTATTCGATCTATAATTGAGCAAGTTCAGCAAGCAGATTATTTTACCATCATGATAGATGAGTGTGTTGATGTGTCAAGCAAAGAGCAGCTGACAATCTGCATCAGATATGTTGATCCTGATCTTGAAGTACATGAGGAATTTATTGGTCTATATTTATGTCCTAACATCAAAGCAGACACTATTGTATCAGTTTTGAAAGATGTCTTGGTAAGACTTAATCTTGACCTTTCTCGATGTCGCGGACAATGCTATGATGGCAGTAGCAATATGGCTGGTGCTAGGAATGGGGTCAAGACACAGATATTAATGCAAGAACCTCGTGCCCTCTTTACTCATTGTTATGGGCATGCATTAAGCCTTGCAGTAGCAGACTCTATAAAAAGTGTGAAAGTTTTGCAGTCAGTAATGGATACCACACATGAAATTAGTAAACTTTTCCAGTATTCCCCTAAACGTCAATTTATGTTTAAAAAAGTAAAAGCTGATATTTCACCTGATACTATGGGTTTTCGTATCTTGTGCCCAACCCGTTGGACGGTGCGTAATGAAACTTTTCAAAGCATTCATGACAACTATGAAGTCATTTTGGAATTATGGGAAACTATATTGGAAGAATGTCTAGATTCCGAAACTCGAGCTAGAGTAAATGGAGTCAGCAGTCAAATGAGGAAATTTGAATACTTTTTTGGAGCCAATCTTGTTCTAATTATCCTGAAACACACTGACAACTTGAGTAAAACATTACAGAAAACCAAGATGAGTGCATCTGAGGGACAGGTCATTGCCAAAATGACCGTTTCCACCCTGCAGGTAAACATATAGATTGATATATAATATAATTAATTATACATAGTGCAGTGGTGAAATATACCAACTCTTTAAGTTTTCTTGCTATTTTTTTTACAGTCAATACGAACTGAAGAAAACTACAAACAGTGGTGGCAAAAGATTAAGAAAGAAGCAGAGGAAATTGGCATTGATGAACCCCGACTGCTGAGGAAAAAAAGAGCACCGCAACGATTTGATGATCACAGTAGCACTGGGAATTATCATTCTTCTCCTGAAGACCATTACCGTGCAATATATTTTGAAGCTTTAGATGCCACAACTTCCTGCATCCAAAATCGTTTTGAGCAAGAAGGATTCCAAACGTACAGTAGACTTGAGCAGCTTTTGATCAGAGGTGATACAGGTAGTGAGAATGATGACTTGTTTGATCTATATCATGATGACTTCAACAGGAGCACACTTGAGGCTCAGCTATTCTGCTTCCACAGTAACTACAGTATTAAGGAAGACATTGGAATTGCAATATCATTCAACTACTAAAAGACATGTCAGTTGCTGAAAAAAGCCTCTTTTCTCAAGTAATCAAAGTTGCTCGCACTTTATTGGTGGTTCCAGCTACTAATTCTATTAGTGAGAGATCATTTTCAGCAATGCGTCGTATAAAAACATATCTACGATCTACTATGTTGCAGGAGCGATTGAATTCGGTGATGGTGATGCATGTGCATCAAAATTTCACTGATAATTTAAACTTAAACTTTATAGCTAATGAATTTTGCTCCAAGAGTGACTATAGAAAAGATAAATTTCCTAAATTTTAACTTTTTTCCCCACTACTTTTAAAGTTTTTGTTATTGCATTGTTCATAAATCAGATATACTTAAAACATGACACAATGTTCGCCTGACCAATCCATGACAGGCTGCTACACCTATGTTGTGGACACTCATAGATGTCTCCTACATGATCACAATCAGCACCAAACACAGCAAACAACATATTTTATTGTTGAACTACTATAATATTGGTATAAAGTACATCAAACAATATTATTTCTATTTTTTTTTTTTTTTTTATTGATGGGAAAAGTGGAATTTTTTGGGAAAAAAATTTTTTTTTTTTAAAGTAATAGTAGAGGGCCTAAATATTATTCAATTTTCTCAATCAAAAAATGAGGGGAATCCCAAACTCTTGGTCTATTTAGTGATATATGGTTGCTATGGGGTTTTCCCAGCCAGCATCGAGTTAAAAAAATAAAACGGTAATGTACTATTCCGCGTAGAAGATTAGATTTTTCCGCGCGCGTCCAAACAATTCGGGAACAAGAGGGTTAATAACTCAACTCCACTTTGGCTCCACGTACAGATCCGAACTATGACAAGCTTGGTAAAGTGCGACCACTTCTGAACTACCTCGGTGAGAAATTCCAGTCTATGTACAACCCCGGCAAGGAATTAGCTATAGACGAAGCGGTGATTAAGTTTCAGGGGCGCTCGTCCTTGAAACAATAATTTCCACCACACTTGGCAATACATCGTTTTGACAACTTCTTTACTTCCCACAGACTGCTAGATGATCTTTACCAATCTGGTCTTTACGGCTGTGGTACTGCCAGATCAAACCGCAAAGGTTTTCCCAACATGCAAAAAATAAATAATTGTAGAACAGGTAAACCACATATAAATAAAATATCTAATTAATACTACAGAATATTAATATAATTTATAATTTAATTCAGGGGAGATATTATCAGAGTGCAGGCTAGGAAAATAGCAGCATCTGCAAGGATGGACAATAAATGCCGTCTCCCCTTTGATGGCCTGCAGGTTGATTACGTTGGATAAATGCCTGGGAGTACGGCCAATCGGGATTGGTAACACAACTTGCGGTCTGATTGCTAAGGCTGTTCTCTCAATCGTGAAAACGGACACCCAGGACGCTGCTGGGAGTCTCCGGTTATGCGCAAGCCAGATGTATGGCTGTGAGGCGACATTTCACTCTGTGCGGCAGAGCTTTTCAGAGCAGGGATGCGAGGCGGCTCTCCTGGTGGATGCTACCAATGCCTTCAACACCCTGAACAGATTGAAGGCCCTACATAATGTCAGCCATCGTGTCCTATCCTCTCAACCATCCTGACCAACTCGTACCGGGCCCCCTGTGAGCTGTTCATCGATGGTGACGTCCTTTACTCACAGGAGGGTACAACACAAGGAGATCCCCTAGTCATGCCGTTCTATGCTCTCGCCTTGGTGCCCCTGATGAAAAGGCTGACCACCTCTGTGGCCCAGGTGTGGTATGCTGATGACGCTGCAGCTACGGAGAAAATTATGAACCTGCGCAAGTGGTGGGATGACATCTCCACCATGGGCCCACCCTTTGGATACCATGCTAATGCCTCCAAAACATGGCTGGTAGTCAAACCAGAATTCCTAGCTGAACCATCGGCGGCTTTTGCGGACACCAATGTACAAATAACCAGTGAAGGTCGGCCATACCTGGGTGGGGCCATAGGAAGTGAAGCCTACGTCAAGCAGTTTGTGGCGGGTAAGGTTCTGCAGTGGTCAAAGGACCTGAAACTGCTCTCTGCGATCGCAGCCTCTCAGCCTCACTGCCGCCTTTGCTGCCTACACACATGGCATGAAGAGTAAGTGGTCTTACCTATCCAGGATTCTCCCTGATACCGGTCACCACCCACAAGCATTGGAGGATATCATCCAGTGCAAGCTCTTACCAGCGCACACAGGCTACTCCCCGCTCAACGACACTGAGCGAAAGCTGGTGGCTCTCCCTGTACGACTGGGTGGTTAGGCTTGTTAGACTCGTCGCTCAATGCTGAGCAAGAATACAATGCCTCCCTCAGGGTTACGGCCCCATTGCAACAACTGCTGAACGATCAGTATCACTTGTACTCCTACGAGGCACTGGTGGGCCAGATGACCACAAAGTCTGACATCCAACGCGAGACCCTGGTGCAGACGGCCACCAGTTTGTGCAGCGTACTCTCACCTGCTCTCCAAAATGTCGTTGATCTTGCCACCTTACCTGGCTCCTCTGCCTGGCTTACGTGCTTGCCAATCAGGGAGCATGTTCCATACCAGGGTGCCTTTGTTGATGCCTTGGCATTGCGCTATGACTGGCCTTTACAGAAGACTACCTCATCATGTGAATGGCGGGCCAAATTTACCGTCGATCACCTGCTGTCTTGTCTATGTGGGGGCTTTCCTTCACTCTGCCACAACGATAGCAGAGACCTCACTGCAATTCTTCTGGCAGAACACGGCTGTATTCTAGCCGGCAGGTAGCGGTTAATTGTTTCACTTCCGCGTATATACGGTACAGCCTCATGAATATTATAATTAGAATGCCGGTTGTGCAAGAAATAAGCCCCTTCTTTCCAGTCGTATTTCTTCAATTTTTCATTCTAATTGTAACCTCTGAGGTCACAGGATTATTCCCCAGTGGTTATAAACCCATTCCTATTCCATTGCGCATGTTAAAAAACAATATCCAGCAACCACACATTGACCTTTTTCATTCCACGGTGGTTTTAATTGAGGGTGATAGTCGACTAGGGTTTCTCCAGCGAGGTTTTACTCAAGACAGGAAGTGCTTCAGTAATTTTCACAAAGGTAAAACATTTCAAAATGGTAATTATTTCCCCCCCCCCCCCCAAAAAAAAAAAAATACACCATGAAATGTATACACTAGTAAAGGAATTTCATCTTGAGCAGCTTCAGAAACACTGCAGAATTTGTAGCAATAGACTGTCCAAATCCAAGGGCAGCTCACAACCAGTATACTGCTGCACTGACATCAGTGAAGACCTTGCCACTTGTATTGGAATTAGGAGTGTGGCTGATGATGATGGTGTTCCATTGCCTCCTAAATTTTGCAATAATTGTTTCATGAAACTGTGTAAGGTGAAAAAGGCCAAGGAATCAGGTACTCCATCACATCCGATTCAACCAATGGAATGGACATCACACACTGATGACTGTACAGTAAGAGAGTATGAACAATAATACTTCATCTTTCTAATAAATACATTAATAAACAATTAATTAATTAACTGAAAATTCCATAGTAACCTATCAATGGTTATCTTATCCTTCCAAACCATTTGAATTGGGCCCATATTAAAAATAGAATTGTAAAATACTAATTACCTTAAAAATGAAATAATAATAATAATAATAATAAAACACCCAGCAGTTAATTTAGTTTTTTATTCTTCAACCCATTACTACCAGAAATTTAAAATGTATAGATTTGTCAACACTTCCAACAACTATCTAAAGGTGGTGGACACAATAAAAAGGCGCAAAAAAATAGGGGCCGCCCGAAAGGAGGACTGAGTATGTCAACTCAATCGATATAATACGGTTGACCCTGGAAGATCCTTACCCCAGCTACATATGTTCGTCCTTGTCAGGAAAACTCACTTGCCCCATCTGCCTATCCCTCCTGAATAGACCTGTTCAGCTCTTATGTGATAGAGTGGTTTGGGTCTCCTGGTGCTGCCAAGAAATTCAGGCATTGTATTCCTTGGCATGCCCTTGCTGCTATGACCACCTGCTAAGTTCTTCGACAATTTCTCAACCCTCAACATTTCTCCTCTCTGTGTTAAATGACCTACACATTACGTGTGTTAGAAAGTGCGGCAAGTCAGTGAAGATACGACACTATCAAGAACATCTTGCAGGGAACTACAGAAGTCATTATGAGGATCTTAACTCACCTTCTAAAGTGACTCTGCGAGATGTTCTTGATAAGCCATCTTCATCTCCTGCGACCTCGGCTGAGATGATGGCAACACATCATTTAGTGCGCCGAGTGTTATGCCAAGAAGACAGCAGTTCTGGTGCATTGTGTGCCTGCCCACATGAAGAAACACAGATGGAGTCAAAGAGACATTGTTATGTGTGTGTGTATGAACTGTGATGCATTGTGTGCGCATGTCAAGAGACTGTTTTTGTACGTTTCCTTTTATGGTCATGTTTTGTGGAGTTGTGGAACTTCGTGCATTGCACGATTTGTTTTTCTGTTGAGTTTTATGGGCGGAGTTTATTACTCATATAAAAGCCGCCCCCATGTTGTTGGAAAGTCGGTGTCTGGATAATCTTAAAAATACGTTTTACCTTGACGGTTGCTGCAGCAGCGCTTGGAAGCCATTCGCTCTGGTGGCAGCGATCATTAAGCGGTCCCCATAGTTGTGTGCCTTACGTCTGAGGAGGGAAGGGCCCACATGCATCAGGCATCATCACATTCCCTACTGGTGGTCAAGTTAGTTAATTAAATACTAATAGCAAAAACAAGTGATTATAAAATGATGTATTGTATAGCCTATTACCTTAGTCAAGGTACGAGGGTGCAGAGTTCGATCTGGAGATGCCAGCAAGCGGACTCTTGAGAGAAGGACAAAAGTTTTGAGTGTTGTCCGGCTGTTTAGTAGTGGTGGTGACAGCACATCACAGCTCACTGCTGAGATTAAGCAGCTCTCCAAGTGTGAAAGAGAGGAACTGGTCAAGACAGCCAATCTTCCAGTTGTTGCCGTCCCTCCTAATCATGCCCTTGCCATGAAAGCAAACCTCAGTATACCTTGGAACAAATTTAGGATACTCAGGAAGTGAACAATATCATCTACATATATTAAAAATAAAGTTAACTAATAATATTGCATTTAGGTGGTTTTCTTCTTCTTTCAATATCTCCATTGCGAGTGAGCAGCAACAGAGAAAACTGGCCAAAGGGAACACGAGTGACAATTTGGTGGCTGAAAGAGGTGCTTTCACATTTAGTACAGGCCATGGCGAAGAGATCCGGGAAGTGCCTTTTGTGTACTCACCTAATCTCATGATTGCCATTGCTTAATTGGTGGACAAACATAATAAGTACTAGAATCACACAAAATAATGTATTAAGAATGTGCGCTATTGTATATAATTTATATACGTACTGACATCAGGTCTACTTCTGGCTTGACCTGGCACAATGGTGCAATCCCTTCAAATGAGTTATGGCTGAAGATCTGTGGAGACAAGGGTTGAGGAAGTTTCAAGCTGAATCTGCAGCTTGTTAACACACATCACCCTAACTCCATGAAGAACACACACCTCATTTCAATCTTCAAGGCTGATGACAGTACCGCTAACCTCCACATTGCACTGGATATGTATCAGGAGCATGTGATGGAGGCTCAAGGAATGGAAATTCAGTAGTAAACTAAATTATTGTAACAATGTGTGCGTTATATATACTATGAATGCATTTAAACTTAGAAATCATACTGTGCGCCTATTCCAGTCAGGAGACTACGAGTACCTATGTAGAATATATGGGCTCAGTGGTGCTAATGGTATGTCTAGAAACCAAAATATTTTAATACCTCCTGAATAACTATTTTAACTTACTTGAACAAGGTCGCCACAACTGTTTGTGGCGCACTATCCCGAAGACCAAATTGGCTGAGTCCAAAGCAAGGGGGAACTTTTCCTACACGGACTCTTCAGTCACTCCAAGAAGACCATGCTAGATTCCTGAGTGAAGGAAAAGGAAATTTGAATGTGGCGAAACATTACAATAATGTTATAGGAGTGGCACTGTTTCAAATTCCCCTCACTAATGTAAGTTCGCTTTTAGGTACCTACAAAATATTTTCAAATTACATCCCATCTTAACTTTAGTTTGCATACCTGGACTGCATCTTTCCTTAGGAATATTTAATAGATTGTGGACGCTTTTGGAAGATGCTTGTAAAGAATTGGATTTTAAGTGTGCTGTTGAAGGAAGTGGTGCTGGATTTACTGAGAGTGACACACTCACCTTGCAGAAATTATCCTCTCTGAAGTTTGAACTAACTACACAGAGGAAGTAATGTAAGTTCGCTTTTAGGTACCTACAAAATATTTTCAAATTACATCCCATCTTAACTTTAGGTTTGCATACCTGTACTGCATCTTTCCTTAGGAATATTTAATAGATTGTGGACACTTATAGAAGATGCTTGTAAAGAATTGGATTTTAAGTGTGCTGTTGAAGGAAGTGGTGCTGGATTTACTGAGAGTGACACACTCACCTTGCAGAAATTATCCTCTCTGAAGTTTGAACTAGCTACACAGAGGAAGTATGCCAAACTTCTTTCAGAAATGCTGGTTTATACAATACCAGTGAGGACATCAGCACTCTGGCAGCAAGTATGAGAGATGAAATCACTTCAACACAAGAGAACATTAACAATATGGTATAATAATAACTAATCTAACACAGATACACACAGGTGAAAGAGTCCTCAAAACTTGAAGCTTCCCTTCGGAAGAACTTCAGTGCCACCAGTGGAACTTTTATTCTTCACTGGAGGCTAGCCTACAGTCTCTAAATGTGCAAAGGAAGGCATATCAAGGGGGAACGTTTATAGGCAATCACGTCCATAAACTTCTAGAGGTACATGAATATGAAATATGGTTTTACTCATTACTTTGTTGTCATACCTAAATATTTAGGCCAAGAGTATCGCCACACTCTTTGACAACTTGAGGAGAGCTCAACCAGCATCACAATCGCAACAGGAAGCAGTCAACAAAGTTGCTGACAAGTTTTCAAGAGCCTTCTCACTCTTCAGCCATTGCCACTGTGGCTACAATTCTTCAACCTGCATGAGTGACTCTGACATATCAGAAGTTAGGTAGGACTTAACTACAAATACCTGTTAATGGATGCAATTCAGGTTTGCATTGCTTTTCAGAAACCAGCATCGAGACATTCATGAGCTTCTATCGACAGCAATTTCCTCGGGCAACTATTCTCCCCAAGATGCATATCATGGAAGACCATGTCATTCCGTGGATGCGTCGATGGAGAATTGGAGCTGGGCTAATGAGAGAGCAGGGAGCAGAGTCCATGCATTCCCATTTTATGAAGCTGGAAAGAAACAACCAGAGCATAGCCAATGAAGTGGAGAGACTCAAGTACATAGTGAAACAGCATATGCTTGAGTCTGATCCTTTATTGAACTCTCTCAGACCACCTCCAGCAAAAAAGAGAAAAAATAAACCTGAAAAGTGACATTTTTTTATATTTATCATTTTAGTTCAGTAGATACTACAGCCAGCTACTCACTGGCTATTATTCATCATAATAAACCATGATGAACTAAAATGTCTGACTCGCAGTCAAAAAAATACCTAACAGTCTCTAAACGCTTCTATAGCCACACAGAGTTATTTTTTCATCTTACCTGACTGTTCAGGCTTGAAGCACCGCCAGACTCAATTCTGGATTTAGTGAATTACTCAATTTTATTTGACATTATCCTAAGTGTGACATATAATAGTACCTCATACAAGCTTTGTCTTGTTTTACTGATCCTACACCTCTGTGCACACCTACCTAACAATTCAAACTAGTATTTGAGCCATATTTTACTCTGGCTCCAAAAGAAGAAATCCAAAGATTTGTTACTTCCACAACATTATGAGCATCGAAACCATCATTGATAAAAGCATTGAATAACACCCGTCACCCATTATTGATTCAGGCTGAATCATAATAAAGTTTAAAAATTTTTATTAGAATTCTACAAGCAACATAAAAAACAATTGGTGAGCCAAACGCGAGAATAAAGTGAGTTCAGCTTGCTTTGCATGAGGAGAGTGAGACTTATAGAAAGGTGAAGGAAGGTGTGGCATGAGGGTGGAGGAGAAGTTCTAAACAATGAGTGATCCACACAAGAGCATGAGTTTAGCACGGACAGGGGTACATCCATGTCATTGTTCTGCATTCAAACCAGAAAATAATCGCTTCCATCCATGTCAGGCACCTTCTACTAACATGGCTGCCAGTTCATAAGGACCTTCTTTGGGGTACTTTCGCCACCAAACTATAGCATTGATGTAGTCTTCCTCCGTGCTTCGGTTTTCTTCAATATGATACAGAGACACTGGAAATGGTGTGATCAAACCAACTAATGCAGTTAACAAGAAGTCGACACATGCGGCCGTTGCCATCTCCATTATGGATGAATGCTGGTAAACCTCACCATTTGCTCAGCAGCACACTTAAAAATATACTCTGTTTTTACCTCAGAATAATCTTTTGGTAGAGTCTTCAATTCTTCATAATGTCGGTCTATGAGTATCTCCAATAATCTACTTACATATTTGGGAGATGGATAATTGTGTGTTTCCCCTTTCCATTTAGTACGAGTTTCAGTTGTTCTAATATTTCCACATTCAGTATGGAGACTTCTTAGAAATATTCTGTGGATGTCATCAACTCTCTCTTCAATTAGTAAGCCAGTGTGCTCCATTTCCTTGTGCAATTCCTTGAGCCCGTCCATTGCTTTGACCGTGCTATTCTTTCTCGATGACAGTTTTGTCCTACCTTTTTCGCTGATACTATCTGCTTGTATGTAATCGCGTGTCATTTTTTGGTTGAATTCATCCAAGATAACTTGATGGGAGTCTTTAATGCTATCATACTTTTTTCTCCATTCAGTGATGTCTCCTATCATACAACAGATGGTCGCATCGACTCTTCTCCACTCTGGGATTATTTCTTTTAAGTTAAAAGAAAGCCAAGGTGTGCTTATTAACTTCTCCAGGCGGTTCAGCTCCATTCAGCTCTTGCGTTCTCCCAAACAACGCCACCCAAGCTCTGGAATGTTCTTAGACATGGTTATCCGCAGAAGTTTAGCTAAAAAAATTCAAGCCCATAAAGAGGAGGTCTACTTATTTAGTGGTGTGTATTAGGTAGTCTCGCGAGCCAGACCCTTTACAAACCGCTAGTGCGGGAGAAGGAAAGGGTCTGGTAAACGTGCATACATCGTTTCGTTCCATTCCCCGCGAATCATGGGGAACAATACTTTCGCGTGTATAGCTTATGGAGCGTGGTTTGTTTACATCCGGTTGAAAGTCATTAGCAAGTACCCACAAATATGTAGGCTTTAAAAGCGGTGCAAGCGCAGCGAGAGCACAAAAAGTTGTTGGTGAAATGCAGTGCGGTAGCTCAATTTCCAGCTCTTCTTGGACTCTCAGCTCTTCAGGTGAAAGATCCTTAGAGTCAAATGATGATGACATGTTAAAGTCTTTAATTGGAAGTGCTGCCATGAGTCTAGGTTATAAAGAATTGAAGGATGAACAGACTTTGAGTATTATGGAGTTTGTGAAGGGGAAGGATGTGTTTGTATCTCTTCCAACTGGCTTTGGAAAGTCTCTCTGTTACATTCTTTTGCCCATTGTTTTCGATCGGCTACGAAAGGTGGACAAGAAGTCGATAGCGTTGGTAGTGTCTCCACTTATAGCATTGATGCAGGATCAAGTGTCTGCTGCAACAGCAATGGGAGTATCAGCAATTCACATTACTGACAAGCATGCTACAAAGTCAATCTTAAAGCAGTCAGTTAAGAATGGATAGTATTTATATCACCAAATATTAATATTTGCAATGTAGGGGTCCAAGTTTCAGGAAAGAATTTTCTCATCTAGAGGAAATAAGGAGCATTGTTCCTGAAAGTGTACGTTTGATGACACTTACTGCCACTGCTACCTTCTCAACAAGAAGGTTTATTATTAAAAATTTGTGTATGAAGTATCCTGCTATATTTTATGCTCCACCTATAAAAAATATTATTTTTTTTGTATCGGAAAAGCCAAAGGGTGGTGAAGTATCCTGCTATAGTTTATGCTCCACCTATAAAAAATAATATTTTTTTTGTATCGGAAAAGCCAAAGGGTGGTATTCCTGAAATCTTTCAACCGATAGCAGCAAAATTAGCCGAAGAACGTGATATGGGTCGAGTAATAATATTTTGTCGTTCCTATCCAGATGCTATTTCAATTCACAGCTACCTTATTACAGCACTCATCAATATTGTACAGAATTTAAAAGATCACCTATGTTAACTATAGAGTTGCGGATTAGCACTCATCCATCAGTGAAGAACAAACTACTAAAGCAATTTACTTCCTCATCTACCCTTCGTGTAATTGTAGCAACCAGCGCTTTTGGAATGGGTGTAGACTGTCCTGATGTACGGCAAGTCATACACTGGGGTGTTCCTGATGATACACAAATGTATATACAAGAAAGTGGAAGAGCAGGACGAGATAGAAGGTCTGCATTAACACTGCTACTAAAGAACAGTAATGATTTAAAATATATTATGTAAAAAAACAATTCTGTTCAGTGATTTTCCAAGTTGTGATTGGAATTCAGGAAGTTGTACATGCTGTGACATTTGTGCTAAAATATGCAAGTATGAACAATGTGACACCAAACTAAAGTCATTCTTTTACTGAATATGTCATTGTTTTGTTTCATAATTGTATTTAAGTATTTCATTAAAATATTCTTTGAGAGGCATAAAAAAAAGTATTTTAACGTATCTTGGTCATCATCACTGCTATCTGAGTCTTGAACTAAGTTTAATGAGGCCATAACAGGTTTAGATATAATTGAAAATCTTTCCACCATCCATTCTTTCACTTCTTTTTCATTCAAGGTTTTAAATACATTTCTCTGCAAATAGGAAAAGATCGGAGAGGTCTTTGTGCTCCACTTTTGAACGGGTCGCATTCCACCAACTGCTGTATAATCGTTTTTAAATCTTTAAGTTGTGATTTTTCGGAGTGTTTGCCCCTGGTAGAAACTATTCCAACTTCACAATCAAAAGAGTTAGTTGCCTTTGCGAGTACACCCATTGCCTTTGCAACTCTCTTTATAGACTTTTCTGATTTATTAGCCCCCAGACCTTCTAACTTTTACCAGTCTGTTTAAGTGCTCCATATGTAAATCACAGCTGATATTGTGTCCAGGAAGACCACGTACATTGATAAACCGTGACCATTTCAGCTGCTCAGCCAAGTTGCATGGAAGAAGTATGTGGTATTGAGATAGAAGGGTTAATGCTTCAATTGCTTTGTTCTTTCTCCCAGTAGCTGTAAAAAGAAGAAGCATGTACTTCCAAAGCAAAAGAACCTGATCTCCATGTCCCTCTCCAATAGCGTCTTTGAAGTCAAATATTACAAGACCTAATGTTAAAACTTCACAAGCATACCCATATGCAGTGCCCTTATCACTACCACTATGGGAGGGGTCTTTAAACGAAGTTGCCAAGTCGACATGTTGAGTAATAACATGCTCCGCTATGCTATGCAAAACCAAGCGTCTGACGTCATCACTTTCCATCCAAACATCATGGGAGACAATTGAAGGTGATGGTCTGTCGTGTATGGAGGACATGCCTAAGTAGGACATAACTGCAGCCAAAATATGACCATTCACAATTACCTCCAAAAAATATTCTGATGCATTGACATTATATTTTGGAGATTTTGATATGTTTCGTCGATTGATCAGGTTTCTCAGCTGACACAGTGTACCTTTGTCCATCCCTGATGTAGTTTTGTAGAGTCTTTTCCAAAACACCTATACATTATAATACGCATGGTTATTTACAGAATAAACATAAAAATATATTTTATACCTCTAAAAAGCATACTTTAGCATGCCAATCCTCAGCAACAGGCATAAAACCATCCAGGGGATGCATTGCCAACTCTGAAGTGCTTCTGATGTATTGTGCACCTTCCCACAAACACATAAGCCAGACTACTCTATAAGCACATACTAATAAAATATAAATCTGTCAACTCTTTATTCTCAGCATTAAGTTAAGGGTGCCCTGCCACCGGAACCTGTGGTCGTTTAATCGTTTAGTATAATACCGCAGAACCGCCCGTAACCCGATCCCCGCTTGCAATCTATTCTCGCGTGCCCAGCTCTGAATTTCTACGCGGATCAATTAACTTTGGCGCCAAAAAAATCTACTAGTTACCGCGAAGCAGGAGGACACACAGGTCCCGAGCTATAACTGTATAACTGTAGTGTACTAGTCTGAAACAGTCACCTCAAATAACATCCTTCTATTATACACTTTCAGGGTACGGAATGAGGCTGTACTTGTGAAGCCATTGGAGCAGCTTAAAACTGTCTCAACGGTGACCATCTCCATCCTGACTGGTACCAGCTCCTACTATTACACCAACCTTGTATTCAGACTTGGCTGCGTATAGACTCCGTCATCATCACTTCAGTTCTTTCTGTCGGGATTGCTACCGCTATATTCTTCAGCCCTAGCGCCTACAAGTCTGAAATTTGTGCTGAACTACCCCGCTCTCACTACTGAGCCGGTAACCAACTCCGAGCAACATTGGGAATACGCCATCACTTCTGCTCGGGAGACTAACCTTTTCCGAAGTTACAACGGCCATCTCACAGCTCATTATTGTATTTCTTATTTTTGTTTACAAATGGGCTCTTTTTAGAGCTACCACAAGTCAGTTGATTAGGCTCTTACCAATAAATTGCGCGTCCGCGGAGCTCAACGTTATGGGGGCGGGGTAAAATAGCGAATCAGTAGTCAACTTGAAAATATAAATCGATATTACGTGGAATTGTACCATTGAATTGAATCCAAATTTTGCGCACAAGCAGCGTAACCCCCTTAGAATAAAGTTACAGAGAGATTTTTTTAGAATAACGCAGGAGTAAAAAGGCACGAAAATTTTACTATTTACAAAAAAAGAATATAGATATTAGAAATATGGCTCTGTGATGTTGTGAAGAAGCCCGCTAGCTACCTCTGAAAAAAAATGAGCGCGCTAGTTCCTTCGGCCGCTTAGAAATAACACCAAATAGTAGCAGGTGTGCAGAGCTGTGTCCCAGTCCAGACGGGTCTTCATCCTTTAAATTTGGCTTGCTGGAGTCCTCTAACGGTGCTCATTCCATCTGTAACAACAAAGTAAGCCCACAGTACACAGAAAAAGAAATATAAAGACATAGCAAAAACAGCCAATTTGCGGTTACGCTCCTCGGTTTCCGGTGGGGGGGGGGGGGCTGAGTTGTCTAGTGTCCGTCAAATATTACTTCCACTTCCATATATAATATGTATACAACACAGTATAGTTCTGTCAGATCATATTCAAGATATTTTATACATATTTGTGAACATTAGCTAGACCATTATTGTTTACTATAAGTCAAATGTAACTTCCAGATAGCCATTCACTATAAGTCTGGAGGAGCTATGATGAAATATAGACCTAATATAGTGTTGGCTGAGAGTGGTACCTCTGCATACGTAGTATCCACTCTGTTTCCCTTGCAGATTATGTAGTGTGAGAGTATTTCCTATCACCGTCTTGTTAAGACTGTTATAATAGACACTAAACCATATTACTGGAGTACTACTGCCACATGTAAGAGTGACAGAACTTCCCCCTGAAACTTCAATCCAGCTAGGAACCACTAATCCGTTCGGTACTTCTTGCCACACTTGAACCAAAAAATTATCTGAAAAGGAATTCGTACGGTAATAACTTCGACAAATATAAACCCCTGAGTCATTCTGGAGTAAATTGCTCAACGTAATGTTTCTGTACCCCATGCAATGTTTTCTAGAAACTGGTTGACCAGAATATTCGCTAGGTGGAATGTAGCTCCATATCGCTATTGACATACTACCACAATATACTGTAATTGAGTCCCCTTCCTTCAAATTTGCGCTATAAGGTATGACAAGTCCCAGGTGCAACTGTATCCTCTGCCAGTCCCGTCCAGCATAAAAACAGGGCGAGTAAAAGATTAGCAGAAATGAAACCTTATCCATTATTACTTAAGTGTTAATAATTCTCCAATGGGTAAACTAATACCGACACACTACGGCGTTCCTTACAAAGCGCTATTATTGTCATTGCAACACTATTAAATTATTTTCTCAAGTGGTCAAATACCAAGTTAATTATAGCTAGTGAACACGATAATTTTATGATAGAATGATACAAGCTATTAGAGGCCCGATCTGGTTTATATTCTGTGTTCCTGGTATATATTCTCAGCAAAAATTTCTAATGTACGTTGTTGACGAAAAACCACAGCATTTCCTAATGCTACTTTGGGTCTAAGATAGAGATATTCTGTGTCTTCACAATAACTTTGTACATCAGTTTCACACTAGCATTATTTACAATGATTGCATGCAAGTGCTGTGATTTTGGCCTTGTATCTTAAATAGACATTTTCTCTCAAAACATACAGTAAATACCAATATTACAACAATTTTGGAGAGCCTACGGATAGTTGTCAGCTATTCAATTACAGAATCGCTTCAAACTTTATAGCTCTTACACAAACAGCTGAAAAAATTTTGGTCTCAAATGATAGGGGAAGAACTTCTAATAAATATGAAAAGTAACTTATCTCAATCATTAGTTTAACAGTTATATATCCGTTCCAACAAACTTGCCAGGAAGAATGGGTTCCAAGTAATAGCAATGGGCCCAGTGTGTGCCTTAAGTATAAGTTAAGTCTTGAGATAATTACTAAAATATAATTTTAATTCTAATTGATGGGTGGGTGGGCTTGTATGACCACCATTAGGCACACACACACACACCACATCTAGAGTACCTATCTAGGTCTTACCTCCTTTATGAACTACTTCAAAAACAGCCATATGTCTTATAGTGTAATCATACCCCTTAAAAATCAAATTACATTAATTCTATTAGCTAACTTTTGTTCTCAAATAATTAAGTGACATTAAAAGGTCAGATTATTGTTGATATATCTATTGAGCTGTCAAAAGTAATGTCCAAATAACCATCCACTATAATTCTAGAAGCTATGAAAAATAGACAAGTTATGGTCATTAATGGTGCCCCTGCACACGTATGGTCCACTATGTTCACCCTGCAGATTATGTAGTGTGAGAGTATTTTCCGTCACTGTTTTACTTTGATTGCTATAATGCACACTAAACCATATTACTGGAGTAATACTGCCACATGTAAGAGTCGCAGAACTTTCATGTGAAATTTCAATCCAACTTGGTACTACTAATCCATTTGGTACTTCTTGCCAAATGCGAGCCCGAAACATATCTGAAAAAGCACTTGTATGTCGATAACCTCGACAAACGTACATTCCTGAGTCTAGACAACTTAATACTTCTGAATCCCGGGTAATGTCTTTCAGAAACCTTTTCAATACCGTAGTGGCCTAGTGGGGTGTACCTCCAACTAATGGGAACAAAACTGCCGCAATAAACTCTAATGGAGTCACCTTCCCACAAATTTGCATCATAGGGCACGACGTGTCCCAGGTACAGTTGTATACTCTGCCAGTCTAGCTCTAGTGGGGATGATAAACATAACATATATAAATAGATCAGAATTGAAAATGTTTTCATTAAAGTGTTAAACAATGAATATATTTCTTTGGTAAACTTACTGACGCCTGCAATTGCTAACTTAGAAAGCTAGCACAATTACTTCGATATTATATAACCGTAGTATAACCTATTCTATATATATTTTCAACTTCTTATAAGTGAGACAGCGATAGCATTGCTCCTGTAGGTTTACTAGTAAAAATAAGGATTAGCCTTGGCTGATGTTACTACACTATCAAGGAATGATGGCACACCATTAAACCCAAACAATATAAATGAAGGCTGCCAACTTTTAATGGATTAAAAAAGTCACGAGCAGTCACTGTTGTAAATACTGAGTCTCACTCAAAAAGTATGACTCAAAGTATGACTCACAATCCCACTTTTTACCTTACTAGACTAACAAAGAAGGAAAACTTTATTGACTGCTGAATTAGTGAAGATTGGCTAAATGTATTGTGATTAATAATTGCAGTATTTCGGTGCTTGGTTAGTGATATTGTAGTTTAATGAGTACCTGTTGTTGAGCAGCAAGTGGAGATAAGTAGTAGCCCTTCTGCATCAAGTCAAACGATTTACATAATATAATGTATACAATACTGGGTGTGGTTTTATGATTGTTTGATGCAAGTAGTGTACTCATACTATTATTTATTTATTTATCAGATTGTTATCAGAAGCAATACAAAGATCTAATTGTGGTAAGTTGATGGCTACACTGAGCCAATAGTGTCAGGACGCTGGAATGCACCTCATAATTTTTTTTTTTTTTTTATAATGAAGAAAATATCATCAAGGCTGTCACCAACTAGTGAGACACTAATATTAAGGGTGCTCACAGAAACGCCTGGGCGCCTTTAGTAGCGCACTCCAGCTGAATAGTAGCGCGTTATCTACCACAAAGTCACGCCCCGCTCTGTAACAAATTAGTGCCCGTGAAATGTAGCTGTGCCTCACTCACCACTACTGCGTACTCTTAGGGCAGGGCGAGTCAACTTACAATAAAAAATTCTCGCGCTCTAAAGTAATGGATCCAGAATTTTATCTTGCGTACTGCTCAGGAATGGTGGACTAACTGCTATGGTTCAAATTTTGCCAGGGTTTAGGGCCACAGGGGGTCGACCCTATAACGTTGAGATATTTTTAATGTACGGAATTTCACGGAAATAATCGACAATAGTTCACTGGTAAGGTGAGTAAATAGTAAAATAAAATTCAACAAAAACTCAATGTTATGGCACGCACGCACGGGTAAGAAAATGGTATACAAAAAATCAGCTTCTAAACTACGGCGGTAGCGGTGCAGTACTGCCAAGAAGTCCAAAATGGTGACGGGGTATTTCTTGAGATGCGATCGACTTCCAGTCTTCATTCTCGGTAGGTGCTTTCTTCTAGCAGTACTTGCTGGCCTGCATAAATAAAATAATTCGGGGGGAAAGCAGAAGTAAGTTTAACAGGCCCTAGCAACCGTGGCCTATTTGGCGGGTTTTTCACAGAGCTAGCACAGATGACTTGGTCAGGAATAGCGTTCCACAGAGGAATAACGCTGATAAAAAAAGACTTTAGGTGACAACTAGTTTTCACGAACGGTTCATACAGCGGACATGAGTTAATGTGACGGTGTCATATAAAATTAGTCACCCCCAAATTTAGTCACCCCGGGTGAGTAATATCACGGATAAATTTAAAATATTGCTCACCCCCACTACCATTTTCCGGTAAATTGGTCACCCCAGGGTGACCGATTTAAATAGGAGAATAGTCATCCCCTCGTGAAATTGGTAACCCCCAAAATAAGCAAAGTTTGGAGCGTGTAGAGTGAATTCCAAGGCAGCCAGAGCACATAAACTCTGCCAGAGCCTCCACAACAATACAGATTTTACTTCTGACGAGATTTATTACCTACTAAGCCATCTAGACTGCTTCAAATCACCAGGATGTGATGGAATTAGTGGACACATACTAAAAAATTGTGCTTCTTCTCTATTATTCTGTTGTTGCTAACATACTGCTCATAACTTTGGCATCCATACCTTATCAAAGACATATTTTTATTGGAGAAGCAGAGAGATTTAGGGATAACAAACTTGTCATGGTCCCTCCACATTAGAGAGATATGTGGAAAATCCTATCGTTTTCTTCATCGAGTGAGACACACTGTCTCTATCTCAGCACCCTTCCACTTGAAAAAGTCACTTTATCTCTTCTTAGTAAAGTCTCAGCTAACATACTGCTCACAACTTTGGCGTCCTTACCTTATCAAATACATATTTTTATTGGAGAAAGTTCCATATAGAGCTTCTGAACAGGCGTTTCCTACACAGACGACCTCCTAATTGAAGGACCAGGAAAAGGGTCGTAGTATAGCTAGCTAGTTGGGTAGCTTGCAGTGATGCAGACTCAGATCTGGGCGCAACCGCTGGCCGCTAGGCTTGCAGTCTTGCCGCAGTGAATCAAAAGGGGCGCACTCCTAAACGCGTTATATACGCTCAGGTCTACAGAGGCTAGCAGAATACTTGCCAATTCAATTTAATAGAAACTATGCGTGAAGTTATAAGGAAATAACATATGAGGGTGACCTATGGGTAGAACTAAACATGAATAACATTAAGGTGAGGTAAGGGATGTACATATAATGAAATGGGTTCATTAATAAGTTCAAAGTGTTAATAGGCTGGCATACATCTTTATTGTGTGGATTCTTCGGAGGTCCCAAACATACTCCCGGGGCGGGTCGTGGTTGAATCTTCATCTGGAAGGAAGGGAATTAGCTTGCAGGTGGGTCGGTCGTAGAGTTTCCCTCGACATCTGAGTCTTGCAGCCGTGATCTCTCCGTCGTCCCCTCGGTAGATGTCTTCTACATGGACAAGGGGCCACTGGCAGATTCTCAGGGACTAATCCTTGATGAAGACAAAGTCTCCTGGAGATAGACGGTGTCCTTGGCGGTGCCATTTCGCTCTCTGGTCGCAGGAGGCCAGGTAGATAGACAGCCACTGCTTCCAAAGATCTGCTGTGAGCCTTGAGGTGACGTTCCAGCGTCTTAAGGTTGAGAGTCGAGCCTGTGATGGCTGTGGAGAAGGAGGTGCCCTAAGAGGTCTCCCTATCAGGAAGTGTCCTGCGGTAAGACATAGGTCTTCTTGGGCGTCATCAGCATGAAGTGGGGTGATCGGCCTGGAGTTGATTGTAGCTTCGGCGTCCACGAGTAAGGTGTACAATTCCTCAAAGCGTAGGGGGTGAGGCTTGATGTTCTTCCTGAGCAGCATCTTCATGGCTTTGACGGCCGCCTCCTACAGTCCACCAAAGTGTGGAGCTCTGGGCGGGATATTGTGCCATTGAATGTTGTTTTCTTGCACAAGGTTGGCGCCACTTTGAACTTTGTGCTTCACTCTCAACTGACGACTTCATCGCCACACTTCGACGCTTCGCTGTCAGACGTGGATATCCTTCTCACGTCTACTCCGACAACGGGACGAATTTCATCGGTGCCCGGGAGGAGATCCATGAGCTCCAACAGCTCACGGAATCTGAATCAACCAGAAAAGCTGTCACAGCTTTGGTGGTCAGACAGATGAACACTGCAGCATAGGCTTTCATGAGGACTGGCTTATGGGTGTACCCCTGCCGGATAGTAAAGGGGCCCGCAAAGTCAACTCCCGTCCTATCAAAGAGTGGAGCAGGAGTTATACGTAATGAGGGCAACATGCCATCAAGTGGTAGAGTGGTCTTGCGTAGGCACGTTGGCATGGAAAAGTCAACTCCTGTCCTATCAAAGGGCGGAGCAGGAGTTGTACGTGCTGAGGGCAACATGCCCATCAAGTAGTAGAGTGGTCTTGCGTAGGCACGTTGGCATGTAGAGCAGGTGCGACTAACATACTTCACAAGGTTGGGAAGGTTGGGGATGAAATAGGATGAAGATAGAATAGCATGGAGGGTAGAAACACCAGCATGGCTGTAGGTAGCTTGGTGAAGAGAGACTTGGCATGTAAAGGAATAAGTGAACAAGGCGACAAAGGTTTGGAGGGATCACGAACGCGAGTGTGCAGAGCGAGATCTCCAGCATCAGGGATGAAACGTAGGAAAGGATGATTCTTGGGAAGGGATTTCTGCTTAGTGATAGCTTGAAAGGTGTCTGGATAAGACTGGAGTTGGGCTAGCTTGAAAAGCAAGGCTTTGGAGTCGGAGATCTCTTCAGGTAGAAGAGAGTTGTTGACGATCTTGACAGGGGTCGAAGAACGTGAGTTTCGGAGGAATCGTCGAATCCGGGCAACAACCCTGACCAAAGTATGGTACGATGAGAACTTAGACCAAAGAGCGTCGAGGAAACGAGACTGTTCAGAATTCATGGCATAGGAGGTAGAGATAGTGAGACATTGAGAGGCTTCTTTCGGTTTGGAGAGCTTGTGAGTAGGCCACTTGTCAGGGGGCAGAGCAAGCCACGGGGGTCCTGACCACCACAAGGTGGAGGTAGCCAGGTCCGGAGCACGGATTCCACGACTGGCAAGGTCAGCAGGGTTGAGAACATCTTCGAGATGCCCACGGAGAATCCGACAGCATGTCTCCTGAATCTGATCAGAACATCAGGCAAAGATGGGTAGAGGTTAGGACCAGGGAGCAGTAGGTCGTTGAGAGAGGTACCAGTGGTAGATCTCGCTGAGGCGTCAAACACAGCACGAACTTTAGTCGTCGCGGATGAGTCCTTGAAAACACCATGGACAGGCAGGTAGAAGTGAGGTTTGACATCGAGTTCATCATGAGGGATGAGGTGAGCATGGCCCAAGGATAGGTACTCCCTGAGAACCACGTTAAAGGCATCAAGTTTGTCCTTTGAGGAAAGGGACTTCTCATTGGCAAATAGGCGAGACATGGCTTGTCTGCGTGAGTCTCCAAGGGGTGGAGGGTCTGTCTCCATGTGTAGGGTGACTGAGATCCGACCGTTAACAGTTCGGACGGTGTTGTTGAAGTGTTCGAGCACTTTTGCATCATCAGGTGACTGGGTGGGGGCTTCAGGAACTCTGTCTAATTCCCAAAGACGTGATAGGTTGTTCTGCAAATCATCAGGTACTGCTGAGGTTACCGCGAGAGTTGAGGAGCTTCCTTTTGAGATCGGTCCCGCAACGCTGATACCGAAGGGGGTGGCGATGATCCTGAGTTTGCCGTCTTTGTAGGTAGAGAGGACGATATCTTCCAAGTCCAGGTTTCCCAGGAACACATCAACTCGTCCTCCCAGCTCGGGGTCAGCCAATGACGCATTCTGCAGGGTGGCACTGGCTAGGATCTCATCCTTGTCTTCAGGGACAGTGGTACATACCAAGTGTGGTACTACGGCGAAGGTAATAGGTTGAGTAGAGTAGGATCTGGAGGATGATAGTAAAGTTGTAATAACATAATATTTGGAGTGTACCTGTTTTCCAAGGCCATTGAGGGAGACGACATGTGGATACCGTTGAAGTCGTAGGTTGGTGGCTAGTTCCTCGGTCATTAGCGAAACCGGAGTCGAGGTGGACCCGGGCCTTTGCAGTACGTCCGTCGTGGATCCAGGGTGGCGACGAGGGTGTTCGGGAATGAAGGATGGAGACTGCCAGGTTGTTCCTCAGGGGTAGGAGACACAGTAGGTTGAGGAGGAAGAGACATTGATGAAACATTGAGGGTAGCTGCATCTTTGTGCAGGAGAGTGTGGTGCTTACTACCACACGACTTGCAGGTAAATCGGCTTGGGCAATTCCTGCATCCGTGGCGCTCTGAAAAACAATTCAGGCACAGGTGTTTCTCCCTCACTAGCTTGTTTCTTCGTTCCACGTCGAAACCTGCAAAGGTATTGCACCTCATCAGCAGGTGAGCCTCTCCACAAGCTACGCACTTCATCGGTGTGCGTTTCTTAGGGGGTCCTCCCAGCTGGGGGGATGGAGAGGGTGGAGCTGGCCGTGAAGGAGGGGGCAGAGATGGTATTTTTCTTGACAGGAGAGATGGAGCAGCAGCGTAGGTTGGAGAGGCAGGTGGCATCGTAATGGTTTGTGAAGGAGCCTGAGTTTGACGAATTTATCGAGGTCGTCCAGCGTAGGCTTGGGGATTGAACCACTGATCGTCTTCTCCCTCTCCATGCGTAGAGTTGAATCCATGCGCTCCTTGACGTAGAACGCAAGAAATTGTGAGAGGGAGTCGCCGATGTAATGGTTGATCCTGTTGTATTCGTTGAGCACTGTTTTTTTAAGTTTCGGAAGGCATTTTTCAGTGTCGCTAAAGGTGGCCACAGGTAAGACTGAGCCAGGAGCAAAGGCACTACAACCTCAGGTCGGCCGTAGTGTTGCCGTAAGTCGTCCAGAATGTCCTCGACGGGGCGGATGCCGTCCTTGTCAGTGTTCAGGAACTGGCGTCCTTCGTCGGGAATGGCTGCCGACAGCATGGCAACTTTGTCACCGTTGGACAGACTGTCTTTTCGAGTGTCGAGTGTTGAGGCAAACATGATTTCGAAATGCCGCCAGTCTAACAGGTTACCGCTGAAATTAGGCAAGTCGATATTGACTGGAGCAACTCTGGAGATGGGTTGATGGGTAGGTTCAGTGCTAGAAGTAGGAGGAACTGGGGTAGCAGACATCGTAGGCGAGGTAGCCATATTGTGATGAATGACTGATATGCCTTCCTTGATCGTTTTGGTGATGAGGGCGAATTCCTCAACAGCAGTGAAGGAAGCAGTCTGATGGGTAAAGGCACTAAATGCTTGGCGTAGTTCTTTGAACGCTGAGGTGGCTTCAGGGGTGGAGTCAGTAAGGTTGATAAGTACATCGAGTTGAAGTTCGAGGTCTGTTCCTAGGGAGTAGGTGGCTAGGCGTTTTTGAAGACTTTCGATGTCCAGGCGGACAGAGGAGTGAACCTCGTCATGACGGTCCCTATCTGCCATTTCTGCGTCCAGGGCATCGTAGTCGTTGGAGACGAGGAGTTCAATTTCATCTTGGAGGAGGGAGTGTTTGGCAATCTCCTTGTCTAGGTCACGAAGGAGAGAAGTGAGTTCAAGCTCAATAACATCACGGAGCGAACGAGAGGCGAAAGTTTCAACTTTACGAGAATACTGGGTAATGTTGCCGCGGCGGTGGGCTCTCTGTCTTCTCAGACGTTCCAAGGAGGAAGGAGATGGTGTAGGCGATTCATCCATAGTATACAAATCCACAGTGTAGTAGTCGCAGAAGTGAACTGGAGTGATGATCCGTAGGTATGTGAGGGCTGAAGTCAAAGGTAATCTTTCACGTGCAGATTGGTCAAGGATCAGGGCTCAGCAATCTCGTGACCGCAGCTCTAAGTCCAGGGGGAAGTCGAGATCTGAAGTAGCAAGAGGGTGGGCGGGTCTGTTCGGGGCTGAAGGTAGGTAGAGGCCGCAGTCGTAGTGGGCTCGAAGGACCAAATGAATAGGCGTTTCCTGCACAGACGACCTCCTAATTGAAGGACCAGGAAAAGGGTCGTAGTCTAGCTAGCTAGTTGGTTAGCTTGGAGTGACGCAGACTCAGATCTGGGCGCAACCGCTGGCCGCTAGGCTTGCAGTCTTGCCGCAGTGAATCAAAAGGAGCGCACTCCTAAACGCGTTATATACGCTCAGGTCTACAGAGGCTAGCAGAATACTTGCCAATTCAATTTAATAGAAACTATGCGTGAAGTTATAAGGAAATAACATATGAGGGTGACCTGTGGGTAGAACTAAACATGAATAACATTAAGGTGAGGTAAGGGATGTACATATAATGAAATGAGTTCATTAATAAGTTCAAAGTGTTAATAGGCTGGCATACATCTTTATTGTTTGGGTTGCCAGTGTGCCTGGGTTAACTAATTTATTCTTAGTTATTTTTTTCCCCTTCCTTGCATCGACAAAATTTTGGCTAAAACAATTTATATTTTGCTAGCTCACATTACTTAGCCAAGCTTAAATACCACAGTATAGCTACAAGCTCCCTCTTCTTCCTGAGAGCTCTGGAAAGTTACTTGTCCCATGAGTCAAGGAGGATAGTTTCACCCACTATCTTCTACAGAGGATTTCAGGTGATGCAGCAGAGAAATGACCATCTTGGGATGTGTTGCTGGCACTCATTATTTTTATTACGTTTTGTTTACTTTTTTTTTAGCATAATAGCATGGTTTTGTTATTGTTTTGTTCTAGCTAGTGGTTTAAGCAGATGAAATGTATCACTATGGATGGCTGTGATGAGTCATGTCTGAAAAGCTTGAATATATCTAGCTACTAGCTAAAAATTAAGATTTCATGATTTAGCAAAACTACATTTGAACAAGATATTTTGACAGTAGTTTGTTGGGAGTTTCTAGACTTGTTCTCATACCAAGAAATTAAAAGCTACTTTACATGCATTTAAAGATACACTACCAAGTCAGGGTTAGCAATATGTGGTATACATTATTGTGAGTCTTAAAGTAGATGCCTATTTACTGTATTGTTAAAATTTTAAAGTGTGTGTGTGCATGTGTTAATTGCTTTCTAGCACATTGGGTTTGAAGAACTTATGAATTTTGTGAGCAAGTAATAATATTTTGCAAAGTAAATATTAGAAGGAAAGTATTTTTTTGTTTTATTCAGTGAGCTTCAATGATGGGAAAATGATATTAAGTAAAATTGATGACTTACTTCGGGCTAAAACAGAAATATAAATGTATATAGAAACTATTCACTTTAAATTCTTGGGAAGAAACAACTTCAGTAGGTATGCAGTATAGTGTTCTTAAAGTAGTTATATCAAAGTATTGTTTAATCAAACTAATTAGCAGACCCATTTCACAACTCAAGAGTTAAGTACACATTGTGCAAAACCAATCACCCAAGGGGCCTCTTATTTTGGCACATTTGAAGTGATTCCAAGTTTTACACTTGTCACATTGTATCATCTGATCGAATGAGTCAGGCCGCTGACAGGGACAGTACACTGGAATTGCAATATACTGCCATTTTGGTCGCCTCACTTCACCAGTTTGTTTTCCTTTAGGGAATGCAGTAAGTTTCTGTTTCTCAAAACAGCGAATAAGGTGGGACCTCATTTTTTCATTAAAGGTAATTGTTTCAATGTTATCTCCTTTTGCTGCGTGGTAGGCAGCAGCAATGCTGAACAATCCACAGTTGTTCCAACCTGGTGATTGCTGCTGGACTGGTATGATTGTCACAAGCAAGACTTGTTGAGATTTAGAGGTTGATATAGCTGAGTTATCTGTAGCTCAGCACTTGCTGCCAACTTTCCATTGAAACTACTGTCAAACAGATAGACTTCATTGCCTAACAGGGCAGTTGTGATCCAGTGCTGATACTTCTCTCCCTTGGTCAGTGATCAAAACTTCTGGACTGCCCATCCGACATATCACCTGTTACGGAGTCACAACTTGCTGCATCTGAAATTGCTATCATTGTTATAGTTCTATTTAAGACTTACAGAATACATGAAACTTGCAATGCCATTTGCCGTTTTGTCTGGAAGAGATGCAGCCTCAGCCCACTTGCTGAAATAATCAGTTAAGGTGACAATATACTGGTTTCCTCTTGAGGTCTTCGGCAATGGGCCAATAAGATCCATTCCCACCTGAGCCCAAATCCTGATTGGTACAGGAATTGAGCGTAGTGAGCCTAAGGCTTTTTTAAGTGTGTGGTTATTTCGCTGGCATGTGTCACATGATGCCACCTGTAACAGTAAATTTAGTTAGGCCCATAGCTAGATAACAAACAATGACACATATTGCTGACATAATTTTTAACATCAGTGGTCAGACCTGGCCAGTAATATCGAGCAGAAACCATGTCCAGAGTACGATTAATTCCAAGATGACTGGCATGATGAACACACTCCACAATTCTCTGCCTTTTAATGGTGTCATCTACCACTAGCCTGCCTAAAGTACCAGATTATTTGCTTACTATAAACATTCATCAGCTAATGACTGCTTCTAGCCGTAATAGCCATAGCCACTATAATATAATTAATGCTTACCTGTACATTGTTTAGAACTTATATAAAACAAATCTGCTTCATTTATGAAAAAAAACTTAGCTCTTTTCCTTAAAGACCCTTTATCCGACTTGGAAAAACCATCTGGATATATGCCATCTTTGATATAGTTGTATATAGTGCTGAAGCTAAATCTCCCATGATTGTTATCTCCTGCCATACTTCACCAGTAAAACTTTGAACTGGTCAAACTAAAAAATCAAACATGACTTAAATATTGCATTGAGTCTGAAGAACTATGAGAATCCTGCATAATTATTGTAAGCAACCTGTAAGTGTAAATGCTAGAAAAACAACGTATGATATGTGAGAGACAAATTATACATGTACACATGTATAGATTTAATAGAAATTAAGAAACCATGATGTATGAGACAGAAATTAAACATGCACATTTGTATAGAATTAAGCAATTGTTCTATAGCTCCACTGTTCATGTTATGCTATTTGAGATGAGATCCACATTAGGCCCACGACACGGTGACAGTTTTCCAGAGGAGGTGACAGTTTTCCAGAGGGGGTGACCGTTTTCCCAAGGGGGTGATCGTTTTCCCGTTAAAATAGGTCACCCGGGGTGACTAATTTTACGGGGTGACTAAAATTTTATGACAACGGACTGTACGAGATGTATGCGGTGAGAAGGTTGGGTCCGGGATGAGCGAGTCACCCACCAGGATCCTGCTGCACAGGCAAAGCTTACCAGCCAAGCAAGGATCTCAAGGTAGCAGAGTCAGATGACCACTTCTTTGTGGCCAGTCTAGTTGCAAATGTCTGAACACTTTCAAGCTGGTCAACATACTTTGCCTGATATGGAGACCAGACACAGCAGCCATAGTCCAACATTGGCCTAACTAGAGTCAGATACAGGTGTTCAAGGCATTTTTTGTCGGCCAGATTGAAATACCTATACAAGAACCCTATGAATCTTTTGGCCTTCCCACAGGTGGTGACAATGTGCTCAGACCACGTAAGGTCGTTAGAAATGATGACACCCAGCAGCCTGAAGTGTTGAACTCGCTCAATTTGTACCACATCGATGGTGAGATTTAGGTTGGGAGGATTTCTCTTCCTTGAGATTAGCATACATTTCGTTTTGCTCGCATTCAGGCTAAGTTTCTTAAACTCCACCCAGCTATAAATCAAATCAACATCATTCTGAACAGCCAGAATGTCTTCTTGTTGCGAAACAGGCCTGTAGTAGCAGATGTCGTCAGCGAAAAGGCTAAACCTTCCCAGTGTAGATATAGAAACCTGGCTGATGGAGTCAATTGTGATAATAAAGAGAAGGGGGCCTAGAATGGAGCCCTGAGGTACACCTGACGTGATTGATACTGCAGGTGACTTAATTCCGCGGAGGACGACTTGTTGGCTTCTATCAGACAGGTAATCCCGTATCCACAGGAGAATTTCCCAACCAATACCAACTCTCACCAGAGAGTCTAGAATAAGGGGGTGTGGAAATGAGTCGAAGGCCTTGGAAAGGTTTAAGAGCACACAAGCAACGCTTTCACTTTTCTCTAAAGACCAATGCCAGTCTTTGGTAGTGGCCAAGATGGCTTCCTGAGTGGAAGCACCTGGTCTAAATCCAAATTGCACGTCCGACAAAAGGTCATGCTCAAGCAGATGCTGTTGCATAACATCATGAACTTGACACTCCAGGATTTTGGATACCAGAAAGAGAAGCGAGATAGGCCTATAGTTCAAAGCTAAGCCAGCATCGCCAGACTTGAAAATTGGAGTGACATTGAAATTTTTCCAGGAAGATGGAACACGCCCTAGACGAATAGATGCGTTAAAGATCGTGGTGAGTGACGAGTAAATGGACAAGGACGCTCGGCGTAGCATCCAGCCCATGATTCCATCAGGGCCTGGGGCAACTTGAGGCCTAATGGCACATAGTGCATGATAGACCTTGTCCTCAGAGCACCTGGTGACCACCAGGGAAGCGCAGCTTTCACCACCACTGCGGGCAGGAACTTCCAGAGGAGTATCTCTCGCAGAAAAGGTCGAAGCAAACTGATCGTTAGGCATAGTAGCCTGATCAAATGCTGAGGTGGCGGTAGTAACTCCTCTTGAGAGTATTGAAGGAATCTGCTGCTGGACACTGGTAATTGAATGGTAAATATGCCAGAAGTCCTTGGTAGTTGAGATTTTACTTGACAACGATTTAAAGAAGGCCTTCTTGGCAGCTCTCACAGCCTCTACAGCCTTGTTACGAAGACAGCGAAACCTCTGCCACAGAGATGGTGTACCTTTTCTCTTGGCTAACTTGCGAGCAGCATTCCTCTTGGAGATTCGCCGCAGCACCAGCGCAGTTAGCCATGGCACTTGCTTCTTCTTCCCACTCATTGATCTTTGTGGTATATTCCTCTTTAAAGTTGATAGGAACATAGTGCGTGTGGTTGTGTTGGAACATGGATACATACTTAGTAGCAAACAAGAAGAAGCAATTCTTGCATTTTTACAGTGTGCCAGCAGGCGTGACTCCGCCAGCGCAAAGCTAAAATAATAAGATAGAATTATAGACTGATAGGCTAATACTAGCTTGCAGGATCAGGTCCCCAACTTAGCGCAACTCGCAAGCGAGGCTGAAGCTCCCGCAGCACTTGGAATTTTACAAATAATCAAGAGAATTGAAGGCTGTATGACTACAACTTATATGATGACGATGACACAAAACTCACTGTGGGAGAATAATGGGCGGAGAAAAGGTAAAATGGACAGCACTTAGGCACAGGTCTCTGAGATTAAAGACAAACACACATAGACCATTCAACAACCATCAACAAACTTAAGTGGGACAAGTAGATGACAAACAACAAACATCAAATAAGCCATTCCTGGCTAATTATGGAGTCCCGCTTCTAAACGTTGTTCAGACCTGAACATACAGAATCAAGATGTCATCATTTCTTTACCTACTGGCTATGGCAAGTCACTGTGCTACTCACTGCTTCCTCCCATATATGATAAGTTGAGGGTGTGGAAAATAAGATCATAGTAACAGATTTTCCACAGCAAGCAGTACCTCAAAGCCATCTTAAAACCTAGGAATCCCTGTAATACTTTCGCGCGAGTGTGATATTTGATGACCGCAACACCCAGTTACGCTGTAATTGCATTCCTTTAGCACGACATGATGTACAAGCTTCTGCTGGACCCTCTTTCCCTCCCCTGCTCGAGCGGATAATAAAAGGGGAAGGGGTCGGTCACTGAGACTAGATCAGCCACAGTTGTTGCCTTCTCTTAAACGTAAAAGTGATAAGTATACAAGCCCACAAATTCAAAATGAATTGCTGAAAGTTATGGCCACTACTATTGTTAGAAATATTTCAATCAGTATTTTTCTATCATGGTAGGTAACTGATTCTTCAAACAAGGAGCAGGTAGTGGTATGTTTTAGATGTGTAGATAAAGATTTTGAACCGCATGGAGAATTTGTTGGGCTATACCAGGTTGATTCTATTAAGAGTGATATAACTATTTAAGAAATTTTGAAAGGTACAATAGTACGATTAAATGAAACATTGAGTGACTGCAGAGGTCAATGCAATGATGGAGCTACTAATATGGCTGGCATTAGAACAGGAGTGGCTAGTGTTGAAGAACTTCAAGCATTGAAACTTTCATGAATGGACTGAAAGCTGGGGCATTTGAGCAATTAGAAGCGCCCTCTCCTTATTTAAAATTAGCTGTATGAGGTTACAGATTAAGGGTGCTGTCACATAGCAATGCCTGGGCCCTTTAGTAGTGCACTCCAGCTGAATAGTTGCCGTTGTCTACCACCAAGTTGCACCCTGTCTTGCAACAAATTAGTGCCAGTGAAATGCAGCTATACTCACCCTGCATGAACCTCACGTCTTCTGACACAAGAGCAGACGAAATCCTGCAGTGGTTTTGGCGTCAAGAAGAGGTTACTAATGAGCCTACACTACGCCAAGAAGACAAAATTGCACTTGAATATTTTCAAAGCTCTACAACTAGAGATTCTAAAGGACGATATTCAGTGAGCTTGCCTAAAAAGACCCCTTCCATCTCTCTTGGTGAATCCAGAAGCCTTGCTTTAAAACGATACCAGCAGAACAAGAAGTCTCTTATGAAAAAAAATCAGTGGCAAGCATTTCATTTGGGTTTGGATGAGTATTGAGTTCTAGGACATGCTGAACTTGTACCGAAAGCCGATTTACTACAACCAAAAGGCGAGGTTTTCTACCTTCCCACACACGGAGTGATCAAAGAAAGCAGTTCAACAACAAAGCTACGCATTGTTTTCGATGGTTCAGCTGTCTCTTCCAACGGACGTTCACTCAACGAAATCTTACTTCAGGGTCCTTCTTTATATCCTCTCCTTTCAACTCTCATAGCTCAGTTTCGAATGCACAAGATAGGAATGTCAGCTGATATATCGAAAATGTTTCGGGAAATCAGACTGGCAGAACCTGACAGAGACCTCCACCGTTTCTTGCACGAGAACTCAGACGGCCAAATTCAGGATTGGCGAATGTGCCGAGTTACTTTCGGTATTACGTCCTCCCCTTTCTTAGCTTCTAAAGCTCTACTACAGGTAGCTGAAGACCACAAGAATGCATTTCCCAAGGCAGCCCAAGTTGTTAATCAATCCTTTTATGTTGATGACTGTCTCACTGGGGCTGACAGTCTCATTGAAGCTAAACAGCTGAGAAGAAATCTCAATTCACTTTTATCCTTGATTTGTTTCACACTTAGAAAGTGGAGATGTAACTCACCTGAATTACTTTCTGAACTCCCTTTGGAACTCAAAGAAGTTGACAATTCTAACCTTATGATTTCTCCTTCTGAATGCCCTAAAACTTTAGGCATACATTGGAATACATGTACTGACACTCTTCATGTTCACACACCTACTCTCAATGACATTACTATTCCAACAAAGCGTCAGTTAGCCTCAGTTGTTGGAAAAACTTTTGACGTTATGGGATGGTATTCTCCAGCAACAGTTCTGATTAAAATTTTGCTCAAACAAATTTGGAAAGCAAAGATAGGCTGGGACGATCTATTGCCACCGGTATTTCTTTCTGTGTGGGAGAATTGGAGTAGAAATCTACACCTTATTACTCAACATCCTGTACCTTGAAGCTACTCCAGTAGTGACTCACCAGTAATACAGAGACAACTACGCGGCTATTGTGATGCTTCTCAGGTTTCCTATGGAGCTGTTGTCTACCTTCGCTTGCTTCATCAAAATTCCACAGTCACTGTTACTTTGGTTTCTTCAAAAACTACGGTGGCTCCACTTAATGGCAGCACTATACCTAGGCTTGAACTCGGTGGTGCTCTTCTACTAGCTCGACTCATTCACCAGGTTTCAAAGGATCTACACATTTCTATGTCCAGTATTTTCACATGGTGTGACTCATCTGCTGTTCTTGGTTGGTTGAATATGTCACCAACCCGCTTGAAAGTTTGTGTAGCAAATCGAGTTTTAGAGACCACAAAACTTGTACCTGCTGAACACTGGAGATATGTCTCTACAAAAGCAAATCCAGCAGATCTTGCTTCAAGAGGTCTACACATTCAGCAGCTCATGGATTGTTCTTTGTGGTGGCAAGGACCAGAGTGGTTACTTCAACCTCCTGAAGATTGGCCCAGGAGACCTGACATTAATTTGAGTCGAGAACTCCCTGAACTCAAGTCCACAGTACTACTTATACAACAACCTGCTCCAGACTTTGATCTTTGGGATAGATTTTCTTCTTTCCATACATTAGTAACTATTGTTGCATGGTGTAGATGTTTTATCACAAATACTCGCAAAATCAACGTCATCAAAGAAAATCGGTTGACATTCCCAGAAATAACTTCTGCCAAGAATTTGCTCATTTTAACTTCTCAATTACAA
>WLWD01002110.1_pt1 | contig 46110 bp, 32 predicted proteins | sample 6712731 | NCBI WGS metagenome assembly WLWD01 (sample SAMN12718690, study PRJNA576275) | sponge metagenome | isolation source: marine sponge | host: Mycale hentscheli | place: New Zealand: South Island, Marlborough, Capsize Point | collected 2014-11-01 | reverse complement strand
GTACTGGACCCACGGGCTATGTACGGACGATTAAAATGAGCACAACTGCTTTACCCTGCCTATATAACGACTGCATTGATTTGTGGCAAAAATAGGAATGCACTTGCCGAAACTGGGAGCCAGTAGGGTGCTGGTACATAGCAACACCTGGGCGCCTTAGTCACATGCTCCAGCTGAAATAGTGTTATCTCCACAAAGTCACACCCCGCTTTGTAACAAATTAATGCCCATGAAATGCAGATGTTGATTAGACGTGCTCGGAGTGAACAATAATTGAGAGGTTAAGCACAGGAAAACGCACTGTGAAGTCAACCCAACCTAGCTAAGTGCTCAACTACAGTCACCCACTAAACAAAAAGGAATTATGTTTAAGCACTATAATTCAAGATATGTAAGTAGTAGCAAGTAGAACAGCAATAGGAACAGCAACTGAACTGAGGGCCCTAACCTGACCCTTTTATAGGCCAGGCTATGGGCCCAGGTGTGAATAAGTGTTTAGTCTGACAGTCAATGAGTGTGAAGTGATATAATAAAGGGGTGACGAAAACAGAGGGAGGGGCAGACAAATAAAAATAGTCATAACCAGACAGTCATCATTCAGGGTGTGGCCTGAACAGCTGTGCCACACTCACCACTACGTGCATGCAGTTAGGGCGGGGCGGAGTCAACTTACAATTAAAAAATCCTCGCACACTAAAGTAATTGATCCAGAATCTTCTCTCATGTACTGCTCAGGAATGGATGAATGGCTATGGTTCAAACTTTGCCAGGATTTAGGGCCACAAGGAGTCGACCCTATAACATTGAGATATTTTTAATATACGGAATTTTATAGAAATAATCGACAATAGTTTATGTGGTAAGGTGAGTAAATAGAAAACTAAAATAGAATTCAACAAAAACTCAATGTTATGGCATACTTCAAAGAAACGAATGCACTCACCAGAGCCAGACACTCTAATTCAGGGGCCCTGTACCGGTTTTCATGGTCCAGCAACTTCTTCGAGAAATAGGCCACAGGAACTCTTCTTCCATTCAGACAACACTCAGGACACCTCTAATGCCCCGACTTGACATCACAAACTAATCATCTGCTATAGGAATAATTAGAACAGAAAAATTAGCTAATGAATTACATAACTTACTAAAGGCGATTGCCCTCTCCTCCATCCACTCCACCTGCTTTGGGTACGACTTCTTAGTGGCATCTGTGAGAGGAGCGGCAACTGCAGCAAAATCTGGTATAAAGAATCCAACAGTGCCCAGAAATGCTCTCGGATCCTTCTGCGTCCTCGGACGTATGTAATTTTTGACGGTTGCAACTCTTGCCGCTGTCACCAACACTGTACCTCCACCTTTCTCATGACCCAAGAACTCAACCTTCCATTGTCCCCATCTACACTTCTTCTGCTTCACCGTCAATCCAGAATCTTTCAAAGCACTCAACACACAACCTAGATGTTTCAAATGCTCCTTCCAACCATGACTGAATACGACAATGTCGTCCAAGTAAGCCGAACTGAAATCCTGACAATCCCTCAAGACTCTCTGAAAGGAAGTCGGTGCATTCCGCATTCCAAAAGGCACACGTCGGAGTTCACACTTTCCTTGGGGTGTCACAAAGGCTGATCTTTCACATCCTTCTTGAGTAAGCTTAAGCTGGTAGAACCCTTTTGCTAAGTCCAGCTTGGAAAGGAAAATCGAGTTACCCAACTTATCCACTACTTCCTGTATAGATGGATGGTCATATGGGTCAGGTTGAGTAATAGTATTAAGCTTTCAATAATCTATGCAAAGTTTAACAGTACCATCAGGCTTCTGAACTGGGACAACAGGCGACGCCCATGGACTGGTAGATGGAACGATAATTCCTTGGTACAATACGTCCTCCAACTCTTTCTGAACTGGGTCCTTCCACTTTTCCGGTATCGTATACGGTGAGCTGGCAATAGGTCTATGGGCTCCTGTTAGCATGTCATGCTCCACCAGAGGTGTTTCCAGGCTTTTCTGAGAACACAGAACTGTACTTTCCAAGAACAAGATCCACTTAGCTTGCTGGTCTCCACTGAGTACTCTACCAGACAACTGGGTCTTCTCAACCTCTAACTCAGGCTGATCAGTCTAAGAATCCTCACCATTGCCTTGATACCAGCATGTCCCATGTGATCATGAGCCAATTGAAGAATCTTCCTTCTCAAAGACTTCGGGAGTACAACCAGCTCCCTGAAACCATTCAGGGGATCTTCGACCCTCTTGAGGAGTAATGGACCTTTCCAAAACAGGCCATCCTGACCTTCATTTGCCTTGCTCCTCCAAAACTCCAGATTAGAGTCTTCTGTGACGTCGACATTGTACCCACTAAGAAGTGAATTGCCTTCCTGAGGTGTAAACTAGTCCACCAGCTCTGACTGCACCTTGGACTCCGCCTCGAAGGCTACCGGAGGACTGACCACAGAGTCGTCTGCAGGCATAGACGGGCGCACCGCCATCCCTTGGCCTCCACCCAGATTACCACCTATGGGGTTCTGGCCTGCACAAGGTACAACATCTCTGTCACAGTGCACACTGACATACTGTCTTCATCAGACACATCAGTCTGATCGACTGAACCATTCCATCAGCTACTGGCTGTTCCACGCCACCCAACACTTCTGGGGATGTGACCTGAGGTTGCTCAACCTCCACTAGTTCCAGCACCCTAGCCTGCTCCTGCTGTTCTCTAGCTGCCTGAGCTCGAGTTACTGCCGAGATCTGCGACTGGACTCAGACTGTGTCGAAGCCCACTTATATGTGCTGCAAAATTAGCCTTACTAATATTAGCACTTAACAAAGGTACTGACAACAAATTATCCTCAACAAAAGCCACATCAGTATAGCCCACATAGTTCCCAGCTTCCACCACACAATGACACACAGGTGCATGGACCTTACCACCACCAAACCCTCAAATAGTGGTATGATATACAGTCTTCTGTCCAGCCCTGCAACTTAGAGGAAATACAGACACATCTGCCCCTAAATCTAACATCATGGAAGTCTTATTCCCATCCAGTTTACCACTCACCACAGCTAAGCAATGCCTTACATAACTGCACTGCCTCTTTGTGGAGCTTACGTACACCACCCTTGTCTGACCTAATAGATTGCCACCGCAAAAGGGACGAGACCAGAGAGAATCCAGCCCAATGAAGAAGAGATGCCGTGGCACCCGCAAAGGATTTCCTATCACCTTCCTCCAAAGCCTCCCAATATGTCGTATGTACTTCATCTCTAACTAAAGCTTCAACTAATTTAAGTTCAAAACCAGCCAGTTCACTATCATGTTTAAAAGCTTCCTCCAAATTCTGAAAGCAAGATGGGACCTGCTCACGCTTCACCATCTGTGGTATTCTTAATGATTCTGTCCTCTTTATTCCTCTCTTCCAGCAATTGTCGTTCTTCCTTCCATGCCTGCTGCATTTCCAATGACTTTTCATGCTATTCGGACCTAAATCTTTTGGACCTAAATCTTTCTGCCTCTTCATCTCTTCTCCTGCGGTCATCCTCTATCCTCCTCTTCTCCAAGTCCGCATGCCGTTTGATATCATCCTCCCTCTGCTTCGACCAACTCTCTCTTTCAAACTTGCTATGTTCCTCCCTCTGCCTCATCACATCTGCCTGCTTGCTGCAACAATTCCCTCATCTGATCAAACTAACGCAAGGAAACCGAATCCATACCGGAAGTTACAGTTACTGTGCTCTCATCACTATCATTCTCCTCTTCATCATAGCCCTGCTTTCTCAGACCTTCCTTATCCATAGCATTGTTTGATCCTTTCCTCTTCTGCTTTGATTTACTCATGTCGTACCCAAGCAGGGGATGGGCGGTGTTGAAGGCAAGTCTAAAGGAAAAAATAACAAAACGGTAATTAAAAATAATAAACAACACCGCACGTGACCAAAAATTACAACGCATGTCACAAAACACGTGGAACAAAATGGTCGTGTAAGACAAAAAAAAATTATAAAAGGAGAAAGAAACACAAGTGTGATAAACTGAGAAGGGGAACCAAAATTATAATGACAAAGAATAAGGGGAACAAACGAAAAACATAAAGGAGTTCCAATGGACGAGGTTTCAAGTATGCACTCCACCGATGGGTAGGTATTTTGACGATGCAGACTAGCGGGGAAGTATGAAGACAGTTCAGATGATGGCCAGAAAACTCAGCAACGCTCCTCCGACTCTGGGGTGAAGTTGGCGACAGGACTTCACTCGCCAACCAGTGCTGTATGAAGAACTGGGAGCAGGTAGATGCACACCGCTGCCAACCAGATGTAGTGGTCGCACCGAGATGGTAGGCTGCCACCTGAGTTATTTCTGGCCTTGCAGTGATCTAAGGTTGGATCACCACCGGGCGCACTTGATATCAACTAATGTTTCAAGTTATAATAACAAGACAATGGAATAACTGAACAAACCCGGAAATGAACTGAGTTATATATAATGACATGACAACCAGTACCACACGAGAAATGTTAGCGATTCTGAAACAACGACGACACCGTACCACACAGCAAGCTATGTTGGGCTTGCACAACACAGTGTTTGTTTTTCTAGCTGATTGCTAGAACCAGTGTTTGTTTTTGGTGAGTGCTCTATGGTGAGTGCTCGGTGAGTGCTCTATCTGGCCAATCCGCTTTCAGAAAAATGAAAACCTGATTTATTTCCTCTGAATTTCAGAAACCAGATTTTCCAAATCCCGTATTTTAAGGGTGAAATCAGATTTTGATCTATTTGACCGCCGAAACCCGAAAACGGATTTGCGTTGTTTTAGCCGGTTTCAGCTTTCAGCTTTTTAGCTTGGTATTCAGCTGAAAGACGATATTTTGAAGTCGGTTTCAGCTTTGAGTTCTGTTGAAAGTTAAAGGGTGAGTGCCCTACCGGCCAATTGGCTTTCAGAAAAATGAAAATCTGATTTCTGATTTATTTGTCTCAAATTAAAAAATCAGCTTTTCAAAATCCCGATTTTTAGTGGAAATTTGGAAATCCAGTTTTATCTAAAGCTGAAAACTGTATTTATTTAAAGTTGTACAGAGTGTTTATATAGTATATGCATTGCTGATATAGGAATTCATACATTTGTTAGTGTGTTTGTGTACAACATATAATTAGTAGTCTTTCATAAGTTTGTTTGTGTGTTTGCATGTTAAGGTCTAGTTTAAATAGCACTTAAATGCTATTTGTTTGTTTGTTTGTTTGTTTATCACTTTAATTATACATTATTTATTTGTATTTAGAGAGATCTCCATCCTCCAGTCTCACTTCACTGGGAGCACTACCATACATGGAGTAAGTATGTCGAGCCTGTACAATGTGCAGTACTACAGAATAAAGTCATAGTTATGCATGGTGATTATCACACACTTCACATCTCTACTGACCTTCACTCATGGACTACTACTCGTGCACCATATGAAGACTCGTCCCTAACTACCTACCAGTCTAAGTTTGTATTGGTTGGTGGACGTCATCCCTCCACTTATGAACCCACTAACTCTCTGTTGACTAGTACTACTGGTCTAGACTGGAAGCCATCGCTACGTGGCATGCCTACTCCTCGCTTCAGAGCATCATCAGTTAGTGGAGGATCACCAGAGGTCCTGGTCGTGGCTGGTGGGAGTGGCTCACATGGCAAGGATTTGGACATAGTGGAAGTTCTACTCAACGACCATTGGATGACTGCAGACTCACTTCCTTCTTCATGCTGGGACATGCGATCAACATTCCATGAAGGCAACTTCTACTTCACAGGAGGAGCTAACAAGTGGCAGATTCTATTTATATGCAGTTTAGAGTCTCTCATCGCATCTGCTAGTATTGGCAGGACAAGAAGACAAACAATATGGAGGACAGTAACCACACTTACTGCCATCTTCGCCATCGCTTCCTATGTATCGAATCTAATCGGCATCGATGGATATTCTACCATTAGCAGTTACTCCAACAAGACAGAGGAGTGGATTGAGACTACTAGTGAGGGAGATAGACCAGAACAGAAGTGTGGTGGATATATAGCTATTGCAGTCTTGTCTACTGGACAGTTGCTGGTTGCTCATGACAATGGAGTATACGAAGGAACTCTGTCAGGTTAGTGTAAGTAAGTAGCAGCATCTCTAGATAGCCATCTTACCTTCAGTGATATTGGCTTCTCTTTAGAATGTCCCATTTATAGATTATATGGGAAACTAAAGTTAGGTATTAAAATTTGGACTATATAAAGCTAGAATATTATTATTTATTGTGTTAATTATGCTAAACTAAATATTTATTATATTAATTATTATAATAAGTAAGTTAATTGATTGTCTTTGCCAAAATTGCAAGCACTAGAGTGCAGCTGCTTCTACTGGCAGCTGCTTCTACCAGCTTAGCTCCAGCTACTAGTGATGTGCTTGAGCACAAATGGCTAGCGAGCCTAAAGACTGTACTATTTTTATATGAATGATTTTGACTTCTAACACTGAAGCTACTGAAAATAAGGTCCAGTTTTTTTTAAATTTCGCATACACGGTAAAGGGATTTCAGTGCCATAGTAACAACTCTCTGCAACTGCTTGAATTGAAGGGAAAAAACAACAACAAAACAATACACGTTATTTAAAAGTTTTCTTTGTGATATTCTTTAGCTAAGTAGTGGTTGTAACACACAATGCTTTGACACAACTGGACATGCACATACACAGACTTACCTTCGCGGTAGTCTAGTGGACAATGTATTTTCAAGTAAGTACTGTTGCGTACGGCTTAAACCATGACAAAGAGAGCATTGACTTACCACCGCCACTAACTCGAATAGAAATGGAAGTCCCTTAGTTTTCAAGTTTTAACTGCACCCGCAAAAGAATTCAAAACGGTAAACAATTCAATTTCTAGGGTGATAGGGTACTGATCGCTAAACCAGAGGATTCTGTTTAGTGCAATTTGGGACGGGGTCGACAACCGAACTAACACAAAAACGCGAGGGTCAAAGTACAAAAATGCCTTACGTATGTCCATACATATATACAAATAAATAAACAAACATCCCCGATTTTCAATTGCGTTACCCCTGTAATTGTCTCGCTCGCTCGCCGATAAAACCAGCTGCCCACACTCTGTATTGCAGGAGCCAGCTAATGGTACTGGTGCTGTGTATGGGTTACTTGTATAGTATAACAAGTGAGACTGTAATAACTGTAATTAGTATTTTATTTGCAACTCTTAAGCTATAATGCATATTTTATTTTAGGTTCCATAGTTCTAAAATATGAAGATGCATACAAACACTTCATTGTTTCCAAGGAAGTGTTGGAGCTTCTGTCTTTAAAGTTTATGTCCCTTGGTCCTCCAAGACAAGGCAAGAGTACAACTCTCAGGAGAATTAAAAAAGAGATCATAGATCTTCTGTCAGCTAAAGAAGAGGAACAGATTCATGGCAGCACAGGCACAGTGGAGTGTTGCTCCAATGTGGTAGTCCAAGGCAAGTCTGATCCAACTACAGCAGAAAGAAGTGTAGACTGGACCATTGTAAAGAATCCCACTGAGGAAGCATCTCTACTCTTTCACACTCTCAAAGATAGTTTTGCGGCTGAATCCACTTCTGAAACTGAATCCACTTCTGATGCTACAGCTGATTCCCATGCAGGTAGTGACACCAGGGCAAAGGTCAGTCAGGCTAGCAGTACAGGGCAGTCTCATCAGGTTAAAAAACAACAAATTAGAAACACCAAGCAATCATGCCCTGCTCAAAAATCACAGCCTAACTTAATACACAAAATGCTGGCAAAACTAAAATTATTGACCAAACAAAAAATCAGATCACCAGATTATTCTGAAATAGCTGCCATATTCGAGACAGTGTCCAAACAACCACACTTTGCAAAAAATGTGAAGCACTCTTTTAAAGCTTTTTTGAGAATGGAGGACACCGGAGGTCAGCCTGAGCTGATGGACATGCTACCAGCACTCACCATAGGACCTGGCCTCTACTTGCTGTTCTTTAGCTACCAGTTCCAACTAGATGAAGAGTATCGAGTCTTTTATCAGAGAGCTTCAGGAAAGAGAACTGCAGCAGAGAAATCAGAGTTTACTCTGCAAGAGATGCTTTTGCGTACTCTGGCCAGTATATCTTGTTTCAGTTCCTCCACCCATCTTCAACCTCAGCCAGGAGCAGACAACTCGGCCATTGGTGAGATACTGGAGTCCTCCAAGTCGGTAGTGTATATAGTGGGTACTCACAAAGACAAGGTTTCTGAGGAAGTCATCGCTACAGTCGATTCGCAGCTTCAAAAAGTGATTCGAGACACTGACTCCTACAAAAAAGGCATAGTTCAGTTCTGCTCAAAAGACAAGCTTGTTGTTTCTTTAGACAACATGGGAGGCGGAGTAGAAGAGATCGATCACTTGCATCAGCTACTGGAGAATGCCATGGAGAAACACTTTAAAAAGTTGAAAATTCCAGCTGTGTGGCTTCTGTTCAACTTGTGTCTTCGCATGAGAGAAGTGAGGACAGCCAGCCTGGAGACCTGCTTGGCCTTGTCCCATGCCTTCAATATGACATCCTACGAGACCAGAGCAGCTCTGTGGTTTCTTCACCACCATGCCGGTGTTCTAATGTACTTCCCCAGTGTGCCTGGTTTGGAGGACCTGGTCATCATAGACATCCAGGTAGTGTATGACAGTATCACTGGTGTCATTCTTAAAGCCATGAGCTTTGATAGCATAGGTCAGGCTACAGCTGAGAGATTCAGAAAGACAGGTCGATTCACTATGACAGATTTGAAAACAGCTACAGCTGACATTTCCGGAGATCTGATTCCACCAGAGCAACTGGTAGCTTTGCTTGCATATCTTCACTTGATAGCTGAGATTGTGTCAGTCGAATCTTCTGAAACTAACTCAGTGTTAGAAGAAGAGAAAGAATACATCATGCCTTACGTGTTAGAAAACACTAGTGCAAAGGAACTTGACCTATTCCACAATGAATCCTGCAGATCTTGTATCGTGGAACCTCTCTTGATGTACTTCAGTAGTGGGTTTACTCCTATGGGACTCTTTCCTGCTGCAATGGCATGTCTCGTATCCAACAAGTCCTTCACTTTCATTAGAGAAGGTGTCAAGAAAAACATGGTGCACTTTTTGTATGGAACAAAAAAAGTTCACGTGTCTTTTGTATCTAAATCTAAATTCTTTGAAGTCATAGTTTCTTGTGATCCTACTTTCCAAGACTCCATTCACCATGAATGTACTTCTCTAAAACAAGAAATAGAAGACACTCTAAAGAAGGCTAGTTCAAGAATGAACTACAACTGCTCCATGGACTACCAGTTTGCCTTTGACTGTCGTTCACATGAAGGAGAAAATCATCTTGGAGTGGTGGATGGTGCAGATACGATTCCAGAGGTTATGACATGTCTCTTCAATCCAGACTATCCACAACCAGTTGTACTCACCAATAGACACCTCATTTGGTATGGACAGGTATGCAGAAATAGACTACTTATTCTAACTTGCAAATAACTAACAATGATATTATTTGGTTTTAGAAATACGAGAAGAAAGATCCTGTGGTAGAGGTCTCTGAAAGTAAGTCAAATTATTGTTGTTATTTGGTATCATTACAAATATTTTATTATTATAGGTGGTAATAACTTGAGTTTATTTCTGAGTGTGTATCCTGACTTGGTCCTCTCAGTGGAACCTTGCGTCATGACAGTAGCTGATCACTGCTACAGTATTGGACTCATATCTCCTGACATGTATGACCAGCTCCTTCAACGTCAGCACTGGATTGATGTAGAGAAGACAAGGAACCTTCTGAGTAGCATTCGTACAGTCTTATCAACTAGACCTACTGCCCTCAAGGAGTTTGTTACTGTATTGTCTCAAGTGGACTATTGTAGACAAGTGGCAGATAAAGTACAGCAACAGCTCCAGTAAGAATATTGTTATTGTAGCATTTGAATTATTGTATTTTTTGTGTTATAGAATTGCTGTGGATTGAATTCTATCAACACTACATGGACATACATTTGAAAACACTCATTGAATTTTATGCTTTATATATCATATCCCATATTTCAAATTTAAACGTTGTGGATTTATTTCTTTTGTTGTTTTTTGAATAAAAATTATTAACTTTATTTTAACAAAAAGTTAAATAATTCCATACAAGAATAGTAATGGTTGCCAATACAACTCCAGCAAAATGTTCAGCTACAATAATCCATCACCTCTCTTGTCTGACAGTATCTTGTTGGCAGTGTACAGTGATCCATCACCTTTCTTGTCTGACAGTATCCTGTTGGCAGTGTAGAGTGGTCCATCACCTCTCTTGTCTGACAGTATCTTGTTGGCAGTGTACAGTGATCCATCACCTCTCTTGTCTGACAGTATCTTGTTGGCAGTGTACAGTGATCCATCACCTTTCTTGTCTGACAGTATCTTGTTGGCAGTGTACAGTGATCCATCACCTCTCTTGTCTGGCAGTATCTTGTTGGCAGTGTACAGTGATCCATCACCTCTCTTGTCTGACAGTATCTTGCCTGCAGTGTACAATGATCCATCACCTCTCTTGTCTGACAGTATCTTGTTGGCAGTGTACAGTGATCCATCACCTCTCTTGTCTGACAGTATCTTGTGGCAGTGACAGATCCATACCTCTCTTGTCTGACAGTATCTGTTGGCAGTGTACAGTGATCCATCACCTCTCTTGTCTGACAGTATCTTGTTGGCAGTGTACAGTGATCCATCACCTCTCTTGTCTGACAGTATCTTGTTGGCAGTGTACAGTGATCCATCACCTCTCTTGTCTGGCAGTATCTTGTTGGCAGTGTACAGTGATCCATCACCTCTCTTCTCTGACAGGATCAGCAACTGTAATGATCAAGTTAGCAAGTTGTTGATAATAATAATGTTTTTTTTTTTGTTTTTTTGTTTTTTTGCTGTTTCAGTGATTATACAATAAACTTTTATGTCATTAAGTGCTGATTAATGATATTTCTCTCATGTCCAACTAATAAATATACTGATTACATGGTCCCCGGCAGTTTCTTTCGTTTCATTTTGGTCAACTGAACACGTCCGACTTTAAAATATGCTAATTTCATGGTCCCAGGCAGTTTCTGTCGTCTCATTTTAGTCCACTGAACACATCTGACAAATAAATATGTTAATTACATGGTCCCCAGTAGTTTCTCTAGTTTCTTTTTAGTCTACAAAACACATCCAACTAATACATTATTCTAATTACATAGTCCCAAGCAGTTTCTCTCGTTTCATTTTGGTCTACAGAACACGTTTAACTTTAAAATAAATTACATGGTCCCCAGGAGTTTCTCATGTTTCATTTTAGGCGACTAGACACGTCCCACTTTAAAATATGCATATTACATGGTTCCAAAGTAATGTGGGCCATGAGAAAGAGCAGCATAGGATAATAAATAGTAAAATTTTAATGGTTAAATTTTATTTACTATTTAATATTAATGATAGCAAAATTTTAATTGTTAAGTTCTAATTAACATAATATTGGCTATTAGAACAAGAAAATTTTCTATTATTATAATTATTTCAGCCGAGAATGGCTGAATCAATGATAATTGCTTATCTTTTTGTATTGTCAGAGTCAATTTACTGGTTCATGTTTAACCCTTATTCCTGTATACATTCACCTTAAAGTTACAATCTTACAGAATATTTTCTAGTGTAATTGCTAGCACTAGCTGTTTTGCAATATTTTTATCTTGTCTTATCCATGCTTGAAATGACTTATTCATTGCATCTCACTAGACGCATTTTAATGAAATAATAATTTTAAAACATTTTGTACCGGTGAGTATCACAGCAAAGTAATCCCACCGGCCGAGTTACTCGATATTATCGGCAATTTACTTGACTGTTCATCTCCTCCCAGCTCCTGTAACAGTGATTAGAGGAAGAAACGTCTAATTTAAGAAGCCTAACAGCTGATACACCAGACAAAGTTCTTTGTGTAGTAATGACAGACAGAGCTTGCAGTTGAATTGTAGTGAATAATGATTCTCTAGGAATGAAGAATTAAATTTTTGCCTGTATTGTACATTGTAGCTGCGTACATTTGCTATCAAATTATCGGGGATGATGAATTCTATCTATTCTGGGCATTAAACAATAATTTCAATTGTTTTTTCTTGAGATAAATATTAAAATTATGAGAACTTAAATTTTCACATATAGTTAAATACCGTTGCTATATTGTTGTCAGGTGTAATAACTTGGCAAGTGTGCAATAACACTTGCCCGGTATTTGGCGAGCGAGCGTAGCGAGCGAGACACTTACAGGGGTAACACAATCGAAAATCGGGGATGTTTGTTTATTTATTTATTTATATATATGTTTGGACGTATGTATGTCATTTTGTACTTTGACCCTCCGTATTTTTGTGTTCGCTCCGCGTTCGACCCCGTCCCAATCTTCACTAAACAGAATCCTCCGGTTTAGCGACCATTACCCGTATCACCTTAGAAATTGAATTGTTTACGGCTTTGAATTGTTTTGCGGGTGCAGTTAAAACTCAAAAACTTATGGGAGCTCCATTTCTATTAGAGTTAGTGGCGGTGGTAAGTTAATACGCTATTTGTCACAGTTATAAGCCCTACTCAACAGTGTTTACTTGAAAATGCATTGTCCTCTAGACGAATCACGAAGGTAAGTCTTGCGTAGGTATGTTCAGTTGTGTGAAAGTATTGTGCGTTACAACTACTATTAAGAATATCACAAATAAAATTTTAAATAACGTGACTTGATTTTGTTGCTTCTTTTTCAATTCAAACAGTTGCGGGGAGCGGTTACTATGGCATTGAAACCCCTTTACCACATACATAATTTTAAAACTCGACTTTATTTTAGTAGCTTGAGTGTTAGTTGTTAAAATCAATCATTTAACAATAGTGTAGTTTAAGGCTCGCTCGCCATTTGTGCTCAAGCACACCACTAGTTTATTTATTTGTATATATGTATGGACGTATGTATGTCATTTTGTACTTTGACCCTCGCGTTTTTGTGTTAGTTATGTGGTCGCCCCCGTCCCAAATTGCACTAAACAGAATCCTCTGGTTTATCGATCAGTACCCGTATCACCCTAGAAATTGAATTGTTTACCGTTTTGAATTCTTTTGCGGGTGCAGTTAAAACTTGAAAACTTAAGGGACTTCCATTTCTATCCGAGTTAGTGGCGGTGGTAAGTCAATGCGCTCTTTGTCATGGTTATAAGCGGTGCGCAACAGTATTTGTAACAGTAAGTCTGTGTAGGTGCATGTCCAGTTGTGTCAAAGCATTGTGTGTTACAACCACTACTTAGCTAAGAATATCACAGAGAAAATTTTTAAATAACGTGTATTGTTTTTTTTTTTGTTTTTTTTTTCCTTCCAAGCAGTTGCAGAGAGTTGTTACTATGGCACTGAAATCCCTTTACCCTGTATGCTAAATTTAAAAACTGGACCTTATTTTCAGTAGCTTCAGTGTTAGAAGTCAAAAGTATAGTCTTTAGCTCGCTCGCCATTTGTGCTCAAGACAGGATATTAGCATCGGTAAAGATCGACAAGTTACGGCGGTAAACTTCGATAAAATAACGGGCTGCAGAATGTAGATGATCAAACCAATTAGCTGTGGACTTAATGTTTGTTTATTTGTTGTAACATAGAGTGAAAGCAAAATCCTCTCATTTGTGAAATAAAAAAGCCTTATCCTAAATCACTAGCTAGCTAATTAGATACTGTGCTGGATTGCCTGATCAATTTTTTGGCTATCAATGAATGTGTGTAAAAGGGCAACTGTGGTTGGTAAGACTAGATGGATATCATAATGAATAGACTACAAGTAAAAATATAATATGTCATGATAAGGTCAGTATTATTGATCTGGCTTCATATGAAATTTAACTTTGCTCAACAAGTATTGTTGGGTTTGGAAGAGGAGAACTGAGAGTTGTCTATAGTACCAGAATAGTACTGGTGTGTCACATACTACCACAGCAAGAAATCACCCTTGCCAGACTAGCTAATATAAGTGATCTTAGCTGGTACTGTGACATGTAGGAAGAGTACAACTAATTGACTCAACTTCATCTCAATAGCCTAGACTCAACATATCAAATTTTATACTGACAATTTACTAATATTGGTAGCTAATGTGGTAAGCAAGCTTATTGTTCCTGGTACTTTCAGTAAAATTTAGCATACCTTTTTTAATACCCCCTTGAGACCATGTTCCGTCTTGAAGAGTTGACATTAATGACATTAGCTACTGTATTATAATATAATAAATGCAAGTACTTATTCTGCAGCAGTCAGTTCACAGGAACTGCTGGCTTATTTTTTAAGCCCAAGGTTTAGCAGCAAGTGATAAATATTGAGATAACAAAAAAAAATAATAATAATAAATAAATAAATGAAGAGAACTATAAATTGCTATTAGCTATTGACAAAAAGAACAAATATAATCATTGTTATCATTTATATTAATGCAGTTTAAATGTATCCAAACAGAGCACAGCTTGCATGATATCCACTGTACATTATCATCTTCCAATGTATCATCTTGCTGGAAACACACAGCACAAATTTCAGTTTCAGTACAATTTAATTCGTCTTCACATTGCATAGCTTCAGTAATAGTGGGCTTGCTAATAGTTCTTATAGAATCCAATCTTTTCTTTCGTGTTGAAAAAAACTTTCTTTGCGGTATACTTTTAGTATTAGCTGCTATTTTTTTAATTGGCATGTCATCAGATGATAATGCAATGGATGAGATATTTCCCAATGATTCATATACCGATTGTAGTGAGTCAGTGCTTTCCATACTACCACACAGAGATTCAATTTGGGATAAACGACATTTTATTTTTTGAAGCAATTTTATTTTGTCTATACAAATAGTTTCTGAATTGTTATACGAGGCCAATCTTTGAAAATGCTCCCTATCACAACCTTCATCATAACCTCTGATCTGAGCATTGTTGACATCTTTATTGATATACATATGTACTAAATGAATATGTTTGCACACAGTATTATTAGTGCAAGCATCCAAACAGGAGCAAGTGTATTGGTGAAAACATGCCAAACAAAATTGGCATTTCAATTTGCAGTTACAGCTATCCATTATTTTACATACTGTATAGCATGTACTTGGCCTTTTCTGGGAAGATACACTATATTCGTTATCTTTCTTATGCACAATTTGTGCATCGTGAAACAATTCTGCTGTTTTGTGTCTCTTGTTTATGTCACAGATTCTGTGACTGTGTTTTCCCTTCTCTATCTTTTGCAAGTTTTCATATGCTTTATCTCGAGCAATTTGAAATAAAACATGGATGAGAGTGTCCAAACGTCTGTTTCGTTTGTGTTTCAGATAAACTATTTTCAATACACGATGGAAGGCTTCTGCATGCATATTTGAATTAAATGGACTTCCTACTCTAAAACACAACGCCCATTGTTCTATATGGTTAGTATAGTGTTGAAAATAGTCCAAGAAAGAACTACTTTTGTGTTGTGTCAAAAATTTAGTTAACAATATTTGGAATTTTGTTTTGCATGACTCCATCAAGAGTACCTGTAGTTGGTGATATGCTTCTTGCTGACTACTGGGGCTATCAAAATATTTTTTAACTGCTTTCCTCCAAGCCCGATCAATGTGCCAGGCACACCATAAGTATTTAGTTCTTTCTGAATCAAATACATCCTTCCAAGCATTGTAGTACTGTAGTGCCATGTCTGACATAAACCACTCTGTAGAAAGATCACCACATGTTGATTTAATTGCTTCAAATATATATTTTATGACAGATTCATCTTCGCGATTTGATATACCCCAAGCTACAGGAATTCCTTCCTGATACTGGTCTAAGACAAGTACACTGATTAAATGAAAACTGTAACTATTTACATTATATGTTGCATCCACACATATACCATTTTTTCCAAATTTAACAAACATTTCCTTTTGAAATTCTGTCTGCAAAACAAGAAGAAAATCATGAGTATCTAAAGAAGTATACTTTTTAGAGGAGTTTTCACTTTGTTGTTTGAAGAGTAGAACAGCATTGTAATCTGATGCTTGCATTTCATCAACCATTGTTGAAACACTCACAAAGTCATTAGAATGCCTTTGTATTCCATCTGTGTTGAATATTTTCCTAATATTGTTCACATCCTTTCCTGATATCAAATGATCTCTGGTAATTCCTCTTGCAGATTTGCTGCCTCGAATGTCCTGAATAATTCTATTTGGGGAAATCCCTGCCTCAAGCTTTTCAGCAACAACAAGTTTGGTAGTGTTATTAATGTGTAAATGTCCTAGTTGATTTTTATGATTGTAATGTGTTGAGCTATAAACCACAGTAGTACAATCACTACGGACATTTTTTATTGCTTTAATATATGCAGAGCAATTCATATTTAGTTTACTTGATCCCTGACTTTTCAGTGCTCTCTTCCCAGAACCCCGAGATTTATATTTACCGGTACGATTACAGTAATAATAATAATATTCATTGCCATCACGTATATTTGGGGCACTGTGCAATACATACCAAGAATCTGTCAAATTCTCTTCTTCTTCTTTCCATTCAAGGAAATGATGGAAACTACCAAATGTATGCCTTGTAATCACTACATCGATGTTGTGCACAGTTTGTAGATGATTGTTTAAAGCATCAATACTGGACAACCTGTAAATGAAAGAAATTCTCAAAACATTAACCATTGTATTATTTGTCAAATACCTTTTTTCACAAATATCACACTTATTTCTTCCCGTTTCTGCTGAGTGTACTGTATTCATGTGTCTAGACAAGCTGCTGTGATGGGAGTACTGCTTATTGCAAATTTTACATCTCAGTGATGATGGTTCTTTGGTATTATTTTGCTGTAAGTTATTAGTATCAAATAGAGAAGAAGAAAGGCAAATAGAATTGGACTGATTCTGCTGTTGTTGAAGACTAGGTGTATTAATTAAGCCACACTTCCGTATGACGTCCACTGGATCTAAATATTTGATATTTTAGTCACAGGAATTGGAACGAATAAATTATGATATGTCAAAAAAAAAAAAAAAAAAAAATTAATGGTTATTCTACCTGATACTGAAGTATTTAGAATCTTTGAGTTTGATTCTTCTTCTGCTTCTTTTATTTTCTTTTGTGGCATAATTAGAAATTCTGCAGAAATGCTTGCTTTTTCTGAAGCACATCTTTTTCTGCTCTTACCACTAAAGTGTTCAGCACGGCTAGCCCCTGAAACATTATTTGACAGGATTGTATGATAATAATAATAAATGGCATATGCCATTCTCACGAAGTACCTGTAGGTGATAATTTGGATGAGGTTGGCGATATTTTAGAAGATGGTTCTTCCATAGTTGGATCACTTTTGATGCCTGTAGCAAGATGGTATTAAATTAATAATACAATAACAAACAGAGTAATTGCATTAGATATTACCATTTGCTGAAACTTGTGAGAACAATTTTTCTGTTTTTGTTCCCAAAGACAATTTATTCCGTTTTAATTTCTGTGAATCTTTCTTTGTTGCTGAACTTTTCCGTATCAACAAGCTCCTTCTGCTATTCATTTCGCTAATACATCAATGTAGCTAATATTAACATGAAAAATAATTAAAAAATACTTTATATACAACATACATCAATTTTCCATGAAGAAGTTCCTCTGTAATAATATTTCTGATAATTGGCATAGCATTCTATTACAAAATAAAACACTTATTATAAAAATTAACTGTTATTTTACCAGTTAACTTAGTCGATAACTTTTATTGCCTACCTGATCAAAGTCCATTAATTCATTCTGAATCCTGTATAGTGCAAACTAAAACCATTGTTGTTAATAATTATAAAGAAAATAATATTGACATTAGTCCTTTGCATTACCTGAGTCAGAAAAACACCACAGTCAAAAGAATTTGTTTGCCTTGGAATATTCTATATAAGTTTGATTTTAATATTAAGGTCACTAATTTCATATAATTTATCATAGACTTACCTTTATAGCAGTGTAAGACCAATTTTGCCAGTTTGGATTGGCATATCCTTTCTCATTGAATCTTTCATTAAAAAATATCCTAAAAAATATCCTAAAAATATTATATTGAGGCTAAATTGAAAATTTTTAAACCATTAATTTTGACTACTTTAGAGAGTTCCAATAATTTGGATGATCATTATGAAAGGAATCGTAATATTCCACTGCCTTCTTTGATGTGTCCATAACCTATATTTGACAGTTTAGAAATAATTGTTATTGAAAGGACTTTCTCTTCCTGACCTGCAGGGGGTGTGGTCTAGCTAAGCTAGAGGCAGTTACCAGATTAACAGTTTAGATAATGGTTAGAATTAGGGAACAGATATAAGTCAGAGAGAGAAAAGACGATAAACAAGAAAAGATACAATACGCACATATAAGGGAAACAGATATGACATAGTTCAATGGTTTGCCGCAGTCCCATGAATCTCATTACCGCATGCGGCAATGAGATATGGAAAAGGGCGGATGACAGATGAATTAGAAAACAGATAAGAGACGGATACAATTACAGGTAAGATTAGAAATAGAATGAAAGAGAGCAAATACAACAGATAAATACACAAGACATAATCAAAGTTCAGTTCTGTGAGTGTAGTTGAGGATCGGTAACGCCGGGCTTGATTTAGAAGCTCTGTTCGGGTAGGGATCCCGAACAGTTATTGGAAATAATGGCAATGTAAGTTTTTACCAAAAGAGTCCAATGACTATTTTCATGGTTAATAAATGTGAGAATGTAGTCACATTCGATAATGCTATCCTGAAGAGAAAAAAAAATACACTCATTATCCAATTTATTGTCAACACATCAATTTATAATTACCTTATTGTACCAACGCTTTACTCCTGAATATCCTTTATGTATTAGTTTCTTCATGAAGTGTGATCCCAAAATAAACACTCTCTAGTGTATAGATGCTGTATGATTATTTAATATATAAATGACTATTTATGTTTTACCTTGGAAGACTGGGTTCTCACCAGATCCAAATAACATTGAATAATCTAACACAATGACAGCATTTTAAAGACAGTAGCATGTTAGCTGATGATAATATCAATACAAACCTCATCAGATAGCCACTGATTATTTATTATTCTCTGGCACTGACGTAATGTAAGGGAAGGGTAGTGATTAAGCTCTGTGTATAGAATAGTATGAATAATGCATCTAAGCTACTCAATGTAGCTAAGCAAATCATTACCACATCTTTTGTATACTAAGACTGATGGATCTTTAGAAAGTACTTCTTGTAAATCAACTTTTGTAGCCTAAAATGGTAACAACATGTAAGGAGAATTGAAGTTTTTGTAGTAAGCTTACCTTTTCATCATTCATAAGAAACCATGCATTTTGGTCAGAATCATTGATGTAACTAGTGTAATGTCCGTTACCGGAGAAAAGATGATAATATACCACACATCCAACTAATCTGTACACAATTCCCTTTTTGACTTGTAAAAACAAACTCTGCAGTGAAGTTTAAATAATGTTATATAACAAGGAACTAAAATCCAATTTAAATAAATTTAATACCTGTATTTCTGCTCTTTGTTGCCTAAACAATAATTCAGTTCATAAAATAGTTGAGCGTAAATGACAAGGTTTGACTTACGAGCTAGCAATCTTTGATATGTGTACTATAAGTACTGAAGGATTTGAAGCTATCTCCTTTTCTAGTGTAATCCCAGATTTATTGCAACTGTAAATTATGAAGTAGGTAGTAATGAGTGTCAATAAAAAAAAAAGTTTAGTGAAAGTGCAATTCAAATAATGAATGGAATACTAGCTAGTAGCTGACTAGGGATGCTTCCAGAAGCATATACGAGCATAATAGCTTGAGGTCTTCAGTTGCCATGTTACCATCAAACATAATTATAAACATATCCATAACAATCTGTTCAGTTCTATCACACTGAGGATGGCTAGATGAATGGCAGCCGAAACGTCTGTATCAATCTATTTATATGACTAGTGAATTGATATATATACCTTTATATTTTTAATTGAATATTTCCGCATCACGCGAGCGTTCTGTATTCTCCCATATTGTACGGTTTATATTGTACGGTACACTACGCATGCGCGTAGCGAGTAAAATCAATGAAAATTGAATTGTAACCGGTTGAGAAAAAATATCAAGGCAGCAATAAATCACTTATCACACTCGTCGTACAATATGGGAATGATATTTTACTCTCACGCCACATTTTCACTCGCCTTTGGCTCGTGAAAATATTTTGCGTGCTCGTAAAATATTTTCCCATATTGTACTCTGACTCGTGCTATAAGTATTATATATATATATATATTAGCTATGTGTACACCTAGTCAAACAAATATAATCATAGACATATTTTACATACATATTTTGCTTAAACTAGTCAATAGCTAATTCTCATATAACTTTGTTGTCATTGTTTATTGATAGAAGCTTGTTTAATCAAACTTATTTAATATGTCTATATTGCTTGGCTACACCAATACTTGTTACATATTCCATCAGCAATGCCTTCCTTCTCCATAGCATCAACAAATAATTCGGGAACACTTTGAATCTAAAATTAATTATTTTAGTTAGAGTATCATAATTTCTGATGCAAAAAAGAGGCATCAACCTTAGAGCCGGATCCAGCTTGCAGTGTTAAACACACTTCTCTATCTTTCACTGATTGTACATGTTCACACTTGGTACACTTCACTACATAAGAAACTATTGACATGTTAATACAGTGAACTTTTAAAATCTTACATTGCCTTGACACTATCACCATAACATCAGTTTGAAATGTGCTCCTGAAACTTTATAGGCATGTTTAGAATTGAGCAATCTATGACGGTGTTATATTTCAAACTTACTGTGATGAATTACTCATGAAATAATCTATCAAGAGTAGCAAGAATTCATGCGCATCAAATGGCTCTCCTGGACAAATTGATGAGTGGATTGCTAATAAAAACCAGCATCTATAATTTTTTGTTGCAGTTTTTCTATTGATAAAGTTGACATTACTTGGAAATGATATCTGTAATCTGCTAATATCTAAACTAGTGCCTTCTCTTCCATACTGGTACTTTCCCATAAAGTCACGGAAAGCACAAAAGACACAATCTTTCGAACCTATAATGAATTAAGTATATTTGAGAGTATATGGCTATATGCAGTTGTGTATAGTAGGAAAGAAAAATTAGTTACGTGAAATAAATAAATAATAATCATAACTAAAATAAATAAATGAATAAATAAATAAATAAGTTGCATCCTTGGCCGAAGAAAGGAAGTCTGCCAAGTATGCACATCTAGCACCTCAGTTCATTATACAGCCAGTCGCCATAGAGACCTCAGGCGCCATAGGGCCCTCTACCCTATCTTTTCTAGAGAAGTTAGGCAGACGCATCCACCTGGCCACGGGAGACCCCCGCTATACACAGTTCCTCCTTTAGCGGCTGTCAGTAGTGGTACAACGTGGAAATACAGCAGCAATTTTAGGCAGTACAGGCAACTAACTTATTCATCATAATTATTTATTCATTCAATTACTTCGTTAATAAATATGTAAATAAATAAATAGCTAAATCAACAAATAAAAATAAATAAATAAATAAACAAACAAATAAATAATAAACAAACAAATAAAAAACCAAATAAATAAATCACAACATTGAGGTGCAGTATTTTTTTAGCACAAATAAATGCTCCTGTAAAAATACTACTCTGTACTCTCATGGCTTACAATCACTGCTTTGATGGTTACTAAGCACAGATGTAAGTAAGTTGTTTAGCTGCTTTTGGCTCAAAAGACACTGCAGAACACTTGCAGCGAAGCAGGTATTCCCACAGTTGGCAATTCCAGGAGGAAATAACATAACCACTAAATATGATAAGAAGCCAGCCAATCACGGTAACCACGAGCACTGGACTGCGACCTTTTACCATCTGAATGGCTTGCGTTACCATTTTGACGATCTTTACCGATGCTAATATCCTGTCCCTAGTCGTACGTCTTAGTGCCTAGTACATTTATCGCACTCAGTCCTCGGGCCTACGGCCCTCGGGCTGTCGTGCAATAAATCGACTAGAAACTAAGCGCTCATGCTTTAACTATAACTTACATTTCATTTTACCACTGCTGACCCATCCTCCACTGAATAAATTTTGCTGCTATTCCTGGTCAACTGATATTTTTGAAATTATGTGTAAGAATTTTTAATAATTAAAATATAAATCTATATTTTGTAAGAAACTCTTGGATTAAGGGTTAAAAAGAAAGCAATTTTGTACTTCTCATACTTTCATTTTTGGTGAATTGTGTGTATCTAGTTACATATCCAGAAATGTTAGCTGATGCTAATAGTACCACTATTATAAGTGAGTTCAGCCGTTTAAAGCGAAGTATCAGAGATGCACTACAAGAAAAAGAAACTATCACAAATGATATTAAAGCTCATCTTGGAGATCAAGTAGAGAGTATGAGAAGAGAAATTATGGCTTCAGATACCTTGGATAAAGTATTTGAAATATTCGATGATCATAAATTGTGGCATTATAGTGCAACAGCAAAATTGTTTAATTTAGCTTTCGCTTTTTTGAGCAGTAACGAGGATATAAAGGGCAGAATACAAATATACCGGGAACGTTATCTTGGTCATGTACAATGCACTCGAATTTGTAAGTGGATAACAGAAAATCCAGATGCTGATACTATATTGGTGGACCCAAGTTCTTATAAAAGAGCTATAAAGAAACATTGCTCCTGGAAAATTGAGGATAGCAAAATAGTTTCAGATCAACCCATAAAATATCTTACTGAGGTCTGGAGTGTATTGCCTATAGAACTTGGAGAGGTTGATATAATTCTGGACAAGATTCGTGGAGGATGTATTGAAGTTGTATATGGTATATTCCATCAATAGTAGCTGTAACGTTACTGAACAAAATCAAGTTAGCTGCTCCCACCTTTCAAGAAGCTCACATGTCAGCTGATACATTTGGAAGGTGCAGTCATATTCGACTGTACTTCAGGAATAGCAAGTGAATTGGTAAGATTCTCTAACAAATGTAGTTAGTACACAATTAAATTATATTCCTCTTTTTTTTAATAGGTACGAAATAAACTTCACCTGTTACTAGCAGTTCAGGATAGTTCTGTTGAGAGGACCAAGCAGTACATCGGATACTCTACTAGTACAAATATTAATAATACTTCATCTGATGTAAGTTGAATTAAGGGTGACAATGCATGCCCACACACTGTGATTGCTGTGTATAATTTTACTGATTTATTGAGTATGAAGCAGCCAAATACTGGAAGACCTGACAGGTCTAGAGTGAAAGAGCTAGTACTGACAGGTCTAGAGTGAAAGAGCTAGTACTGACAGGTCTCGAGTGAAAGAGCTAGTACTGACAGGTCTAGCATTAATACTTTATGTGCTTACATACACTTTTCAGAAGTAGTGATAGCTGGTGGCTCTTGACAACTAGTAACAAGCCGCACTTAGCCGGAAAAAAGGCGAAGTTTTGAATTTAAATCTGGTAAAGGGTCTTCAATGTCATAGTAACCAATCGAATAAACTTTTTGTTTCTTGAAAAGCAAGCGTTTTCGCAGGAATTTTCTCACACTTTGGAGATTAAGTATAAAGTAAGACTTGCTTAATGCTGTAGTTTCAAAATAAACTGGGGTCAAGCCTAAAAAGCCGTGTTTTTTTAAGAAAAAACGTTCCCCGCGCGAGCGTTTAAAGGGCATACGTACAATCCATACATACATACCTCCTACATATATATATACTAGTGGTGTGCTTGAGCACAAATGGCGAGCGAGCCTAAAGACTATACTATTTTTATATGAATGATTTTGACTTCTAACACTGAAGCTACTGAAAATAAGGTCCAGTTTTTTTAATTTAGCATACAGGGTAAAGGAATTTCAGTGCCATAGTAACAACTCTCTGCAACTGCATGGAAGGAAAACAACAACAACAAAACAATACACGTTATTTAAACGTTTTCTTTGTGATATTCTTTAGCTAAGTAGTGGTTGTAACACACAATGCTTTGACACAACTGGACATGCACCTACACAGACTTACCTTCGCAGTAGTTTAGTGGACAATGTATTTTCAAGTAAATACTGTTGCGCACGGCTTATAGCCATGACAAAGAGCGCATTGACTTACCACCGCCACTAAGGATTCTCAGAGCTCGTTAATTGAAAAATACTGGAACTGTGAACGCTTTACCTAACTTACGTAATTAGAAGCGCGGGCTAAAACAGAGGTCTCACGTACCCCATAAACAGATAAATAAATAACTAGTGATGTGCTTGAGCACAAATGGCGAGCGAGCCTAAAGACTATACTATTTTTATATGAATGATTTTGACTTCTAACACTGAAGCTACTGAAAATAAGGTCCAGTTTTTAAATTTCGCATACACGGTAAAGGGATTTCAGTGCCATAGTAACAACTCTCTGCAACTGCTTGAATTGAAGGAAAAAAACAACAACAAAACAATACAAGTTATTTAAAAGTTTTCTTTGTGATATTCTTTAGCTAAGTAGTGGTTGTAACACACAATGCTTTGACACAACTGGACATGCACCTACACAGACTTACCTTCGCAGTAGTCTAGTGGACAATGTATTTTCAAGTAAATACTGTTGCGCACGGCTTATAACCATGACAAAGAGCGCATTGACTTACCACCGCCACTAACTCGAATAGAAATGGAAGTCCCTTAAGTTGTCAAGTTTGAACTGCACCCGCAAAATAATTCAAAACGGTAAACAATTCAATTTCTAGGGTGATACGGGTACTGATCGATAAACCAGAGGATTCTGTTTAGTGCAATTTGGGACGGGGTCGACCACCTAACTAACACAAAAACGCGAGGGTCAAAGTACAAAATGACATACGTACGTCCAAACATATATACAAATAAATAAATAAATAAATAAACATCCCCGATTTTAGATTGTGTTACCCCTGTAAGTGTCTCGCTCGCTACGCTCGCTCGCCAATAAATATAGCGAAATCTCGATTGAGTTACCCCTGATAGTGTCTCGCTCGCTTCGCTCGCTCGCCAATAACATATACCCGATTTTGCATTATCCACCCCTAATACTGTCTCGCTCGCCAATAAATAAACAAACATCCCCGATTTTGCATTATCCACCCCTAATACTGTCTCGCTCGCCAATAAATAAACAAACATCCCCGATTTTCGATTGTGTTACCCCTGTAAGTGTCTCGCTCGCTACGCTCGCTCGCCGATAAAAAAGGGCGTACCGCGCAAAATGAACGTTCTAGCTTATCGTTTCTGAGCGTAGCAATTCGGTCCCGAACTCAGGTGAGTTAACATAGCTAAATATGATAATGTTTCATCTATAACAGTATTAGCAAGGTTTTTTTGTTATTTTTCAAATTAGTGTTTCCTTTCAGTAGTTTCAATTTACAGCAAAGCAAAATTTACTAAAATATTTTTATTTTAGCTATAGGCTACTGGAAAATAAATTGCAAAGATTTATTTCTCCGTTATTTTGGCCCCTCAGGATATCAAAAAGAACATTATATAGCCTAAGTGTAACTGACTGGGAGGCAATCTTTTTTTGTGTGTATTCTTTATCTTGATAACTTTTTATAAAACAATTAGCTAATTAGCCCTTATATTTTTTAATGGGTAATAATATTTTCATCTAATTTTGTGATTAAAGCTATTGTATCTAATTGCCTCCTCAACTCTTTTTACAGACAAGTGAATTAGCCTAGCTATTAAATCGCTCACAATAAATATTCATTATATTTAGGCTCAAAAAAATAATGCTAGAGCAAGCAGAAAATAGTTGTAGTAAACTTATAGTCGTAAATATAACAAATCTTATTATATCTTAACTGTAGGACATGCATCTCCATTTTCTATCAATTGTAACAGTTGTTATTCTTGCAACTGCTGCAATGAATCTGTTAGACTAAATTTTGTTAAAGGAGTAAATCCAATGAGTTCACTGACTACTACTTCAGTTGCAATGTGATGGGACACTTCATACAGTGGCATTACAATAACGAATCTCTTACAGGCTTTCATATCAATGATGAAATTGGTGCTTCAAAAGTGGCTGAAAAAGCTAACTATATATACACTACAATGCTTCTATCATCTGAACCTCTAACGACACACAACAGAACTATGGCTTCTATTATACTGGTGTCATTCATGGGACCAGTTCCTTCTAGTTTTAATATCACGTGAAGTAGTGGCTCATTGTGTCAAACAGTACGTGCAGGACCGGTGTCTAATGTGTCTAGGTCTTCAGCAAGTAGGCAATAGTAACTCTAACATGGACTTAGTACTGGATTACATTTTGTCTTACCGTGTAGTGGGAAACATTTCAACATATATTTTCATCTGTCGAGCCAACCATTCTTCACTTTTATATAGTCCAATGGCCCACTCTTTAACTTCACATCCAGTGATGTAGTTGGCAGTCGTAAAGTCGTTTGTCCAGTGAATATACAGTGAAGGAACTAGCAATATGTATTGACAGAACCATATTAACTATAACATCTATTTTCATTGTGACTGGTAATTCAGATGACATGTTCTTATGAGGGTAATGAAAGAAGAGTACATTCCAATCTGGAATATGAGACTCAGAACACTGTGCCCGTGGAGGGAGTCACTGATAGCACATTTTTGTAGCAACTAATGTACAAACTAACTCAACCACTAAAAATAATCGTATTTCTACTAATAAAGATGATGTAGTAATGAACTCGAATTTTGCAAACAAACAGACAATATTTGTTACAGTTGCAACACTAATTTTATAGTGATTATTTGTTCTGCTACTATATTTTATTGTAATATTATGACCTATTATTACTGTAACATGTTTTCATCAATAAAATACAAAAATATTAATCTAATCTTACACAAGATAGTGTTGTTGTTTTTATTGGGGGGGGGGGGAATACTAGGCTCTATATAATTTACAGATTTCAAATAACTAAAAACTGTATCAATAGAATGCTAAAGAAGTAACTATTGATATCATAAGTCACAAGCTTTTATTAAATCTTAATGTGGTAGTGCTTTCTTATCCAAAAAAATTAACAAATGATTATTACGTCTACCTAGATGTGGTATTTGTATGTAATGCATAAAAAAAATTAAAATTAAAAAAGTAAATAATTGGCTTTACTATTTCAAATTAAGCTTTCTACTGTGGACAATTCAACCTCTCTTATGTCAAATACAGCAGAATGTGAAAGTCAGTTACCTGGGAGAAGCTATTCGCTTGAATGGTAGTGGATATACGGATGTATATTTCAGCTGCAGTGTAAATGGCACCTACCTGCACTGGCAATATGGTCATGTTCAGCTTAGAGCATTTCGGATGGGAGAAGTGGGTCGAACTTATGTAATGGCTTCAACTACACCACTACATGTTGTTGTCTCAGCCAATTCCCAATGACTCTAGAAGGGAAGGTCTGGATTCGGTTTTAGTGCTATCATTCTTGGATATCCCACCGTCAATTTCAAGTGACATGTACAAGTGATTTTGATTATTTAACGAGAAATTTTCAAAGAAACCAGTCCGAAGATCTCATTACAAGTGGTACTATTGATAGTGTTTTACTTGATCTTGTGTTGTCAATTCAAACAGAGCTCACACATATTATGTACACGTTCGTTTGCGGGGTTTGCGTATGATCACCAGCTTGTAAATGCCGGTGGTCCTCTCATTGGCTTCAATAATCAAGATGAAATAGGCAAAACTAAGATTCTTTTATCACCTGATGGAAGAACCACCAATGTACTTGGTATCCTCATATCTAGTGATATCTTGCAAACAGCCACACTCTTGTTCATCCCTCATGATTCTGCTATCGAAGTGGTTTGTTCTTCTGGTAACCACCAAGCATCTATCTCTACAAATGATACAAAAGCACTTCCTGAACCTTCCACCACCCAGCAGTGTACCAACCACTTATCAGTTAGATAATCAGGTGGACACTACTTAGTCTTGGCATAGGGAAGAGTAATACGGTATATCCTGAGGCAACTTTAAACCAAGATAAGGTTATTGTGCAGACAACAATGGTAAATCCAAGGGGAGGTAAAATCATGACTATTATTATTATTATCATTTTTTATTTACTGTTCAATGTTTGTGTGTTTTAGTTCAGCTATATGTGATTACCATTATTGCAATGATAATTACCATGCTGCTTGTAAGCATCACATTGTTACTCATAAACATACTTCATTTAAGAAATCAAACGAAAAAGGAAAATTAAAGTAAGTATTACACTTCTCTTTGAGTTTGAATTATATTGACAAAGTATGAAGCTAATTTTTACATTGCAAAGCATCAAATTTTACAAGTGAAGCAAGGCAAACTTGAATACCACAACTCATTAAGTACTATGAACTATATATAAATGAACTGGCTAAATTAAGAATGATGTTGTTGTTTGTTTTTTTGGTATTGAAATTTATTATTTCCACTTTTCACATGGGATGCAGAGTTTCATTCTAGATTTTTTGCTGCGGGTGGAGACAACGTGTGTAATTAACCACACCTATTTTTAAACCCATACTCTTTGATGCTCATTCATGTGTGAGAATGTATATACTTCACAATGATTAGTGTTTGGTCACACATGCATGATTTTGTTATCTTGCATGTACTGAATTCAGCTTTAGCTAATGTACAATATTAATTTTTTTAAATTCTAGGAAAGGCAAATGGGGGAGGGGTGATATTTTTTTCAGGGCCAGCCTCATACTATATGAAATCTTACTTGTTTTAGAAATGTAATCTACTATGAAAGATTTGTATAGCAATGGATTATTATTTTTTTGAATAGTACAATGCTACAGAAATGAATGTCTATAGTATTAACATTAGTATGGAAAACTGGTATTGGGATAAAAACGATTTGTGTGGCGATAAAATTTTCTCGCTCCACTCGTGCTTTTAATCCTGAATACCACAGTTTTCCATGCTATTACTGTATAAAATATATGTATCCTATGTTAGTGGTTGGAAAGCTATCTACCTGATATAATACTGAAAAAAACTTAATAGCAGCTGCTGAGATAAAAAGTACATTGAAAGTTGGGAGTAGGTTCAATTATGGATAAATACTACTAAAAGTTTCTCTATCATAATAATCATATATTGTATGCAATTATATGTGTACACGTATTATGTCATTCTGTATGGAATGGACAAAGATAGCAGACAGGATCAGTTTATCATTACATGAAATTTATCAATCATGTGTTTCACTCCCTTCACTGGTCATCACAGCTGTGAATACCATTAAACCTAATAAGGACTCCAGGGAAGCTGTGAATATAATTAAACCAAATAAGGAATGAAGATCATGTGTTTGTAGTTCAAATTGTATATGAGAAATCACCTCAACAGATTGTGCCTGTAAAATACTTGGAGTACTTGATGAACTCATGTGTACATGTATACATAGGGATTATATATAGTATGCCATGGTAAGCCAGTAACCCACACAAACTAATAATGATAATTAACATACTAGATAATAATAGTCTTGATATTCCTAGCTGTAACCCCAACACAGAATGACCTTTGATCTCTATGTAACGTAGAATAACCTTCAACTTCACCTGTGCTGGTCATATGGTCAAATGGTCAGAATTGTAATACATCACATTGGGCATGTGATGCTTTCTCCTAAAATATTCCACCAACCTTGCAAAACACTAACACCCTAGCAAGCTATAGGTATATAAAATTTTCAGACTATAATATTTCAAAGATTAAAGATTAAAGATATTGTAACAGTGAGATTGACATAAGTTGGGATTATAAAGTATATGGTTATATCAAAAATTGAATTTGAATAATATTATTAATAATGACACAGTTATATAATTTATAAAAAATATTGCTCATTTTACTAAATACATGCATAGAAATACATATTAGTGCTCAATACTGAAAAAGATTAAAGAAGAAATTAACCTAATGGACAGTTCGATTTTATCTCTGTCTAACCTCCATGACTGTCTTGTTAGCACTACCCCTGTAACCTTTGGTCAGTGAATCTTCTAATCGATTTTGGTGACTAATTACAGTGCATGTCAGCTTCAAAAAAAAGAGTCAAAATTTTTGATGTATGCAAGCTAGATATAAAGGAATAACAAAAAAAAAAAAAAGTGAACATGAGTTGAAAAATCAAATTCTTGTGCCAGTTAAAATTTTGAATTGAATTAAAGTAGTCACTATTGATTTATATGGTAAAGTGCTTTCCCTTCATACTCATCTGTCTGTCTGATACTCCCCAGAGAATATTGTTGATAAATTGTCCAATTCATTGAAATGGGCACATGTTTAGACACACCGGAAGCACCATCTTAAAGTGACCAATTCATCATTTGACTGATCCCTTTATTCTCTACACCAAACATTGCATCCTTGTAAATGTGACAGCCATTGTGATGTGCTTAAATAAGTATCAGAATGAGCTTCGTTTTAACAATCGACACATTTTCTTTAGTAGAGTCAAAACAATATAATGTGTAATATGATGTATATTATATATTATATATACTATATTTATGTATATAGTGTACAGTGTGATCTTCATCCATGACGTAACAGCTAATATTATGTATAAGGATATGATTACATACTCATTATACAGATATATACAGTATATAGTATTTATTATATGAGTCACAGTGTGATATGCTGAAATATTCCATGAACAGGCTAATTTATTTTCATGAGCCAGGGGCTAGTGAAAATAAAGCCTGAGAGAGAAATGTCAAGCCATATCACTCTGAAGAGTGTAATGAGTGGTTTATTCCACATTAGATATTTTCACTGCTGTAGTTAGTACTATGACTGGTTACTCACAGGGTAAAGTTGGTTTTAGGGGCTACCCATACACCAGCCGATATTTTATAAGCTGCTCTAACCCAATTGAGTACTACACTCAGGAGGAAGGAGCTGGAAAACCTGGAAAACCCGGCATGTTTGGCTGGGTTGTTATAACTACAAGGGTAATGAGCTTGCAACAATGAAATATCGTGAGTTATGTCATAGTGGTCACATACCTAAAGAAATCATTGTGAAAATATCTAGGGTAATATATTATATACAATGCACATTACACATGCTAGATGATGATGGGTATGAAATATCAACTGTCACGTTATGTGAACACAAAAAGTAGTGCCCCCCCCCCCTGCTAGCCAGAGATTAATGTGCTCTTATCACATAGCTGTACACATTACAATACGTAGCTACTATATGTCTGCCATTATTGTAAAACATATAGTTAGGTGTCAAAGGAAATCAAGAGACAGACCGCACTTATAATGCTATGTAATCTTCATATTTCTGTAAAACTTGTTAATTTTGACAATTTCTTTTTCTTTCTTTAAATTACAAGATATTGAGCACATCAGCATTGACAATACACTAAACACTTATTTTTTTTAATTATCTTGTATTCTGATATTTTTCATAATTTGAAAGTGTGTGGAGCTAGACATATTAGCCCAATAGAATACATGTACTAATATTTTGATTAGCTATGTGTGCATATAAATATATAATTATCGAGCGAGGGGAGCGAACTAGTACTATTTGCAGTGAATAATTGAAAATCGGGTATATGTTATACTTTGGCGAGCGAGCGAGACAGTATTAGGGGTGGATAATGCAAAATGGGGTATATGTCGTATGTATATTATATGTATGTATGGATGGTACGTATGCCCTTTAAATGCGCGCGCGGGTGCCGTTTTCCCCCTAAAAGCACAGCTTTTTAAGCTTGACCCCAATTTCTTCTGATACTACAGCTTTAAACAAGTCTTACTTGAAACTTGGGCTCCAATTTGTGAGATAATTCCTTCGAAAACGCTTGTTTTTCAAGTCCCAAAATGTTACTGCGAACGGTTACTATGGCATTGAAACCCTATACCAAACATAATTTGAAAAACTTTGTCGTTTTTTGGGGGCTGCTAAATACCGCTTGTTGGTTGTCAAGTGTGGTAGAACCAAGGAAGCCACCATTACTTGGAAGAGGCTGAGGTAAGTACGTAGTTCCATATTTGTTAGCTTAAGTTTGCAAAATTAACTCAGTCTATGTTGGGTTTTTTTGGTAGAGCTGCCACTTTGTTTACCAGTTACTGGCAATTTAGGTAGTCAGAATAGCATAAATTAGATACATGGTAAATAGTTTTATGTAACCTAACTAGGCTCAAACTCGCTCAAAATTTGCTTGTGTTGTTACAACTATTACTTAGCTAAAGAATATATCATAAAAAATAGGTTTAATTAGTGTGACTTTGTTTTTTGGTTACATTATTTATTTTTTCAATTTAAACGGGGGGGGGGGGGGTGGGGGGAGTGGTTACTATGGCAATGAACCCCCTTTACTGTATATTATACATAATTTAAAAACTCGACTTTTTTTTAGTAGCTTGAGTGTTAAAAATTGTGGGCGAATTCCTGCGAAAACGCTTGTTTTTCATGTCACAAACAGTAGCTGTGACTGGTTACTAAGGCATTGAAGACCCTGTACCAGATTATTTTTCAAAACTTCGCCGTTTTGGAAGGCTACGAAGTGCCAATTTTTTGTTGTCAAGACCCACCAGTAGTCTTAATATTAATGCTAAGGAAGCTACCACCGCTCGGGGAAGCTGACATAAATAGTAATTCCATATTATTTGTTAGCTAAAATTACAAAAATAACTCGGCCATTCTTATTTGTATCTGAGAACTTGTTGTCAAGAGTGACTGGTGAATTCAAATAGTCAGAATGGCTTCAATTTGATATTACTGAAGTTACCACTACTCAAGAATAAGGTAATTTTGTATTTGATTGCTAAAATTAAGCAATTATAAAGGTGGTTGTAAGGTAGACCTTCATTACTTGATTAAAGCAGCTGGGTTTGTGTTGGCCACCTTGTTATTGTACTTCCGAAAAAAAAAAGTTTAGGCTCAGAGTCAGCAAGTCATCTGAAGAATTATGCTAAACAGTTTCTCGAACTTTTTTCTTTATCCATTCTTTGAACACTTTTACTGGGATATTCAAAGTTTTCACTAAGAATAGATAATAGTGAATACTCTATATTGAGTAATTCAGTATAGCAGTAAGAGATACTGATTTTTTTACACATTCATTTCATATCGTACCCAACTTAAGCTATATAGACTGCAGCCATTACTATTTCACTTATACCTAATTGGAGTAATAAGATAATAATAAGAAAATTTATAGAATAATATGCTTTTGGAATAATAACACATTTTTTGAAATTAAAAAAATCTATAAAATTTTGAGCATAATCTGGCAGGCCCTACTAGTCAGGCTCGCTCGATATTTGTGCACAAGCACACCATTAGTATTATATGTATATACTTTGTGTTGTTTTAAACGAAGTGTAAACATAATAATTGTTCAATTATTGCGATGAATTAAAAAGTACCGTTTGGAATATTTAGCCTCATGCACCTGTTCAGAAATGCAGAGTAATATACCATATTATTTTTTTTATAAATTTATAAATGAGATTGCAATGCGTGTAGCTCTATCTAGATTGTCGTACTTACTTAATTTGGTTTTACGAAGAATTGGTATAAACAATTCGGCATCATATTCTGACAAGACTGAATGTGCTGGAGTAGCAATTGTTGTCAACATGACATCACATAATCCACACCCAATCAGGAAATAAGATTTAAGGAAACAGGAAGCAAATAAATAAGGGCAAACTTTAAGTCCAAATATTGAAGAAAATAATTAATGACAGGAAAAAAACTTTGTATAATCTATACTGTATAAAAAGCAAGTGTTCGGAAGAAGACTTTATGTTCCATATTATCCATATTATGTTTTTGTATGCAAACACAAATGAAACATTAAGTTCTTCTTTAATGTGCGTACAAACGCATGTATGCTGTCATAGTTTTTTGCTCAGACATCAATCTAGTGACAAGACATAATTACTCCACTACAAAAATGAATCAACCAATGCATGAAATTTTTTATAGTTTCCTGATCACACCATGCACTAGCAGATAATTCATGAATAAGATTTGACCAAGGGTGGTCACTTTAAAAATGTGGTCAGTTTTTAATCAGAATTGCCATCAGCAAAATCTAATTTAACTAGTGAGCTGTCATTCACATGATGCTGACAATTAAGTGTTTTCGTAATTAAATAAGTAAAAGATTATGACAATCATCCACATTTACAATAGCCATTAACATACTGAGTCTCGTATTTGTCAGAGTAAAACTAGAAATCTGCAATTTGTTCATCTCAGAGCGCCCAATTCAAATTCACTTATTTATGGGATTTTCACAGTGGCAGCAAGGAGTGGTGGACACTGAAGCTAGTTTCTCAGCTAGTTTTGCAAGCTGAGTTTTGATAGAAGAACATAATTACCACGTAAATAAATTATGGAGTGCATTCATTATTAAAGTAACTGTGGGTACTCTCCATGATTATAATTGTTGACCCGACACAAAGAAATCTGTCCAGCTTGATATAAAGAAAAGGTTTCTTATTTCAAGAAGAGGGAGATGTATTAAAAGATGATACTCTTGAAATTTGTGATGCATCATAATTAAATATGGATGTACTAAGGTTTCCAGTGATCATTTTATAAACATTGCCTATCATTTGTTTGTGTTTTTTAACAGAAACACATTAATGACCCCCACGAGAGACCTAACATGTGATATCTACGTCATTTTGTAATAGGATGTAACTAGGACAATAGTTGTCATGAACATAGCTAACTATGATTACAAATTTATGTTGGCATTCAGTAGGAGCAAATGGTGGTAGGAATAATGGATTAGTAAGAGAGTGAAGCAAGTTTGTTATAAAATTACATTCACTCCATTACCCGACGCAATATTCAAGAACCACATTTCAACACATTCCACAGCTAACATTTATAAAAGTTGTATTATTTTATTTCAATATTTCATCTATTTATAGTAGAACTACTTTAGACAATTGTTCATAAGCTCTTCAATTTTCCTATGTAACTAACAAGTTTCAAGTTCTTAATCCAAACATTTATGCTTATACCACAAAGCAGCTCATGCATGTGATACTGGTGTGCAACTATGCATGGAATGAAAATGAATAGAGAAAAATGGTATAGCAAGCGGAAGTAATTAAAAATTGAACTTTTACAACAAAAATATAATAAAGTAGATCTGAGATACCTTCTAAGCACATTTTTAGAATGATGGCATACTGACAAATGCATTCTAGTTCAGTCAATCATGAAGATGAGGGCCAGCACGATAAGAGTCAGGATGAATTTCTTGGTAGTTGAAAATACTGGAACTTACGTCATTCTATTGTTTTCTAATGTTGAAATTTCCAATTTTTATTGCTAACTTCCTTTCATGAAGACACTGTAAGATAAAAAAATGAGATCAGTGATTGGATGATATACATTTTATTCAAACAATTTTATCTGTAGCTAAATCACAAGTATATATTGGGACATTGAAATTTTATTTTGTACCATGTACCAACAATGAATATGCTCAGATTATTTTCAGCTAATTAAAGATAGGTATCTACTTTATTTTTTAACAAGTACGCAATAAATAACAAAAGCTGTATTTGGTGTCAGGATAAAATATCAGTATAGAATAGCAGCAATACTTATTTACACAACACACTTCCATTTACCCCTTATTATGTGCACCAGGGTGGTGTGTCAAATATTAGGTTGTACAGTTTACTATGCTTCAAACTACAAGGTATTTGCAGTACTCACCAAAATCGAATAGAAGACTACTGCCCTGCATAATCCTAGCCAAGTATCGTACTGATGATATTGAAAACTCAAAGCTGTGAAAGTGGATCTATGATAGTGCTTGCTGTCTGAATTGATTAAACACTCGAACATCGCCACAAGAATTGTCCAAGACTGACCATTAACATCGACATTATCGTAGCAACATCCGCACTGATGTTATTTCCGCTACCGTGTTTGCCGTCTTCTGTTTTGCTTTCAGCAGTACTTCCACTCGGGATTGATCCCATTTGCGTATTAACTGGTTTTAATGTTGATGTACTATAATTATCTGCAGTGGAAGTATTGGCATTGTGAACCACATGTGAACTATTCGAACGTAACCTAGTTTCCACATCATTCACTCTACAAGTCACTTCTACATCAGATCCGCTCACAACAGTAATTAATGTTCTCATGAGCGGGTCATTAGCAATAAGTACTACTACCACACCATTAGGAGTTTCTCTGGGAGTTCCAAGATCATGACTTGATGAAATATGAATTAATACACCACCATTGACCTGTATCTGCTGTAGCGAAGAATTGGTTACACAAATGAAGATGTGTGTAAGGGTGTTCCTTACTATCGTACTTGAAGTAATGTAATCCAGTACTACATTAGGGCTATTGTCTGAAGAACTTGTCACACTAGTCACTGGTCCAGCCCGTTTTGTTTGGTTGTTTGGACCATTGCTGCAATTCACATTAAAAGGAACTATCACCATTGATGATGATATCACTAAGATAGAATCTAAAATTTTGTCATTGCCCTCCTCTGTACGCTCAACTGACAGCAACACCTCAGTGAGATTATAATTGGACCTAATAACAACTGTTGAATGCCGTTCATCTTCACTGCCAGTAAACGCCCTAAGAAGATTTGTCCCATTGAGCTGCCATTGGAGTAATCGACCCACCGCAGTACAAGAAAAGTAGTAATCAGTATAGTTTGTAGGTTTAAGCGGCATGACTCCTTTAAGAAATTTTAGTCTTACAGGTCCACTTAAAACAGCGACTGTCATCGTAACGATAATAAGTAATAATAACACACCTGAAATGCTCATAATTGGCGAGCAGCGAAGCAAGCGAGATAGTATGGGTGGACACAAAACACGGCCTTTTAGGCTGTAACTCCTCAGTCCAATCGTCACACCGTGACCGACTTTCGTACTAGCCTCTATATGCATTAGCGATTACGTCATTCGGCTCGGTCCCTCGTAAATACGTATGGTCAACTCTCTTCCCGTTGTTGAACTCAAAGAAGGCCTGAAGTTCATAATATTATAGGTATGTAAATAATACAATGAAGTTTGTCGTAGTGAAATTACCAACAGTATTAATGGAAATGTTGTTATTGCTTTTAAACTTTTATCTCTACACTGTACTACTCTAAATGATCAATAGCCATCTCAGCAATTGTTGTTGATGTGCTGGTGAAGATGGTGGCTGAAAACTGCTCAAGATGTAATAGGTACATTAACCCTCTCGTTCCCAAATTGTTTGGACGCGCGCGGAAAAATCTAATCTTCTACCGCGGAATATTGCATTACCGTTTTATTTTTTTAACTCGATGCTGGCTGGGAAAACCCCATAGCAACCATATATCACTAAATAGACCAAGAGTTTGGGATTCCCCTCATTTTTTGATTGAGAAAATTGAATAATATTTAGGCCCTCTACTATTACTTTAAAAAAAAAAAAATTTTTTCCCCACAAAATTCCACTTTTCCCATCAATAATAATAATAAAAAAATAGAAATAATATTGTTTGATGTACTTTATACCAATATTATATTAGTTCAACAATAAAATATGTTGTTTGTTGTGTGTGGTGCTGATTGTGATCATGTAGGGGACATCTATGAGTGTCCACAAGGAACATACGCCATTGGACGTCGAGCTCCACTACAAAACAATTTCATATACACAAAAACACCAACAACAAAGATATTTGTAATACAAACAACAAATTATTCATGATCCTATATAATTGCAACTTTATGATGTATTTATTGTATGCGGTTTCATACAGGATTTTTGTTTGGGAGGGAGGGGGGGTGGGGCTCCGAGTGTACTTCGCCAGGTCCAGCATCTTCTCCTTCGTCAATGGAAGACTCTGCTCCTGTTGCCTTATCTGCGTCCTCTCCACAATCCCTCTTCACAATCCCTCTTCACAATCGGGTCGGTGACTGCATACACATCTGGTCCTAGTAGTACATTCTGGTAAAAAAAATTAAATTTTTTTGAAAATTTGAAATTGTTCAACAAACCACAACCCACTTTCAAATCTCAAAACTCAATGAAATATATATATATTATAGCTAAACAGCTTTCTCTATCTCAATATAGCTATAAATAAGTCCTTTCCACAACAGAAGCTTGCTAGTTTTCAAGAGAAAGACAAGAGAAAGACAAGCTTACATCGATCATCTTCTTGACTTCCATTGTCAGTGTCAGAGTTGACGGGGTCTGGTCCCCAACCCTGATACAGGGCCTCCTATAGCCCTAGATGTCGTCTCCCTCTTCTCCGCTTGATCCTGAGTCGCTAGAGTCAGTATCAAGCAAGTATAAAACTTCCACAGCACTGTAACTGGTAGACGCCATCTTTCCAAATTGACTTCGAAAAAAATTTTTTTTTTGCATAGTTACCTGGATCACACGACACGCTCACTTTTTTCCTGTGATGTAATAAGCATTACCTAAGACTGTACGTAATGGGGAGGCCCCCAGTTGAACTGGCGATTTTATAAAAAAAAAAAAAGACAGTAAGTCAAACCGCAAAGTCTTGGTCGGCAAAGAAGCGGTTGTTTCAATGTGTTATGGAAGGCTACTGGGCTCAAGCAATTTTTCGCTGCTTCTACAAAGCTCTGGAGATGACTGGATCCATAAATGAAGCTGCTGTGAAGAAGGTAACTTTTTTTAAAATTCGACGGAGAACCGATGTTTTTTTTTTTTGCCGAGGAAGAAATAAACGCAACTGCTGTGAGGTACTGTCGAAGTAGCCCTGGCTGAAAGCTATTTTAGATGCTTCTCCAACGCATTGGGCACTGGTTTATTCCACACTAGATATCTTTATAGCTGTAGCTGAAGGTTCTAGCTATAAAGTAACTATTTTTAAAAATTCGGAGAAGCCAACCGGTCTTCACCCGCTTTTAAGCGGGATTGGGAACGAAAGGGTTAAGACAGTCTTGACATTGTACACTGAGGACAGTTTTTCTTATACTTACAGTGATGAATGAGTTTTAGCACCCACATCCTTAAGGTTCCGGTATAGTGTTTCACCCACGCATTTTCCTGTGACTAATTAAAGTATTCAGTGGCCAATTCGCACTTTAGTGCTAACAACTTGTGGCTGTGCACCTCTAGGAATAAAAGCAAGCACAGCAGTGGGAATTATTGTGTTGAGACATTTTAAAACTTTGTGTACACAGTAGTTGATACGAATGCAAAAAACAAAACAAAAACAAACAAATAAGTTATTGTGAACTAGGTTCTCTTATGCCACCTTTCTTGAAACGTGGGGCTGCTAGTTCAGCCAACAAAGAATCGAAATAAAATTGTTCTAACTTCCCCATCTCTTGTTCCCACCACTTCCTGTCCCTGTAAATCCGCTGTGTGTGTATGTCCTTGCCAGTCTTCACCACGAAGTCGCACCACTCACAGTCAACACAGTACAGCTGACACTGAACCTGATAATAGTAATCATGGCAGTGTTTGAGTTTGTGCATGTCATTGTCCGCAAGGCAGAATGAGGAGGTCTTAGCAGCTTCATCAATACTGATGTCTCTGGCACTGTATGGGCACTTGATTTCGAGTAGACCCACAACACTAGTGTTATTTGACCTGTCATAGATCACACCATCAGGACTCGCTGCTAGCCATGGGGTAGATTTGGAAATGAAGATGCCACATTCTCGCAGTTCCAGATTATTGCCATCTGCCACCAAGTCAGCAACATACTGCTGTCGAACCTTGTCTTCATTGTCTGCACCGTATTGCGTTGCCTTGTTGCCTCGAAAAGTACTGTAGAGCAGAGTTTGGACTTTCTTGCTGCGTTTGGTCGTCTTCCTCATCTTTGCTACACTTCCCACATTGGATGCTGTCAGTCGCTTCCTTCGCTCTTTCATCCATTCATCACAAGTACTCTGACCTCTCGCAGCTTCTTCAATGTTTCTAGCTTCTTCACCAGTTACCACCACCCGCGTGTCATAATACCCTCTCTTCAGTGCTTCCAATACATCTGAGGGAATGTCATCATCAACTTGACCAGGTGAAATGCCTCCATCGTGTCTGCTGTATGCACTACGAGCTGCCACGGAATCGTCGATTCGTTGGTATTTACTCCGTCGTCGTTTCTCCTTCACTTGGTCTTTTGCTTTCCTTTCCCTGTCAGCATCTACTCTCACAGAAGATCGACTGGCTGCACTGGAGTAGACTTTGTTAGGAGAGGAATTCGTCATGGTTTTCCACGTCTGTGGTCCCCAATTGGTGCCAACACCTTGATAATAATCTTCATTTTCCTCAGCCAATCTCTTTTCTTCTTTTCCAGCACTTGTCATTGACTCCAACAATTGTTTCTTCCAATCCTCACCAATATCTCTTTCTGTGTTTATAAAACTTTTCTTCGTCATGACTGGAACCCCAAGGACACTCATCGCTTCTTCAAATTGACTGTGGCCACTACCAGTGGACATCTGTCCCCATACAGCTGCAAGGTTACACTCCCACCTATTAATAAATATTATCTTAAATATTGATGGCAACAATAATAGTGATAATTATGACAGTAATAACAATTTTATAATAAGAATTATTTGTACAATAATAATAATTAAAATTATAATGACAACAATAATATAGTAGGACTTCAATTATTAGAACAATTAGGTTTACCCAAATACTTGGCACATGCAGACACCAGCAATTGTATTGATCACACCCTCTCCAAGCTATCAACAATACATTTTGTATGAAAACACCCCATGGTCATAATTGTTTAGATAAATGAAGTCGCGCCGTAAAAAAATTGCGTATTAACAACAACAGCAGCTATAATAACAGGAATAATAGCTAAAATAACACTAATAGCTAATAATAGTGCTAGCAATGATAATAATAATAGCTACATCAATCATAGCATTCCTGTACATTTCATACTTTTTTATTTACTTACCTATGGTAACCTTTCAGACCCTTAACTTTCTTGGAAGTCTCCAGTGTGACAGTCTGGTCACAAGTACAGCACTCTCCTGTGAAGACAGAAGCCAGACCACTTCTACTTTCCCTTGATACTTCAACAGATCCATCACAACTTGAAGCATGTCTGGCCACTTTGTCTACATACTCCAGCATGTTGCCCACATTGATTACTCTGCTCCCTTGTGCCACCATACCTGGAGGAGAGTTTGCTTCTTCACCAGTGCTTCCCAGCCCAACTTTCTTCTCCACAAACTTTTTTGTGGGAAGCTTCTTCTTCACATATGCTCTCCTGCTTTTGTGCATGCTGTACTTCTTATTCTTCTGGTTCTTCTTGTTACCCATTGCCTTCCTACCATCCAAAACTACTCGCGTGGCTTCTACAGCTGATGCGTGGGCGATTTCCCGCGGTTGTGGTATTTTCCCGGGCTTTTCTTAAATCAGTTGTATGGTTTGCTCTGGCGGACTATTTAGTTCCCTGCAAACAACCTGAGCTGTGGGCAGTGGCTTATTCCAATTATACGAAGGTAGGGGCAGGGCCTCTCGAAGAGTTTCGCCTAGAGAAGTGGAAAGTTGAAAAGTTATGGCTCCAGATTGTGGCCTAGTGTGGCCGCGGGAAAGTATAACACCAGTTTTAGTTTAGTTTTTGGGCTTCGCTGGTCAGAATCTCTTCGAGAGGCCCTCAAGTAAGTACATACCTGTTTGGAGAAGCTGGTGAAGTGCAGCTTGGCTGGCCGCTTGTGACTCTATTGTCCGCCATAATCTCTTCATATTTGAGTCTTCATTTTACTCCCCAAATTGCTTTTGTAGCCCAATATGTCATTTCATCATGTCATTTTTATAATTCTTGTGAATTACAGCAGAAAATAAAAGATGAATGATACAAAAATTAATGTTTTTAAAAACTAATGAATATTCATGAGGCGACCCTATACCGGAACCTGATATTATTGAGATGGTCATCACTATCTTCAGTTCTTCATAAAATATCAGCATCTGGCTGTTTCTATCCATTGCCTTCCAATGGACTATTGGTTGGAGATTATTATCTGTTTAGTACTAGTAGGAGGATTATGGTTATTGTAGGTATTAATTAGTATGTGAGTAGATTTTTAGTGATTATATGTGTGATGATGATGTGATTAGTATTATTAGGGGGGATGAGGAGGTTGTAGGATGGGATAGGATTATGATTATGAGGATTATGCCTTATTAGTAGTAGGAGTGAGGAGTAGTGTGATGTGAGGGTGCTTATGATTTGAGGATGATTATTATTATTATTATTATTATTATTATTATTATTATTATTATTATTATTATTATTATTATTATTATTATTATTATTATTATTATTATTATTATTATTATTATTATTGTACACTCATAGATGTGTAGGAGAAATGCCAAGAGAAACACCATGAAAAATGCCTTACCCAATTCATTAAAGTCACACCCAGTGTATACAAAGAGTGTTTGCATCACAAGTGGTAAGGAAGTTGAAGGAATACTTACATAATCTGAGTCATCATTGCTTTGAGTTTGTATATCAAACTTCTGTGTTACATTCAATGGTCAATGTGATGCTACTATAATGGGTAAACTGATGTGCTATATATCAACATCATGGCTAAGATGGTTTCTAGCATCAGCCTTTTCTGGAAGAGTCACTCTGTGGTGAAGTGTTCACACACACAAAACATGACTTTCATCAAACCCTCCTGCAGCGGCAACTATTTAGTAAGTATATAAAGATATTTTCAAAAAGTGATCTGTGAAAAGCAAATGAGAATCCTTTACAATTCTTCACTTAGATTGTATTGACATTATTTGCAGAAAAATATTTACGGACATAGTTTTCAGGCACAAGAATTGGTCGTGTAGTTATCCTGAGTCTGGGAAGACTGACTCCAATTATTGTCATACCATAATGTTCACACTGAGAGCTTGTTGTCAAGAATTAGTGGTAATTCAGATAGTCAAAATAACTTAAATTTGATACTACAGAAGTTACCAATACTCAGGAAATTGAGGTAAGTAGTAATTCCATATTTGTTGGCTAAATTTACAAATATTAACACTGGTTTATTTTTTATCATAGCAGAGAGCTTGTTCAAGAGTTACTGGTAATTGAGGTTATCAGAATGGCTGATGTTTGATACTACAGAAGTTACCATCACGTAAGAGAGTAATTTTGTATTTGTTTGCTGAAATAAAAGGTCATAACTGCTGTTATAGTGTTTGCATGAACTAAGCTAAAACATAGAAACAATATGTAGTAGGTTACCTAACTAGGCAGGCTCGCACGCCATTTGTGCTCAAGCACAGCACTAGTGATACTAGTATTTTTTGTTGGATTATTACATTTCCTGAGGTCTCCCCTGACTCAATAATAAACAAGGTGACGCAAGAGAGCGAAGCTTAATTTTTTCAGTGGCAGTTATAGGGAAGGTAAGGGGGGGGGGGGGGGGGGGGTAGTCTGGTGCATTAGACTAGATATTCATTGTTTACATATAGTTGTATCAAGCAACCTGCTGTTACTGTGGCACGCTCAGCCCCTCCACGAAAAAAACGGGAGGGTGTGGTGACTTTAACGTACCGGTCGTTCGGTAATAGTGGAATGCAATTAAACCTTGCGGGTTTTCTTATCATCCTGCCTTAAATCTTTGCGAGCTGGTATATGTCACTCATGAAGGTTGTAGCCGAGGCTATTGCTGCAGAGATAACATTACGAGCGGTGAGAAGAAGAATGTAGCACAGTGCTTTGGGAAGACTAACAAAAAGTGCTCACCATTTTTCCAGTGCACTTTATATTAGTGCATCGGTGAGACTGGCTAAAAATATTTGTCGTAAATTTTATAGCCGCCTACACACAATTAAACTTTACAAGAGAAGTACACATTTTATACGTTCCACAGTATCCTGGAGAAAGATACCAAACGGGTGTGTTGGAGACCCTTCCAAACGAAACAATTAGGTAAAGGGTCTAGCTGACAAAACTAGGTGGGGGGTGGGGGTAGTCTCGCGGGCCAAAGGGTCTGGCCCGCGAGACTAGGGGGGGGGGGGGTTTAGCTCCATGCTTTCGAGCCTTTTTCTGGACCGAGTCACGACCCAAGTGTAGATCTAGTGAGTAAGTTTGAAAAAGAAGCTAGTATCTCTTTGGTGTCCATCCATTATCCTCATAATGATACTGCCATAAACTATATGAGTCCACACCCCAAATATAGATATGAAGACATTCCTTGAGTTATTATTGCAAGAGCAGGAACTAAAGGAAATTATTTTATAAAACACCCGGAAAATCCTTATACTGAAAGTTTATTTAACAAAATAAAAAAGCAAATGCAAATTGACAGGCTAACAATACTGGTGAAACTTTCTAAAACATGTAAATGATACTCTACTCTAGCTAACAACAATGAATAATTGTTCAGTGACTAACTGACTCGTTCATATTGTCTGCAAAATCTATATGTTGCACTTTTTCTCTACAGTAAAGTTAGTTTGAAAACATCTTCATAAGCCATATTAGGAGACACTGTAACTACTGCTTTAGTCACATCGTCGTATACTGGAGAAATGGCATGTTGAGTTACTCTGACTTTTTGTTTTCTTCTTACAAGCATCACTACCATACTTGTTCCCACTACTCCAGCAGCACCTCCGAGTAGAAAGGTAGTAAAAGCAGAGCTTACTGTGACAATCAGCTCAGTATTTCCACTCTACAAAAATATAACAATTAAAATTGTTTTAAAGAATGTGATCAAGTATTATAAATTTACTCATTTTGGAAGGATTGGATGAATCATTCCATTAAACATACATCCTCACGAGCAACCTGGAACTGATTTAAAAAAATGGGGTCAAATTTTTGGCATGTATAAGCAATCTAATCATAAATGATAAGTCTGTAGCTATCATTATTTTTTATTGCTTCTAGATAATTGGCTTTAGCTTGTAAATTTTTATAATAATAATAAGGATTGCAAATTGCAAAGGAAATTTTTAAACAATTACTATTTGAAATCCCCGCACTAAGAAATTTCATTGTATTCCTATATATTATTTTCCTTGAGACAGGACTCAAAATAAAAACAAGATTTCAACTCACTTTTATATTCTCGATAGTTTCTGCAGAACATACACACACTAGTTTAATTATAATTTAGAAGCTACGATACATTACATACTGATCGTTTGAATTGATGCTGTAGTGGTTCCAGAGTTTCCACTCGTCCAGTTCCATTCTCCAGTTTTACTACATTCCAACAGTGATGATTTATTGTTGGAAGTATCAGTTAATAATGCCCATATACCACCAGACACAATAGTGGTGTAACTCTCCAAGTAAATATTTTGATCTCTACTAATTAAAGGGCATCTACCTAGTAAACAGAATGAAATAGAGGTAATATATTATTATAGCATTTAAAAAATTTACCAAAGGAAAAGTATGAGTAGCTATTTGAACAGACTGAAATGTTGATGACGTAATCAGTGTTATTAATTAGAGAGAAAAATGTTGAAGCATCATTAGCAGTATGTAAAACTGAATAATCATATTCAATTGAATAAATAGAAATACGGTATTCCACATTTGTGAAAATACCACTGGAATTCCATGAAGCTGAAAAATTCAATAAATTGCCACTAAAATCTCCTTTTGGAATTATCTTTAAGGAAGTTGGCAGGAAATTTTCTACAAAATGTTTAGACATAAGTATATAATGGCATACAGTTAATACAGACTTACAATGTTTAACAAATAAGAACAATACAAAAAAAAAAAAAAAAAGAAATTTCAGCCAAATTATTTTCATACCTTCAGGTGATAATGCATTAAACACTTTTAATACATTGTTGCATAAAATTGAGTATAAACTGAAGTTACCATGAGTTACCATCAGAGTAGAAGTGATGTGTGTAGAACTAACATTACTGATTTCAGCAGATATATTGATTGATTCAACAGACTGCTTATAT
>WLWD01003147.1_pt1 | contig 46114 bp, 25 predicted proteins | sample 6712731 | NCBI WGS metagenome assembly WLWD01 (sample SAMN12718690, study PRJNA576275) | sponge metagenome | isolation source: marine sponge | host: Mycale hentscheli | place: New Zealand: South Island, Marlborough, Capsize Point | collected 2014-11-01 | reverse complement strand
ACTATACTTCCTTGGGGTAGTTAGTGGGTAACACAATCCACACACCCCCAGGCCGAAGTCAGCAGATAAAAGGAAGGAGCAAGGTGGAAGGAGCAAGAAGGAAGGAGCAAGGAGGAAGAATCAGCAAGAAAAATTCGGAAAGGTCAAAGGTCATCATTTGGCAGTAAGCAGCTTGGTAGTAAACAACCAGACCACCAGCAGCTTAACTGTCAACACCTCCAGCAGCACTGCAAACATCTCCAGCAGCTTGGCAGTAAACAACTGGACCTCCAGCAGCCTTAACTGTCAACACCTCCAGCAGCTTAACATCTACACCTACAGCAGCATTGTCAACACCCCCAGCAGCTTAACATCTACACCTACAGCAGCACTGTCAACATCTCCAGCAGCTTGGCTGTAAACAACAGAACCTCCAGCAGCTTAGCTGTAAACAACAGAGCCTCCAACAGCTTGGCTGTAAACAACAGAGCCTCCAGCAGCTTGGCTGTAAACAACAGAGCCTCCAGCAGCTTAGTGGTAAACAACCAAGCCACCTACAGCTCTACTGTCAACAACCCAAGCCACCAGCAACTCCATTATCAACAACCAAACCATCTACAGCTCCACTGTCAACAACTAGCCCACCATCAGCTCCACTGCCTACAACCAAGCCACCAACACCTTCAGTGTCAACCATCAAACAAACAGACCTCTTACCGCAACTGACCAGGACTCCTAAGCCAAGCCACACCCAGAGAGACTCATCCCACCAAGCTACGCAGGTGTTAAGGAGGGAGGAGTGCCAATTAGGTCCACGCTCTTGCCCTTAACCCTAGCCCCAACCCCAAGCCCTAGCCCTAGCCCTAGCCCTAGCCCTAGCCCTAGCCCTAGCCCTAGCCCTAGCCCTAGCCCTAGCCCTAGCCCTAGCCCTAGCCCTAGCCCTAGCCCTAGCCCTAGCCCTAGCCCTAGCCCTCTAATTAAATAGATTTACTTCTAAACAAAACTATTAGTTATTCTCACTAGTTACCCGTTATTTCCGACTGACCACACCCACTTGTGGTAATTTAAAGACAGGAAACTCAATCTCCGTTTTTAGTGAAGGAAGCCACACTCCCCGCAAGTAAATCGACGATTGGAGCTATCTAAAGGCCGAAAGAAGCTGTTAATCAGTTCAACTGCGACACCGACCAATAGAATCACTGCTGACTGAACTATAAATTCACCATACACGTGCTCATGTCTCATTCCATCACTATCACCTGAAGAAGGCTAGTCAAAAGCCGAAACGTTGTGTTTTTGTGATTATTAAAACTTTTAAATTAATAACTACGGTGTCCAGTTATTAGCTAATAATGAATACGAGAAGGAACAACAGCCAGCGCGTTGGAACCAGTAGTTCCTCCGCTTGTAAGAGGAAAGGTCAGGAACCGGCCAGAAGGCTCTCCTACCTCCAACATCTAGGCGTGGAGTCGCTGTCTCGAGGAGGCAAAGGGACAGCCAGTGTTTTGCCCATAGCCCCAGCCCCACCCCCAGCCCTAGCCCTAGCCCTAGCCCTAGCCCATAGCCCTAGCCCTAGCCCTAGCCCTAGCCCTAGCCCTAGCCCTAGCAGCCCTAGCCCTAGCCCTAGCCCTAGCCCTAGCCCTAGCCCTAGCCCTAGCCCTAGCCCTAGCCCTAGCCCTAGCCCTAGCCCTAGCCCTAGCCCTAGCCCTAGCCCTAGCCCTAGCCCTAGCCCTAGCCCTAGCCCTAGCCCTAGCCCTGAGAAAGGCTAGCACACAGCCGAAACGTTGGGTTTATCTGATTTTATTAATATTAAAAAACTTTACTACCTAAGAGAGAGATGAGCTATAGAAAAGCTAAGAGTAGTAGCCAGTCTACTAACGAAAGAGGCGTAGTGCCAGCCAGGGGAAAGGAGCAGGACAAAAGAAATACTGCCACAGGAGCTGCTAGCCCTGCCCTAACCCCAGCCCCACCCCTAGCCAAGACCAGAGCTGGTACTAAGACCTTAGAGTCCGCCATACAGAAAATCACTGGCCTTAGAGTTACAACGAACAATGATCCTATCCTAGAAGAAGATGACAAACTACTAGATGAACAGACAGAAGATACCACAGAAGCTCCTATGGAGATACAGACTACCTCTACAGAAGAAAAGAAGAGCCTGCTAGCATGGCGCCAGGCGTACAAGAAGACGAGATGTAATATGGACAAAGCCAGAAGCCACTTGGAGTTCATCAGAGCCTGCATGGGGAACAAGAAGATTCCAAAAGGCCTGCAAGTTAGAGTACAATGCAATGCACTCATGTCAGACCTGACAGATGTCAAGACCAAGTTCCAGTGCACACGAGGCATGGCGGAGAAAGAATTCACAGAATCTCTAGAAGAACACTATGTCAAACTACTGACACAACTGGAAAGAGAACTGGTAGACGTAGAATTCCATATGACCAGAGAATTAAGGAATGCCTCGGAGGAAGACAGAAAAAGCCATGAAATTATGATGGCTAAGACGAGGGAGAACATTGAGAAACTGGAAAAGACGCTGGAAGATACCAAGAAAAGAAAGATGGAGATGCTCAACCAGCCACCGGAGAAGAGAAGGAGAGATTCGAGGGATACACGTAAGAGGGACTATGTAGAACAGGGTAGACGCCCCAGAGTAGACAGGCCCCCTCCCCCCCCTAAATACAAGCCTCAGACTAACAGACAGAGCACAAATAAGCAAATACCAGCCCCTCAAGCTCAACAGCCCTACAGACCTAGCCCACCACAGGCCCCACAGGCCCCACAGGCCCAGCAAAGCAACAGTAACACAGAGCTCTCAACGATAGCCTCCTTGCTGAATGAATTACTAATGCAAGGAAGAACACAGCGACAGCCACCAACGCTGTTGCCACCCCCCTGCGCTATGGGACAGCAGCCACCAACGCTGCCAGCTCCCACAGTTAGCGTAATGCCCGGGCAGCCACCACCGCTGTCAGGACATTACCAGCAGGGTTTTCATTTCTGAGACAGGCAGCAACATCTGCAGTCGGAAACAGACCAAGGACCGAATTGGAAAAGATAAAGACGTACCCTAATCATATTAATCTAAACAATATTAACTATTCTAATGTATCAAATATCACTCCACCTTTTCATTATAAACACAATCTAAATTACAATATCAACAACCCTTACCATACTCATTACAACAAAAATAGAATAAGAAATGACAGTAGAAAAAATGACACAGTACAATACAAGCCTAACAGCAACATACTGTTCAGACATAGGATTAACATACAAAGAAACTCACGGCACAAAAAAAGAAAGTTTACACGCTCACTAAACATGTTTACCAACAATGTCTTAGATCAAAATAAGTACATAACAAACTTGTCGTCGGTACAACTGACTGAGCATCAGAGTAAAGTACTAAGCTTAGGACTAGGTTTCATTCAGACCAGGAAATACAACGTAGACAACCTACAGAGTGCAATAACGAGATTTGAACGTTCAAACAGAATAAAGTATTACTTCAGAGACCAACCTGAGTCAGTATCGCATCCATTCAGAAAAAAGAGCACTTGGACGCCACCTAAAGCGTCACCAATAATAGAGGATTACCTGCAGAACATTAAAACAACAATAGATAACATGACACCAAGACTAACATCCAGTAATCTATCACACTTAGAAAGACAGGCTATAAATGAACTAGCTTCAAATGAGGACTTAATAATCAAAAGTGCAGACAAAGGTTCAGGAATAGTCATAGAAGACAGAGATAAATATATCCAAGCAGGCTCTATCCACCTAAGTGACCACTCAATTTATGAAAAGATAGACTCTGATCCCACACTACCTTTGACTAGAGCGATCAATGACTTTGTACGCAATATGCACAAAAAAGGAATTATAGACAACATAACTAGAGACTTTTTACTATTCCCAGAAGACCAGCCTCCTAGGACACAACAGTTATATTTCCTGAAAAAAATTCACAAAAACCCAATATCAGAAAGACCAATAGTCAGTGGCGTTGGAGGCCCCACAGAAAAAATATCACAGCTTATTGACTACCACCTACAACCATTTGTCCCTAAAATTAAATCCTATATTAAAGACAGTGGACACATGATTCAAATAATTGAAGAACTAAACGTACCAGAAGACTGTATACTAGCCACCATAGATGTAAAATCCTTATATCTCAACATACCTCACAGAGACGGCATAAAAGCAGTAATAAATACATTATACAACAACAATGCCCAATCAGACGAAGTTAGCATCCCACCAGAAACTATGAAAGACCTACTTAACATAGTCCTAGCACACAACCACTTTCAGTTCAATGACACAATGTACCATCAGATACAAGGCACTGCCATGGGAACCAAAATGGCCCCAGCCTACGCAAACATATTCATGTCCGAACTAGAAGAAAATCTTTTAGATAAATACCACACCAAACCACTGGTGTGGAAGAGATACATAGATGATGTACTTTGTCTATGGCAGGGTAACGAAGAACAATTGAAACTATTCATAGACTATCTGAACCAGTCGCATCCCACAATTAAATTCACATATGAACACTCAAAAACTAACATAGACTTCCTAGACCTTACCATCTACAAAGGAAAAAGATACCACTCAACATCTATCCTAGATGTAAAACCATTCTTTAAAAAGACCAATAAGTTCCAATACTTACACTATACCTCAGCCCACCCTAGCCGTACCTTCTCTAGTATCATAAAAGGAGAACTCACCAGACTCTTGAGAGCATGCTCAGACGAACAAGAATTCTTGATAGTAAAAAAGAAACTCATGACAGCTTTCACAGATAGGGGATATCCATATAGACTTGTCAATAGAGTATGCAATTCACTCCCCTTCCAAGAGAGGGAGCGCATACTAAAAGGAAAACAACAACAGACATGTCCCTACGATACATTCTTAGTACTGGAATATACATCAGACTTAGACTTAAAAAGTATCAAAAAAGCACTCAAACCAGACGAAGAAGTAAAAGACTGCATACCTACACCATGTCTAAGCATGAAAAAGACAAAGACTCTAAGTAACAGACTAGTCAGAGCCAAATTGAGAAACTGCAATGACCCTCCTAGGTCTAAAGATCCCATGATCATTCAAAATACTCCTAATCTGAACGGACACTCGGCTGGTTGCGCCACCCCAGGCTGCAAATGCTGTACTGTCATGTCCAGGAAAACTAGAATCATATCTAGCCACAACCACAAATCATTTAGCACCCCAAGCCACACCAACTGTTCTAATAAGAATGTAATATACCTACTAGAGTGCAACAAATGCACTAAGAAAAACCAATATGTTGGCCAAACTAAAAGACAGCTCTCTCAGAGAATGTCTGGTCACAGAGCAATGAGCAGAATTAAAACTAATCTACCTATTTACAAACACTTTATTAACTCACCTGACCATTCCTTTGTAAAAGACATCAAAATTACTATACTGGAGAAGACAACAGAAGACCAGCTGGATGCCAGGGAGAAGCACTGGATAAACACCCTAGAAACTGTGCTCCCCAAGGGCCTCAACAGCAGATATGAAGACTAGAAGCCATTACAAGCGATGATCGTCAATTTACCGACCACCCCCGTGAAGCCACGCCCCCTTGTCGTTCGGGAAGCAATATATAACCACAACTAGCGGGAATCGATACAAAAGAACTGTTAACACACTAGCATCATCTCTCACCCTTTAGACATCCAATCAGATCATTCAATTCATACTTTAAAAGTCACCTACCACGTGTATCAACTCATTCCACCCTTGAGAAAGGCTAGCACACAGCCGAAACGTTGGGTTTATCTGATTTTATTAATATTAAAAAACTTTACTACCTAAGAGAGAGATGAGCTATAGAAAAGCTAAGAGTAGTAGCCAGTCTACTAACGAAAGAGGCGTAGTGCCAGCCAGGGGAAAGGAGCAGGACAAAAGAAATACTGCCACAGGAGCTGCTAGCCCTGCCCTAACCCCAGCCCCACCCCTAGCCCTAGCCCTAGCCCTAGCCCTAACCCCCTAGCCCTAGCCCTAGCCCTAGCCCTAACCCCCTAGCCCTAGCCCTAGCCCTAGCCCTAGCCCCAACACCCAACCGGTCATATGGAAACGTTACATAGATGACATATTCTGTATCTGGCCGGGAGACCAAGACAACCTCAAAGAATTCATTGACTATATTAACTCCTCACACCCCACCATTAAGTTCACATATGAATCCTCCCCCCACACAGTTGACTTCCTAGACCTTACTGTTTACAAAGGAGACAGATACCACAGTACTGGACTACTAGACATCAAACCGTTCTTTAAAAAGACTAACAAATTTCAGTACTTACATTACACGTCTGCTCATCCCAAAAAGACATTTCGCAGCCTAGTCAAAGGTGAATTGACACGCCTCCTTAGAGCCTGTTCGGACGAAGACACCTACAACAACATAGTACACAAACTAACTACAGTATTCAGTGATAGAAACTACCCTTCTAGAATACTAAGGGACACTATACAATCAGTACCTTACAACTGTAGACAAGACATCCTATCACAAAAAGACAAGGAACCTAGTCCCTATGATACATTCCTAGTATTACCTTACACTAAGGATCTGGACCTAAAGACTATCAAATCTAACCTCAAACTAACAGAGACAGAATCTGAGACTGTACCTAAACCTTGCCTAAGTCTGACAAAGACAAAAAATATTGCCAAACACTTAGTGAGAGCTAAACTTAAGGACTGCACAGATCCTCAACAATCTACTGACCCTATTAGAATACCACTGACTGCTAACCTGGACGGACACTCAGCAGGATGCGCCATCCCAGGCTGCAAATGCTGTGCTGTCATGTCTAGAAAGATAAAAATACAATCAAGTTACAATCACAAGTCCTACGGTACTGCTAAACACTCAAACTGTAGCACTCGCAATGTAATCTACTTGATGGAATGCAAGAAATGCACCAAAGGCAACCAATATGTCGGACAAACAAAGAGATCTCTGTCGCAAAGACTTGCGGGACACAGAGCTGCCTATAAAATCAAGACACGCCTCCCGATCTACAAACACTTTATCAACTCACCGGGTCACGTCTTCGGAAGAGACATCAAGCTCTCCATCCTTGAGAAGACTACCCCAGAACAACTCGATGACAGAGAAAGACACTGGATAGGCGCTCTGCAAACAGTCTACCCGAAAGGCCTCAACAGCCGCTACGAATAAAGAAATCAATTTCAAAACGTGGACGAACTCCAAATAACGCACACGATAAACAAACCTGAATACTTCCGCCTGGATCCGAAGCCACACCCAGCTCCATGGCAACACTAAAAAGGAATTAACAAAGCCTAATGCGCACACTGCGCACTCATGTCCAAGCATCTCTGCCGCCAAGAATCAAGCACATCCTTCTTAATAATCAATTATGAACCATCCTAACTCAGTATAAAAGCACCACACGCTCCTCATATCACCCTCTCACCTTGATAAAGACACTCTCATGTTCGAAACGTTGGTGAATATAATTAAAATTAATTATTAAGAAGAATAGAAGCAATAAATAAGTATGCCAGTCACAAGAAAAGATACAAGACAGCAGAAAGAAGGCGTGGTGCCAGTCAGGAAGGGAGAGAGAAGGCAGGACCTTTTGCCTCCACCCCAAGCCCAAGCCCCAACCCTAGACTAGCCCCACTCCACAAAGGTGTCAGCCGAGAGTGAGTATGTCCAGGCTCTCGAGGACCACTACAAGATGGCAGAACAAAAGCCGCAAGGGGAAGTCAACACCCAGATTGAAACCATGAAGAGAGAGGCAGACAGATCCAGAAGAGAGGCCAAGAGAAAGCACGTGGACATGCTCCAGAAGACGGAGGAAAACATCGACAAGCTGAAGGGAAGACTGGAGGAGGCGAAGAGGAAGAAGCTGGAGAACTTGAGGAGGGAGAGGGAGAGGACGCAGCGAGCCACGAGGTACAGGCCGTATGACAGGAACAACCAAGCCCAACCCAGACAGCAAAGACAAGGTACCACAGCAGTGAGAGAGAATGCCCCTCCCAGGCGTCCTCAGAGACAAACCAGCAGCCAGCAACAAGCCCAGCCCATGGCTGAAGAGGTAGCCAGACTGTCTGGGATGCTGCAGACGCTGATGACGAGACTGCCACCTGCGCAGCCACAGCAGAGACCTCCACTCCAACCCTACCCTCTGGGCCAGCAGCCACCATAGCTGCTGCCACCCAGAGGGCAAGGTCCGCCGGGACAGCAACCACAGCTGTTCGGGGGGACCTACCAGGGTTTTCAATAGGGAGACAGGCGGACAGTTCCGCAGTCATATCAAACTATGCCAATACATACTTATTTCATATATTCCTGATATTCAAATTGATAAATATACTATCCAATTAAACTCGACTCTGAACTCACAAGTATATCCGAGTATTGAATCAAGGATAAATTATAACACTTGTACAATCAGTAAACCCAGAACTAGCATATCAATTAAAAACAGAATAACGTATAAACCACACAACAACAGAGACAGATATGACAGATCACTTAACAAAACCAGCTCGGACAACACAGACGCACACAAATACATAACAAATCTATCGACAAAGACGCTAACTCAGTGTCAAACGAAAGTACTAACAAAAGGACTGGCCTTCATCCCAACTACACGTATTAACAGAGAGAAATTGAATGAAAAAGTACGAGAGTTCCAACATTCGAACAGACTAAAGTACTACTTTAGAAATAGTGAGTCACATGAGATACATCCATTCAGACAAAAGAGCACTTGGGTGCCACCCAGAGCCTCAGACGAAGTAGAGACGTACCTACAAAGAATAGAGAAAGACATAAAAGAACTAGAACAGACAAGCTTCTTCCAAAACATGACCAAAGCAGAAATTCAAGCTCTCAAGGAACTAGCAGCCGACCCAGAAATAGTGATAAAGAATGCAGACAAGGGTTCAGGCATAGTAATAGAAGACAGAGATAAATACAAAGCAGACAGGAAAGAACACTTGGAAGATACAAACATATACGAGAAAATCGACGCAGACCCAACAGTACAATTAGCGAAGGCAATCAATAAGTTCACGAATAGAATGCACGACAAGGGAATCATAGACAGCCCCACCCACACTTACTTGCACTTCAAGGAGGAACAAATGCCCAGGACGCAACAACTGTACTTCCTTAAGAAGATTCACAAGAACCCTATAGCAGTGAGACCCATAGTAAGTGGCGGCGGAGGCCCAACAGAGAAAATTTCACAACTAGCAGACCTACATCTACAACCACATGTCAAGAAAATAGACTCGTACATCAAAGACACTAACCATGTAATAGACTTGATAGAAAAAACTACCATCCCACAGCACTGTATACTGGCAACTATAGATGTGAAAGCCCTTTACCTCAACATTCCACACAGAGATGGAATCGAGGCTAAACCACAACCTAGCTAGACAGAGACATAAAACTCACCATTCTGGAGAAATGTAGAGCAGACCAGCTAGATGATAGAGAGAGACACTGGATCAATACACTGCAGACAGTCTTCCCTAATGGACTCAACAGCAGATATGAATAACAACAGCACAAGTAAACAATGTGATGATCATTACCTGACGAATTCCCTATGACGACCATTACCACACGAAATATACCAAGGCTATAATTCAATGGAGAAGAAACTAAATAAAGAAATTATTGACCAGAAGTACATCACTGGACAATTCAAGCCACAATGCCCCTGGACACAGCACTAATGGACAAGAAGAGCAACACCCAAGTAATCCAATCCATGCCCACCTGGGAAGGTACAGAGCACTCAATTAAATTAGCAGTTCCACCCAACCACGCACAATGGGTACTTTCATATCATATAAGCTCACCATACGCCCCTCACACTTCATTTCACCTTGAGAAAGACTGATTTATCACGTCGAAACGTTGGTGTAATATTTATTTTAACAAAAAACTTTGAAGTGAATTTAGTTAGGAACTGCTAGCATAGCTAAAGACTTTACAACGTAATGGTCACGAGAAGAAAGACCACCAAGCAGCCCCACCATAACCCAGGCGTAGGATCGTCCACCGAAGCTATAGCCACCATCCCTATCCCTAACCCAGCCCCAGCCAGCCCTAGCCCTAGCCCTAGCCGCCCTAGCCCTAGCCCTAGCCCTTTATAAGTGTGAATTCAAGAGATGGCTGATGATGACCTAAAACACTAAATCTGACCAGGGTTGAACAGAAATATAGTATTATTGCCTCCTGTAGTTTACCATTGGATGCATTTTATTGAAAAATTAGCATAAAATTACACCAAAAAATGACATTTTGTTAGCTTACGCTGACATTTAGCTTATAATCACATGATCCATATCTTTGTAATAATTAAAAAAATAAACACCACAAATCAAGTCATTTTGACGTTGCCAGCTTTTCATCTCCGTTTATTATTGTGCAGGGGAAAAAAGGGTCTGGGATCAGTAGTAATTTTGACCCGTTTATGTGATGTTGCTATTTTTGAGTGTATTAATAATGCACAAAACACTTGTCAGTAGTTGATATCCAAGGCACTATTTGGCAAAATTTACTATTCCTTAATTTGTTTGCAGATTACAACTGAAAATGACGACGATAATGAATATATGTGACAGTCTATGGGAAAAGGGGGCACTTCACTTAAAAATTGAAATTGAGATATAGGCTCCAAAAGTAAGTCATAGGAAAAATTCTTTCTTTCTCCTATTTTTGTTTTTTGCAGAATTAGTCTTAGTGACCCTTACTCTAAGTCTATGCCAAATTTCAAATGCTGAAACAACTTAAAAGACCCCAAGCGTGCCGTGGAAAGACAAGCTACTTTTTATTCTCTCTCGTTCTCGAAGTACAATAAACGGGGAATGGGCGGAGTTTCAAACAAGCCGCTAAAAAAAACTGCATAGCTTTGAGAATAGTGCAAGCAATCTACAGCTTACCTCTGGTTGAAAGTTTACCACTACATGGAGTAGAGTAGCCAAGGATTCCGACAAGACAGGCTGTGAGACGCTCTGAAAGCTAAAAAGAACTCTACGCAAACTTCGTTAGTCGCCGTTAAAAAGCGGCTGTACGATTTAATTGCGTATGCGGAGTACGCCGTTAAGTATACGGAAACATTAATTATACCGGAAGTGGAAATTCAATTTATGTTTTCTCGATTTCTAGTTTAATTGCTTTGCTGAATACAGCCCAGTTCAACTGCCAGTTTCTCTGCACGGGGAAGGTTTTACCCTCCAGTATTTTAGCACTAAGTTGAGATAAATTTTAGCTTTTTATTAGCATAAAAAACTCAATTTTTTTTGTTTGAGTGAAGTGCCCCCTTTTCCCATAGACTGTCACATATAGTAAGTAGCAACTATATTGCAGAATTTATTGCTTACATAAGTTGCTATTACATCTTTAAAGGTTAATGGCATCAACATTAAGTGCATTCATGCCACCTCAGCATTGGCTTATGGCCGAATACTGCTAGACATTATATTTGACAGGAAAGAACAGCAGAAGTCTGTCATGTTTAGCACTCCGAGGAGCACCAGGCCTGCACATTAGAGTCGAAACAAGTGCAATTATTGATTAGTAATTTTTTTTCAATTTTTATTGAACAAAACTATTTATCCTTTTTCTATCCACAGATTGTATTCGCCAGAGGTTTACAAATTTAAACGAAAAAGAACTTATTCGAAATTTGAATAAAAAATGTAGAGACAACGTTAAATTTTGCAAACTTTCAGACCAGTAGTTTTGTAGTTTACTCATTGACATTTGCTAGTTTTGTTTATTTTTATTATTAATATTTACATGCAATTAATGGAGTTTTTGTGTTAAGTACTTGAGAAATTTCATGCTGAGTAAGAGTCTTGCAAGGTCCGGCAAGAGTCTGGCAAGAGTCTTGCAAGAAATCATGCATGATTCTTGCACCGGCAAGAATCTTGCAAGATTCGGCAAAATTCTTGCAAGGTTAGCAAGATTCTTACGAGGATCTTGCATGATTCTTACGAGGATCTTGCATGATTCTAAGAGGATCGTGCATGATTCTTATGAGGATTTGCATGATTCTTACGAGGATCTTGCATGATTCTTACAATGATCTTGCATGATTCTTGTAAGAATCATGCAAGATATGTTAAAAAAGAATCATGCAAGATATGTTAAAAAATCAGGCAAGTTCATGCAAGAATCTTGCATGATCCGGCAAAATTCTTGCAAGGTTAGCAAGATTCTTACGAGGATCTTGCATGATTCTTACGAGGATCTTGCATGATTCTTACGAGGATCATGCATGATTCTTACGAGGACTTGCATGATTCTTACGAGGATCTTGCATGATTCTTACAAGGATCTTGCATGATTCTTGTACGAATCATGCAAGATATGTTAAAAAATCAGGCAAGTTCATGCAAGAATCTTGCAAGAAATCATGCATGATTCTTGTAAGGTTCTTGATAAGAAATCATGTAAGATCATGCAAGATTTTTTTGATTGGGTTGGATAAATCGAATAAGTGAAATATATAATTTCATATGAATATTAACTATGGGGGTTTGGACTTGCGAGGATTAAGATAAGCAAGGATTCAGATAAGCGAGGATTTGGATAAGCGAGAATGAACTGTATTATATTCATTAGGTAAGTGTGAAAGATAGCCAATGTTGAGAGCAGTGAAGAAATTCTAGAGATATTTGCAGACACAACAAAATAGCTATTGCCTGTGAAAACGTTCAAACTGAATTAGATATAACCAAATTACTAAGGTACTTACCAAGTTAACCCTTAAAAAATGCTAGGATGGAAAACCATTCGAATGAGTTGGAGAAATAGCAAAGGAAAAATGTGAGAAAAATCTGTTGTCAATGTAGGAATCGAACCCAAGGCCCCTCCCTGGCTTTAGCCGCCAGTGCTCTAACCACTAAGCTATGACAACCACTGACTTCTTAGACCCCACGCATTTGCTTTATACTGATATAGCATGCCACAGCCTCATACTAACAGTTGGCTATATGAGTATTATATTTTTTGTACTTTCAGTTTAGAGTCATTAGCTACATTTAAGAGTAATCAAGTTGTTTAAGTTTTTGTTAGCCTTTAATTCACCATACTATAATGAAAAAAATTGTAGTTTTTAATCAATAAATGTAACATTTTATTCCACAATGGGGCACACAACACAGGGAAATTTATTATGTTTCCAATGTGTTTCATTTCAGGTAACTTTCCAGGAATTTCAATTTTACAATTCCTAACAATTTCCTCTTATGTTTCCTTAAATTAAAGTTCAAGTTTCCTTGATAGTTTCCTAATTTGTTTCTTATTCCAATTTCATTGCAGGAAAGTCTCAATTTCTAATGGTTTTGTACGAAATTTCCAAAAAATTTATTAGTTGTTAACTTTCTTGTTATTTTTCCTAGATATTTTAAAAACCATACATTATTGAAAAAAATGTCATTGTAAAAATGTAAACATTTTTGTTGTATTACTAAACAAAGCTGCAATAGTTAGCTACACAATTGCTATTATAGCTATTAATCATAATATTATATACAGATATTTGTTTACTATTATATATTATATTACACCATTAAAAAGATAGGACACTAACAGTTGGCTAGCTACCTGCCAAAATTACAAAAACCTTGAATGTCAGTTCAGTAGTCAGCACTTCCACTCAATATCTTAGGTCAAACTATTTTTATAGGACTAAGGGTCTGGTATGTTTAGACTCCCCAATGCACCCCATTCAATATTTTGAACCTATTTTGTGTGTTTATTGTAAAAATCGCTTATTATGTTATGTCTTTCTATATAGCTACACCTATGGGAAGGACCTAATTTACTGCAGACTTAGCCATGGAAGTATGATGAAGACTCAACTTGACAAAGAAATAACAAGAAACCTCTAAAATAGGATTTGAAAGCACTCAAAAAAGTGACTCTAAAATTGAGCTAGAAATGATGTGACAGATGGTGTGGTGGGGGTAGCTATGTGTGTAGAATATAAGTGATGATTTCATAAAATTCTGCACTATCTTAGCTGCTATATATCACCAAATTTGTTGTCATAATACTGCTGTTCTTTGGAAGATTTTAGATTTTTCTCTCTTGGTAGCTATGCAAAATAAAATATTAAATAATATTAATAATACAAGCTGAGTTTAAAATTTTCACTCCTGTGGATTTGGAGCTACACTATTAATTAATTTGGCTATTACATGTAGTTCATACATAATGTATGTATATTGAAATTGTGATCTAGGGATGTATATTGCATGCTGCTTATTTATAATGAGTATTTCAAACTTGGCAGCCAATTTTACAAGTTAAGTAAAGTATTTCATCATCCATACTTTTTACCTGTTCATGGCAGATTAGCTCCTAAATAACTTTTAGTATTGCTCACCGGACCCTTTACCTTAGTCTCACTTAGCCAGACCCTTTACCTGCTATGCTGGTGGAGGAAATGGTCTGGAATACTGCCATTGACTCAGCTGTTCCTAGCTAGTTCCACCCTGAAGTTGGAGGTAATTAGGCTTTAGTACTATGAATAACATTAAGTGACCGCGTGCGGTAAAAGAGAAACTTGTGAGCCTAAACTTTTACTCAATCAATGCTATCTTTGCAGTCTAAATGTACGAGTAACCCAGACTGCCTAAGATTTGTCTACAGCATCTAACGCAGTCTCTTCAGAGATTCTCATCACTGTCCATGCGCCAAATTGCAGCTCGCAGAAAGAGTGGTTACAGTTGTGATATTGCTAATGTTACTCCACCAACTTCCTGGTGGAGCTAGAACCGCTGAGTCAATACAATGGCAGTGTTCCAGACTGTTTCCTCCCCCTGTAGCTGGTAAAGGGTGGTAAAGTGTCTGGCTACACTGCTATCTACCTTTACCTATAACTACCTTTACCTATAACTGCCTTTACCTATAACTGCCTTTACCTATAACTACATAGCCGTAGGTAAAGGGTCTCGCTACGCTACGCTACTTTATAGTATCCCTTACCTTTTACAACTAAGTATTACTACTTTCACGCGTTCCCCTTTACCTATTAGGTAAGAGTCGATTAGAGACTAAAGAATTGCCACCTACTGCATTGTTCTCTGCAACTGCGCTCACCACCTAAATCCAGTATTGTCTATAGCTAACCTGATCTGCCAGTGGAGTATTAAGCTAAAATCTTGCTCCCTAAACTGAAGGGGCAATGAAAGTAAGAAAGTTATGTCCTAATTGACACTCCATTCAATAAGCACAATCATATTTTTTTATCAGATGAACCAGAAAATCAAATCACAATGCATAAAGAATAATATATTTATTCTACCAATGGTATAGCAGTAAGTACTCTTTCCCCTAGAACTTTGTCTGCACAAATGATTGTACGGCATTCAATTGAGCCAGCCAGAAAGAATGAATTGTCCGAGTTTGATTCATAAAGATTTCTGCAAAATACTTCAACTGGCTTTCCGTAATAGTTCCTGTTGGGATGAACCATTGGCCAATTTCCACAAGCAAGTAAATGGCTAACAGGGTTTTCAAGTTCTGGAAATGTTACTCGGTGTAGCAAAAAGTACTGAATCTCAGCAAGTCTTGAAGAATCAAAAACAGAATTTTGGTGAGGAAATGGTGGTTTCACATACACATATGGATTTTTAACATTTTTTTTCAAACATGAGTGTATTACTTTTCCCTTCCACTTCACGCTGCTATATTTTCTATATACTGAAGTAATTGTCACTTTCTTCTGGTTAATCAAACTTGCTTGATGTGGGTACAAATGACAATAAAACTTTTGAATGTACTGAATTTCATCTGTAGTCAAAATTCCAGTGATGAATCTAGGACCATGTTGTGTGCTGTCATCAAACTCTAAAGATGAGAGATCAGTGAGCGATTGTGGAGGAGCCGCCCGAAAATGATCAGCATAAGGCATATCTTTGCACTCGTGGTATAACTCAAAATGTCTAATATCTTTACGAAATCGATGCATAAGTTGAAGCTCAACAGATCTATTGTTTGTTGGCTGACCTTCAAGAATACCATTGTAACGTTCAAAAGGAAAAAGCCAAAAGCTGTGTGAAGGTCCAAACTCTTTAATGCATTCTGCTAAATGGCAATGCATATGCATATTTGCTGTAATCACTCCACTACCATATAAATGAGCAGCACGTTTGCAAAACCTTACCAAGAGTTCATCTGCAACTGCAATGTCCACTAAAGATGCAGAAAATTTGCAAAACTTCCTACATGATAAAACAAAGTGTCTCCAGCATTCCAATTCAGAATTAGATAAAATATCTTTTAAACAATATATTGAAAAGTACAGGGTCCAATTCTTCCATTGATCTGCGGTCAAAAAAACTCCAGTATTAATAGACACTGGAATTCGCCCAATTCCTGCGGGAATAATGACATTCCTTAGTTTTGATTCTACAGTGGTAATGTCCTGACCACTTAAAATATTTTTACCAATCCAGATATCTCTTGCAAAATGCTTAGCTGTCCCTAAGAAAAGATTATGCATTGGATCAATGAGTGTCATTTCAATCGGACAAAAATACGGTAACTTCAATAGTACAGAGTATCGGCAGCCATATCTAGATTCAAGCTCTGATCTTTGAGTTTTGGTGGTACATTGTTGTATTTTATTAACATTTTCACGATGCTGTTTATTTGTACGTAATTGCCACTTATCTCGATCAAAGTTGTCATAATTTCTGCTTCCAAACCCACAAGAGAATTTTTGATAACATCTTGAACACCCCAAATTAGCAGAATAACTTAAAAAGCCAGAAACTTTCCGTGCAGCAGGTAGATCACATGCTACACCAAGCAATGCAGCCCTAAATGTAGTCTCTGTGTCAGAGCCTGGAAGTCTCAATTTAACACCTTTCCATAATTTCAATAGATCAGAAACAAGAAAATCTAAGTAAGTGTTAACGGTTAATGATGGTTCACATGGTCCAGGAATAACACCATAAGTATTACATTTTCTTGTTTAAATCGAATCGATCTAGGCAGATTTAGTATAGCTAAATATATAACACCTACTGAATATTTTGTGTGTTCAAAAGGCTGAAGCCAGTCAATGTTAAGCAATAAGCCATAATTGTTTGCATCATTCAAAAATGGAGAGCCATCTATAGTAGTGAATTGTTTCCAAATAGTGCCATCAAACACATCTCTCAATACTCCTTCCGCAACTGTTGATATATTTCTTGTGGACTCACAGAGGTCTAAAAAGCCTGGACGTAAAATTAGTTTTTGTAAATCTGCAGCCAAATTAGAACAACAAAAAACTTTGTGTGGATATAATCTCCGATTTCCATTACAAGTAACAATTTCTTTCATTAGCAATGAACTACATTGTTTATTGAACAATTTATATGCACATATTTTTGGCTGTACTAAAGAGCCCACTTTGTCCAAACACTCATCAAAGTTGTAAACTGAATCACATTTAATGCAGACAGCTTTGCGCATAAATTGGCAATCATCTTCAATATTTTTATTTAGTTCTCTCATTTTCCTGGAATACTGTAATGCTATAGTGGCAATTTTGGGAGAATAATTTCCAAGAAAAGTAAGAAGTATGCCGATAAATTTAACTAACCATGTCATAGCTCGACCTGTGATAAAAAAACGACTTTGAAAGATAGACATTAACATAAATACCCATCTGATAACAATGTGAGCTTCTTTTTCTGCTGAACTATCATCATCAGACAAAATATTTGGTGCTGATATGCAGGTACTGTCTCTCATGTCCTCATCGATTTCTCTGTCACTCTCTATCCAGAACTCTGTACCTATATTTAAAAAAAATCTGGTAAGGTAACTGATATAATTGAGCTATATGGCAACATACTTGAGTTGGCAGTGCAAGTATCTTCCATATTATAGTTAGCTTCTGTGAATAAGTTGCTTTCACTGTGTACGCTTGTTGAGCTAGAAACTGTTTGGATGTCGGTGCTGTTGCTGGTATTTTCTTCACTTGACCTTCTGAGCTCTACTTGTTCAGTTAATTCAAAACTGGAGCTGGTATCACTGCCTGAAGAGACTTTATCACCAACAACGGTTTTAGTCCACAATTTAGTCGACAAGTTGTAATGCAGCTTTTTATGCTCTCTAAATATTTTCAAATTCAATTGCTTCTCACAATGAGGGCATACTCTGTAAATCCTTTTGACACGCTTTTCCATCATACACAATAGAAAACTCACTCTGTTTGATCTGAGCTGTTTAAAATCTGCTATAAAAATATATATACTTTTTCAGTTTAAACTTTACCGCGACTTAAAAGATTGTCTACGCATGCGTAGCTACTTCAATACTTTGCTTTGTCAACCTTTAATTCTCTCTCCTCTCTCTCTTATAATCAGATTCTGCACAGTACAGATAATTGTTCTGAAATCAATCTGACATGTCTCAGGAAGATCTTTCTGAACTGTCTGATGCAGCTTACAGTGACTTAGATAGTCCTAGTTCTGTCTCCACTCCTGTTAGGTCCTTCAGTACATCAGACAGTAGTAGGGGTACTGGAAGAGCTTTGTTCGGTTGCCCACGGACAGTAGACACTGAGGATCTTGCAGTCCAACAGCAAATTTTGGATGAAATTAAAAAAACAAATTCTCAATTTCATGAATTACATCAGCGTTTAGATAACTTTGGCACTCGCTTGCAATCAGTAGAAGATAAGTTACAGGGTTTACAATCTACCCCTGAATCACCAGAACCTTCAAGAGAAAGAAGAAGAAAATTAAATCTGACTCCTAGAATTAGAGTAAGTTATCTATAAAATTGAACAAGCAACAAAATTTTTTTGTGTAATTATAAAAACAATTATGTAGCTAGCAGTGTTGTTTTGGTTTAGAGCTTCCAGATTTTCTTAGTTTTAGTTATTCATACAAAAAAAATATCTTGAATGCTTAGTTTTAATTTTTTTCCCCAAATTCTACCTGAAGATTTAGTAGCTATTACATCAATACAATAATTTACTGTCTTTTTTCATTTTTCTACAGCTTAGCTTTAATTATTGTTACCAAAAGTAAAATACCCCAAAACTAAGGGTTTGGGTTTTAGTTTTAGTTAACTAAAACAAGACTAATGTGCTAACTTGTTTATAGTATAATTATTATCAATTAATTTCTTTATTCCTTATAAATATTCACTGAAGCATGAGGTGAGAGAAGTTTATAAAGCATTGCTGGAAGAGAGTGATGACTTCCCAGGATTTGTAACCACGTAAGCTTATTTTTTTTAGTCAATGTTTACTTATGCAATATTTTTTTCTATATCAGAAAAAGGTTTACAGACCCAGAAAATAAACAAGTTCTTTCTCGTCTTATGACAGAAGTAAAGGCCAGCAATCCTAGTAGAACCTCAGCTCAAGTTCGAGGTATTGCAAAGATTTCTTTTTTTGTTGTACATTTTATTAGAGCACTACTGTTAGTTGTCTCCTTTTATAGGTTGAAATTTACATAGTTCATTGGTCACTGTATATCATTGCAGATGCTACTAGACGATTTTTTCAATCCAAGCTTGAGGAAGACCATTTAAAAGCGAACGGAAAGTATAAACTTAAAGTGGACCAACAACGAAGGCGCAACAGAATTACAAGGGTAAGTTAGCCCTATGTAATGTTTCAGCATCAAATGTCATTGACAATTATTAAGCAGTGTCAGTTTGGTATTATTATTATGATAGTATGTTATAAACATGTGTAGAAACTGGAATGTCGACGCTCTATTGTTAATAAATCGAAAAAATTAACAGATTCCCAGAAAGAGGCATGGACTAAAGTACTGACTAAAGATTTTATGTCAAGTGAAGAAAGTGGTGAAGAAGATATGGATGGAGGATCAAAGAGACAGGTTCTTTTTGTGAAGGCACTCAAGTGGAGGGCTCCAAATGTCAACAGTTTTTTTAATCAAATTGATAGAAAAATTAAAAAGAATAAGTCAAAACAAGGCAACCATCAAACCTTACCACGTGTGGTTGGACCTTCATCCACACGCTCCAAACCACTTGGCTTTTCTGATGACTTTTACGGTTTCATTTCTCAGTAACTAATAGTTATGCTCATGACTCTGTTTATCCTAACCATTTAGCTATCTCTTTATGAACATCAATATTATTATATCAAAACATTTTTGCTATAATTATATCTCCACAGAAATGGTAGCTGATTTAATATAATTATTGTATTCTCTCAAAATAAAAAAAGCACAAAAATTTACAGAACTTTACAATAACTATAATCACACCATCGACAATGTAATAAGCTGGAGACATAATTGCCAATTTGAATTTGGCCTTCACACATATTCTACGTTCAACATAATCTATTTAGCATTACAATTTCTTGCATGCTGAGGAGGGTTGTAATGTAGTTACTTGAAAAATTTTGACAGTTAAAATTAGCTTCTTGTACTGTTTACTAATACTTGATTTGAATGATTTGATTGACACTCATAAAGACCATTTGAAAGAAATTCCTTTTAGATGGTGTGCATCACTTAGATAGGGGGGTAGAAGTTGGGTTGGTGTAAGGATAGCCCACTTGAAGACAAGTCTAGCTACAAGTGTGCAACAATGAAGCAATGAAGAATATTGTGAATGTGAATGTACTTGTAATCTATCCTTGATATTAATTATTCCTTTCTTGCTTTATTTTATTCTTTATTATTCTTATATGCTTAAAATATTAACCTATCTATTAGCTAGTTGTTGTTGTTTTGTTGAAACCTTGTATTATTCTTCATAAAGACACTGGGGGTCGGGTTGAGTTAATATTGGAGATTAATACTTTTAATTGCCAAGGCTATGCTCCACCCTACTTTGATAATTGACACACTCACTTCCTGTTCAGCTCACACCCAAATTTTCCAGGGCTCAACCAATATTTAATTTGAAGCCTTATGCTCCTGATTGTGGTGTAACCAATATCAATAAAGTATTTAAAAAAGGAGAGGTCAAAATAAAGTTGCACATTAGCTTTATTGAATAGAAAGGAAAAAAAGCACATACACACACATTCACATAGAGAAATTACACTGATTTTGAAAGTAATACTTATACTTTTTCAATTCCTCAGTCCTTGATAGAGCTGCTTCAACACTACTGCCAGATTGTGCTTGCATTTTTTCTGGAATAATAAATAGAAAATAGCATAGTGAAAAATTCTAGAATAATAAGGGTATTTAGGAGAATAATAAAGGGAACCTGAGGATAATAATCAGTTCAACCCTTGGTGTAGGTAGGTCCCAGCTGCCACATCTACATTTCTCCTGGCCTCCACACACAGTTCAGTATCTACATTTGCACAGCTGCAATTAATGTACCAACCCACACTATTCAGCTGCAATTAATGTACCAACCCACACTATTCAGCTGCAATTAATGTACCAACCAACACTATTCAGCTGCAATAATGACTGTACACACACACCTGTAAAATTTAAACTTAGCCTGCTGTCTCTGTGTGGCCCACCTACAGTGCAAGTTAGTTTGTTGACAGTTAGGGACTGGACAACTTGGCTAACTCTCTCCTAACTATAATCTCTCCCTCTCCTCCCTCACAATACTCTACTCTACTCTACTCTCTATCTCTATCACCTTGATCCAACTTCCTCTCCTTACCACCTTGATCCAACTTCCTCTCCTTACCACCTTGGACCAAAACTCTCTCTCTCATCACCATGGACCAAAACTCTCTCTCTCATCACCAGGGACCAAAACTCTCTCTCTCATCACCAGGGACTAAAACTCTCTCTCTCATCACCATGGACCAAAACTCTCTCTCCTCACCATGGACCAAAACTCTCTCTCCTCACCATGGACTAAAACTCTCTCTCTCCTCACCAGGGACTAAAACTCTCTCTCTCCTCACCAGGGTCTAAAACTCTCTCTTTCATCACAATGGACTAAAATTCTCTCTCTCCTCACCAGGGACCAAAACTCTCTCTCTCATCACCATGGACTAAAACTCTCTCTCTCCACCATGGACTAAAATCTCTCTCTTATCACCATGGACTAAAACTCTCTCTCTCATTCTCATCACCATGGACTATACCTATCTCATCACCATGGAATCTCTCTCTCTCTCTCTCCTTACCATGGACTATAACTCTCCTCCTTCTCACCTTAATGTAAAACTCTCTCTCCTAATTACACCATCCCCACCCCCAACCCCACCCTCCCACCCACAACAACCCTACCCTCCCACCCCCAACAACCCCACCTCCCACCCCCCAACAACTCCACACTAAACTTACAGTGTTTTCTCACTAAACTGGAATGTGCTGACCCAGCATTTTGACATTTATTGAACAGCGGATATTTCATTTTTGTAAGTGATTAACCACAAAAGTTTAGCTATGCAGAAAAAAAAAATAAATCCTCTCCTAATACCTATTACAATAACATACAATATAAGATACACACACACTTCTACGAAATAATGATGTTTTTGCTAAATGTGACCCGCTCCGTGAAAATCGACCATTTGCAATAAATTATTGAATCGCGTAAAGGCCGAAAGAAGCCGAAAAATCTTTTTTTCTGGATTTTTTTAAAAGTTTAACAGGGGTAAGTACAAGGGTTTCTCGAGTTCTGTGCAAAATTTCAGCGTTAGTAGACCGCGTTTTCATACACTAAACTTACGTTGTCTTTTGAAGCGGTCCGTGAACGAACTTATAAAAAAACGTCATCACAGAGTCACCATAACAACTCCCGCGAAATAGCTCCAGCCTAATAGTGTCGACCAATATGGCGGAGAGAATAGCTAACGCTATAAACCTTCTGGGTGCTGACAGTAATCTGCTCGATACTGACGGTGAAGCGCTTCTTGAACTGATAGCTGACTACTGGTGCGATGAGAATGAAGGTAAGCTCCACCCTCTAATTAAAATGCATAGTATCCTGTTACACTTCAAAGGCTTCCTTGATTAAGAGATTAGATAGCAGCATGATAAGCCTACAATAAGTGGTTGAACATGTTTGGTTTATTTTAAGAATTAAAAAATTAGCAAAGCATTTAAAAATAGATGACAACAATGAGGAGCCAAGAACACAACAATATATCCACTCAGATGATGATGCAATCAGTGATTCCCGTACTAATGGAGACACATCTATTGAAGAGAACAATAATAGTGAACTTTCAGCAGAAGAAATTGTACAATCTGGATTTACAGAGGGCACATCTATGGAAGAGAACAATATTAGTGAACTTTCAGCAGATGAAATTGTACAATCTAGATTTTCAGAATTTTTACCTATGCATGTCGATGATAGTGAAGAAGATGCCAAAGAAGAAATGCTGATTCAGAAGTTTGTTGAAAATGGCTGTGGTTGTAATCTTGGCTCATCTAAGAATCAATGTAGCTATAATATCACCATCAATCATTTCCGAGAAGTGCGTTCCAACATGGCGGAACTCACCCATGATGAACTCGATTTAGTGATTATGGGCCAAGTCATGGCTGGAACTTTTCAAGAGTCTACTTTTCGAAGTGAAACCAGACAGAGAGGATACACCACATTTTTCCACCAGGGAAGTAGAATCTGTCAGAAGACTTTTCTTTTTCTGCACACCATTGGATACAGCAGATTTAAGTCCATTAAGTCGAGCTATCTCTACAATGGAATTGAACCTAGAGTGCATAAGAGTAAGGGAAGACATAGAAAGAGTGGCTTATCATTAGATGAAGTCAAAGGACTAGTTCAATTCATCATGAATTATGCTGGTATGTAATTAATAGGTTGACATTAAAAATTAGTGATCCTTACCCATTTTCTTTATTTGCCAGATGGAAATGCTATGCTTCTGCCTGGACGAATACCTGGATATAAAAGTAGTGATATAAAGCTTTTGCCATCCAGCACGACCAAACGTTCTATCTGGGAGTTGTATGTGGAATCAGCAGCAAGTGGTCTTCTGAGGCCTGTTGGATATTCCACCTTCACTCGTCTATGGCGCCAACTCCTTCCTCATATAGTCATCATGAAGCCCATGTCTGATCTTTGTTGGATATGCCAACAAAACAGTACTGCCATAACTCGTGCGGCAAATAGACCTGAGGAAGAAAAGTCAGCCGTGAGTACTATGTTAACAATAATAACTATAATGTATCTTATTTATTTGTATTGCAGACTATTCATGCAGCAGAACAACACTTGGTTCTAGTTTCCAAGGAAAGATCTATTTACAAGCATGCTCTTGAACAAGCAAAGAAATCAAGTGCCACCGAATTTACGGTAGATGGCATTTTTGAACCTCCTGTTCCAGGATCCAATACTGCCCCTAATTCGAGAAGCATGTCTGCCCATTACAGTTTTGACATGGCACAGCAGGTGTTTTACCCTAATGACCCTCTGCAACCTGGCCCCATGTACTTTTTAACACCCAGAAAGTGTGCTATATTTGGAGTGTGCTGTGAGGCCATTCCCCGCCAAATCAATTACCTTATTGATGAGGGGGTTGATATGGGGAAAGGAGCCAACTCTATAGTTAGCATGCTCCATCACTTCTTTTCACAACATGGGCTAGGTGAGAGGACGGTACACTTGCATGCCGATAACTGTAGTGGGCAGAATAAGAATGCTACTATGGTGCAGTATTTACTCTATAGAGTAATGATTGGTCTGCATGAAGAGATCACACTATCGTTTATGGTCGTAGGCCACACCAAATTCAGTCCAGATTGGTGCTTTGGTCTGCTCAAAAAGGTCTACAGGAGAACAAAGATAGGTGGTTTGTCTGACTTAGCCGATGTTGTTAACAAATCAGCAGTGGTTAATGTGGCACAACTTACTGGCACTGAAGACGGCAATGTGATAGTACCCACTTATGATTGGCAATCATACCTTTTATCCTTTTTCTCGAAGCTTAAAGGAATAAAGAAACTTCATCATCTTCGCTTTCATGCTGATTCACCTGGTATCGTGTACGTCAAGGAAGCAGCAGATTCACCTGAAGTCAGCATAAGCTTGCTGTTGGATAAAGACTCTGTTCCTCTATTTGACAGACCACCTAACTGTCTAGAGCCTGTCGGGCTTTCACTGCAGCGACAATGGTACCTATATAATAAAATAAGAGAATTTTGCCCCGATTCTTTCAAAAACAAAACCTGTCCCTTACCAAATAGACGAATAGATGAAGAAGATTCTCCACTACATTCTCCAGTTACTGTGGAAACTACAGAAGAGACAACTACACAAAGAAAAAAGCCAAGACTTTGTGGCGTATGCCATCAATCTGGTCATAATGCTCGTACATGTCCTACAAAATGAACAAATTCTGAATAACTAATCAAATTTAATCCATTATAACTTTATCTGTATTGCCTATGTTAGCTTCAAATAATATGTTCACTGTTGCTTCTAGATCTTGTGTTGATTACTTTTAAGAAGTTTAAGCTACAGACAGACTTTAGCTAGTACACTAACATTATAGCTAACTTTCTTCTTGACAAAGTACTAATATGAAAAACATTTAGCAAGCATTTAATAATCTATAACCACCAGTTCACACAAAAAACTACACCAACAATGCATGGGAGGCTACAACAACTTTAAACTATTAGCTAGCTTAAGTAAAATGATAACGTACAGTAAAAATGACGACCATGGTTTTTCAAAGCCCGACAGCATATCCATTTACTGAACAAGAAGGCCAAAAGGCTAGAAATCTATAGAGAACGTGGTTAGTGAGTAAACAATAATGGCCATTTTTTTTTCCCGGCACAAATGTGGGCGTAACCGTGACGCGGAGAAATTTACGGACTTCAGGCGTCTCGCTTTAAAGTGATTTTTCTCGTAAAAACGAACGGTTAAGCGGTGAAAACGCGTGTAGTGTTTTTGTTTGTATCTTTGCGGAGAAGCGTCGGAGAAAAACGCTTAAGGGCTCATCGTACTTGTTGATAAATTTTGGGCTTACTGAAGCTAAAAAATGAATGTTCATTTTTTTTTGCAAATGGTCGATTTTCTGGGAGCGGGTCACAAATTATAAGCAAAGCACCACACCACACATTGAAAATTACAAAAAAAAGTTATATCAACTAAACAATGTTTAGTTTTGAAAACTGAAGCAAACAGGAACAGTTGATGCCATACTATAACACATACACACACACACACATCACACACACACACACACACACACACACACACACACAACACACACACACACATAATTCAAGGAATATTGAAATGATGAACTTGGTGGATTACATGTGAAATGATGAATTAGTGGATTACATGTGAAATGATGAACTTGGTGGATTACATGTGAAATGATGAACTTGGTGGATTACATGTGAAGTGATGAATTAGAGGATTACATGTGAAATGATGAACTTGGTGGATTACATGTGAAATGATGAATTAGTGGATTACATGTGAAATGATGAACTTGGTGGATTACATGTGAAATGATGAACTTGGTGGATTACATGTGAAATGATGAACTTGGTGGATTACATGTGAAATGATCTTGGTGGATTACATGTGAAATGATGAACTTGGTGGATTACATGTGAAATGATGAACTTGGTAGATTAAATGTGAAATGATGAACTTGGTGGATTACATGTGAAATGATGAATTAGTGGATTACATGTGAAATGATGAACTTGGTGGATTACATGTGAAATGATGAACTTGGTGGATTACATGTGAAATGATGAATTAGTGGATTACATGTGAAATGATGAACTTGGTGGATTACATGTGAAATGATGAACTTGGTGGATTACAGGTGAAATGATGAATTAGTGGATTACATGTGAAATGATGAACTTGGTGGATTACATGTGAAATGATGAACTTGGTGGATTACATGTGAGTGATGAATTAGAAGGTTACTGTGAACTGATGAACTGGTGGATTGCATTTGAAAATGATAACTTGAGTGGATTACATGTAAGAATGATGACTTGGTGGATTACATTTGAAATGATGAATTAGTGGATGTGAAATGCTGAACTTGTTGATTCCTTTGAACTGATGAACTGGTGGATTTACATGTGAAAGATTAACTTGGTGGAGTAATGTGAAATGATTACTTGGGGATTAAACATGTGAATGATGAACTTGGTGGATTAGCATGTGAGTGATGGAATTGAGGATACATGTAAATGATTATAGTGGATTACATGCTAACGTGATTAACTGGTAAAATTCATGTGAAATGATAACCTTGGTGGATATACTGTGAAGTGATAATTATAGGATTACATGTGAAAATGATGAATTAGTGGATTACATGTGAAATGATTAATTAGTGGATTACATGTGAAATGATGAACTTGGTGGATTACATGTGAAATGATGAATTAGTGGATTACATGTGAATGATGATGAACTAATGGTGGATTACATGTGAAATGATGAATTAGTGATTACATGTGAAATGATGAATTAGAGGATTACATGTGAAATGATGAACTTGGTGGATTACATGTGAAATGATGAATTAGTGGATTACATGTGAAATGATGAATTAGAGGATTACATGTGAAATGATGAACTTGGTGGATTACATGTGAAATGATGAATTAGTGGATTACAAGTGAAATGATGAATTAGTGGATTACATGTGAAATGACGAATTAGAGGATTACATGTGAAATGATGAACTTGGTGGATTACATGTGAAATGATGATTACAATGTGAAATGATGAATTAGTGGATTACAAGTGAAAGTGATGAAATTAGTGGATTACATGTGAAATGATGAATTAGTGGATTACAATGTGAAATGATGAATTAGAGGATTACATGTGAAATGATGAACTTGGTGGATTACATGTGAAATGATGAATTGGTGGATTACAAGTGAAATGATGAATTAGTGGATTACATGTGAAATGACGAATTAGAGGATTACATGTGAAATGATGAACTTGGTGGATTACATGTGATGAAATGATGAATTGAACTTGGTGGATTACATGTGAAATGATGAATTAGTGGATTACATGTGAAATGATGAATTAGTGGATTACATGTGAAATGATGAATTAGTGGATTACATGTGAAATGATGAACTTGGTGGATTACAGTGAAATGATGAACTTGGTGGATTACATGTGAAATGATGAATTAGTAGATTACATGTGAAATGATGAACTTGGTGGATTACATGTGAAATGATGAATTAGTAGATTACATGTGAAATGATGAACTTGGTGGATTACATGTGAAATGATGAATTAGTAGATTACATGTGAAATGATGAACTTGGTGGATTACATGTGAAGTGATGAATTAGTGGATTACATGTGAAATGATGAACTTGGTGGATTACATGTGAAATGATTAATTAGTGGACCCTATCAAAAATTCTTGTAAAGATCTTGGCAAGACATCTTGCCAAGATCTTTGCAAGAATGACATGCAAGAATAACGCCTGATTTTGCACCCAAGTTTAGATATGATCATGCATGAATGATCTTGCAAGATGACTTGGTATGATCTTACATTATCTTGCAAGAACAAGTTTTGTACATGATCTTGCATGAATAGTCTTGCAAGGTGACCTGGTATGATCTTACATTATCTTGCAGGAACAATTTTACATATTGGTAATAACTTACAAGGAGTACCTTGCAAGATATGGCATGATTTGGTGTAACATTGCATGGCTTCGTATGATCTGGCAAGAAATATCTTGCAAGATATGGAATGATTTAATATAACCTTGCATGATTTTGTATAATCTGGCAAGAAATATCTTGCAAGATGTAGAATGATTTTGTGTAATCTTGCATGATTTTTTTTGTAGAATCTGGCAAGAAATACCTTGCAAGATATCAACTGATTTGGTGTAATCTTGCATGATTTTGCAGTATCTGGCAAGAAATAACTTGCAAGATTTAGAATGATTTGATGTAATCTTGCATGATTTTGTACAATATGGCAAGAAATATCTTGCAAGATGTAGAATGATTTGGTGGTCTTGCATGATCTTGCACAATCTGGCAAGAAATAACTTGCAAGATGCAGAATGATTTGGTGTAATCTTGCATGATTTTGCAGAATCTGGCAAGAAATATCTTGCAAGATGTAGAATGATTTGGTGTAATCTTGCATGATTTTGTAGAATCTGGCAAGAAATATCTTGCAAGATGTAGAACGACTTGTGTAATCTTGCATGATTTTGTATAATCTGGCAAGAAATATCTAGCAAGAAATGGCATGAATTGGTGTAATCTTGCATAATTTTGTATAATCTGACAAGAAATATCTAGCAAGAAATGGCATGAATTGGTGTAATCTTGCATGACTTCGGATAATCTGGCAAGAAATATCTTTCAAGATATAGCATGATGTAGTGTGCATCTTACTTGACCCTATTAAAATACAAAAATGAGTCATAATAACAACAAGAAACCAATATTACCAAAATTCATGCACACATTCAGTGAATATTGCAACATTATAAGTCACTCAAAATAATCTAAGCCTCAGTTTCAGTTACTTTTACATCTCGACACTTCTGATTCACTTTTGACGTCAAAACTTTGACATCCCATGAGTCACTCCCGTATCTCTTATCCAATAGAGATAAAAACTTCGATACTTTTTCTGGGGGCAATCCAGGTTTGGAACTTTTTTTGGATTTAAAAAGGAGAGAATTAGCCATCTCCTCTTTCGTGAAGATCACTTCCATTAATTGCAAGCCAAAGGAATAGGCATTTTTTGCAGGTAGATGCATAACATTAATTCCACTGAACAGTTCCTCCTGTTTGACAGATACGGATGGACTAGTGGATATAGGAGAACCTGATGAGCACATTGTCTATAACATCTTTCAAATGGCTCAAGGTCTTCTCCATTGTCTCCATTTTTTCAGCCAAAGAAGTTATTAGATCCTACAATTACTCGAGTTCAAGGGTTAGGAGGATGGAGAGGGATGAGAAGGCAAGAGAGAGAGAGAGAAAATACACTGTGTGAATTACATAATACAGCACTAACACACCATCTACATGGTAACTGTGCTAGGCAATGGCTGCCAAACATGGATAAAGAGTATGTTCCATTGAAATAGTTTGTCAAGAGAGAATTAGTAATAACGACTTGTGCCGTGAATAGAATGCTCACTTTGTACTAAAACACTTTGCAGATACGTATGTCTGAGTACAAATTTCTATATAAATCTTCTAAGTGTGTTCGAATAGTAGTGAGAAAATCGGGGTGAGTGTAAGATAGGCATAGCTTGGCTCAACACTTTACTAGAACTGAGCTAAACAGCACACGCTGGCTTACATGATTTTTATCTTGATGTTATTGTGAGCATTACTAGCTACTCTTAACCCCCACAATATTAATACCTAAATTATCAGGATTCTAATTGATATTAGCTGCATGTTATTGGTTTAGCTTAAAGCCGAGTAACTTCACCTCTCTACTCTAAGTCTGATACAGTGATATAGTCCCAAGACTTGTCGAACACATGCTTTAACTGGTTTCTCATGTCCCAAAAAAACAAATTCAATGCAATTGTTCTGTTGCTTTAATAAACATACTCTTATTAATGCACACTACAAATTGCAGTTGCAAACAAACGTACACAACCATTCTAATACTGGAAGCTCATTCATCTAGTATCACTCAGAACCTGTTCATTCAATGGAAATAGCCAAGGATGCACATTTGGAACCTGTTCATTTATAGCTAGGATGCACATGTGGAACCTGTTCATTTATAGCTGGGATGCACATGTGGAACCTGTTCTATTCTGAGGACCACTGATGTAGTTAGTAAAAAAGCTAAATAGGTAACTAATTTAAATCGAAGAGTGAACACTTCTATGCAAGATATTAGTGACATTTTTTTAGTTCATTGTGATAGCTTGGACACTCTACAATTTACCTACATGTTGCTAAATTGTAAAGGAGTCCACCACACAACAGGAAGTGGAAAGATGCAAGGCATTTAAATCACCAAATAATAGTCAAACTGAATTACTGACCTTGTCTTCGTTGTCTAAAATTGTGACTTCTTTGACAGACAAGCTTCTCCTCCTTTTTTGATTTGGTTCAAGAGTTTCCTGTAAAAATGATAAGCTGACAATGACAAGCAAATCCGTTATTAGTGCGCTTCCTAGAGCCATTTTCTCAAATTACAATCCTAAGGTGGGGTCTTCATGTGGGGGCAGATTTATGTGCTTTCAGTATTTTCTAGCTATACATTGAAGAGTTACGGGTAATTGTTAAATAGCTACTGACACTTCTAAAAAAACCTGCCAGATACTGTTCTACATGCAATGACAGACTGATAGACAATCCCATGACGTGAAATGAGGGTTAATAAGGTAACTTACTTCTAACTCATTTTCAGAATCAGAAATTTCTGCAACCTGTGTTCATAACGATGGCGGTAGAATGGTAATTATAGCAGTATAACTTGGCTAAGTAAAGCTTGAAAAAATCTTACCTTATCATTATTTCCAGTAGCCTTGCTTTGGTCAGACTAAGGATAGAAAATGAAAAACGTGCATACAAGGGGGTTACAAAATGAAATCACTATTAATTACCTTTGCTTTTTTTAAGATAGATAATACTTTCGAAGTGGATTTACTCGGCTTAGAAGTAGAGGTGGAAGGTTTGTCTATTTATAAAAAAAATGTCAGTTAAGGACATATAATGTGTAGTACTTGATAGAGTTACCATTGTATTTTACAAACTTCACAGCATATGGCTTCCCACGGTATTGCATGATGACATCATCCCCATAGACGAGGTCACCTAGAGGCTCCTCGTCCTCTCTTGATAAGTCTTTAATTTTTACAGTATGCATTTTTCCATTCTGGCTGCATCTGACTACAACTGACCCTGAAATGTGTATATGCACAAGACAGTAATAATTATAGCTACCGCTTAACTCAAAGCTTTGTAAATGCCACAACTTACTATTTGATTCTGTTTCTGGAGTTATCTCATAGGCACTATCTCGCAATTTTTGGGGAATGCTCCTGACTCTGCCTCTCATCTTCTCTGACCTTCCAGTCAATATCTCCTCCCCACAATCATCACTATTTTCTACTTCCTGGTCTTCCATAATTCAGCTCAAAAAAACTACTGGTAGCTAGCTGCCTTTGGCGTAAACCCACAACCCACGTGTGCAGCTGAAGTCACGCCGTGCACATTAGATGCCACCACCTGCTTTTGACCATGCACGTAACCCCCCCCCCTCCTTTTTTTTCAAATAATTTTAAATAATCCCAACTTGTTGGACAAGTGGGAGTGGCCATAATGGCAAGGAGTAAGAGGAACCACAAATACAGGAGATATCTCAAAGACAGTTCTGTTCCTGTTTCCAGATGGACTTTATGGAGACATAAGAAAAATGTAATTCCAGGAAACCAGGTTAGAATAAAAAGGTTTGCACTTATAGGGTTTACCAACAGCACACAAACAGAATGGCAGAAGCTCAGACAGTTCACTTCTTCCTCTCGTCTTGTGCAATACAGAGAGTGGAATTTTAGGTACATAAGTACACAGATTGTTAAGCTTTTTTGTTACAAAACAAGGCAGATTTTACATTCTGTACCTTAGAATAATGCTGATTAAAAGACAAATTTGACAATTTTTTGTTATAGGTATTTTGTCACAGTCTGGCAGTGCTGAATCACGGCAAGGACAACATTCCTCTAATATTTCTACTGGTTCAGAGTTTCCTCCTGCATCGCAATCTCCTGAGATTGATGCATTGAGTCAAACAAACCCGGCTCCTACGTCCCTTCCTCATGAGACCAGTTACTCTGACAACTTATCGGAATATGAATCCTCACCTAATTTGTCTGAAATATCTTTCCAAGAGATTCCCTCTGAAAATGAAATGGCTCAGTTTAACTCACCTGACACAAATGGCCCTGAAAATGTAACAGAATGTGATTCATTGTCTGAGCTATCTTTTCAAGAGGTTTCCGTAGCTTCGCCTAGCTCTCCTGAATTGCTGCAAGGGTCCATTTTTCCTGACTCAGATAGTTTAGTTGATCCATCTGTGACTTTAAATAGTTCACAAACAACCTCACCTTCTATTTCATGTATGGCTGACCAAAAAGAATCTAAAAAGGGTTCTTTCACACCTCTATATGAGGGTGCTATGATATCTCTTTGTGCAGCTATGTGTGCCATCATGAAATTTAGTACAAGAAATAAACTGACATATACAGCTATGAGTGATCTATTGCAGCTTCTCCACATACTGCTGCCAACTCCAAGCCTACTTCCTCAATCATTTTACAAGTTTAAAAAGTTCTTTCATCAATTTAGTCAACAACATGACTATACTTCCTTATGCTCAAAGTGTGGACAGACCTCCTGTTCTACAGATAGCTGTGGAGATACTGCTCACGTGGTCCATTTAAACATTCAAAATCAATTGGAGAAGACACTTCATGGTAAGTTAGCTTCTTAGTTGAAATAGTTATACATCAGGACCTCATTCCTTTAACTACCATTCACTTTTTGTTACAGCCAATTGGAATGTATTGCAAAGACAAAATCCATGTGATGAAATAAGAGATGTTTGGAATGGATAGAGATGTTTGGAATGGATCGGTGCTGATGCCATTATGTCAGCCTGGTAGATTCTTCTCCAATCCCAACAATTTGGCACTCTCTCTATCTACTGATGGTGTACCTTTATTTAAATCTTCCAAAATTAGTTTATGGCCTGTTTTTCTTGTCATTCTTAATCTTCCTCGTGAAATAAGAATGAATGCTGAGAACATCATCCTTTGTGGACTTTGGGTTGGTCCATGTAAACCCTTAATGTCGGTGTTGCTGCAGCCTATTCTCAAAACATTGAGGGAATTGTCTACTATCGGTCTTAGAATAAAACTGCCATCTGGTGATGATGTCACAATTCGTGCAAAACTGATGTTTGGTGTCTTTGATTTACCAGCTAAGGCTTCAGTATTGTGCTGCAAGCAGTTCAATGGAGAGTATGGATGCTCTGTTTGTACCCATCCTGGCACCAGACAAGTTAATGGCAGCCGAGTATATCTGCCTGACCGTACTTTTCCTGAGCGAAACCACATCAAGACTATGGCTAATGCTAGGGAAGCTGAAAGGACATGTTCATCAATACAGGGTATTAAAGGCATTTCACCATTTTCTTCAACATTAGATTTAGTTGCTTCTTTTCCTATTGATTATATGCACGCCGTTCTAGAAGGGGCTACACGAACTCTAGCTAGGGCATGGTTTGATTCTAAACATCATAGCTCTCCCTTCTACATTGGCCGTCGTATTAAAGAAGTTGACAAAATTTTAATGATACAACGTCCACCCAGTGAAATTAGCCGCCCTCCACGCCAATAGCAAAGCATTTACAATATTGGAAAGCTTCAGAGCTGAGAAGCTGGCTATTGTTCTATTCGTTACCATTGCTTTTGCATGTATTGCCCCCTCTATATTGGCACCACTATTCCTTGTTAGTATGTGCCATGCATATCATGCTGAAAGATAGTGTTACAGATGCATTAGTCAATGCAGCTGAGGCTATGCTCAGAGATTTTTGCATACTATTACCAGACTTGTATGGGGATTTCATATGCACAGCCAACATGCACTTATTGTCACACCTGGCAAAGTATGTCCGTTTGTGGGGCCCTCTATGGACACATTCTTCATTTGGGTTCGAAAATAAGAACGGACATCTTAAGCATTTGTTTCATGGTAAAACCAACTTTGTTCATCAACTTCTATTTAATGTTGATATATGTTGTACACTTCAGCATGTGCAAAAAGAACTTAATGAGACTGAGTTACCAGTCGTGTTGAGTTATATCAATAAGCCAGATATGCACCATTCAAATATGCTGTCACTGGGTTGTCACACATATGCCATAGGAAAACGTTGCATGAAAACGCTGTCACATGAGGAAGCTACAGCAGTGTCACATCATGGGATGATCGAGGTATTCTACAGACTCTACAAAAAAAATTCAATATATTATTCTACTTCTTATGGGAAAACCTCAGACAGCAAGAGAGATAATTCCTACTGTTGCTATAGGAATAACAACCAAACTGAATTTGGGCGCATCAACTTCTTTGGATTGACTCCCTCACCTTGTGTATTTATTCAGGTGTTAGGATCATCTAGTACAACTCTTCTCGCTAGTGCAGGAAACCCTTGTAGGTCCTCTTTGCAACAATATCAAGAAGTTGACTTGCTCAATTCATACATTGTACCGGTACATATGACCGAAGACTTGACAGTAGTTCCTATCGAAAATATTATTTCAAAAGTATTCACTGTACTTATTGATCACCAATTATACTGCATAATGCAGCCAAACACATTTGAACGTCATTGAACAATGCTTTTATCAATGAATATTTGCAACTCATGTGGTTGAAAATCTTAACATATACCTTGCATGATCTTAGTCATTCTTGCAACGAACCTACAGGTTATAAATCTTGCCAATTCTTATCACCCACACCTTACATGATCTTAGCCAATCTTGCATGAAACTAGATAAGATATACAAGTTATAAATCTTGGCAATTCCTATCACATATACCTTGCATGATCTTGGCTAATCTTACAAGAAACCTGATACGATAACAAACACAAACCTTGTCAATTCTTGTCACCTATACCTTGCATGATCTTAACCAATCTTCCAAGAAACCAGATAAGATACACAAGTTATGAATCCTGGTAATTCTTGTCAATACAACCTTGCATGATCTTAACCAATCTTGCAAGAAACCTGACAAGATATACAGGCTCATCATCTTGGCAATTCTTGTCACCTATACCTTGCATGATCTTAACCAATCTTGCAAGAAACCTGATGGGATATACAGGTTATGAATCTTGGCAATTCTTGTCACCTATACCTTGCATGATCTTAACCAATCTTGCAAGAAACCTGATAAGATATACAGGTTATGAATCTTGGCAATTCTTGTCACCTATACCTTGCATGATCTTAACCAATCTTGCAAGAAACCTGATAAGATATACAGGTTATGAATCTTGGCAATTCTTGTCACCTATACCTTGCACGATCTTAACCAATCTTGCAAGAAACCTGACAAGATATACAGGTTATGAATCTTGGCAATTCTTGTCACCTATACCATACTCTCCAACTTTTCCAAAGGAGCTTCAGGGACCATAGCCACGCCCACCACTAATTAACTAAATAAGTACGATTAAGGCTAATAAATAGGTGTAGTGCTTACTCAATGAGGACAGAGATATTGCATGGAACTTTATTCTAGTTCATCTAAGTTTTACGATAGTTGTATACAACTACCTCAAACCTTGGAAGAGATTTACATTTGATGTATCAAAATATATATCCAACATTATTCCCTACACTAAATGACTGTTCATTGTAATAGTAAATTGCTGTTGCTTTTGTATATATATTTATTTTATAGTCATTATTATACAAAGTTTGTTGTGCTAGCTAGAAAGTAGTAAATAACCACTACTTTATTACTGCTTTTACCTTTAGAGCTTCTACCTATACCAGGGAATTGTTGAAGCCAGCTAAAATCAAAATGGCATTGCCTTCTGGCTCTTTTAAGCTTAGGAGGACCGCAATCGCTCATGTCAACCTCTACAATAACCGTGAATCTACTCCTGCATTTGTGATACTGATGATCTTTTCCATTTTCGCGTAGAGACACCCTTTACCTTTTGCCGGTTAAAGTAACTTTCCGGGACAAATAGTAGTCTCTTCCGGGACCGGGGATAAAGTTAACAAATCCGGGACGGTCCCGGACATTTCGGGACGGTTGGAGCCTATGCTATACCTTGCATGATCTTAACCAATCTTGCAAGAAACCTGATAAGATATACAGGTTATGAATCTTGGCAATTCTTGTCACCTATACCTTGCATGATCTTAACCAATCTTGCAAGAAACCTGATAAGATATACAGGTTATGAATCTTGGCAATTCTTGTCACCTATACCTTGCATGATCTTAACCAATCTTGCAAGAAACCTGACAAGATATACAGGTTATGAATCTTGGCAATTCTTGTCACCTATACCTTGCACGATCTTAACCAATCTTGCAAGAAACCTGACAAGATATACAGGTTATGAATCTTGGCAATTCTTGTCACCTATACCTTGCATGATCTTAACCAATCTTGCAAGAAACCTGACAAGATATACAGGTTATGAATCTTGGCAATTCTTGTCACCTATATCTTGCATGATCTTAACCAATCTTGCAAGAAACCAGTTAAGATATACAGACTATTAGCCTTGGCAATTCTTGTAAGCTATACCTTGCATGATCTTACCCAATGTCTTGCATGATCTTGAAATATCATGTGAGTATCTTGGCATGTTTTTACAAGATATTATTCTTGCCAAGATATCTTGTGAAGTACTTGCAAGATAAAGTAAGATCTTGCGGCTTCATGCAAGGCATTTTTGCTAGGGGATTACATGTGAAATGAAGAACTTGGTGGATTACATGTGAAATGATGAATTAGTAGATTACATGTGAAATGATGAACTTGGTGGATTACATGTGAAATGATGAACTTGGTGGATTACATGTGAAATGATGAATTAGTGGATTACATGTGAAATGATGAACTTGGTGGATTACATGTGAAATGATGAACTAGTGGATTACATGTGAAATGATGAACTTGGTGGATTACATGTGAAATGATGAACTTGGTGGATTACATGTGAAGTGATGAATTAGAGGATTACATGTGAAATGATGAATTAGTGGATTACATGTGAAATGATGAACTTGGTGGATTACATGTGAAATGATGAACTTGGTGGATTGCATGTGAAATAATGAACTTGGTGGATTACATGTGAAATGATGAATTAGTGGATTACATGTGAAATGATGAACTTGGTGGATTACATGTGAAATGATGAATTAGTGGATTACATGTGAAATGATGAATTAGTGGATTACATGTGAAATGATGAACTTGGTGGATTACATGTGAAATGATGAACTTGGTGGATTACATGTGAAATGATGAACTTGGTGGATTACATGTGAAATGATAAATTAGTGAATTACATGTGAAATGATGAACTTGGTGGATTACATGTGAAATGATGAATTAGTGGATTACATGTGAAATGATGAACTTGGTGGATTACATGTCAAATGATGAACTTGGTGGATTACATGTGAAATGATGAACTTGGTGGATTACATGTGAAATGATGAATTAGTGGATTACATGTGAAATGATGAACTTGGTGGATTACATGTGAAATGATGAACTTGGTGGATTACATGTGAAATGATGAACTTGGTGGATTACAGGTGAAATGATGAATTAGTGGATTACATGTGAAATGACTCCACACCCACTCACGAACTAATGAAATGATTCCACACTCACTCTCGAACTAATGAAATGACTCCACACTCACTCACGAACTAATGAAATGACTCCACACCCACTCACGAACTAATGAAATTACTCCACACCCACTCACGAACTAATGAAATGACTCCACACCCACTCACGAACTAATAAAATGACTCCACACCCACTCACGAACTAATGAAATGACTCCACACCCACTCACGAACTAATAAAATGACTCCACACCCACTCACGAACTAATGAAATGACTCCACACCCACTCACGAACTAATGAAATGACTCCACACACACTCACGAACTAATGAAATGACTCCACAAAAAAAAAAAACAACCCACTCACGAAACAATGAAATGGACTTTCCACACCCACTCACGAACTAATGAAATGACTCCACACCCACTCACGAACTAATGAAATGACTCCACACTCACTCACGAACTAATGAAATGACTCCACACTCACTCACGAACTAATGAAATGACTCCACACTCACTCACAAACTAATGAAATGACTCCACACTCACTCACAAACTAATACAATGACTCCACACTCACTCACAAACTAATGAAATGACTCCACACTCACTCACAAACTAATGAAATGACTCCACACCCACTCACGAACTAATGAAATGACTCCACACCCACTCATGAACTAATGAAATGACTCCACACTCACTCACAAACTAATGAAATGACTCCACACCCACTCACGAACTAATGAAATGACTCCACACCCACTCACGAACTAATGAAATGACTCCACACTCACTCACGAACTAATGAAATGACTCCACACTCACTCACGAACTAATGAAATGACTCCACACTCACTCACGAACTAATGAAATGACTCCACACCCACTCACGAACTAATGAAATGACTCCACACCCACTCAAGAACTAATGAAATGACTCCACACCCACTCACGAACTAATGAAATGACTCCACACTCACTCACGAACTAATGAAATGACTACACACACAATCACAAACTAATGAAATGACTCCACACTCACTCACGAACTAATGAAATGACTTTACACCCACTCACAAACTAATGAAATGACTCCACACTCACTCACGAACTAATGAAATGACTTCACACTCACTCACGAACTAATGAAATGACTCCACACCCTCTCACGAACTAATTCAATGACTCCACACCCACTCACGAACTAATGAAATGACTCACACTCACTCCGAACTAATGAAATGACTCCAACTCACTCACGAAACTAATGAATGACTCCACCCCCACTCCGGAACTAATGAAATGACCCACACCCACTCACGAACTAATGAAATGACTCCACACTCATCACGAACTAATGAAATTTACTCCCACACCCACTCACGAACTAATGAAAGACTCCACACCAACTGCACGAACTAATGAAAATGATCCACACTCACTCACGAACTAATGAAATGACTTCCACAATCACTCACGACTAATGAAAGGACTCCACACACCTCACGAACTAATGAAATGACTCCACACCCACTCACGAACTAATGAAATGACTCCACACTCACTCAAGAACTAATGAAATGACTCCACACTCACTCACGAACTAATGAAATGACTCTACACTCACTCACGAACTAATGAAATGAACCCACACACACTCACGAACTAATGAAATGACTCCACACTCACTCACGAACTAATGAAATGACTCCACACTCACTCACGAACTAATGAAATGAACCCACACACACTCACGAACTAATGAAATGACTCCACACACACTCACGAACTAATGAAATGACTCCACACACACTCACAAACTAATGAAATGACTCCACACCCAGTCACGAACTAATGAAATGACTCCACACCTACTCACGAACTAATGAAATGACTCCACACACACTCACGAACTAATGAAATGACTCCACACCCACTCACGAACTAATGAAATGACTCCACACCCACTCACGAACTAATGAAATGACTCTACACACATTCACGAACTAATGAAATGATTCCAAACACACTCACGGAATAACGAAATGACTCCACACCCACTCACGAACTAATAAAATGACTTTACACTCACTCACGAACTAATGAAATGACTCCACACTCACTCTCGAACTAATGAAATGACTCCACACTCACTCTCGAACTAATGAAATGATTCCACACACACTCACAAACTAATGAAATGACTCCACACTCACTCACGAACTAATGAAATGACTCCACACTCACTCACGAACTAATGAAATGACTCCACACTCACTCACGAACTAATGAAATGACTCCACACTCACTCACGAACTAATGAAATGATTCCACACCCACTCACGAACTAATGAAATGACTCCACACACACTCACGAACTAATGAAATGACTCCACACTCACTCACGAACTAATGAAATGACTCCACACTCACTCACGAACTAATGAAATGACTCCACACACACTCACGAACTAATCAAATGACTCCACACACACTCACGAACTAATGAAATGACTCCACACCCACTCACGAACTAATGAAATGACTCCACACCCACTCACGAACTAATGAAATGACTCCACACCCGCTCACGAACTAATGAAATGACTCCACACTCACTCTCGAACTAATGAAATGACTCCACACCCACTCACGAACTAATGAAATGACTCCACCCAAGTAAAAATTCCACACAAGATCATGCAAGATCAAGAGCCTTTTAGTAAGATTGAGCAAGACAAGATTCGTCTCATGTTATCTTGGGTGCACAAGTTTTCAAGATCATTCCAGATCATGCAAGAATGTCAATCAAGTTCAATCTTGTAGTATCTTATGTCATATTTGTAAGATATATCTTGCAAACTTTGGAATGATCTTGCTTAAAATGTTTACAAGTCCAATTAATGCAAGCAAGATCTATAAAGATCTTACAAGAGTATATACTAAAACGATCTTTGTATTATTCTTATGAATGAAAGATAATACAAGATCTCACATAAATAAAAGCCATGAAAATCATGCACACTCTTGCAAGTTTAAATTAGCAAGATCATTAGTGATCTGAGTAAGTATACTTATTGAGATTTTTCTTGTACAATCTTGTCAGTTTTGAACAAGGTAGAATTTTTCAAGATCTTGCAAACATTTAAGCTAGGCAGTTCTTGCACACTCTTACAAGATTAAACTTGCGAGAATTAGCAAGATCTTTGGAGGTTTAGTTGCGTTATTTTCTTGTAAAAACTTGTATTTTTTATCCAAGTAGAATCTTTCAAGATCTTGCATATATTTAAACTATGGCAGTTCTTGCACACTCTTACAAGATTAAACTAGCAAGAATTAGCAAGATCTTAATAGGCTTAGTTGCTTGATTTTCTTGCAAAATCTTGTATTTTTTATCCATGTAGAATATTTCAAGATCTTGCATATATTTAAACTATGGCAGTTCTTGCACACTCTTACAAGATTAACCCTCTCGTTCCCGAATTGTTTGGACGCGCGCGGAAAAATCTAATCTTCTACCGCGGAATAGTGCATTACCGTTTTATTTTTTTAACTCGATGCTGGCTGGGAAAACCCCATAGCAACCATATATAACTAAATAGACCAAGAGTTTGGGATTCCCCTCATTTTTTGATTGAGAAAATTGAATAATATTTAGGCCCTCTACTATTACTTTAAAAAAAAAAAAATTTTTTCCCCAAAAAATTCCACTTTTCCCATCAATAATAATAATAAAAAAATAGAAATAATATTGTTTGATGTACTTTATACCAATATTATATTAGTTCAACAATAAAATATGTTGTTTGTTGTGTGTGGTGCTGATTGTGATCATGTAGGAGACATCTATGAGTGTCCACAAGGAACATACGCCATTGGACGTCGAGCTCCACTACAAAACAATTTCATATACACAAAAACACCAACAACAAAGATATTTGTAATACAAACAACAAATTATTCATGATCCTATATAATTGCAACTTTATGATGTATTGTATGCGGTTTCATACAGGATTTTTGTTTGGGAGGGAGGGGGGGTGGGGCTCCGAGTGTACTTCGCCAGGTCCAGCATCTTCTCCTTCGTCAATGGAAGACTCTGCTCCTGTTGCCTTATCTGCATCCTCTTCACAATCCCTCTTCACAATCGGGTCGGTGACTGCATACACATCTGGTCCTAGTAGTACATTCTGGTAAAAAAAATTAAATTTTTTTGAAAATTTGAATTTGTTCAACAAACCACAACCCACTTTCAAATCTCAAAACTCAATGAAATATATATATATTATAGCTAAACAGCTTTCTCCATCTCAATATAGCTATAAATAAGTCCTTTCCACAACAGAAGCTTGCTAGTTTTCAAGAGAAAGACAAGAGAAAGACAAGCTTACATCGATCATCTTCTTGACTTCCATTGTCAGTGTCAGAGTTGACGGGGTCTGGTCCCCAACCCTGATACAGGGCCTCCTATAGCCCTAGATGTCGTCTCCCTCTTCTCCGCTTGATCCTGAGTCGCTAGAGTCAGTATCAAGCAAGTATAAAACTTCCACAGCACTGTAACTGGTAGACGCCATCTTTCCAAATTGACTTCGAAAAAAAAATTTTTTTTGCATAGTTACCTGGATCACACGACACGCTCACTTTTTTCCTGTGATGTAATAAGCATTACCTAAGACTGTACGTAATGGGGAGGCCCCCAGTTGAACTGGCGATTTTATAAAAAAAAAAGAAGACAGTAAGTCAAACCGCAAAGTCTTGGTCGGCAAAGAAGCGGTTGTTTCAATGTGTTACGGAAGTGCTACTGGGCTCAAGCAATTTTTCGCTGCTTCTACAAAGCTCTGGAGATGACTGGATCCATAAATGAAGCTGCTGTGAAGAAGGTAACTTTTTTTTAAATTCGACGGAGAACCGATGTTTTTTTTTTTGCCGAGGAAGAAATAAACGCAACTGCTGTGAGGTACTGTCGAAGCAGCCCTGGCTGAAAGCTATTTTAGATGCTTCTCCAACGCATTGGGCACCTGTGTATGCAATCTGAAGGTTCTAGCTATAAAGTAACTATTTTTAAAAATTCGGAGAAGCCAACCGGTCTTCACCCGCTTTAAAGCGGGATTGGGAACGAAAGGGTTAAACTAGCAAGAGTTAGCAAGATCTTAGTAAGTTTAGCTGCATGATTTTTTATATAAAACCTTGTAAGGTTTAGCCAGGCAGTTAAGCTATGGAACTTCTTGCACTCTTGCAAATAAATTTGGTAAGTTCAAAGGCTGAATCTTTCTCAAGGTTTTGCATAAATTAAGTTACTGCAGTTCTTGCTCAGTCTTGCAAGTTGATAGTCGCAAGAACTAAAGTGGATGTAGTTCCATTTTTTGTACAACCTGGTGAGTTTGTAAACGGCACATTTTCAAATATTTTGAATACATTGAGTAAATAAATGTTGCATAAATTTGAAGGTACGAGAATTTGCAGATCTTTCAAGATTTTAAGGACTATAAGTTATGGCAGATTTTAATACGTAAGTACATAAATAAACTTTACGATTATAGCTTGAAATATAACTAAGATAGTACACAACATGTAATATATTGTTGAGATGAAATTGTGTAGGTGTTAATGATGTTCATAGTTGTTAGGTACATGTATAATGTAAGAGTAACTTGAATTTTGGCAGGATACTAAAACACATTTATTTACAATACAAGAAAGTGGAATTGCACATGCAGGTTTTAAATCATTTTTTACTTGAATGATGAATGAACTCAACACATCCACTCTAGTATAGTCCTGTAACTTCTGTCGTACTGAATGGCCGATACTTTTAAGGAAAGATGATGAAGTTTTCTGATAAGCCTTAATAAGAGCTAAAGGAGGTGTCAGGGTAAACATTAGTGACCTACCATACTCTTTACTGCCACAAGAAATAAAACAGCAAATAGAACTATCCCTTTTCCCTCTATCACTGAATGCTTGAATAATAGTGTTGTGATAGTACAGTTTCTTGAACATGGTCATTTCTGCTAAATTATAGTGTGTCACTCCAGTAATTGCACTTTGTTCTTCCTCATTAATGTTGAGCTTACTTAGTGGACCAATAGAATATACCCCTGTACTGATCATTGTCATATTGTTTCGTTTTTGTAAAAGAGATGACATAGGCTTTAAGAACTCCATTGTGTCAACATTTTCTTTTCCTGCTAATTGGTCTGAAAGCATTCCAATTGTATGTGATACATCTATGGAAAAGATTAATTGCTCTGCTAACTTTCTTTTGGAGTGTAGCATACTAACTAAATGGCCGTTCATGCTTTCAAATCCGAACAGTGAGTGTGTCCACAATGGACCCCAGATTCGAACGTAATATGCTAAGTGAGTTAGACAGTGAGCATTTAGGGTACAACTGTTAATTCCATACAGCTCCGGTAACATGATATAAAAATCAAATAGCATAGTTTCAGCAGCTTGTATTTGAATCTCAGTAAGGTGTGATCGAAGAAGGATATGAATAGCACATACCATCAAAGAATAATGGTGTAAGTACAGTGGTGTTAGTCTGTTTTCAAGTAATGGAAGTGAATAATACAAAAGCCAGTTTCTTAATTCGTTAGCCTTCCAGTGTTTTCTGTGTCTTTCAAGGCTTCTTGGTGCCCTTGCAAAGTCATGTGGTGGTCTTTGTTGCACTAAATCTTTGTCAATCTGCTTCACCTGATTTCCAATATAGAATGGAGATGTATGATTACAGGAATTCAACCACTTCTCTAAGAGCCACTTTGTTACACCTTCTAGTACACAATGCATGTAATCGACAGGTATGTCATTGACTAGATTTACAACTCCAGTCAATGGAGATTTTCCTTTTATTCCCTGAACTACACTCTTACTTCTTTCAGCATCTTCAGCATCTTTCATGACTGACTCATTTGTACGAAGACCACAGCTACTATCTGGAGGATAATACTGAGACACTGTTCTTATTCCTGGATTGAGGCATGTAGGACACCCATTGACACCATTAAACTGGTTCATTTTCAATACTGGTGCCTTTGCAACCAAATCAAATAAACCAAAAGCTGGGGTAAAATGCACAAATCTTGTACCATGGGTAGTTTCCAAATCAATACCATTCTTTTGAAGATCGTTTAATAACGAAACAAGAGGTCTTAGCAAAACAGACATGGGAGGCTTTGATTCTCCTGACCAAATTGCTAATGTTATTACGTTGTCTTTATTCATACGTATTGTTGGGGGTAAAATAGACAATGCTATTAATACTGGCCATACAGTAACCTTTGAAGATTTAAACGGAGAAATGCCATCTGTGTTAAATATTATACCGTGGCCAAATGAATCTTTCCATCCTTCTCCATCATGCACGTCACGCAAAATACCACTGCTTGACTTATGACTGGGAAGAAGATCTTTAAAATTTCCTGCACAAAATGTTGGTACAAATATTAATATAAAAAAGGAATGCTGTTTAAAACTTATTCTTGAGAACTCTTGTGATTGCTTTTTTCGGGTTAGTAACTATGAGAGTGTCTGGTTTGGCATTAGCACAGTTGGGGCATACTTTTTGACCAGGTGAATACTCAGTATGGCAGACATTACAGTAGTATTGTGAAGTATATTCTGATGAGAATTTGCCGAAGAAATTTTTAAACTTGTGCACAGATGTGGGTAAGTGATTATTGGGTGGGCAAACTAATTGAAGAAGCTCTAACAATTTGGATA
>WLWD01002709.1_pt1 | contig 46114 bp, 35 predicted proteins | sample 6712731 | NCBI WGS metagenome assembly WLWD01 (sample SAMN12718690, study PRJNA576275) | sponge metagenome | isolation source: marine sponge | host: Mycale hentscheli | place: New Zealand: South Island, Marlborough, Capsize Point | collected 2014-11-01 | reverse complement strand
TAGCAATGAATGGGGAAGGACGTACACCAAATGTCAACCTTTTCATTTTGCATGTTAGCAGCTTGCCATCAGGATCTCTTATGTACAAGAAATGGTAAGCTTGGTCTTCCGGGAGGAGTTTGACCTCCCTGTACATTTTGCTGATGTCAGCAGACACAGCTATAGGATAACTTCTAAACTGGATCAGGATGTCACTGATTAAGGGGTATAAGTTTGGACCAACTAGGAGAGCATCATTAAGAGCAACTCCATTGCTAGTCTTGGCACTAGCATCAAAAACTGGCCTGACCTTTGTGGAGGTGGAGCTTTCTTTGATTATGCCCTTTACAGGCAAGTAATACATGCCTTTATCCCTTTCTGATTCAGGCACAACCTCTGCATGCTCTAACCTTATATACCCAAACATTTCTTCATCAAACTCTGCCAATTTTCCCACCTTTTTCATCTTTCTCTCATTACTAATCATTCTAGACAATGCCATCTTACTTGAGTTGCCCAGCTGAGGAGGGCTTTCCACTCTCGGCAGCTTGGCTGCATACCTGTCATCTACTGTTTGGACAATTGATTCTTTAAACTGTGTGATGGCACTCTCCTCTTCAGGGGTCAGTTTGATTGCTTCTGGCACTTTCTCCAACTCGTACATCTTTTGGAAGAGCTGATGATCTCTGTCTTCTGTCACTTCCACTCTGAGAGATGTTCCAGACTTGCTTGCAGGGAGTGCAGATCCAGACACAACCCATCCAAAAGCAGTGTTGACAGCAGTCAGCCTGTCTGCCATGGAAAACTTTCTTCCATCATTTCCCCAGAGCATAGGCAAGTCATTGGTGCCTATTATGAGATCTAGCTTACCTCCAAAGTAAGGATCAGCCAGAGTCAGTCCATTCAACATTGGATTTTTGGCAACTGCTGCTCCATCCTTTGGAGGTGTGGCTGGTGGGAGGTCATTGACTATTGCCACACCCAGTGGGACATCAAACTCTGAAGGGATGATGGTGGAGATGTTCACAGTAGCCCAGTGCTTTATCTGCTTCTCTGCCACAGCTCCTCTCATTGTGAGCTTGATTGGCTGTCTTTGTGGCTGCAGGAAGGCTGCCACTTCTTCACTGATCAGGGAGTGGGTGGCACAACTGTCTAGTGCTGCTCTGGCATTGATTTTCCTGCCTTGACTCTGGATTGACACAAGAGCAGTGAATATAAAACCACAACCGAGCTCACCTGCTGTGTCAGTCTCTGGAGATGTCTGTGTTGCTTGTGCTGCCAGAGTAATTCCAGAGTTGGTTGATTTCTTGTCTTCCTCACTTTCCTTGTGTAGGAGGTAGTTGTGAGGCTGTTTACAGAACTTGCAGGTGTATTTTGAAGTGCAAGTAGCTGCTTGGTGTGATGGATGGAGACAGTTGCTGCAATGCTTGTTTTTGTTCACCAAGTTCCACCTCTGGTTGACAGTCATATCTTTGAACTTGACACATCTGTAGAGAGGGTGAGATGATTCTTTGCATGCTGGACACACCCTTTTGGGAGGAACTTCTGACTTGGACTCCACCTTCACTGCTGATTCAATTGATGCTGGTGTAGTGGAAGAGTGATGATGCTGCTTGACAGGTTTGTGGCTCTGATAGACATTTCTGCTGAGCCTTGGCAAGTTATGTGACAGTGGTGTCACAAATTCTATCAGCTTCTCTAGAGTAGGCAGTTCATCATTACTTCCCAGATGCTTGGACCACTCAGTCATGAGCTCCATGTCAAATTCCTTCACTGTGAGAGCCACTGCCAGGGTGTCAATGTTTCTGCCTCCAATCTTTTCCATCTCTGACAACAATCTTTTCGTCTTGTCCAAAATTAGCTTCATTGACTCTCTGGAACAGTCATACTTCTCTTTCTTCAGGAACTCATCCACTAGTTGTGGATAAATCACTGTCTTTCGTCCATATGTCATCTTGAGCTGCTCCAGAGCTCCTTCATAGCCATCACTGCAAGAGTTTAGCACCAGCTTCCTTGCATCACTGTCCTTCATGGCATCTGCCAGTATACTGATTTTGTCTGTGTCCGGATAATAATCCTTGTGAAGGTCCATAATAGCTTCGAATCGCTCGCAAAAGTGTTTGAAGTCTCTGGGATTTCCACTGAAGGTGGGTGGCTTTATATGGTAAGGGGGTGGCAGAGCACTTCTGGTGATGCTTCTTTCCACCCTTGTTTCTGCTGGCAGCACAGAAGGAGCTGCTGCTGCAGTGGCAAACAACTTTGTCCTGACTTGCTCTGCCAGAGATTGTGCTTTGGCTAATTGGCCATTTATGTAGGAATGAGCAGCATAAGGGGTGAGATCACTGATGTTTCTTTCTAGCTCTTCCTTCACTTTGTTGCCATCAGTGTTAAATGTAGGAGCTTCTATCTTGCTTTCCTTCACCCAGGTGGCAGCAATGGTCTGCACTCTAACATCACCCAAGTAGAGATTGCTCAAAACAATGGCTTCTTCCAGTTTATCCAACTCACTGTCAGAGATTCTTTCCACAGCTTCATTGCCACTCACTTCTCCATCAATCTCTAGTTGTGGCTTGCCTTCTGTTGCCATTTGTGTCAGCACAGCTTCATGCATGTCACTATGCTCGTCCATCAGCCTTTTAATTATCTCAATTTTCTCCCTCAGCTCTCTTTGTTTTATTTCTGCCAGGTTGTCACTTGTGAATTTCATAGCACTCTTTATGGCTTTGGTGAGCTTGCCTCTACAGGTTTTCCTTTTGGCCTTCAAGGCTGCCAAATCACTCTCTTCCGATGCCATTCTGGGTTAATTATTTCGAAACACAGTTCTGACTCTGGTGAGGAATTCCAATTACTCCTTCCTTGGAGTTAGCAGTGAATCAATCTTCTTGGTTACAAGAGTTAGAGTAGCTTGTACAGCTATCCCTCCTGCAGTTTCTCTTCTTCAATAGCTTTGCTTCTTTCTTAGAGAGCTAGGCCACTGATCCCCCTTACCTTCACCTTTACGGATCCGGCTCGAAGGACCAATGTTTCGGGGTCGTAAATCCCAAAAGCAGGTTATGTAAGGACCACCTGGCTAGCACAGGCAGCACACACAGCAAGCTAGCTATTAAAGCTGTGTGTGAGTTATTCTTTGTACTCTTCAGGGAGGAGGATTCAAAAGGATTAAGTTCTATCCCTTGTACAAGAACTTCAAGTTAGAACACGAGGTTTTTCTTTTTATTTATTCTAAAAAACGCACACCAGTGTGCGTTAAATGGAATATATGAAATTGAATGTAAATGAATATGATATAAAGATAATTAGTGCATGAATAACTAAATTAGGTAAATAATAATTCGGCGTTTGTTTAGGGAGACCTAAACAATGTATATTTTAGTTTTCTAATTAAGCATTCCTATTAAGGTTATTATTGAGACCTTTATCGAGTAGAGATAAGCAGTGTAACATCAACTGCTGTACTGTACTGTAGTGAAAACAGCATTGTGTTCCTGAAAGGAACACCAAAATTTGGTAACATGTGATTACTTTCCCTACTTTGTTACAGGTTGGAGATGAAAGAGTGTCCAAGGAATTGCTGTGGACGTTTCCAGTGACAATTCAATCCTTGTTTGAAGGAAAATCTACTGGGGTATTGAGGACAATTAAACCTATCACTGACACTGTCATAATCCAACTCTTTAAAAGCATCTTCATACTGGAAATTTACAGTATTTTATTTTTATGGAATAGTTCATTAGTATTTTGTCAATGGCATTGGGAATGTTATACTAGCTTACGAGCAGTCTGCATTAATTTCAGAATAAAGTTGACTAACTAACATAGTACACAAGGTTCCTTCAGTTAGTGACCTCTTAGTGCTGCCTTGAGTCGTCACGTTGATCGTACTGAAGTTGTATGTAACTAGTAATACAATGCTATGATTTATTCTAACAAAATTGGAGAAACATTCTATGAACAAATATGGTGGGGAAGGGAGGCCGGGGGAGGGGGGGGGGGGAGAGGAGATGCGGAGGAGGCGAGTGAGATGCATGGACCCAGGAAAAGTACTTGTATGCTGCTCTCACTGTTGCTACTAGATACATACACATGTAGATTGCTCCATGGAGTTGTGGTCTGTCGACTTAAGAATATGTGTCACACAGTATAACACTAGCTTCAACTTTTAGAATAAGCAGTCACGTCCAAAATTGAAGCCACACCCTTTGATTGTTGTGTGAACAAGTAGCTATTATTATTAAAAAAAACTACAGTTGCAAAATATTGATGTGTACCCACAGCTATTTTTTCAAGTGATCATGTACTTCAGCATGATTAAGGTGGGTCTGTTGGCTCAGAAATGGTCAGCCCCGGGTCAGTCCTGCACAGCAATGGTCAATTGTCGTTCATTTGCGCATGCGCGCGTGCTTAAGGTTCAAAGTTTGTTTGATCGGCCGCGCTCTATAGGTCAAAGGTGAGGGTCAGCCGTTCTGCACATAACGTCGTCCATTTCAGCCACCATTTTTGTAGAGCATGATGAAGTAGGGCTTTATATTAAACAATGTCACATGCTAAAAATCATACTTAGTGATAACTACATCACTTCTAATGCTTATAACTTTGGAAAAGTACTATATGAAATGCTGGAGATTCGAAGGCTATCTAAACTCCAGTAGGTAAAATATCGTCATTGCAAAAAAAAAACACGAAATGTTATCAATAACAAAATCGAACCTTACCCAATGGACACGAGGTAAATTTATTCGTCTTGCTAATGCCTCCTACGCTACGCAAAAAATGTCGATGAGCACGGTAGAACCCGCGGAGCACTCTCCTTCTGGGGCCGTTGGAGTTTGATCCTCTTTCTACCGCGCAGGAAAACTGGATTCTTCCCTTCAGACTTCTCCCCCATCAAGCTCTTCTTCTGCAGCTAGTTTGGTGAGTAAGTCTGGGACTTATATAAGAGTTGTACAAATCCTTCAATAAGCTAATTACTGACACAAATTGAGGTTAGTTTTGTTGGTTGATTTTCCCCATTTTTCTGGTGTGGTAGATTTGCGATTGGGGCTGAGTAAAGTTTCCACACCATTCCACTAGATTGTGGTGTTTAGCAGTTGAATGGTCAAAGAAACTAAAAGTTGAAGGGGGATGTGGGGGATAAGTTACAAGTAATGAGACAATCATAGCAATCATTGGGAGAATGTAATATTAGTTTTGTTACCAGAGTAATTATCACAGGTATAACTATATCAAGTATGAGTGTTGTAAACATGTATCTCTGTTATTCCTGTGGTCTGCTCATATAAACTTAAAAAATATCTGAAATGGTACCAAACTTTCAGTCTTACTGTGCACATGTGTGTGTGCGTGCATGTGTGTCCTGTATGTGTGTGTGTGTATACATATGTAAAGCATATGTTCAATTAGATGCTATTCTTGGTATCCTTCCCACCTGCCTTACTCAGAGTAAAGTCCCACACGTGGATAGTAGCCGCTTTGAAAGATAATAGCATGTTGTAATACAGATTTTATCCGAAATGTTTTTGTAGATATGGTATATAAAAATTGACGAGATAGTCTCCAATAGTATCAAGTATTTTTGAGGAAATATCCGTTTGGTAAACATCTGATTTTTTATTTTTTTCATTTATGACTAATCAGCCGATAACTAAGGTTCTGCTGTATTAGTAGTGAGCAAACAGGATTTCAATTACGCAGAAAGGTATCTTTTTTTCTTTTCACCTAATCCGAAAGTCATTCAGGATAGCACTTCCTAATAATATTTCATGCTGTAATGTGTGTGTGTGTGAGGGGAGTTCTAGAATGATATATGGAGTAAAATAATTGTTAAACTTTTCTTTTTTTAGGTTGTTTTTTTTTGTATTTTTGGAGCGTTAGGTTGTTGATCTGAAATATAGTCTATTTTATTGTTTTCATTTTTGAGAATGTATTTGTGAGTTTTGTTTGTTTTTCAGCAAGCAGCTACTCCTCAACCTGTAGTTAAGCAGGGAATGAGACTTGGTCTAATCCAGAACCTGAAATCCGATTCCAGTAGTGATGAAAGCAGTAGCAGCGAGAGTGATGACAGTTCGTCAGATTCCAGTGACGATGATGATGACTCAGCAAGACTGAAAATAGTGTAAGAAGTGAGGGAGGGGCTGAATGTGATAGGAGTGGAATGGAACTGCGCCAAACTCTTGCATGGATGAGCTAATAGTATGCGTGTACAGCAAGTTAGCTCTAGCTGGGATTTATTTCATACAACTTGTAATTTTCCTTATCAAAATTTCCACTTCCCATGTTGTATTGCTAGATTCAACAATGCTCTTTGCCGCTACAAACACACATACTTACAAGCATATACACACACATACATACACACCTACATGGATACACACTTACATATACACCTATATACATACCAACATACATACATACACACATACCTACATACATACCAACATACATACCTACATACACACGTACATACATGCCTACATACACACATCCATACACACACGAGCACAAAACAACCTTAGGCAGTACCTCTGACCTTTGACTCTGTGCTAAATGAGTCAAGAGAATTTAATAACTGCCGATACTAATATTTTATACCAGTTCAATTATGGGATATTGTTTCACTGGTTGCATTTTTCTCAATTATACTGGTACATCACCCACCATTCTATAAATAAACGTAAACATTTAAATCATTTCTAATTGTTGCCGCGAACGTCTTTCTTGTTTGCAGTGAGGAGGATAGTGGTAAGGAGAATGACAAAGTCCAGAAATATGGGCACATGAGCAAAGGAGAAATTCACTATAAGGTAAAGAGTCATCACAACAGTAGTGGTTGTGTTGCAACATTAGGTGCTTTTATTGGTTTGTTTTAATTATTATTTTATTTATTTATTTATTTTTTATTCAATCTTGTGTAAGATTTTTTTCCACTTTTTTTTTTTTTTTTTTCTTCTTCTAATTAGTGATTTGTGGCCAATGAAATGATGTATCTTATTCACGGAAGATTACTTTATTAGCTATGGTCTGTCTAATATAGGAATGTCTGTTAATGGAATTAAGCGTGCTTGTCATAATCATGTGGTTGAGGTGTTTGTTGTTTTTACCTAGTTAGTTAATGTGAGGAATGTATTATTGTTGTTGTTATGATTAGGATCTTCCACCTTTGGATTCGTGTGACATGATGTTCCCAATAGGTGGGGAGCTCCTCCCATTGGGTGTGGTTTCTCATATCACTGAGGAGCTGGTCATTGTTCAGGGATTTCCTGAGGCACCTCCAGTGGATGAAGGAACAGTGCTGTGGTCTGAAGACAAGATTAGTTTATCAATGGTAATTACTTAAAATTGGAGGGGGGGGAGTGGGTGTGGCAGGCTGGAAGAGCAGAGGGTTGTAGAGTCCAAGTAGTAGAAGTGTTCATTGTTATGAATTTAGTAGTTGAATGAGCAGGCTGCTTGACATTTACTTTTTGGAACGTTTAATTCATGGCATTGTCTGCTAATTTGATACTTGACAGCTTAGTAGCAGACTAGGCGGGGTTAATACCAGGCAGAGTACCAGCAACGGTTGGTTAGGTAGAAGGGGAGTGTCTGGCGGGGTATGCGCACAGGGCTCCTCTTGTGTGGGAGGTGAATAATTAGAATATATGAGCGGGGAAGAGAAAAGTTGCGGAACGAAAGATTGTAAGATTGTGATCATGGAAAAAGAGCCCATTTTCAAGAAAAGGAGAGTGTGTGAGCCCTCTGCTGCTGGTACTGGTGCTTCCATTCTGGTACTTCCTCAGTTGCCTGGGGGCAATTGACGCTTGTGACTTTGAGAGCAGGGTCAAAGCACTGGTGGAGGAGGCGCTGGACATACTCGGTGGCCAGAAGCAGCTGCGATAGTGGCACTGGTAGGCGTTGGTGGTGACTCCAGCAGTGGTCTGGGAAGCAGCAGCTCTAGCAGTGGCGCAGTGGGGGGTATGTTTGTTAAAATAGCCTATTTGGTGTTTTATTTTGCTCTATTTATTGTTGTATTGCCTGGCTGGCCATGGTGGAGCCACGGATTGAGATGATGGTAGTTTTACTCTTTTATCTTTTATATATACTTACTGTCTGCCAATACTTTTCACTAGTGGTAGTAGGTAGGTGGTGTACTGAAATAGGAAGGAAAAATAAATAAATAAATAAATAAAATAAAAGGGGCCTACGAAACAGTGTCAGCATGTGTATTGTGATGTGAGCATGTGGTTCACTTGATGGAAGGGCGTGTGGCCCTACATAGTATATGAAGTATTGTGTTGTGAGCATGTGGCTCACTTAACAGTAGTGACTTAAACGGCGTGTGGCCCTACATAGTAAATGAAGTAATGTGTTGTGAGCATGTGGCTCACTTGACAGTAGTGACTTAAAGGGCGTGTGGCCCTACATAGTATATGAAGTATTGTGTTGTGAGCATGTGGCTCACTTAACAGTAGTGACTCAAAGGGCGTGTGGCCCTACATAGTATATGAAGTATTGTGTTGTGAGCATGTGGCTCACTTAACAGTAGTGACTTAAAAGGGTGTGTGGCCCTACATAGTATATGAGTATATGATGTATTGTTTTACGAGCTTGTGGCTCACTTAACAGTACTGACTCATGGGGGTGTTAACCTACATATTATGAAGTTTTGTGTTATGGGCATGTGGCCCACTTAAAGCAGTGACTGGAAGGGTGTGTGGCCCTACATGGTATATGAAGTATTGCATGTGGCTCACTTAACGGCAGGGTCCTGAAGGGTGTGGGGCCTTATATAGTGGTTGAAGTGCTGTGTTAAGTGCATGTGGCTCACTTGATAGCAGTGACTTACATGACATGCGGCTCCCCATGGTAGTTAGGTATAGTGCTGTGAGCGTGTGGCTCACTTAGCAGCACCTAGGGAGAGGCGGGGTATGTGGCCCCCGCTTTGGCTCGGAGGAGCATAGGCCTGGTATTGGGACTGTGTGCTGATGGCATGGTTGTTGTGTGCATACAGGCCTGGGCACTGTCGATGACCATGCTGTGGTGGCACTGGGCCTACCGAAGTCAGCAGATGGCTCGAAGCCAGAGGGCGTGGTTCCGTCCAGTCACCAAGCGGAGGGGGCAGCAAAGGCTGCAGAGGTGGCAGCAAAGACAGCGGAGGGAGAAGCCCAAAATTTTCAATGGGTGTTACCCTGCCTACCGTCCCAGCCAGGCTGGTGAAGCGGATTCTGTCCGGGGAATTTGTGGATATGGGGGAGTTGTCCCAGGACGCTCTCCGGGCAGAATTCTGAAGGTCCACTGAAGGCGAGGAGAAACCATCGAAGGTCAAGTCGGTCCGACCCGTTGCTGATCGGGATGCTTGGGTGGCCAGCTTTGCCCAGTACGCAGGGGTGGTGAGCCGCTCCTATCCGGAGAAGGCGGTGGCTCTATGGGGTCACCTGGCCACTGTGATGTCCTGCCAGAATAGGGCTACGTCAGGTTGGTGGAGGAGCTACGACGTGTCGCTGAGGCACAGCTACTCGTCCATGGAGCGGGCTGATTTCTTGCTGAACCAGTGCCTCCTTATGCAAGCCATGGTAGAGAGCTCTGAGTCGCTCCAGCGCCCGACACCTCCAGTGCCCGGGCCTTTGGCTCCTCAGAGGCAGAGGAAAAGGAGGGTACAGGCCTGCTTCGCATGGAATGACGGCAGGCCTTGTGCGGCGGTGCCGTGCCGTTTCTCCCACTGCTGTGCCCGGTTGGGGATCATGCTAGGAGGTTTTGCCCTCCTGCGTTTGAAGCGCCTCCTGAGGAGGTGGGTCGTCGTGGCCTTAACTGATCGTTGTCCAGGGACATTCTGTGGCTATTTTGTGTGGAACTTTGTTGTGCGATGAGTTCGCTTGTGGTTCATTCTTATTATGTTGATTATAAAAAAAATAAATAAATAATAAGTTTGTTAGTATACGTGGCATATGCCAGTAGCAGTGGTTGCAATGGAGAGTAAGGGTACTTGGACCTGTTGATCCTTCTCCCGCAAAACTGGTCCATGTGAACCATTTTGGGCTGGTCCCGAGAGGCCATGCATCGGGGAAGTGGAGGAGGTTAATTGTGGACCTTTCATTTCCCGCTGGGAATAGTGTCAATGATGGAATTGACCCAGGGTTATGCAGTCTGCAGTATACATCAGTGGATTTTGCCTGTCACAAGGTCCTGGAGTTAGGGCAGGGGGCGAATCTAGCGAAGTTTGACGTATCAGGCATTCAGGACAGTGCCGGTCCATCCTGATGACCAGCACCTCTTGGGTATGCAGTGGCGGGGCCGCACTTACGTAGATAAGGTGCTCCCCTTTGGCCTCCGATCAGCACTGAAGCTGTATATTGCCATTGCCGATGGTCTGTTGTGGATCTTGGCTAACACTGACCAGGTGATGTGCATCCACTACTTGGATGATTTCTTACTATTTTGAGCACCAGACTCATGTCAGTGTGGGGTGTCCTTAGAAAGGGCACTCGCCCGGTGCAAGGGGTTGGGTGCGCCGATAGCCCCGGCAAAGACTGAGGGCCCGGCCACCAAATTGACTTTCCTGGGGATAGAGTTGGATACGGCCTCATTGACTATAAGCCTTCCCCGGGAAAAGCTGGAATGCCTGTGTACCATGATTCGGGATTGGGAGTCAAAGAAGTCTTGCACCAAGAGGGAGTTGCTGTCACTGATTGGGTACTTACAGCACGCATGTCTGGTTATTAAACCGGGCCGGTCCTTCCTCCGGCAAATGATTGACCTTTCAGCCGGGGCGAGAGCACTGCACCATAGGGTGCGGCTGAATGCAGGCTTCTGGTCAGACCTTAAATGGTGGAACTGTTTTTTGCCTGTGTGGGATGGCACTTGCCTGATGTCCAGCGTGGTTAAGGGCGAGCCACAAGTGGTGCTCACTACTGATGTGTCAGGTGCCTATACATGCACAGGTCTCTGGTTCCAACTCAAGTTTCCTGATAGCTGGTCAGAGATTCATATTACGGTGAAGGAGCTACTGCCGATTGTTATGGCAGTGGCCGTGTGGGGGCGCCTCTGGAAGGGTGCAATGGTGTCTTGCAGATGCAACAACATGGCGGTAGTTGCAATCGTTACTCCGGCAAAAGTAAAATGGACAGGGCAATGCACCTGATGAGGTGTTTATCGTTTTTCTTGGCACGATGGGACGTGACATTAGTCTGTCAGCACATCCCTGGTGTCGACAATGGCGCAGCTGATGCGTTATCTAGGGATTCTCTCCTTTTATTCCAGCAGCTGGTGCCGGAGTCAGCGGCAGAGGCCACCCACATCCCGGTGGGACTCCTCCAGTGCCTGGTGGACCAAAGAGGACTGGGTGACCCTGTTCAGAGGTTCTATATGATGGGCTTGGCCGAATCTACACATATACTTTATGCTTGTGGGGTGAGACGATTCATGGGGATATGCGCTACGGCCGGCCGAGCTCCAAAGCCAGCGGATGAAGACACACTGTGCCATTTCGCTGCCTCGTTGGCAGTGGATGGTCTCCGCCACAGGACAATTAAGTCGTATATGGCAGGAGTGCGTCACCTTCATATCTCGGAGGGCTACGGGGATCCATTCTTGGCTGGCTTGCATAGGTTACACTACGTCTTGCGGGGTGTGAAGCGTGCTGAAGGCATGGCAGGGGTGTCAAAGCATGAGCGTAGGCCTAGTACACCTGACTTGCTTCGCAAGATCAAAGGAGTGTGGAACCCTCGTGCACACGAGGCAGATGTGGTCATGCTTTGGGCGGCATGCTGCCTGGCATTTTTCGGCGTTATGCGGATCGGGGAACTGACAGTGCCATCGGACGATGGCTACGATGCCTCTGGTCACTTGTCATGGGGAGATGTGTTGGTCGATGATTCTGCCCACCCTTCAAGAATAGAAGTTCGCATTAAAGCCTCGAAGACAGACCCTTTCCGACAAGGGATTTCTATTTTTATTGGCAGAGTGGCATCCGATCTCTGTCCAGTGGCTGCCATGTTGGCTTACTTGGTGGTGCGAGGCAAAAGTGCTGGACCTCTGTTCAGATTCATTGATGGCAAGGCTCTAACCAGGCAGCGCCTGGTTACTGCGGTCAAGGTTGCACTGGAAGAAGCAGGCGTTGAGCCAGGTCAATACTTTGGACACAGTTTCCGCATTGGTGCAGCCACTACGGCGGCAGCTAGGGGCCTGGAGGACTCCACAGTTAGGACCTTGGGACGGTGGAAAAGTCTCGCGTACTTGGAATACACAAAGATTCCAAGGGCACAGCTTGCATCGTATACAGCAAGAATTTGTTGAACTCGCAAGTGTACTGGAACGGGTGGCTGTTGCTGTTGGTAATACACACTTACTGCAGTTCCTGTGGTGTATGTTTAGGTAGCTGTTGTTTGTGTATCGCATTCTTGTTACAGTTATTGAAGTTGTTGTTTATTATTTCGCAATTATACTATTGGAATCTCTCTCCCCCCTTTCTCTGTCTTGGTCTTGGCCTGTCTGTCATGTCTGTCATACCCTGTTGAAGTATGGGTCAGTGTGTCATACAATGGGAAGGGAGCTAAGGTTGAATTTTTAAGAGTAGCAAGACTATAAAGGTATGTGACCAAACACTGAACAGAGTAGTGAAGTATGCACTCTTGTATATGAACAGGTGTATATCAAAGTAGTATAGGTATAAAAATAAGGCGTGGCTAGGAACATGAGTGTCACCCACCCCCAATGAAAAAATCCAGTACAAACCCAAAAAGTAACGAAATTCGAGACTTCATAGCTTTAGTCGTGTTTATTGTAAGTGTGCAACATGTTTATTTAGGTGTTCAAAATATTTGGTCCGGTGAAGTCTCCCTACTACTCTGTGCATGTCCGTTCTCCTGAGCATGCTCATACACTTGGCCTCAAAGCTGGCATTAAGGTGTTTGTTGTCCGTGACAACCAGGAGCTGACCAAGTACATCTTCACTCAGCAGCTGCTTCAGTAAGTCCGATATTGAGCTCAATTTAATATTTACATGTACTACTACCAAAATACATTAATTATCTGAAGATTTGATTTTCATTCTTTTATTATTATTTTGTAGTCTTTTTATTTATTGATTCAGACATTCTCGGCTGAAATAATTATAATAATAGCAAATTATCTCATTCTAGCAGCCAATATTATATCATTTATTATTGGGTTAAGTTTTAATTAGCATAATATTGGCTGTTAGAACAAGAAAATTTGCTATAATTTATTTGTATACTTTATTTTTTCAGGCAGCGTGGTTCTGACGCATCATGGAAGGATGACACTGAAGTGCCGGAAAACTTGCGAGACTTTTCAGACGATGAAGCAGAGCAGAAACATCGCAAAGCCGATAGAGTGGGCAAGCGGCCGAACAAAGATGGCAAGCCCCAAACCCAGTCAGGATCGAAGACAGCTACATCGAAAGCAAGAGTTGGTTCGTCAGGTGCCACGTCCCCAGCTCCTAAGCACACGACCAATCCTAAAATGAGTGCGTACTTTCCTCGTACATCACCACAATACCCTACTAGGCCACCTCCTCGTGCTACGCCGTACGGCTCAGGTGGTTACCCACCAGCTTTCAATAACCCACCCGGAGTTCCTTACCCAGCAGTTCCCCAGCATCAACAACCAGTTCCTAATCCTGCTCTTCCTTCTCAGCCACTGGCACCTCAGTATCCAGCAGCAACTCCGTTCTACTCAAATCCAACTCCACTGTTTCCTAATCATGCCCAGCAACAGCCCCAATCTTTATTAAGAGGTAAAGGGTGTCAATGACATTAACTATTTATGTACCATTTTTGTTAATGTTGCAGCTCCTTACCGACCTCCTGGTGACTTCTCCAACTTCATTCCTGGTATGCCAAGATATCCTGGGCACTTTCCTTCACAGCCAGCTCAGCAGTACCATGGAAACCCACATTATTACTACCAGCAACAGTGATGAGATTACGTCACATTTCCATACTTTTTTTTCTGTTCTGTTTTTTTTTTGTTTTTTTGTTTTTTTGTTGTTTTTTTTTTGTGTGTATGTATGAAACGTAAGGAAATCCGTATATCGTAGTAAAACATCGTATTTCCGCTCTAGTGGGCGTAAAATAGGGAAAATTTGAAAAAGACCGCACCCAAAAAATTGCTGCGTATCTGACTGAGGGCGAATTTAACGAGTGCAATCCACATGGCTGAAAGGACGGTTATGAGCTCGGGTGGGTTGGATAAATTGGAAGGAGAAATCACTTGCGGAATATGTCAGGAGCATTACGTGGAGCCTAAAGTCCTCCCGTGCCTCCACTACTACTGCAGAGAGTGTATCGTGAAACTAGCTGCCAGGTCGGGTGAGAAAAAGCCATTTTCCTGCCCTGAATGTCGCAGTGAATCTCTTCTCCCTGAAGGGGGCGTGGATGGTCTGAAAACGGCGTTCTTTGTTAATCGTTTGAAAACCACCATTACAACGATAGAACGAGCCCAAGGTAAGGTCGAAGTTCATTGTGAGTTGTGTAGCATTGGAGGTAAAGCTGCCTCATTCTGTCGCCAGTGTGCCATGTTCATTTGTGAAAGCTGCACTCAACAGCACAAAGTTATGAAGATTTTTGTCAGTCATGAAGTTGCCCTGTTAGAAGATTTAAAGCATGGGAGAGCCCAGCCCATTTTTACTAAAGAACTTCCAACTTCTGTGAAATGTGAGGATCATGAAGAGCCTTTGATTATCTATTGCTTTGACTGTGAAGTCCTCATATGCCACCATTGTACAGTAAAAGATCACCGAGATTGTAATTTTGAATTCTGTAAAAAGGCAGCATCTGTGGCAAAGAGAGAACTAACAGACAAATTGCAGCCACTGAAGGAGCAAACATTACTCTTATGCGAAGCAATAGATGAGGTGAAGATGGCGAAGGAGAAATGTGAAGTTCAGGGTCAGGAGATATCTTGTACTATCGAATCATCTTTCAAGAGACTTCGGGAGATCTTAGACAAACGTGAGCGAGAACTGCTGACCAAAGCCTCTGAATTAGTGCAAGATACAGTTGATAAGCTCAATGTTCAGGAGAAGACTTTATCTTCATCCAATGCTGAGATCCAGAGTGTTATTGACTGTACCCAGCAATGTGTGGAACATTGTTCAGACACTGAAGTCATGAGCATGCTCACTAGATACAGCATAGAATGGAACACGAGTTGGAGCAGTGGAAACAGCAGACGGTTATAGCACCAGTGGAGGTCCCTAATATAGCAGTAGGAATGGAATGTGAAGATGCTTTACAAGAGTTGGTTCAATCTAAAGCTACTATAAGTGAGGTGTTAATGATTGATGCCAGTAAATGCACGCTTGCGATGAATAATGGTACTCCTGAAGTTGGTGTAAAAAATGAAGTTACTCTGACATTGAGGGATGTAAACAATCTGATTTTGACTATATCGCGTGAAGTGTCGTGTGTTGTGACGTCTCTGTACGATAATAACTCTACCATCTGTGATGTAAGTCGAGTTTCAAGTGGTGTATATACCTTTCCATACACACCCACTGTTCGTGGACGCCATACAGTTACCTTGACCGTTGATGAAAATGTATTGGAAAACTCTTTTCCCTTTTTTGTTATCGTGTCCCCAAACTCTTTTGACAAGCCTGTTAAAGTATGTAAAGTTCCGGCATTTGGATTAACAGTAAACTCTGCTGGAGAAATTTTGATTGCTGCCGGTGGTAACAATATTGATAAATTAACGGGCAAGGGAAAGTCGTTGCAAGTGAAACATGAATTTCCTAGTCTTCGAAAAATCGATGTGGATAAAGAGGGAAACATCTATGGCATTTGTGAAGTATCAAACTACTATCATGAAAAAATGTTAAAATGTGATCCTCAAGGTGCCCATGTCGACTATTACAAACTGGAACATGTTATTGGTACCATGCGAGGTCTTGCTGTGGTAGATGACCAAGTTCTTGTCAGCAGTACACAAACAGGCGTTGTCACTGTTTATGATAGACATCTAAACTATATTAAAGAAATAAAATATAATATGGGTATGATTTGGGCCATTTCATCTGACAATAATGCCTTGTATTTTGCTGACTACAGAAACTCCTGCATTCACGTTTTCAGCAGAGATGGTACTTTTTTGTATACTTTTGGTGAGAAAAATTTAAACAGACCATGGGATTTGTTTGTATCAAGTGAGTATGTGTATGTATGTGACTATATATCACGTTCTGTATAGTAATATTCACCACTAAAGGTCATTATGTTAACTCACTTACTGTAAGTATTAATCCTGTAAGTATTTGTGTGGATAATGATGGCTTTTTGTATGTAGGATATAGTTCTAAAGTATTACGTTTCTAAAAAAAAATTTTTTTTGTTGTTGTAATTTTAGCTACCAGTTCATTTTATGTTTCACTTAATTTCTTGTTTTATAGTCATGCATTTCATATATAGTTATGGTATTATGCAATAATATTACTAATTTTCATGAAATGGTACTTATGGGATTTATGTCAAATGTTGCTATGTAGCTAGCTATTGGTGTAAGGCCTTGCTAGCAATCGTTTCAAGCAAAATGGGCCAATATATCTTGGAAAAGGTCATATTTGAGAATTGAAGCTGGATGATAAGGATTCTTGGTTTATAAGTGGAGTAAATTACATTTGAGTCGAACTGATAGATATTCCCTGTCATATCTATAATAGTACTTCTTCACTATCTAGTATTTGTTGTATCTATTTAGTACTCTTCCTGTCATATCTAGTATTCTTGTTTCGCCATATCTAGTAATCTTTCTCTGTCGTATCTACAGTAGTGTACAGGATTCTTCAGGGGGACTCAGCATTAACCTAAAGTCTAAACCCACAACCACACCCATTCCATAAAGCCCAACCTCTATTTAACTTAAAATAGATTTTTGGTGAAACCAACAAGCTCGACACTTTGCTCAAGGTCTACCATGATGGAGTGATAAAATGTATGGTGGCTTTTTTGGGCCTCTTCCTTCCGTACTATTTCCATTCTACTTTTCTTGCAATTTCACACTTTCCATTGTAATTCCATCCAACTTCTATTCTTGTTCCATCTAATTCCATCATATTTTACTCGCCTTCCTTCTATTTGAATTTTAGCTACCTGTTGTTGTCGTTTTTTTTGTTTTTTTTGTTTTTAGTTTAGTTAATTTTATCATGTTAGTTATTGGTTTTCTACAATAATTTAGTTTCAGTATAGGATGCCTGTGCGATGAAAGTAGGATGGGAATAGGATGGAAGGAAGTGGCCTGAAAAGCCACCATAAAAATGATGAACAAATGAAATGACAAATAAATTGGATTGAAAACAAAAAAAAATAAAAATAAAAATAAACTTAGCTACACATTCCATTTTCCATGGATGCTTGTTGATATAGTTTACAAACTATCAATGTCTATTTCCATTTCATAATTGATATTGATCAGATATTGAGGGATAATATGCACAATTAGCTAACTGAGCATTATATTCAGTTTTAGAAAGATTGATGCATGAATATCAAGGGGGTTCACATAGACCCCCTGAATCCTCCCCCTGCCTACGCCCCTTTTATCTAGTATTCTTCCTCTGTCATATCTAGCAGTGTTCCTCTATCACCTCAGGTATTCTTCCTCAATCATATCTAATAATCTTTATCTGCCATATCTAACAGTCTTCCTATGCCATATCTAGTATTCTTCCTCAGTCATATCTAGTGATCTTCCTCTGTCAACTCTATTATTCTTTCTCTGAATATTTTTCCTCTGTAATATCTAGTATTCTTCTAGTATTCTTCCTCTCTCATAACATTATTTTTCCTCTAGTATTCTTCCTCTGTCATATCTGGTATTCTTCCTCTGTCATATCTAGTATTCTTCCTCTGTCATATCTTGTATTCTTCATCTGTCATACCTAGTATTCTTCCTCTGTCATATCTAGTATTCTTCCTCTGTCATATCTAGTATTCTTCCTCTAGTTTTCTTCCTCTGTCATATCTAGTATTCTTCCTCTCTCATAACATTATTCTTCCTCTAGTATTCTTCCTCTGTCATATCTAATATTCTTCCTCTAGTTTTCTTCCTCTGTCATATCTAGTATTCTTCCTCTGGTCATATCTAGTAGTTAATATTCCTCTGTCATATCTATTCTAATAGCTAAAATTAGATCTCCTGCCAATTTGCTCAGTAGCAAGCTTCTTCAGAACTTTATGCTGCCACAAAATGCTTTGTTTATTATTCCAGTGTCATTAAAACTCCTCTTGGAACACAAAATATGCAAAAGGTGGGGTAAAATGAGTAACTTTACTCTACAAATGCAAAATAAGTAGTTAGTTTCCTTTGCTTTTGCTTTTGTCACAAAAAAAATAGAGACACAGGAAGAAATTACGTAAGGACTCACTTGATTACTTTGGAATGCTTGATAGTGAAATAACCAGCTAATCACGTCTATTAAACATTTTCCCCTAACAGCTAAGTACATGTAGTGCTATTGATGTATTAGTATACAGCCCTCTCTTTGCCAGCCTAACAGTCTTTATGAAAGTGCCATACACCACAGTACCTTTCTGTAAAGAAAATAATATAGCTATTGTGAATAATGTACTTGTTTAGTCGATTAGTTTCATATTATGTGACCTTTTCATACCTGACTATAGCTACTTAGCTATTTTAATACTACAGTTAGACCACAAGTTGTCATGTAGCTAACCACTACTAGCTAGCTACTACTAGCTAGCCACTACTAGCTGTCACATTTTCATGAAAGTGTTTAGATCTAGCTATGTCACGTGGCTGATTTTATCTTTGGCTCCAATTAAGTAGCTATATATCAATTCTGTGAGTGCACTTAGGATTTGGCTATAAAGGTTATCTGGCAATCAGGGTTCAATCTAGAAAATTTTGTTGGATGAGGAAGTCTGTCCAGACCCATCGACTTAAATAGCTATTATTCAAAGTCAATATTCACAATCCATAGATGGTGCACGGCCAGATGATGTCGTAACTAGTTGTAACACTTACCAGTTTCTCACTCTGTCCATCTCTAACAATTCAGCATCAACCAAAATTCTGATGGGTGTGATTCATCAAGTGATGTATCATCAAGTGTGCAGTAATAGCATTCAGTCCTCATGTGCAGACGTACTAGCTACTCATAAGTCACTAGCCTTGAACATCCATCTTCTGAAGCATTGTTACTCCAACTGTGTAGTACCATATCATTACTATTTCAATCTATTTATAGAATTTTGCGGCATATCTTGCTCATCATCAGATCATAGTTACTGAAAAAGGTGACCACCTGGCTTGGAGGAAGGTGGGAACAACTCAGGGTGTTCCAGCTCCCCCTTCCCAACTTGGATAGGTAGTGGGCAGAGTCCGCCCAACTTTTGGATATTGTTTCTTATAATGTGCACACAAAGTGCTTAGCAGCTCCTCTACATTAGTCATTCTCATACAACAGGGTAAAGCATGAAAAATACATTGTGTCACCTATTCATGAAATTGTATGGAGTGTGGGGCCTTAGGGATTGCTCCGCTCGTCCTACGTATAGCGCGAGTGCCACAGTCTGGTGGGCAGCAAGATATCGCTGCCACCAGAGTTCAGCGCGAGAGTCATCTCTTTTGCTCAAACGAAATTGTTACAAATGCTGGACTAAATTACAACACGTGGCGTAGGGACTTATGAACATGGGTCCACTAGCCACTGACCAATAAGAATGATACAGCAATCGTGTGACTAAATCTACAAGTGACCTGCGCACTAAACATTAATGTTCTAAATGATACACTCTCAAACGTAAATGACATGAAACATAAAATATACTAAACGTAAGTCTGTTCTCCTTGCACTCTGCCTTCTCCTACATTCTGTCTTCTCCTTGCATCCTGTTGAATGTGGGCAGCTCTTGTATGCCCACATCTCCCCCCTCCCTCGAGCTGGGTGACACGGTCACTGCTCTCGATCTCCCCGTGACACCTGCTTAAGTCGTCCGCAACTATATTCTCCTCACCTGCCTGGTAAATAACATCGAAATCATACATAGAAAGTTTCAAACTCCGCCCGTAAATCCTTCTGTTTTCTTGCTTCCCAACTCTCATGTTTACAAGACCCTTGTGGTCCGTTACCACAGTAAATCTGCGTCCATACAGATAATAAGCAAAATGTCGAATAGCCTCATAAATCCCCAAGCCCTCTAGCTCCTGAGCACTGTAATTCTCCTGCGCTCCACGTAACTGTTTCGAGAAGAAGGCTACTGGCAATCTCTTGCCACTCCGAATCACCGAGAGGACGGCTCCGACTCCCGTCGAGCTCACATCGCTTTCTAACACAAATGTATCGTTCACACACGGAACACATAAACGTACAGACACAGACAACTGATTACATAAAGAATGAAAGGCGTCCAACATTGGACTCGACCAACTCACCACCCCGGACTTTGTCTTGGACGTGTGAGGCGTGAGGACAGAGGACCATCGATGAAATCCCGCGATGAACCTCCAATAAAAACCCACCAACCCAAAGAAAGCTCTCAGCTGTCTCCTCGTCTTAGGCAGAGGGTGATTCCGAATTGCTTCAACCCTTGCCGCCGGCACACTTATAGAGCCACCACCTAACTGGTGCCCCAAGAACTCCAGTGTTCTTCTCCCGAAACTACATTTAGACCTCTTGCAGGTCAGGCCATTCTTCCTCAAGGCCTCTAATACTCTTTCCAGATGTCCTAAATGACTCCTCCAGTCTCCTGACACAACCAAAATGTCGTCTATATATACATTCACACAATCTCTACAATCTACCAAAACCTCCTCCATTAACCGCTGAAACACAGAGGGAGCGTTCGTCAACCCGAACGGCATACGACGGAATCTGAACTTCCCGAAAGGGCAAATAAAGCACGTCTTGTCCCTGTCTTTCTCATCCACCAGAACTTGATGGAAACCCTTTGCTAGGTCGATCTTGGACATGACCCTTCCTTCTCCTACTTTCTCGACCATCTCGTCGAATGATGGAATGTAGTACGGCTATTTCGTCGTTACGTCGTTAAGACGATGGTAGTCAATGCAAAGCCTGATGTTCCCGTCCGGCTTCCTCACTGGCACCAACGGAGATGCCCAGTTGCTCCTGCACCTCTCAATAACTCCCTGTTCCTCCAAACTCTCTAGTTCCTTCTTCACCTTCTCCCTGATCCCTAAAGGGACCGAATACGGCGTCTGCCGAATTGGTTCACTGTCACCAGTCTCGATCGTCATCTTCACTCGATCGGTACTTCCAGGGCTGTCTGAGAAGACGTCGTCATACGTCCCCAGTAAACCCTGTAACTCACTCTCATTGTACCCTTCACATTCACCTCTCAACTTACTACTCTCATCCCCCTGTTCTTCTACCACTATATCCAACCTCCCTATCGATGCTCTCTCCTTATACTCCTTAATACAGTTAACATGCACTACCTTAGAGTGCTTCTCATTACCAACCCTTCCAATCCTATAGTTCACATGTCCCACTCTCTTCACAACCTTGTATGGACCCTGCCAGGAATCCGACAGCTTACAGGTCATCCCTGGTACCCTGTATAAGACTAAATCTCCCTCCTTAAATTCCCTCAACTTCGTTCCCTTGTTCAAGTACTGTAACCTACTCTCCTTCCCCTTAGCCATTCTCAAGGCTGCACTGTCTCTTATATTCTCCAACCTCTCTGCCATCTTAGTCACCCACTCACATACATTCAATCTCTCAGCTTCCACCTCATATAACCCGTGGTATAGGGCGTCCAAAGGCGTCCTAACCCGGAACCCATAAACCATATCAAAGGGGCTATACCCTGAGTCCGCATGAGGCATCTGCCTTAGTACGAACAACACAAACCATAACTGGCCAACCCAATCTAAACCGTCATCTATGCTCTTGCCTAAAATGCCCTTCATAGTACCGTGTAGTCGCTCTACCGCCCCGTTCGTCTCCGGGTGGTAGGGAGACGTCCTGACCTTCTCAATCATTAACTGCTTGCATAACTGGCCCATCACTCTCCCCATGAACTGGCTTCCCTGGTCAGTTAGTATCTTCTCCGGTATCGACGTTCTGGAGAAGATGGACCACAGTCCATCCATCACGGACTTAGCTGTGATGCTATGCAGTGGCACGGCTTCTGGCCATCTAGTTGCCAGGCAGACATATGTGAGGATATATCTGTTTCCCCCCTTCCCCTTAGGCAGTGGCCCAACTAAATCGATAGCCACACTCTCAAAGGGTTCTGCCAATATTGGTCTTTCCACTGCGGGTGCTCTCCTGGGCTTGTACTTGCTTTTCACTTGACATACTGTGCAACTCCTACAATACTCTATTATTTCTCTCGCCATTCCCGGCCAAATGAAGTACCTGCTCACCATCTTGGCTACCTTATCTGCACTCAAGTGCCCATTCCTATCGTGTCCCAAAACTTTAACCTTCTCCCTATAGCTCTTAGGTAACACAATCACGTCTCGATACTCATCCCACGTCACATACATTCCCCTCACTAACATACTCTCTTTCCATCTAAACCCTCTCTCCTTTCTCTCTGCTAACTCCTTCCACTCCTTCAAACTACTATCCTCTTGCAACTCCTTCACGAAATCTTCTTTCTCTCGACCTTCTCTCACAGGTCCTATTTCCCCTGCTATCCTGCTCAACTCCTTCTCAGAATCTCCCCCCAATGACAATTCACTTAAGGGAACCGCATTCCCTTCCTCAGTCTCACTGCTTGCTTTCGCCTGGGGCTGCTCAGCTTCGAGCGTACTCTCTGCTTCTTCCACCCCTTGGTCTTCTCCCACCCTACTCTCGACTTCGGGCATAATTAAGGGATCAGACTGGCTACTCGCTCCCTCCACAGGTTCAGGCGTACCCTCACCTTCAGGACTCACAGTGTCCCACACCACTATCTCTTCAACCCCCTTCTCGTTCTCATCTAACTCTTTCTCCCTCTTGGCCATACTCCTGGTCAATACATTCACTCCCACTTTGTCCTCAGACTTATACTCTCTTATCGCTTCCCTATACGCTGCTGCCTCCTGGCATCCACCAGAGAGACCGGCACCAAGCACGCAGCCCCCGACGACTCACTCTCGTCTATAATAGTTCTAATCACCTTCCTGTGACCTCCTACAACTAGCTCACTCATACAGCTCTTGTATCTTTTCTCCAAACCACCGTATCCCCTGACATACACATCGTTACACAACTCGACCCCCTCTGGAACTAGTGCCTTGGGTACAGACCCCAACTCAGCGCCAGAGTCTATGAGAACCTCGGTCCTCACCCCGTTCACCAGCCCATAGGCCACGTTCCCAGTCTGTCCTGACTTGACTTGCCTAAGCATGGACATTTTAGTCGGGTTAGTCTCCTTCTTAACGGTGACTGTCCCCTTCCTAGCTGTACACTCTGGGCTTTTGTGACCCACCTTCCCGCAGTTGTAGCAGGTAGGTGTCCTCGAAAGGTAACTGCTGCCCTGTTTCTCCCTCCTACACTCACTCGATCTATGGCCCTTCTCGCCACAACTAAAACATGTTATCCCCCCATATGAACCCCCCACTTTATCTCCTGAAATACCACTCTGGGTCTTAACTCCTCGCCCATACCAACTCTCTTTCTCCACAATTTCCCTGTATCCTCTGCTCACCTCACTGGGACCACTGCCCAGAGGTTTATAAAAGTTCCCTCTCTGTCTCCCAGACATCCAGTCCTCAAGAGCCTCTCTCAATTCCCCCCACTCGCTAATCTTTCTCATCTCTAAAAACGCCTTCCCACCCTGTGGCAGGCTTCTCCGTAATACGGCCAACGCCATGGCCAACATACATTCCTCTATACTCTGACAACCCTGACACATTCCCTTTGTCACTCTCAATAGCCAATCCACTATTCCCCCGACATTCATGCCCTTAAACAATTCCCCATTGGCTTCCAACAGCTGGTTTCCGTAGGTAATAGCTGTTTCCCCCGTAGCCTTCAATAGGATCCTCTTGATCTCCCCATACTCTTCATCACTATCCCTGGCCTGTGCCACTCTCATGCACAAAGTCTCAGGCAACCTGGGGTATAACCTCTCTCCCCAGTCACTCTCACTAACTTTCCCCTCTCGCATTATCCTCTCGAATTTCCCCAAATACGCTCCAAGCTCACTTCCCTCCTTATAAACTCCTAACCCCTTTAGCTTTTCCTGTAACAACTCCCGTCTCTCACGTACCCTGTCGTCTTCAAGTCTCGATGTCCTCCGTCGATCCTCCTCCTCTCTGCGGCGGGCGGCTTCTTCGTCTCGCCGTCTGTCTTCTTCTTCTTCTCTGCGCCTCCTGACTCTCTCTACTTCTTCTCTCATTTTGGTCGCCTCCTCTTCTCTGGCCTTCCTGTTCAACTCTTCCTCCTTCTTCCTCTCTTCTCTTTCCCTGTCATCTCGTTCTACCATGTATCTCAACAATGATGCTAACTCGCTCTCTTCTCCTCTCCTCGACATCTCTTCGTGCAATATCTCAACCTCACTGTCCTCCACAAACTCTGACTCTTCTTCGTACTTTACTTCCGAATCCCGAAGCGGGTATGGTGATCGGCTATTCACAACTGGTCGCTTCGAAGGCCTGTAGGGTCCCGTATCGGTGCTCACCCCGGATAACTTCTTAGTCCTCCTCTCCCGGTCTTCCTTTTGTACACCCATTTTGAGCCCACAACCTGTTTCCCTGGCGGCAGCGTAGTTAGCTCCCACACATCATTGGCCTTTAAAGACTCCATTTCATTGTCCATGGCTTGATTCAACTTGTCCTTCTCGGGTGACTTCACAGCGTCTTTATGTGAGGTAGGTTCTTGATGGATAGTAAGATTAGCCTTTTCCCTGATATAATATTCCACAGGCTTTCTTATTCGACTTGATCTTCTCACCTGAGACTGTTGAGTGGGTACACTCTCCTCCTTTTCCTCATCCTCCAGCACCTGATCAGAGTTCATGTCCTCATTCAGGTTGAGATCCACAATTCTCTGCAAACCTGCTGGCTCATCATTCATATCATTATTATTTCCTGACTCCAAGTTCAACTTCATCAAAATATACATTGCGACTGAACAATATTTGTTTCTTGTCTCTGTCATAAAGTCTATATCCCTTTCTCACGCTCCCATATCCTAGAAATATACACCTCCTGGTCTTTGAATCAAGTTTCTTTCTACAGTCCTTTGGAATGTGCACATAAGCGGTGCTTCCAAATACCCTGAGATGTGTTATACCAGGTTTCCGACCAAACCAGGCTTGATGGGGTGTCATGCTTTCCAACTTGGTAGTAGGACTTCTATTACGGAGGTATGCCGCCGTAAATACTGCCTCTGCCCAGAAACTCTTTGGCAAGTTTGCATCAAGTAGCATTAATCTTGTAGTCTGTAGAGTTCGATTAAGTCTCTCAGCTGACCCATTCTGTTCCGGGGTCTTAGGTATTGTAACCTCATGATGGATGCCACAGCTTTTAAGATAATCTTGAAACTCTGTCGATGTGTATTCTCCTCGGTTGTCTGTCCTGAGCGTTTTCAGGCGTCGATCACTCAGATTTTCCACTTCTGTCTTCCAGTCCTTAAAGCAACTGAAAGCCTGATTCTTCCTTTCAAGCGTATATACCCAGCAGTAGTGAGTGTACTGATCCAGAAAGGTGATGAAATATTCAGCGCCTCCAATCGATTTTTCTCCCATTTTTCCACAAAGATCGGAATGCACTAACTCAAGTGGTGCTGAAGTGGTTCTGGAACTTGATTGAAAAGGCAATTTTGACTGCTTTCCACCAATACATGACTCGCAAATTCCAATTTTTTTGGATGTGTTGTAATCAAATTGGTTCACTAACTCCTTTTTTTACTAACTTCTGAAGACTTTGCTCATTGAGGTGCCCAAAACGTCGATGCCACAGTCTCTCTTTGTTTTCACTTACGGCTGCATTCAGGACTTCCTGAGACTTCTTGTTTGTTTTCAAATGGTAGAGACTTCCGCGAGCTTTTCTGCAAAGGCTGTGACCTGATTTTGGTCGTCCAGAAATTTACAGCCAACATTGCTGAATGTTACCGTTTTCCCCATTTCTGTTGCTCTGGGAACACTAGTCAAATTGTAGGACAACTTGGGAACATAAAGAACTTCTTGTAGAGAGCATTTCCGAGTAGATCCATTTGTTAATGACATTTCAACATCTACAGTTCCAACTGATTTCACTTCTAACCGATTACCATCGCCTAACGTTACAGATTCACCTGGATCAAGATCCTGAACTTCTGTAAGGAGTCTTCTGTCATTGACCATATGGCTAGTGGTCCCAGAGTCCACCAACCACTCACTCCCAGATTTTGCAGCCAATGCTTGCCCAATAAGCATGGCATCCTGGTTTCCACTACACTGCTTTGACGGTCGTTTATATCCTCCTCCTTCGTTACGACGTTTGGCCCACTTCCTACAGTCTCGTTTGAAGTGGCCTGGCTTTCCACAATAATGACAATTGAAGGGCTTGCTTCCAGCTCTGGGATTGCCTGAAGTTCTAGGATTAGTACCACCTGTAACTAATGCCTTGGGTTCTCTCTCTGAAGCTTGTTTTCCTTTGAGTTTTTCTTCTTCTCGCAGCAGTCTTTCAGTGACTACATTGAAGGCTGGGACAGTCTCTGATCCACTTTCAAGGGCGGTCACAAGAATATCATAGGCTGGTGGAAGACTTCCAAGTAGATATACCACTTTATCTTCCTCTGAGACAGGTTCTGCTATTACAGCCAACTCTCCAAAGATTTCTGTCATTTGCTTGATGTGCTCTTTCATTGGATTCTCCTCCTTCAGCCCCAGTGTAAACAGCTTTCTCCTGAGTTTAAGTTTATTTGCCCATGTTTGTTTCTGAAACTGATTTGACAGCTCTTGCCATACTTTAGCGGGGTCTTGAGGGTCCTCCAGTAGATACAGAAGGGAGATGTCGATTGACAGAACTATTGTAGCTAGCGCCTGATCTCTTCTTGCTACGTACTTTTTGTATTTATCTGCCTCACGAGTTTGATCCGGACAAATTTCCGTGTTTGCGACTATATCCCAAAGTCCTTCTCGTATCAAGGCCATCTTGCATTGCAGTTTCCACGTGGGGTAATTTTCCCATTTTAGAGCGGTGATCAACGTACTCTTTGACTCTACCATCGCCTGTCTAGACTTCCGAGACTGGGCCCATAACCTGTTGAACAGTTCCCCTTTTAGGTGAGAGATAGCGATTACAATAGATTTATTTACTGCAAAGATAAGATGATTACAGAAATCAAGCGTTAGCAAAAAAGGAAAGGAATACCAAAACCGTCTAAAAATAGAAAACAATTAATGGTGATGTAATAGGTTCAACATTCAGTAAAGTATCGTTAGGAGAATTGGGTGATTCCATTTCCAATAGAAAGTGTCATGGTTCTCGTGCCGTCTGAGTCCCAAGGAAAAGACTGGAAATTGTCTAGACCCTTCCACTACCAAAATATATTAATTATCTGAAGATTTGATTTTCATTCTTTTATTACTATTTTGTAGTCTTTTTATTTATTGATTCAGACATTCTCGGCTGAAATAATTATAGTAGTAGCAATTTATCTCGTTCTAACAGCCAATATTATGCTATTTATTATTGGGTTAGTTTTAATTAGCATAATATTGGCTGTTAGAACAAGAAAATTTGCTATTATTTAATTGTATAATTTATTTTTTCAGGCAGTGTGGTTCTGATGCATCATGGAAGGATGACACTGAAGTGCCGGAAAACTTGCGAGACTTTTCAGACGATGAAGCAGAGCAGAAACATCGCAAAGCCGATAGAGTGGGCAAGCGGTCGAACAAAGATGGCGAGCCCCAAACCCAGTCAGGATTGAAAACAGTTCCATTGAAAGCAAGAGTTTGTTGGTCAGGTGCCACGCCCCCAGCTCCTAAGTACACGACCAATCCTAAAATGAGTGCGTACTTTCCTCGTGCTTCACCACAATACCCTACTAGGCCACCTCCCCCGTGCTACGCCGTACGGCTCAGGTGGTCACCCACCAGCTTTCAATAACCCACCCGAAGTTCCTTACTCAGCAGGTCCCCAGCATCAGCAACCAGTTCCTCATCCTGCTCTTCCTTCTCAGCCACTGGCACCTCAGTATCCAGCAGCAACTCCGTTCTACTCAAATCCAACTCCACTGTTTCCTAATCATGCCCAGCAACAACCCCAATCTTTTTCAAGAGGTAAAGGGTAGTCAATGACATTAACTATTTATCAGCTTGTACCATTTTTGTTTGTGTTTTAGCGCCTTACCGACCTCCTGTTGACTTATCTAACTCCAACTTCATTCCTAGTATGCCAAGAAATCCTGGGCACTTTCCTTCACAGCGAGCTCAGCAGTAATGGAAACCCACATTATTACTACCAGCAACAGTGATAAGATTACTTCATTATTTCCATATTTTTTTCCGTTTTTTTTTGTAAAAATTGAGTCTTCATAATGCCACTAAAAATGAGCATGCATGTGTATGTATAATGAAACGTAAGCAAATTCGTATATCGCAGTAAAACATCGTATTTCCGCTCTAGTGGGCGTAAAGTAGGAAAGATTTGAAACAACCGCACCCAAAAAATATTGTGTTGCTTCGAAGCGTATCTGAGGGAGAACTTTAACGACGAGTGCACTCCACGTTGGAAAAGACAGTTATGAGCTCGGGTGGGTTGGATAAATTGGAAGGAGAAATTACTTGCGGAATATGTCAGGAGCATTACGTGGAGCCTAAAGTCCTCCCGTGCCTCCACTACTACTGCAAAGAGTGTATCGTGAAACTAGCTGCCAGGTCGGGTGAGAAGAAGCCATTTTCCTGCCCTGAATGTCGCAGTGAATCTCTTCTCCCCGAAGGGGGCGTGAACGGTCTGAAAACGGCGTTCTTTGTTAATCGTTTGAAAACCACCATTACAACGATGGAACGAGCCCAAGGTAAGGTCGAAGTTCATTGTGAGTTGTGTAGCATGGGAAGTAAAGCTGCCTCATTCTGTCGCCAGTGTGCCATGTTCATTTGTGAAAGCTGCACTCAACCACACACACAAAATTATGAAGATTTTTGTCAGTCATGAAGTTGCCCTGTTAGAAGATTTAAAGCATGGGAGAGCCCAGCCCATTTATACCAAAGAGCTTCCAAATTCTGTAAAGTGTAAGGATCATGAAGAGCCTGTAATTATCTATTGCTTTGACTGTGAAGTCTTCATATGCCACCATTGTACAGTAAAAGATCACCGAGATTGTAATTTTGAATTCTGTAAAAAGGTGGCATCTGTGGCAAAGAGAGAATTAACAGACAAATTGCAGCCACTGAAGGAGCAAACATCGCTCTTATGCGAAGCAATAGATGAGGTGAAAATGGCGAAGGAGAAATGTGAAGTTCAGGGTCAGGAGATATCTCATACTATCGAATCATCTTTCAAGAGACTTCGGGAGATCTTAGACAAACGTGAGCGAGAACTGCTGACCAAAGCCTCTCAATTAGTGCAAGATAAAGTTGACAAGCTCAATGTTCAGGAGAAGAACTTATCATCATCCAATGCTGAGATCCAGAGTGTTATTGACTGTACCCAGCAATGTGTGGAACATTGTTCAGACACTGAAGTTATGAGCATGCTCACTGAGATACAGCATAGAATGGAACACGAGTTGGAGCAGTGGAAACAGCAGACGGTTATAGCGCCAGTGGAGGTCCCTAATATAGCAGTAGGAATGGAGTGTGAAGATGCTTTACAAGAGTTGGTTCAATCTAAAGCTACTATAAGTGAGGTGTTAATGATTGACGCCAGTAAATGCACGCTTGCGATGAATAATGGTACTCCTGAAGTTGGTGTAAAAAATGAAGTTACTCTGACATTGAGGGATGTAAACAATCTGATTTTTACTATATCGCGTGAAGTGTCGTGTGTTGTGACGTCTCTGTACGATAATAACTCTACCATCTGTGATGTAAGTCGAGTTTCAAGTGGCGTATATACCTTTCCATACACACCCACTGTTCGTGGACGTCATACAGTTACCTTGACCGTTGATGAAAATGTATTGGAAAACTCTTTTCCCTTTTTTGTTATCGTGTCCCCGAACTCTTTGGACAAGCCTGTTAAAGTATGGAAAGTTCCGGCATTTGGATTTACAGTAAACTCTGCTGAAGAAATTTTGGTTGCTGCCAGTTGTAACTATATTAATAAATTAACAGGCAAGGGAAAGTCGTTGCGAGTGAAACATACATTTCCTAGTCTTCGAAAAATCGATGTGGATAAAGAGGGAAACATCTATGGCATTTGTGATGCATCAAATTATCATAAAATGTTAAAATGTGATCCTCAAGGTGCCCATGTCGACTATTATCGGCCGGAACATGTTATTGGTACCATGCGAGGTCTTGCTGTGGTAGATGACCAAGTTCTTGTCAGCAGTACACAAACAGGCGTTGTCACTGTTTATGATAGACATCTAAACTATATTAAAGAAATAAAATATAATATGGGTATGATTTTGGCCATTTCATCAGACCACAATGGTGCCTTGTATTTTGCTGACTACACAAACTCCTGCATTCATGTTTTCAGCAGAGATGGTACTTTTTTGTATACTTTTGGTGGGACAAATTTAAAAAAACCATGGGGTTTGTGTGTATCAAGTGAGCATGTGTATGTGTGTGACTATAAATCACATTCTGTAGTAATATTCACCACCAAAGGTCATTATGTTAACTCATTTACTGTTAGTACTTATCCTGGAAGCATTTGTGTGGATAATGATGGCTTTTTGTATGTAGGATGTAGTTCTGATATGTTATGTTTCTAAAAAAAAAAGTTTGTTTGTTTTTGTAATTTTAGCTACCAGTTCATATGTTTCACTTAATTTCTTGTTTTATAGTCATGCATTTCATATATGGTATTATGCAATGATATTACCAATTTTCATGAAATGGTACTTATGGGATTTACGTCAAATGTTGCTATGTAGCTAGCTATCGGTGTACTATAGGCCTTGCTCAGCAATCGTTTCAAGCAAAATGGGCCACTATGTTTTGAAAAAGGTCAAATTTGAGAATTGAAGCTGATGATAAGGATTCTCGGTTTATAAGTGGAGTAAATTACATTGGAGTCGGACTGATAGATATTCCCTGTCCTATAATAGTACTTCTTCACTATCTAGTATTTGTTGTATCTATTTAGTACTCTTCCTGTCATAGCTATCTAGTATTCTTCTTTTGCCATTTTTAGCTTGTAATCTTTCTCTGCCTGTCGTATCTAGTATTCTTCTTTTGCCATATCTAATAATCTTTCTCTGTCGTATCTACAGTAGTGTACAGGATTCTTCAGGGGGACTCAGCATTAACCTAAAGTCTAAACACTCATTTTACCACAACCACACCCATTTCATAAAGCCCACCCCTATTTAACTTAAAATAGATGTTTGGTGAAACCAACCAGCTCGACACTTCGCTCAAGGTCTACCATGATGGAGTGATAAAATGTATGGTGGCTTTTGGTGGCTTTTTTGGGCCTCTTCCGTCCTATTTCCATTCTATTTCCCTTGCAATTTCACACTTTCCATTGTAATTCCATCCAACTTCCATTCTAGTTCCATCCTAATTCCATCGTATTTTACTCGCCTTCCTTCTATTTGAGTTTAGCTACCCGTTGTTGTTGTTGTTGTTTTTTGTTTAGTTAATTTTATCATGTTAGTTATTGGTTTTCTACAATAATTTTGTTTCAGTATAGGATGCCTGTGCGATGGAAGTAGGATGGGAATAGGATGGAAGGAAGTGGCCCGAAAAGCCACCATAAAAACGATGAACAAATGAATTGACAAATAAATTGGATTGAAAAAAAATAATAAATAAATAAAAATAAACTTACACATTCCATTTTCCATTTGATATAGTTTACAAACTATCAATGTCTATTTCCATTTCATAATTGATATTGATCAGATATTGAAGGGAAAATATGCACAGCTAGCTAACTGAGCGTTATATTCAGTTTTAGAAAGATTGATGCATGAATATCAAGGGGGTTCACATAAACCCCCTAAACCCCCCCTGCCTACGCCCCTTTTATTTAGTATTCTTCCTCTGTCATATCTAGCAGTGTTCCTCTATCACCTCAGGTATTATTACTCAATCATATCTAATAATCTTTATCTGCCATATCTTAACAGTCGTCTTCCTATGCCATATCTAGTATTCTTCCTCAGTCATATCTAGTGATCTTCCTCTCTGAATATTCTTCCTCTGTAATATCTAGTATTCTTCTAGCATTCTTCCTCTCTCATAACATTATTCTTCCTCTAGTATTCTTCCTCTGTCATATCTAGTATTCTTCCTCTGTCATATCTAGTATTCTTCCTCTGTCATATCTGGTATTCTTCATCTGTTATATCTAGTAATCTTCCTCTGTCATATCTAGTATTCTTCCTCTGTCATATCTAGTATTCTTCCTCTGTCATATCTAGTATTCTCCTCTAGTTTTCTTCCTCTGTCATATCTAGTATTCTTCCTCTGGTCATATCTAGTAGTTAATCTTCCTCTGTCATATCTATTCTGATAGCTAAAATTAGATCTCCTGCCAATTTGCTCAGCAGCAAGCTTCTTCAGAACTTTATGCTACCACAAAATAGTTTGGTCTTAAAACTCTTCTTGGAACACAAAATATGTAAAAGGTGGGTAAAATGAGTAACTTTACTCTAGAAATGCAAAATAAGTAGTTGGTTTCCTTTGCTTTTGTTTTTGTCACAAAAAAAATGGAGACACAGGAAGAAATTACGTTAAGACCTAGCTAGTGGACTCACTTGATCACTGTGGAATGCTTGATAGTGAGATAACCAGCTAATCACGTCTATTAAGCATTTCCCCCTAATAGCTAAGTACATGTAGTGCTATTGATGTTGTATTAGTATACAGCCCTCTCTTTGCCAGCCTAACAGTCTTTATGAGAGTGCCATATGCCACAGTACCTTTCTGTAAAGAAAATAATATAGCTATTGTGAATAATGTAGCTTGTTTAGTCGACTAGTTTCACATTATGTGACCTTTTCATACCTGACTATAGCTACTTAGCTATTCTGTTACTACAGTTAGACCACAAGTTGTCATGTAGCTAACTACTACTAGCTAGCTACTACTAGCTGTCACACTTTCATGAAAGTGTTTAGATCTAGCTATGTCACGTAGCTGATTTTATCTTTGGCTCCATTAAGTAGCTATATATCAATTCTGTGCAAGTGCGCTTAGAATTTGGCTATAAAGGTTATCTGGCAATCAGGGTTCCATCTTGAAAATTTTGTTGGATGAGGAAGTCTGTCCAGACCCATCGACTTAAAATAGCTATTCTTCAAAGTCAAGATTCACAATCCATAGATGGTGCACGGCCAGATGATGTCGTAACTAATTGTAACACTTTACCAGTTTCTCACTTTGTAGCTCTAATAATTCAGCATCAACCAAAATTCTCATGGGTGTGGTTCATCAAGTGATATATCATCAAGTGTGCAGTAATAGCATTCGGTCCTCATGTGCAGATATAGCTACTACTCATAAGGCACTAGCCTTGAACATCCATCTTCTGAAGCATTGTTATTCCAACTGTAGTAGCTACCTTATGATTACTATTTCCATCTATTTACAAAATTTTGCGACATATCTTGCTCATCATCGGATCATGGTTACTGAAAAAGGTGACCACCTGGCTTGGAGGAAGGTGGGAACAACTCAGGGTGTTCCAGCTCCCCCTTCCCAACTTGGATAGGTAGGGGGCAGAGTCCGCCCAACCTTTGGATATTGCAGTTTGTTATATTGTGCACACAAAGTGCTTAGCAGCTCCTCTACATAATCATTCTCATACAACAGGGTAATGCAAGAAAAATACATTGTGTCACCTATTCATGAAATTGCGTGGAGGTTAATGAAAATTATTTAATTTCTTGTGCAATATGTGATCTAAGAGATATATATTTCATTCCATGCTAGATATCTTCACAATTTCATTTTTAGGTACGTGACCCATGAGATAACACACATTATCACACACTGTACTTTCCAAGCTCATTACCCAAATGGCTCTTGCCTGAAAACTTGCATTGGACAACATAGTGAAAGCTCAATCTGCACAAAAGAAGGCTTATGATTGTATGACAGAGGAACCTGATTGACAAGTGGGATAAAGTGTCATGGTTCTCGTGCCATCTGAGTCCCAAGGGAAATACTGGAAATTGTCTAGACTCTTTCACGGTCCATATGTAGAGGGTTCCAAGTGACGTCTATTAATGTGGAGGTGTGTCTAGTGGTATGGAGATGATGCTAGGAGCAAGGGAGCTACTGAGACTGGTCATAAGAAGAAACGTTGACATAAGGTGAAACCTGTTTAGCCAGCTGCAGCAGATGTATAGAGCGATTTATCAAGAGGCATGGTCCAGTAATCTGGTCCAGAAGTCACCTGCAAGATGAATAGTAACTGTAATTTTGAACTATGTGGGTTTGTGCATCCTGAGTTCAAGCCCAACTCAGGCAACTATTTCCATCTGATTTTCCACCTGCCTCCCACCAGTCCCACCAGTCCACCCAGCTGTGATTGGGTACCTGGCATTTGCTGGGGTGCAAATTGAAGGCCTTTGCTCATGAAACAGCAATGGTTTACGATCTACCTATAGAGGTTATTCACGTTGGGCGTGGCCACGCCTTATCGCGTAGCAACTGATCCACGTGGCCATTTGGGTGGCAGAAGCTGTACAAGCGTACGGGTGGCAGTGTAGCTGTGACTAGCATCTACTTCAGTACACTTTGGGGGATGATCAGCAGCACTACAGAAGGAAGCTAGAACTTGGGTAACATTGAAGACCCTTACTTAATGTGGGAAAAGCCAGCACAATCGGTGATCACCAGTTTAGCTTGGTATGAATGGCCTAATGTTGAATACCCTGACATCTACAACTATTCGATTGAAACTCCAAGCTTGTACACCAAAGAGAGTCTAAAAGCATACAAGAGTCTTGATAGTTACAAATACTATTGTGATGGATGGGTTAGTAAAGTCATGGTACACAGTACTGTTAACAATGACACTTTCCTTGCTATTTGTTTGGTGCGTCATTCTCAAAGTTTATCAGCTCTTCCTTTGAAGCCTTGGGTAGGTATAAAACAAAGTGGTTGTGTTCGTGCTGCTCATTGTACGTGCATGGCAGGTCTTGGGGAAGCGTGTTCCCATGTTGCTGGACTTCTTTTTGCTTTTTAGAGGAAAATTCTAAAATGAAGAAACAGACATCGTGCACTTCTCTTCCTTGCTCATGGCTACCTCCTTCTTTTCAAAATGTTTCATATGAGCCAATTTGCTAAAATTAATTTTTCTGTTTCTAAGCTAGGAGATACTACTAGAACTGAAGGTAGCTCCAGTTCTGCAACAAGTAAATCAGTCAAAGTTAAGGACCCGTCTGAGCTTGAAAAAAGTAAATATTTTTACAGCCCTTTCAAAACTAAAAAGTAAGCCTGCTATTCTTGCCATTGTTCCAGAATTTTCTGAATCATATGTTCCCTTGGTAGAAAGTAAAAAAATTCTGAAACCTTACTATAATCCAGATTATTTGAATTTGAGTTATCCGGAACTGCTTAAAAAATGCGAAGAATTTTACAAGTCATATACTGTGAGTGAAGATCAGGTGAAGATGGTTGAAGAAGTAACTAGAGGTCAATCCAAATCTAAAGTATGGTTTCAGCAACGAACTGGCCGAGTAACAGCCTAGCTAACCCATCACAATCAATAATTAAATCAATTTGCTATCCAGAGAGTAGTAAGTTTTATTCAGCTGCATGTACTTGGGGCTGTAAGGACCTGGCGTGAAGCATATATTGCTCAATACAAGAGTAAGCATACACAATTCATGATTTCTCCTAGTGGTCTCGTTTTAAGCAGTAAATATCCATTAATGGGGGCACACCAGATGGATTTGTTTCGTGTCAATGCTGTGGACGTGGTGTACTTGAAATAAAGTGTCCATATTCCTGCAGAAACAAAACATTACCCGAATTTGAAGGTGAAGTTTCTTTTTTAGAAAAATCGCAAGAAGGGAAAATGGAAATCAAACGCACCCACAGTTACAATTTTCAAATTCAAATTCAAATGAAATTTTGTAACACTATTTATGGCGATTTTATTGTGTGTACCAATCAAGATTTATTGATTGGTACACGCAAGAAGGGAAAATGGAAATCAAACGCACCCACAGTTACTATTTTCAAATTCAAATTTAAATGAAATTTTGTAACACTATTTATGGCGATTTTATTGTGTGTACCAATCAAGATTTATTTGTGCAGAGGATTGCATTTGATGACAAGTTTATTACAGAAGCCTTACAAAAAGTGCAACCCTTTATCTAAATAGGAATTTTGCCTGAAGTCTTGGGAAAGGTTTTGACCAAGGAACCAACTTGTATTGAACATGCCAATTCTCAATTTGAAGCAAAAGATGATGTCTGGTGCTATTGCAAGAAAGGTGAAGAAGGAAATAAAGGTTGTGATAATGACTATACAATGGTTTCATCTACAATGCTTGAAATTGACTCTTGAAGACGGACCGAAAGCAAGGAATGCGCTGCACTTATGAACAAGAAGAAACACAAATCAGCTCATTAGCTAGTTTATTAGCATCAGTTTGTTATTTCATTTTATTTTGCTTTAAAATTGACTTCAATTATGTTTAATGATATTCATCCATATCATCAATGTATTATAATTGCAAATGCAACAAATTAAATGAACAAAATATGATTTCAGTGGGTAGCTACATGTACTATTTTGGTGATGCTAGTTAGATGAAACAACAGTCACATACATTGCATGAGCACATGCAATTGTTACGATTTTATCAATGGTGCTGTATTTTTTATCATTGTCGCACATTATCATTTTTATTGGTAAAGTTGACTGTAGGATAGAATATTTTTGCCTAACAACACCAATAATCCGTTAAACATGAATTCAAACTTGGACAAATCCCTAGCCCTGTCTACTTCCAATTTACTTAATTGAGATTTTCCTCTTGTAGCTAAATGGAGGCAGTTTAACTTCAGCACAAACAATGGCTGCACTTTCTTGAATAGTGAAGACACGATCAGCCAGGATAATGTCACCAGGTAGAAGTTTTTCCAGTAGTTTACAATGCTCTGTGATGTGCACATCAGAACCTCTACCACCCCATCCCTGAGATATATATGAAATGGTATACCTTGTGGTGTGATACCAATAAGGAATTTAACGGTGTTATGTTTCTTGTAATTTGAACAGGTTTGTGCTCGAGCTTTAAAGTCAGAATACCGAATGCTGGGAGCCTTGGGAGTATTAAACTCCTTCAGCTTTTCTTCAGCTCTTGAAAAAGAGGGCCTCTTGGATAGGCCAACAATTCTGACCGATTTCGACTTCGCTTACTGCTGCTAGTAGAACGATGAGAATTCATACAGCCGCTTGCAGTTAGGGAAATAACCCTTCGACCTTAGATATTAAGAGAGTGAATGAGAAAAGTGCTGTTGTCCATTTTCCATTCTCTAAACAGGCAGTTTTACTATTGCAAACATTATTGGGATGATGAAGAAACAGTATGTGTATGTTAAATGATTGCAGTGAGGGTCTATACAGTTTCAAAAGTCAAAGCCATGTTTATGCCAATACCTTTTGCCGCTGTGTCCAGCCCTCAAGTTTGCCGCTGTGTCCGGCCCTTGAGTTTGCCGCTGAGTGGCTGCTGTCTAGTCCTCATTTTTGCCGTGAAGGTAAGTTTATTATCAGCCATTGTATTAGAATTACTATAATTAATTATTATCATTATTGAGAATATATGATAGAGTTATCATCATCATCATTAAATTTTAGCTTTCAGTATCTGATCCTCACCTTGCTACTGTCTCAAATTCACTGCTTTACGCAGCCCACTATCTCAGACATTCAGTAAGCATCAATGGCATCTGAAGGTAACAAGAAAAAGTATTCTAAATACCATTGCAATCAGCCTTGCAGCACTTGCTACTTATGTGGCAAATCTTGCCCAAAATACTTACACTATGGTGGCTGGAGTGACATTAAAAAAGAATTTCTGTAACAGCATTGCATTGATAGCCAGATCCTAGTGCATGTATATGTGTTGCTCATCATATATATAGAAAAGATGGGGATCTTCTTACAAGCTTGTCATGGGCTCTAGGAACAAATAGCTTGGAAGCTGGAGAAGAGTTCACTTCTAATCCACAACATAATTGTCCCGATGAAATAATTGTATCAAGAGCTGGAGAAATAATAAACAATTTAGCTAATTCTCTCTGAAACAATGAAGCAATCTAATTCAAAATATCCACACAAATGCTTGATATTAATAAAGAAATAAGTCGAATTAATCCTACTTTGTGGTCATTAATTGAGTCCATAACAAAATCAGGTAAACAAAGCTGTTGATTTCGTTTCAAGGCACGCAGGAATATTCAAATACAGCTTTTGGTGTCAATAGGCTTCATGCTACTAGGGGTGTATTCAAAGCACACAGTGTGGCGAGTGAGCTAGCCCAGTATACAAAAACGTCCTGTACCATAAATTGTTGTCAATAAATGGTAAAGTATCGTCAATTTAGCTGTGGTGTTTTTTTTTTTGTTGTTGTTGTTTTTTCCCCCAATTTTTTTTTTTTTTTTATAGCTGGGTTAACTCACTCGCCACACTGTGTGCTTTGAGCGCACCCCCTAGTTATTATTAGCATTATTAAGGTGTAAGGCTAGTCATTGTGCTTACCACTTAGGAAGGGTTAAACAATATGTATGTGTGTTTCATGGAAACCTTTTTTATATAATGACTAAGAATCAGAAATAAGAATTTATGTATAGATATACATGTGAAGCAAGTAAAAATGACAAAGATTGTGAGTTTCAGCCAGAACGGACACTAGCTCAAAAGGCTTTGGAGGAAAGTGGTAGTAAAATGGTTATTGACTGAAGCGTCTCTCCACAATGTCTTATGTTGCTGTTGTTTGAGTTCAATGAATGCATGTGTGCGTGGATGATATTCCTCTGGGTAAAAGGGCATTGATATTCAAACAAACCGGGAATTGCAACAAATTTGATAAGGCAAAGTCCCCAGACCCTATTATGAGCGGAGCATTTAGGTAAAGGGTGTGGGAAACACAAGAAAAGTATCATTGTTAAAACAACAACAACACCAAAAAAAAAAACACACCAAAAAAACAACTAAAAACTGATTTCTGTATAGTAGGCACTCTTGCTGTCCAAAAATACATGCAATTCACAGAAATTTTTTTTTAATGTACATGTAGCTAATAATATGTTGCAATGGGATTATGTGGTAAGGATCATCACACTAAATATCTAAGCATGCACCATATGTATTTGTTTGCAGTAAATTTTTAAGACGTACTGTAGTAGTTTAATGGCAGAGTCTTTAGCTGGTACTAGTGAGACCTTAATGCTACAGCTACACTAGCAAAAAACAACAGCAACAAAAAAACAAAAAAAACAAAAAAAACAACTAACAAACACACTTTATAATCAGGGTTTGATACAGGATTTTTGACTAGGGGGAGAGGCAGAGGGGAGGAGGGAGAACATCAGTGTCACCAGTCGGTGAGTTTAGTAGATGTGCATATATTCTGAACTTAAAAAAAACACAAAAAAAAAGGTATAAAACACTGTGGGACGAGAAAAAAACAACAACCTAAAGTAGAAATTAGCGAGTGAGCGAGTCACTCTTGGGTCTAAATCAAATTCTTAAAGCACAGAGTGGCGAGAGAGCCAGCCCAGCTATACTACAAACTGGTAGCTAAATTGTCAAAATATTTACGGCACCCGAAGTTATAACTTGAAACACCTAATGATACTTTACCTTTTATGTGCCAGTGGTGACTGACATGACTGCACTTAATTAATTATTTATGTTTCATGTAACGTTCCCATTCAATACATTTCCTGCTTAGAGCACTATTAATTTCTCCACTGTTGTGGTATTACCATACATTTTGCATTGAAAAAGACGCTGCTATAGTATAATAATAATAAAATAATAAATAAATAAATAAATACATACACAAACAGTTGACAGTTAGACTAGCTCAAGACCAGCCAGTTTTGCAAGGTCTAAGAGTCTTTCACTAAAAGGTCGTCATAATTCTATCAAATTTTCACACTCCAGATAGTTCCTTGTTTGCTTGCCAACATTAATAAGTGTTATTACAAGACAAATGAAACTAAGAGACTCACTGAATTGTTCATGAGTGCCTTGAGGCACAGCACACAGATGTGAATGTCTGAGGACTCCGTGGTGGCCCGTGCCTGAGGCTGACGACCAGTTGAGGACTTGGGCTTAGTGACTAGAGGAATCATGGCGTCACTACTCCGGAGTCTTTGTAGAGGAGGTCGAGTGACAACTGAGGGAGCTTCCTACAACACCAACCACAAGGTAATGTAAAGAACATATATATGTTTACCTGTCACCAGTTCGTGGCATATCATAATGTATTTCTAGGCTTCAGAGTCTCATAATAATAGCTTGTTATTTATTTATTTTTATCGTGTGAGTATGTGCTTGTGTGTTTCTTTTATGTGAGTGCCTATGTTTGAACTTGTGACATATCATATACACATCTTTTTCACGCGTTTTCACGGTGTTCTGTAACTTTCTTTGTTTTCATGATTACATAATAGGACACCTGGACTTTCAACCGCAAGGAGGGGATTCCTACAGTGGATATTCTATAGGAATCTTTATGATGCCATGGGCTACAGGACTATCCCATAATACAAACAGTACTGTACCATACCAGCATAGACGGACAGGAGACTATATACTAGTATAATAAGATACACCATAAAGTCACAGTCTTCACTCACCTGACTTCCAACTGGTATCGGAACATCATGTAGCTCACTAGCTCTCGGAGACCACTCCCCTCACTCAGAAAATGTTTCACCCAGCTATATCCCACACAAACAACAAAACAACAACAATCATGACTGCAATATAATGAAAGATCCATCCCAGGTAAGGTTGTTCTGCATGTTCCAACACAACTGGAACCTTACAGTAATACCAAGGAATGCCTTTGAGTGATCTCTTTTTAAAACACATCAGACAATTGTCTCTGAACAAACACACACACTTACATAATACAAATCCTATGGAAATACTGCAGCTGGAATTCCTACTAATTTACTATAATAAATGTCAGCAGAATCCTATACTCTCATTCTGACTATAGCAGTCTTACAAATGCTGGCTGAAGCAAAGAAATGACTCGTACAAAAAAGGAAGTGTGCAACGTAAGAGTGGAACTCCTGCAACTATATTTAGAGAGGAACAACAACCTTACTAACATTTCCACAGTATTGGGAATAATAATGTATATACACACACACACACACATATGTACACACACACATGTGTGTGCGATACCAGAATGATTAGTGAAATGTTCTGATCAAATAGATATCAATATTAAATAGACAAAAGTAAAGCAACAAAAAAAATTAAAACAAGAAACAATAATAACAATAACAACAAAACTATAAAAATAATCAACAACAACAATAATAATAATAATAAAAGGAGGTGAAGCCTGACGGTAATTTGTCTCAGCCAAATACTGTACATATGTACTTGTTCAACAATATATATACATATACATATATGAGTTTACAATGACCAGTTTACATTGATAATGTTTGTACGCCTATTTTAAAGAAACATACTTACAACAAACAGGACAAGTATACACAAACAGGACAAGTATAGAGATGTCCTAAGCCTATTGTAGTGTAAGGTTGGGTTTAGGTATCCCAGACTAGGTGAACCACCCATTCAATTAATATTTAATCAATAACCAAAGTGGGTGTGTCTTTGAGGTGGGGTCAAAACACTTTTATCACTATGCAACAATTCTCTAATAATGGCTTATTTTCTTAAGGAGTACCTAAACTGCAGGTAGACAATTCATGGAAAGGAGCTGGGCAAGGGTAATAGACCCCTTGCAAAACCACACCTACTGCAAGGGGTCTATTAGACCCCTTGCAGTAGGTGTGGTTTTGACGTCACGAATTCGTGGCGGCCATGTTGGTGTACCATTGATCGTGTGGCGTTGATAAGTAGTATGGTCGTTTGTGCTATCGTTGGCTGCGTGAATAGGAGTGGCAGGGATAAAGAAAAGAGATTTTTCAGACTTCCCACTGTTCTAACGCATCAAGGCCCTCAGACACAAGAATTGAGCAAGAAAAGGCAAGAACTTGTGGGTAGCTAGAATCAGGAGAGGTGATCTGAAGACTGAACAATATCCTAACACTAGAGTTTGCTCTGCTCATTTTGCTGGTGGTTCTCCTGCACGACTTTTCGACGTAGTAATCCAGACTGGGCTCCTACACTGAAGCTTGGTTATAGCTTTGGACATGGTGATGAAGGCTCAAAAGAAAGGTATGAAAGAAGGATGGCTAGGAAGAGGGGACATGCAGAAACAGAAACTGCTGCCACAAGTGATGCCTTGATAGTGGAAGATAATCCTGCAGCAGCAAAAAATGATGATGGTGATGAGGCTCAAAAGAAAGGTATGAAAGAAGGATGGCTAGGAAGAGGGGACAACATGCAGAAACAGAAACTGCTGCCACAAGTGATGCCTTGATAGTGGAAGATAATCCTGCAACAGCAAAAAATGATGATGGTGTCGCAGTTCAAACTGTGTTGCATTTGAATGATTTAACAACTATTGAATCAGAAGCAATGAAGATTAAAGATGAAAATATTGTGTTAAAGGCGAAAGTACAAATGCTAAGAAATGAAGTGGAAGAACTGACATTAAATGAAAGTTATTTTCGGGATGATGATAAAAAAGTTTTGTATTACACGGGATTGAGCACATGGGAGTTGCTTCACAAGCTGTTTATATATGTAAAGCCCTATTTGAAATTACGCAAATAGTTCTACGATTAGCCGGATCTTCCTTCATGTACTTGAAGTATTGTACATAAAACTCAAACCTCTTATTATATGGCCTGACAGGGATAGTCTTAAGAAAACTATGCCAATGGTATTTCGTAAACATTACCCCAATTGTATTCTAATTATTGACTGCTTTGAAATTTTTCTCGATCGCCCAACAAATTTATTAGCACGTGCTCAAATATTTTCTTCTTACAAGCACCATAACACCGTCAAATATTTGATTGGTATTACACCACAAGGGACAGTAAGTTACATTTCTGATGGCTGGGGGGGAAGAACTAGTGACAAATATCTAACCGAGCACTGTTCATTACTTAGCAACCTTATTCCTGGTGACACTATATTAGCCGACCGTGGGTTTGACATCAGTGATTCTGTTGGCTATTATTGCTCAAAGATTGAAATTCCAGCTTTCACCAAAGGCAAGCCACAGCTGAGCGGCATTGAAGTAGAGCAAACTCGAAACATTGCCAATGTTCGAATTCATGTGGAAAGAGTTATTGGAAACATTCGAAAGAAATATTCTCTTCTCAGTGCAACTCAACCCATTGACTTTGTCACTTCAGCTAATGAAAGTAAAACACTGGACAAAATTGTGTATTTGGCATGTGCACTTACAAATATGTGTGACTCTGTTATTCCATTTGATTAGTAAATTGATTGTTGATAACGTCAAAAAATTATGACTTTCAAAAAATTATCCTAATAAGTGAGAAAAAGGACAAAAAAGCAAACAGTTTCTGAAAATGTAGCTATAGCTAATTAAATAAACAAGAAAAGTAAGATGGTTGGAGAATTTAGCTAATCATTTTCTTCTTTCTCTTTCTTTGAAATTCAGGATGCTTTCTGCAGTCTGGGCAGTACCAAAATTTCGACTTTGGTAAAGAATTGAGTTTTAGACACTTGAGATGAAACCATCTGTATACACATTCCAAATTGTCACACCCCACCATTTCTCCTTCTTCTGGTCCTTTACAATAGCAATATGTTAGTAGTTCATCATTGCCTGTGTTCACAGAAGTATCTTTATTAAGTGAAAATGAGGTTACACTTTGATCAGGCTCTTGTGGTTCAACCCCAGATTGAACAGAAGATGTACGAGAATGAAATTTTCCCATTAACTCAGGCAGAATAGACGTAATAAAGATATGTTTAACTTTTTCCACATTTATTAGCCAAAACTCCTCATTTGGGTATATTCTTTCAATGTGTATGTCTTTTTCAGTCCATACGACAAAATCACAATAAGTTTTTGCTACAAAAAAGCTGACACTGCACCTGGATAAAATAATTCCTTAAATAATCATACATTCTATTAGAAATAAATATTTATATAGTTTGTCAAAAAATATTCACCTGATAATAATACGAGTGGTCATGTCTGAGCCAAAATCCTTGATCACTTTCAACTAAGCAGAATTTGGGGTCTCCTATGGAAGTAGAGATAGTATCTTCTCTGTGACAGTATGGACACTAGGATAAAAAGAACATAAACAGGTCAATATCAAGCCTTAAAAAAAACAAAGACATACCTTAATTTCACAAATCCCTTCACCACAACATGTACAGGTTACTAAGCCATCTGGAGAAGCTCCAAGAAACGGAAAATCACTGCTAATAAAAAAAACCACACTTACGAACTTCAAAGTTATGATGAGCAAGGATAGAAAAACTTTTGTACTTAGTACGAGCAATATCTTCATGCTCACAGCCCCAACATGTTGAAGCAGATTTAAATTTCATTTTCTCAGGATAGCATACTGATATTATAAGGGAGATAGATGGTGAAGCAGTATTCGTGCGAGCGGCTCTATGAAAACATGATGCTGTTATTCTTCCTGTTCTCATATTAAACCATACCATTGATTTGGATTGTAACCTGGTTTTTTCTTCAGCACATACTATCGCTTCAGATTTAACCGTGATCATGCAATCTTCAGCTAATTTTATCAATTCACCATAGCTTAGTTTAAGGTATTCAGGTTTAAATAATTCAGATACACATGGAGGAAGACCTTCATCGAGTGATATTGGTATATAGCTAGAAGAATGTGGCTCTACCAGAGATAGGATTGCTGGCTTGGTGGAACAAGTAGCTAACTCAGAAAAGAAACCAGTGACTTCTTCTTGTGTAGGTGGCTTGAGTATTGGTACTGGTGTAGGCGATCTTGATGCACTTCTACAAGTAGATGATGAGGATGGGGTGGGTGAGGTGGAGTGCCTAAAGTCTAGTGAATGTAGAGCTGCAAAACTCCTTTTCTTCCCTACAAAATCAATGCTTTTTACAGGTGCATAAGGCACTTCCTTTACACCAGCTGGTAGAACCCAATAAGACTTCTTTTCTGTTACTGTCATGGAATCCCTGATGCGTACTCCAGACTCAATAGCCCAAAGAAGAGATGCCACATGAGAGCAACTCTCACCTAATCCTGCCATGCAATCACAGTGAGCAGAAATAATTTTACCGCTGACTTCAGCGATGACCCACGGAGTGAGAGGCTTCACACTCAATCGTTGTGAATGGTTTACCTATAATTATGGTTTATACAAGTAATTGAAGGGAAAAAACAACAACAAACTAACAAACAAAAAGCATAGTATTAGATGAATATATTACCTTTCCAATAACAACCCTTTTGTCATCAAAGCTCTTCACTAGCACTTACCGGACCCAGCCAGATATAAAATTCACATAGCAATCCAGGCTCTTGTAATTCAGTAAGTCTTCGCCTGTATATGGGCTAGGAGTTGCTAGTAAATACATTCCAAGATGCACGTAAGTGATGCCTGGCCAAAGATCCACATCATCATTCCAATCTTTCCTCATAAGGATCAAAACCGTTTATAACACTCAACTTAGCCAAGTATCTCTTCTTCCCATCTGCACCCCTCAAAGATGAAAAGTAGCCTTCTAACAACAACCTTCTTTTCGTCGGATTCATTTTTAGTGCACGGCCACGCTGCTTCCGGTACACCAACATATGGCCGACGGGAAGCTTACGTAATAAAACATTACGTAACTGCAAGAGGGGTCTATACGTTCCAGCTATGGTCAAAGTACCGACTCCCCTCCACTTCCCTTCACTATTCTCCACAACAGCTCAAATAAAATTGGGATAAGTTGGACAAGACTTCGCTGTCAGTGTCTTGACGAGAAAAAAAAGCAACATAAGGTTCAAAGTATAAAA
>WLWD01004169.1_pt1 | contig 46115 bp, 32 predicted proteins | sample 6712731 | NCBI WGS metagenome assembly WLWD01 (sample SAMN12718690, study PRJNA576275) | sponge metagenome | isolation source: marine sponge | host: Mycale hentscheli | place: New Zealand: South Island, Marlborough, Capsize Point | collected 2014-11-01 | reverse complement strand
TGGAACATACTAAAAATGGGTTGGGGGAGGTGGGGCTGGAACATACTAATGAGTTGAGGGAAGCTGGGCCAGGGTCAAATAAGAGAAGTGGTATCACTTACAAATGAGACCGTGGTCTATAATGTTAGAGATTGTGTCTGATTGGGAAATTGCAGTCTGGCAGTTATTAGAAGATATCAGTTGTGATCCAGTGAGTCTGTCTGTGCAAATTACACGATTCACTCTGTATTGGTTTTGAACTAACAACTATTCCAAAAGTTCTTGATTGTCCACAATCATTGAACTAGTCACTAGTGATGTGCTTGAGCACAAATGGCGAGTGAGCCTAAATCTACACAATTGTTAAACGTTTGATTTTAACTTTTAACACTCTAGATACTAAAAAAAAGTTAGAGTTTTTAAATTACGTATATACGGTAAAGGGGATTCATTGCCGTAGTAACCACTCCCTGCAACTCTTTGAATTGAAAAAATATATAAAGCAACCAAAAACAAGTCACACTATTTAAATGTTTTCATTGTGACATTAGTTGTAACGCACAATATTTCACACAACTGAACATACCTACGCAAGACTTACCTTCGTGAGTGCCTAGTGGTCAATGAATTTTCAAGTAAATACTGTTGCGTAGGGCTTATAACTGTGACAATAGCATATTAACTTACCACCGCCACTACCTCGAATAGAAATGGAACTCCGGTAAGTTCTTTGTGTTTTAACTACCCGTAAAAGAATTCAAAGCAGAAAACAATTCAATTTCTAGGGTGATACGGGTAATGATCAATAAATCAGAATAATCTGTTTAGTGAAATTTGGGATGGGGTCGAAAGCAGAGCTAACACAAAAATACGCGAGGGTCAAAGTACAAAATGACATACATACATCCACACACATATAAACAAACAAATATCCCCGATATTCAATTGAGTTACCCCTGAGAGTGTCTTGCTCGCTCCGCTCGCTCGCCAATAAACCAACAGTTCAGAGACTACTGTAGTTTTCAGACTGTAGACAGGTCTGAAAATGTGCTCTAAGACTTCATTCTCATGCAGTGTCATTATCATTTTTGCATAAGCATTTAAAAAAAAAATATGCAAAAATCCAATTCCTATATTGAATCCTGGTTCTAAATAAACAAGTATAAACATAACATGGTTGTGTATTTCTGCAGAGCTTGGTTGTGAGCATGCTCCTTTACGCAGCCTATGAGACTCTATACAAAAAACTGGCGACCAAGCCTGGCGACCCTGCTCAGATCTGGAACAGCGTCAGGGTGATTGGGTACGTTGGCATTCACACGTTGCTGACATACTGGCCGCTATTGGTGATTGTCCACTTCATGGGGGTGGAGCCATTCACCCTTCCCACTCTGAAGCAGCTCTATCTCTTGCTGGCAATGACTGTGCTGGAAATTGTCTTCAATGGAGCACTCTTGGTCTGCATTGCTCTTTCTTCTCCTCTGTTTGCCTCGTAAGGCGAGAATGTTTATTAAATTAATGTTTGGTGTAAGGTCAAGCAATTATCATTAACGTGACCTTTAAAATTATTCCGTTTTTAGGATTATGTGCCAAAACTAACAAGCTTTAGGCATTTAGTTGAATCCTGACATTTAATTAAGTCCTACTGGATTCTAATTTGTAATGATATAGCTATAGCTTAAAACAAGGTGGAGATCGTTGAAATATAAAATGAATAATTAACCAAGTAGAAAGGTGTGTTTAATTAATTTGTGAGCAATGAGACTCTCTATGGTGCCAGATATGAAGAACCATTAAGATTGCAATGAAATCTTAGAAGAATATCATCAAAGCACTATATTTACATTTAGAATCGTGCAACAATAATATACCTTTTTTTTGCACTTGACTGTAACGAATGTAATAAGTGTTCAAAGAAAATATTATTTTTTACTTTTATTTGTTAATGGTGTCTTTTATTTAGAGTTGGCTCTGTGCTAGTACTTCCTACCACAGTCATTCTGGACTGGATACTCAAGGGATATATCCTTCCCTGGCAAGCCTTTGTGGGCGTGGCTGGTATTCTTGTTGGATTTTTTATTCTCGTGTTCTCGGAGTATTGGGAGTTGAGGAGAGGACAAAGAGTAGCTGCAGCAGAGATTAAAGATGGCAGAGTTCTGGCAATAACCAGCCACAACCCTAATACCAGTGTCAATACAGCTACTCCACACAGAACCAGTTTCAAATCATTTTTCATCGAATACTTAATATAGTGATTTGTCTTCTGGTTTATTTCACATCTGGATATTCTTGATGCAAACTACTTACTACTAAAATCTTACTTAATCTCTACGCATGATTACGTGGGCGGTTACATAGCCGTATTTTTGATAAGATACACCTTTACCATACCGTGCCGTGAAGATTTGGTAAAGGGTTTATTTATATGCGGGTTCGATTCTGTGACACATCGGAAAGCTAGCTTTTTGCCAAGATGTTGAGGTGGTTGAGCAACACTTACAGATGGCTAGTTGGGGATAGAGTTCCACCAGAGAGTCAACCAGAAACTTCACCAGATACTCCTGCAGCTTCAACAGAAATTCCACAATCCACAGAAATTCCTGCAACATCTGCAGAAACTCTTGCAGCCTCTACTGAAAATCCTGCAGCTTCTATGGACTCTCCTGCTACTTCACCAGATACTACTGCAGAAAGTCCTTCGAGTCCACAAGAAAGTCTTTCACAACAATCCCCTGAGCAGCCCAGTGAAGATGAGGAGGGTGCAATAGATTACTTCAACAATGAACACAGAGAGAAAGCCGATGAAGAGGACAGGTTAATGAGAGAGTGCTATGACAAGGCCACTGAAGCAAGAGAACGTGGTGATCATGGAAGTGCCAGTCAATATGTTGAGGAGGTTAGATTTGAATTTATTTCTTGATTATTATTCACAGAATATTGTCTTGTGTACTTGGCGTTTATTTAACGTCTCATAGCACACATAAAGTAAGTATTATTTTCATGAAATATTTCATCAAGCCTACAGCTAGAAGTTTTTTTAAAATTCAAATATTAACTTGAACCACACTTTTTTTTTTTTGCATTCTCAGAAGATAGACACTAAGGATTAAGTTGCTACCTTGTTTTGGTTTTTAATGTTACTTGTAAGGTACTTGTCTTGCTCAATGCAGGCCATGTGAGTGATGTGTATACCTACAGCTTCACAACAAAATTTGCTGTTTAGCTATAGTAGTTAGTGGTAAGAAATACTTTGGATACTTGAATGAAGTGAAAAGTTTGTTTTTTTAATAATCAAGTACTAAAGGAGATAGATAGTCTTGCGATTCAACCACCATGGGCAACAAAATCTGTGACTTACAGGACTACTAAACCTTGTACACATAGTTACACATATCTGAAAGAAATATCGCCACATACAGGTTCCATAGAATCCCAGAATTATGCCAAACTCGTACATGCTGTGCTTTATTTGAAGGCAAAGAAGCACAAGGCTGAAAAAAAAGCTGCTCACAAGAGGGGAAGGGACTATGTTCTCAACAACAAGTAAGTGATTACAGGCTCAATAGGATTAATGAATCCTTCATTTTTTCCCCCCTGCTTTAATTTTTTTCTTTTCTAAATATTTGTCAGTCCAACTAACAGTAAGAAAGATGTAGTGGACCTCCACGGGCTCAGAGTGGATGAAGCATTAGAAGTTGTTGAAGAAAGAATTGACATGGCTAAAGAATTAGGCTGTAAGTGGTCCGCTTTAAAGGAGCAGCTAACATTTGTCAATTAACAGGTTTCCGAACAAAAATACATGGTGGCCATATTTATGTGACTTTACTTTCAATTTGTGTGTTCTCTACAGACAAAGAATTTCACATCATCACTGGCCGAGGCAATCATAGCATAAACAACCAGCCCAAAATCAAACCGAAGATTAAAGATTTTCTAAATGGCAAAAAATACAAGTGAGTATAGCTAGTGTTTTTGTGTGTGTTGTATGCTAATTGTCATGCAGTTCTGAATGTGTTAGCTATTGTTGTCTGGTATGTGCCTGCGTGTGTGTGATACAAGTATGTTCAATATGACTTGGTATAGCTGAGCAAAATCTGTCAGGTCCTTTTCATTCGTTGCGAGCTACAGTTGGTTATCATTATTTTCCAGGCCTATTGTTGCTGGCTAGAAATGGATCATGCGATCCAAATACGATTTTAGTAACTGAAGCTGGTGGTAACCTCCAGAAAATGAAATTTGAAAATTATGCAGTATGATTGCCGGTTTATTAGCCCTCAGCGTGCATGCGCGAGAGGGTTACAGTGTCAGTCAGTCAGTCATTCTGTCAAACAACAAAAAGTGAATCTCAAAGATGGCAGCGACAATACAAAGTTTTTTTATAGCTAGCTTGTTACTTTATAGTACCGCTGAGGGTTCGCACCTTTGGTGCTTTATTTTTATGTATCAACACTTTACCAGTTTTAACATCATGATCTTTTTGTATTTGTTTTGTCTCTCCTTCACCAATCATCTTTTTCTTTTAAATGAGAACACATTATTTTCAGAGAACCTATGGTGGTGCAGTTATAATTCCCACTAACTGGATGACTGTATCCATGTCCTGGTTGGCATAATAATTTAGGTACCTGTTAGCAAGTTCCAATACTTTCAGCAGATTGTAGTTGCATGCAGACTCTCTGCTACCAATCTGAGGGATCAAAAACTGCGATGACAAATCGGTTAAATGTGTTGTCATCAGCCAAGAATGTTAGCTAGGCAACCTAGCTTGTCATTAAAGTACATGATAATTAGTAGCCACCAGTGTTATGTAAACGTGAAAGGACACTACCTGTCGTTGTTAAATTTTTTTAATGTACATGTACATGTACATGTCATAATTCTCCTTTATGGCTATTTTGGTTGTATGTGTTTATGTAGGTTTGAAGAAGACAAAGACAATCCCGGTTCTATGACAGTGTTCTTGAAGACTGACTAGCCAGTACTATTTTATATGAAACAAAATAGCTTTTATTTGTATGGTATTATGCATTTCCTACAACTTTAGTATGTATGTATAAAAAACAAAAGCTTAGTTATAGTAAGAGAACACGTATAATTGGGGAGATATCCGGTGTTGTCACGTCCCCCCTCTTGCCCGCCCGGTAATATTCAAGCCCGGTAGGAGAATCCATTTTGTATATGTACTTACATATTTATACATACTCCCCAGACGGACGACTAGTTTGTTTTGAGCGGCTCTCGCGCCTGACGAGATGAACGTGAAGGATTACACGTAACTGAGGGTTTAGACGTGAGCGAGCGGAGCTTCAGATTGAAAATGTTTAAACTAAAGAGATTCCTAAGCAATGCTGTGAGCGCTAGTGTCAACGCTCTCACTACTGCTAGAGATGCTATTGTCAGATTGTTGGATGATAACACGGACGCGGGAGAAAGGCCTGTATCAGAACAGCAGGAACCCGTTGAAGAAGGATGGGAAGCCGTAGACTATCTAGAACAACCACCACAGCCAAGGCCAATCCAGGTCTATCCAACTTCTCCTGAAAATAATGGACCAATTTATGATGAAAATAGATCAGCTCAAAGTCACAGTCATGTACATGTTGATTATTACGCTAATTCGCACAGGGAGGATGCAGCCAAATACAACAGGCTCATGAAGGAGTACTATTCTAAAGCTAGAGAAGCAACCAAGCAGAGGGAGTATGAGAAAGCCAGGCAATATCGTGAGAAGGTATGTTCTATTTAGGTGCATCTGTGACATATATTATATATAGATTATTATACATACATATAATAATAATTATACCATGGTTCGTTCAAACCGTCCAATCAGATTTCTCAATTCGGGGTGAATAAATCACTTATACACCGCCTAGGAGGTGAATATTTTTTGCCCGTGGCCTAGAATTACGATCTGTAGCTAAGCGAAGCGGCGACCAATGAGGCTACAGAAAAAAAGGTTGTTATGCGTTTCTTATAGCCTAGAGCCATGGTACAAGTCGGTTGCACCGCTCGGTGCGCGGTCGGTACGGGATTTACACTATCCTCGGGCCTTCGGCCCTCGGTTGTGTAAATCCCATACCGACCTCCACCTCGTGATGTAACCTATACTAATATTGGTCTAAATAATTACAACAGGGGAATATTCTATTTGGAGGAAGGAGGAGAAAGAGGTTGGTGTTGGTGTGTCCATGGTGATAATGTACATGGTATGTTTCATTTGGAATGTGCGAGTTGGTAACAGGTCTTTTAATAGACCATACATGTGAATATAAAAAAAAAAAAAGCAAATAACAAGCGAACTGATACAAGAATAAAACCAATCTTGGAAAATGGCAGATATGCGAGCAAACGTACATAGTTGCTTGCACAAGTGACATCCATCAGTATTTTTGCGATGTGTTTAGTGTATTGTATTTTTTTAATGCACAAGAATGAGACCGAACACTTAGTTTAATAACTCAGAAGAAGGCCTATACTGGGGTTGCAGTTTTCTATATCCATACTATTCACTGTAGTAACTAGCTATACAATAGTGTTAGGGAAGCTTGTCGAACTATGTAGTCACATGGTGCTAACTTATTGTCTAATTTAGAGTTTGAAATGTTCAAGCCTTTTGTGCAAAGATGTTTAATGGCATGGAAATCACAAAGTAGTTGATGGACATGCAGGCCTTATTAAATAAATTACTCCTTTTAGGAAGAGTCATTTTTTTACAGCATTACCCACCCCAACCTCTCCTTTCAATAGGATATTCCCCTGCTATAATTATTTTTGCCCAGCAACCAATCAATACATGGAATTGCCCATTTATCTATTAGTGGTTGCCCCCAGTACTTTCAAAGATTACATATGAAGACGTAGAAAATTTGCTGAGGAAGGTCATCAATTGTACAATTTAGAGTTGTACAATTTAAATATTAATTAGTAGGTTGGTAATGAGTGACAACTTGTAACATTTTATATAGTCGGACTGACTTATTGGTAAATGTTCATATTGCAACTACACTATGTAACAATAGATACAGTATTGTTCATGTTGATAATATAAAGTACACTACAGCACTATAATACATATATAAGGATTCATCAAAATTCTTAAATTCAACACACATGCTGTCCTAATAATTGTGTTTTCATTGTACTAGCATCTATTTTATTATGTGAGAGGTACACTAATAGTTAGGAGCTGCCTCGGAGGGAACTACTGTTTTTTAGGGTCCCAAAGGCCCTAGGTTGTAATGTCCCAGGAATTTACCATAGCTAGCTTTACTGCTTACTGCAGAGCAGCCCACGGTAGAGTTAGATCTGGAGATAACAGCTGGCAGCTACAATGCTAAAGTAAGCATGCGCGCTTAGGTACTGGTGGATTTAGTGCACAAAGCCTCGGCGGCCCTTGGGCTTCAGTGCACTAAATGCACCAGTACCTAAGCGCTTATGCTCTAACTACTAGTGATGTGCTTGAGCACAAATGGCGAGCGAGCCTAAAGACTATTCTATTTTTATATGAATGATTTTGACTTCTAACACTGAAGCTACTGAAAATAAGGTCCAGTTTTTAAATTTCGCATACACGGTAAAGGGATTTCAGTGCCATAGTAACAACTCTCTGCAACTGCTTAAATTGAAGGAAAAAAACAACAACAAAACTACACGTTATTTAAAAGTTTTCTTTGTGATATTCTTTAGCTAAGTAATGGTTGTAACACACAATGCTTTGACACAACTGGACATGCACCTACACAGACTTACCTTCGCGGTAGTCTAGTGGACAATGTATTTTGAAGTAAATACTGTTGCGCACGGCTTAGAACCATGACAAAGAGCGCATTGACTTACCACCGCCACTAACTCGAATAGAAATGGAAGTCCCTTAAGTTTTCAAGTTTTAACTGCACCCGCAAAAGAATTCAAAACGGTAAACAATTCAATTTCTAGGGTGATACGGGTACTGATCGATAAACCAGAGGATTCTGTTTAGTGCAATTTGGGACGGGGTCGACCACATAGCTAACACAAAAACGCGAGGGTCAAAGTACAAAAATGCCTTACGTACGTATATACATGTATACAAATAAATAAATAAATAAACATCCCCGATTTTCGATTGTGTTACCCCTGTAAGTGTCTCGCTCGCTCGCCAATTACGTAGTTCACTACGGCTGCGCAGTGCCTAACTGATTTAGAATGCACACAGCCCTCGGGCCTACGGCCCTTGGGCTTCAGTGCACTAAATCCACCAGTACCTAAGCGCTTATGCTCTAACTATTTTAGATCCCGTTTACGCATGCCCAGTTGCCACTAGCAACTTTGTTTATCAGCATTTTCGCAGAAATGGCTAAAGGCAAAAAATAGTGCACACTTACCAAGTTAGTACACCTAGTAACAATATAGCAACCGGATCTAAGTTAACAGTGTTCCTCTCTAAATGACCTAAACAGTTCAAAGTTCCTCTGTCAACTACATCAGCTATGTTCTAATTTCTTTTTATGGGCATGTGTGTAGTCTATCATTGGTAAATATAGTGAGTCCTATTGTACATGCACCTTTATTCCAGGAAAATAAAATAAAATAAAAAAGTACAAACACAGTTTGCCAGAAAAATTTATATTTCTTAAATTTAATTTCATATTAATTGATTCATTTACTCCTGTTGGTAGTTGTCAGAGTGAGGATGTGCGGTGAGTCTGATAGTGGCTCCAGGTATTATAGATTCATTTCATGTATATAGCTTATTATCATAATGGTAGTGTAGCTTTTCAGTTTTGAATCATTGTAGTTGTTGTTATAATTACTTATACCATGGTTGCTGCGGTAACACCCATGGATTAAAAGTGATATTTTCCCGGTGATTTTTCCTGGGGCTACAGTGGTGGCGGAAGCATTTTTTCATTGGTCAGGCAAATTCACACCTTCTATTTTCATAGCTCATTTTGTATTAAAGGAACAATGTTATTAAAATTTGAATTTGAAATAATAAAAGAAAATTAATGATTAGCTCAAGTTAAAATGATCCAAAAATTCTTCCTGCGCTCACTTTAAATTCATGTTTGCAACTTAACTGACTTCTCTGGACAGTACTGCTCCAGTACGCTACCGCTGGAGTCGCCACAGGATGCCATACCAGTTCAGGTCGAATTCAACTGGTAAGTATCGTTATATACAGTTCTCTTCTATAAATATCACTGCGCATGCACATGAAATATAAAGAACAAGAGCCGACGTAGAGCGGTTAAGTAAATAGTCTCGCTGGCGAGACTGAAATAGTCACGCAGTTATGAAAAAGCAGTTATGAATAAATTGGTCAGGCACTTATGAAAAATATTGGTCCGGCACTTGCCGGGTCTGCCGGGCCAGTTCCGCCGCCACTGGGCTATGATATTTTCCCGGTGTCAAGCGAATTCTTCCTGGGGCTATGATATTTTCCCGGTGTCAAGCGAATTCTTCCGTGTTTCCGGCCCAAAATTAAAATTCAATTAAAATTCAATTGAAGCACGCCAGAAAGTTTACTTTAGCAAGTTTACTTTAGCAAGTTTGCTTTAGCATTGTAGCTGCTGCCAGCTGTTATCTCCAGATCTAACTCTACCTGGGCTGCTCAGCAGTAAGCAGTAAAGCAGCTAGCTGTGGTAAATTCCTGTGGTATGAGAGCGGCAGGAGAGTTATATGTGGTAGGGGCTGGTCCCATATAGGTGGATATGAGAGAGTAGTAGTAGCAGCAACTATGGTATAAAACAGTTGTGCCATGGCAACATCGGGGTTATGGAATATCACCGCCCTTATCCCTCTGGGCTTCGCCCTCGGGATCGGGACGGTTATATTCCATGTTATAGCCCGTTACCCGAGCGTGATACAGTCTGGTATGCCCGTAAGAAAATGTATTAGCGGGGAAAAGTCTGATATAGTTCTTAGCAACCATAATTATGGTAGAAGGCAGATCAAAGCAAAATGGAATAATGAAGAGTTTGGGTACTTTAATACAATTACTAAGATAGCTAAGGCAATACTTTGCTCGTTGTTTATGTTCTGGCTATAAAATAGTTATAAACCAAAATCATTAGGTTTGTATTTCGATTTATAAATCCTCGCCACTCGGGCTGCGCCCTCGTGTCTCGGAGTTTATAAATCGCATACAAACCTCAATTTTGGTTTATAACTATAACGTATAAAACAGTTGTGCCATGGCAACATCGGGGTTATGGAATATCACCGCCCTTATCCCTCGGGCTTGCCCTCGGGATCGGGACGGTTATATTCCATAACCCCTCGTTGGCCATGGCATAACTATTACTTAATTGATTTTTATTAATTTATTTATTTTTAAAGATTTATTAATTACTTTATTTATTTATTAATTGATTTTTTATTTATTTATTTTTTGCCAAGGCCAAGGAACACAAGGAACTAAAGATAGCTGCTCACAAGGAGGGAGTGGAGTTTGTTCTCAGTAAAAAGTGAGTCTTACATTATCATCAGAATACAGGGAGGAGAATATAACATAGACATTATAGTCTCGTGGGGCCAGACCCTTTACCCAACTGCTACGCTGGAAAAGAGAGGAGAATATAATATAGACATTAGTGGATAGAGTTAAGGAGTACATTAGAAATCAGGCAAGTGGTGATACACAGGTAAACAAAAAAACAAAAGTTGGACTGGGCCAAGATAATTTGGTGAGATAAATTAAGGAGGCCCGGGGAATATTGTGGAAGTTGGCAAGGTTCTTTTAATTTTAATTTTCATCCTCTTTCTCACTTAGCCCCATCAATGAAAGCGTGGACACCGTGGATCTTCATGGGCTTCTAGTGAATGAAGCAGTTGAAGTGGTCAGAGATAGGCTAGATATAGCCAAGGCTCTCAACAGTAAGTTTTCTATTTTGCGATAAATCTCTTTCATATTATACTCTTTTGATTCTTTATCTGGGAACCTCTTGGAAGGTGTATTATTTGAAATTTTTGACATCGTAAACCTTAGTATCCATTTGTAAAGAGCTCATACATAGTAGGTACTGGAGTAATGTTCATCACAAACTTTTTCAAACCACCCTAGATAGAATTAGCCATCATCATTCTCTTCCTTTGTGGTAGTCAAGTAGTAGCCTAGTAGGGAAGTGATCACATGTCATACATATTTGTATATGCATTGTGTATATTATATAGTACATATCACATGAGTCAGAGTGTGATGATATGGAGAAATATTTCATGAGCAGGCTAATTTATTTTCAAGAGCCAGAGGCGAGTGAAAATAAAGCCTGAGAGTGAAATATCTTGCCATATCACTCCCACAGAGTGTAATAAGTGGTTTATTCCACACTAGATATCTTTACCGCTGTAGTTAGTACTAGGACTGATTAACTGAGGGTAAAGCTGGTGGAAGGGGCTACCCACACACCCCAGCATATATTTTAGCAGCTGCTCTAACCCTGTTGAGTAGGGTACATGAGAGGGAGGAAGGTAACTGGTATAAACCTAGAAAATTGAAAAGTTTGGCCGGTTGCTGTAACAAAAGGGGTAATGAGCTTGCTCAGTACAGTGTGAAATAACAACTTGAAAAAGGGAGTTATTTCACGGTGTCAGGTGTCGTGTACCTAAAGATACCATTGTGAATATATCTGTGGTGGAATAAATATATTTATTCCACCATCTTCACAATGGTATCTTTAGGTACATGACCACTTCACGCTATACTGCAGCAAGCTCAGTACCCTAGTAGTTGTAGTAACGGCCAAACTTGTCGTCCATTTTCCAGGTTTTTACAGCTATCTCCCTCTGGTGTAGCGTACTCAACCAGGTTAGAGCACTGCTGCTAAAATATCAGCTGGGGGTGTGAGTAGCCCCTACAACCAACTTTACCTGTGAGTTACCGGTCCTCTAGTACTAACTACAGCAGTGAAGATATCAAAGGTAAGAATAAACCACTTATTACACTCATCGGGAGTGATATGGCTAGATATTTCACTCTCAGGCTTTATTTTAACTCGCCTCTGGCTCAAAATAAATTAGCCTGCTCATGAAATATTTCGCCATATCACACTCTGACTCATATAATAAGTACTATATACATGTAGTGGCTGTGTGTGTCCTTGGCTCAGGGCCTGGGCCCCCAGTTCAAGCCCAACTCTGGCAATGATTTTCCATCTGCCTCCTACCAGCCCCACCAGTCCACCCAGCTGTGATTGGGTACCTGGCATTTGCTGGGGTGCAAATTCAAGGCCTTTTCTTGTGCAACAGCAATGGTCCAGGTGGGACTTATGGTGCACACACCACTTGCTGTGAGGAAAAGCCTGTTCTCCTGCGAGTTCCTAGCCCAGCTCCAGGAGTTTTGCTTGTACGGTTCACTGTGCCTGCTTAGTGCACAGGCATCCTGGCTCTGCCAGGTGCGCATAACCGGGTTGCAAGAGAATTTGCATACATGTGTGTGTGTGTGTGTGTGTGTGTGTGTGTGTGAAATATTAGAAGTGCAAATGAGGGAGTAATGAAATTAAGGTTCTGGTATAGGGTCGCCTCATGAATATTCATAAGCTATTTAAAACCTTATTTTTGTATCATTCATTCTCTATTTTCTTCTGTAATTCCCAAGAAATAAAATTTATTATGAAAATGAGATGATGAAATGACTATAAAATGTTACAAAATATAAATGGGATGAAAAAACTGCAACCAAGTCTGGAGGGTCTAGGCGGACAATAGAACCAATAGCGGCAGGCCAAGCTTCAGTTTACCAGTTTCTCCAGGCAGGTATGTACTTACTTGAGGGCCTCTCGAAGAGATTCTAACCGTAGGAGTCCAGGAACTAAACTAAAGCTGGTCCTGTACGTTATCGCGATCGCACTCAGTCGACTAACTGGAGCCATAACTTCCAAAGCAAACACTCTTCAAGGCGAAACTTTTCGAGAGGCCCTCCCCCTACCTTCGGGTAATTGGAATATACCTTGGCTGGACTGTATTTAGTGTGTCAGGCAACTAAAAAGTCCTCCAAAGCTAACCCAGTATAACTAATCGTCAGAAAACCCGGGAAAATTACCGCAACCGCGGGAAATCGCCCACGCATCAGCTGTAGAAGCCACGCGGTGCACGTTACCTGACAGGTATAGTAAACTTACAGTAGTAGCCTGGAGAAGTAATGGGTAACAAAAAGAATGGGAGGAATAAGAAGTACTGCATGCACAAAAGCAGGAGAGCCTATGTCAAGAAGAAACTTCCCATGAGAAGGCCTGTAGAGAAGAAGGTTCTGCAGGAAAGAAGCGGTGGTGAAGCAAACTCTCCTCCAGGTTTGGTGATACAGGGTAGTAGACTGGCAAACATAGACAAGGTCAATGAGTATGCTAATCAAGTGGCCAGACATGCTGCTAGTTGTGAAGGTTCCATGGAACTGAAGAGGGAGAGTAGAAATGGTCTAGCATCTGTTTTCACTGGAGAGTGTTCCACTTGCGAGCACACTGTTATGCTGGAGACATCAAAGAAAGTGAAAGGTCCAAAAGGTTATAACAGGTAAGCAAAATAAGTTTGCAGAAATTTTTTTTGAAATTTATTGTATAACATACCCATAAAGAATTGTTTATTATTATTATAGTTATTATTATTATGACAAGGTGCGGTCAAAGAAATAGTATGTACTCATAGTCCTATATATTAGATACACGTTAGAAAAGTTGATTTTGTGTTCTTGTAGTTTTAAAGTTGGTTTTCCTCCCTATTTATAGCGTAAGATTTAGAAATTCAAACACACACACTTTTGACCAACCAAGTCAATTACAATTGACATAAGTAATGTGGTAGAAACTAGGATAATCTGCTTATGATGTAATTGCTATGGGAGCACAGTGTATTGTTAGAGCCGAGTTCTTGTACTATCCGATTTTTTGGAAAAATCTACAATGAAATAGTGGTATTAAAAATTTCTACAGTTAATAATACTCTAGCATTTTAAATTAATTTTTTTATGATAATGAGCTATGATCGACGAGCGGTAGGCCTGTATTCAGGATTTGTTAATTTGGGGTTTAAATGCTTGATCAGCATGCAGGTGAATTAATTTTTAGTATACTACACCTATTTATTGTCTAATCTTATTTGAAATCTACATTTTAAGTAGAATATTATTACATTTCCCTGTTACTAACTCAGCATGGACAAATAAGGCTAAAATCAGTTACGTATTTAATTTAATATTAGCTAATATTTTTAATTAATTCCCACTAAAATGGGATTCAACTGACCCCGTCCCCCTGTGCATGGATGTGAGCTAAGACATTATTTAATATTACTATTTAATTCTTGGTTCATTATATAATTACTTTACATAGGTGGGAAACCAATCTAGCAGCAGTTTGGGGGCAGATGTCAACCGGTGGTGGCCACAGTAACCTGGAGGAAACCATGAGTGTCATGGGAGTACCCGTCATGACAAAGAGTACCTTCATTGAGACGGAGAAGGCCATTGGAGAAGTATGGAAGAAGGAGCTTTTGCAGTCCATGGCTGAAGTAGGTAGCGAGGAGAAACGGCTAGCAATAGCACGAGGAGAGTTTCATGAGGGAATTCCTGCAATTACAGTGATAGTGGATGGTGGCTGGAGCAAGAGATCCCACAAGCATTCTTACAATGCAAACTCTGGTGTCGGCATTATTTTGGGGAAGGAGACTGGGAAGTTGCTCTACCTAGGAGTGCGCAACAAATACTGCTCTTCATGTGCCCGAGGTATTTCCCGTGAAAAGCACCACTGTTTCCTTAACTGGTCAGCCTCATCTTCCGAGATGGAGACAGACATTCTTGTAGAGGGATTTCTGGAGTCCGAGCGAGTACACGGGGTTCGATATGTGAAGTTTATTGGTGATGGTGACAGCTCCGTGTACCCCAATCTCATTCAGAACGTTCCCTGGGGACATGGCATCAAGAAACTAGAGTGCGCCAATCATGCATGCAAGTGTTATCGTGGTGCACTTGAAAGACTGGTCCAGGAAAATCCATCGTACAAAGGAAGAGGAAAGCTAACTAAAAAGATGAGGCAGAAATTAGTGAGTGCTGCTCGCTGTGCAATAAAGATGCGAAGCAAGGAGAGTGATGCTAAGACAGCAGTGGAACAACTGAAAAAAGACCTCATGAATGGGCCAAGGCATTGTTTCGGCATTCATTCCAATTGCAGCACAGATTTCTGCACCATAGCACAGGCCACCAAACAGTCCTTGCCGACCACTGAAGTTGAAAGTGCTTCAAAAGACGATGATAGTGGAGCAGCAGCCACCTGTACTGAAGGCAGCGATGAAGGCATTACAGAAGGTATATAATTGCCATTTTAAATTATTATTTTCCCTACAAGATTTATATTTTGTACAGTTAATTTTACTTTTATAATACACCTGGTAGCTATTAACACTTCAATTTGTGTGAGTGTGTGAAACAAAAGGCCTTACATTTTCTCCCTCAATAATAATATTGGGACAACATTAGCTAATAATTTAATATTTCCAAAACTAATTATAGTTGTCAACATGTTTTTATAAAGGTGAAAAAATTGTGGGTAAATAATATTGTTATTATCGTGCAATCAAACTCGTTCCAGTTTTTGAGGATCAGGAGATACTATGGCGAGAGACAATGGATGACACTCCCATGACTGAATTTGAAGCAAGACAAGGTGGCATCACACACTCTGAAGTGGACTCCAAAATGTTGCATGACATCTCAACTTTGGTCAGTCGACTAGTAGCCAAGTCCAACCAGCTAGTTGGTAACCACACAACCAATCTGGCAGAGTGCTGGATGCATATCCAGACCAAGTTTGATGGTGGGAAGGTCATCAACCGATCCCAGAGTGGTTCTTGGGAGCATAGGTTAGTGGTTTGATGATGTTTTGTAATATATGAAAATTAGCATATTAGCAATAAGTCCAATATTACTATAGGAGTGTTCAGATTGTACAGTGATTTTCATACAGGGGGTCCCTAAATTTTCAAGGTTTTTACCTACAAAATTTTTCCAATAATTTAAACTTAGATAAGTTATTCTTGATAGTAAAATTTTTATTCATGCTCGCTTTTTAAAATTGATAAATTTTATCGAAAGAAAAAAATTCACGTTTTGTTGTTTTATTTTTAAAGGTGCATGGGTGCTGGTCTTCGCCAGAATATTGGCACCAATTGGGGACCACAGACGTGGAAAACCATGACGAATTCCTCTCCTAACAAAGTCTACTCCAGTGCAGCCAGTCGATCTTCTGTGAGAGTAGATGCTGACAGGGAAAGGAAAGCAAAAGACCAAGTGAAGGAGAAACGACGACGGAGTAAATACCAACGAATCGACGATTCCGTGGCAGCTCGTAGTGCATACGGCAGACACGATGGAGGCATTTCACCTGGTCAAGTTGATGATGACATTCCCTCAGATGTATTGGAAGCACTGAAGAGAGGGTATTATGACACGCGGGTGGTGGTAACTGGTGAAGAAGCTAGAAACATTGAAGAAGCTACGAGAGGTCAGAGTACTTGTGATGAATGGATGAAAGAGCGAAGGAAGCGACTGACAGCATCCAATGTGGGAAGTGTAGCAAAGATGAGGAAGACGACCAAACGCAGCAAGAAAGTCCAAACTCTGCTCTACAGTACTTTTCGAGGCAACAAGGCAACGCAATACGGTGCAGACAATGAAGACAAGGTTCGACAGCAGTATGTTGCTGACTTGGTGGCAGATGGCAATAATCTGGAACTGCGAGAATGTGGCATCTTCATTTCCAAATCTACCCCATGGCTAGCAGCGAGTCCTGATGGTGTGATCTATGACAGGTCAAATAACACTAGTGTTGTGGGTCTACTCGAAATCAAGTGCCCATACAGTGCCAGAGACATCAGTATTGATGAAGCTGCTAAGACCTCCTCATTCTGCCTTGCGGACAATGACATGCACAAACTCAAACACCGCCATGATTACTATTATCAGGTTCAGTGTCAGCTGTACTGTGTTGACTGTGAGTGGTGCGACTTCGTGGTGAAGACTGGCAAGGACATACACACACAGCGGATTTACAGGGACAGGAAGTGGTGGGAACAAGAGATGGGGAAGTTAGAACAATTTTATTTCGATTCTTTGTTGGCTGAACTAGCAGCCCCACGTTTCAAGAAAGGTGGCATAAGAGAACCTAGTTCACAATAACTTATTTGTTTGTTTTTGTTTTGTTTTTTGCATTCGTATCAACTACTGTGTACACAAAGTTTTAAAATGTCTCAACACAATAATTCCCACTGCTGTGCTTGCTTTTATTCCTAGAGGTGCACAGCCACAAGTTGTTAGCACTAAAGTACGAATTGGCCACTGAATACTTTAATTAGTCACAGGAAAATGCGTGGGTGAAACACTATACCGGAACCTTAATGAACACATAAGAAAGACTTTCAGGCTTTGGCAGAGCTAGACTTTTGTTTACTTTCAAATGCCAAATCCAACTATTCACTTTGAATAAAAAGACATTTTTTCCCCGTCTATCTGTTCATTTGTGGATAGTAATCTCTCCATTGATTAGCCCTTCTGTAATTCTAATTTGAAAATGTGTATAGCTACAAATTGTTTAAAATGAAGTTCTTATTTGAATGAAGCTGACCAAGCTCTCTTATCATTTGTACTGTAGCATTTCACTTGTACAGGAGAAGGATTCTCAATGGTCATTGTAGAGCTTCCAGAGTATAGAGGAACCTTTTCTTTAGTAATGCAACATATCACTGCAGCCATAAAATAAACTAAACAAAATTATTGGTTCTGCCTCAGAGGAGTTACTATTGAAGGGTCCTGAGGCCTTAAGCTGTAGAGTCTCGAGCAGTGAGGGCTCTATTTAGGGCCTGAGGGACCCTAAGGCCTAGCACAATAGTTCACGACGGTTGCGCAGCATGTAGCTAATTGAAAACAAAGCAACTGTTCCTACCAACATATTGAAGGGCACGCTGCTTGGGACACTACAGCCTCAGGCCTTTGGGACTCTAAAACGGTAGTTCCTTTGAGGCAGCGCCTAACTATTCTATTAAGATCGTTGTTTGTTTGTTTTTGTTTCTGCTGAAAATGGTTTTGTATCCCTGAAAAACAAAGAAGTTACCCCCCAATTTTTTTTCTTGCTTGGTTCAAGTATCATGCAATGTGCTGATGTCATGATGATGTTGCCGTGGAAACCAGTACGCGCGCCTTGTGTGATTTTTGCTATAAAAAGTTGGTCATACACTTTGAATGGTGTGCCAGTGCTATTGCTGCAAATGCTGAAACGAAATATTACAATAATTTTAAAGCCAATTCAGACTTAGTAACAGGAAATGTAAGAGGAAGTAAATGTTATGTGGAAATTTGAAATTATTTATAAAGATGGATTTTCGCTCTGAAAGGATTATTATTGTTGCTATTATTATTATATATATATTTTTTTCATCATAGTCCAAGAATACCACATCATCACTGGGCGCGGGATACATAGCAAAGATCACCAGCCCAAGATAAAGCCAAGGATCAAGCAGTTCCTGAGCACCGAACAATACTGGTAGGTTTCTGTACATACATGTAGTGTATGTTTGTGTGTGTGTGTGTGTGCTGCCGTGTTGTGTGTAAGGTATGTGTCCCACCACGTTCTGTGAGAAAGGTAAGTTCTTGTGCGAGTTTCTAGCCGGGATCCAGGAGCTTTGCTTGCACGGTTCATAGTGCCTGTTTAATGCACAGGCATCCAGGCTCTGCCAAGCCGCAGCAAGAGAATTTGCATTTTGCATCTCTTGGCTCAGGGCCTGAGGTCCCAGAGTTCAAGCTCCACTCAGCCAATTTTTCCATGTAGTTTTCCATCTGCCTCCCACCAGTCCACCCAGCTGTGATTGGGCACCTGGCATTTGCTGGGATGCAAATTCAAGGCTTTTTCTCATGAAACAACAATGGTTCAGGTGGGACTTCTGGTGCCCACACCATTTGCTGTGAGGAAAGATCTGTTCTCCTGCCTGCGAGTTCCTAGCCCAGCTCCTGGAGCTTTGCTTGCATGGCTCACAGTGCCTGCTTAGTTCACATGCCAGGTGTGCATAACCTCTAGCAGGTTGCAAGAGAATGTGTGTGTGTGTGTGTAGGTGTGGATGTGTGTGCATGCCTCAAAAGTGCAGTCTTGATAGTTTGCAATCGTAACTCTTTCACCTCTTGCAATGTCAGCTGTCTAATAGCAAAGATAAAAATTAGAATAGGATTTTGTGTGACTAATTCCGCAACAATATGACTATAGTGTGTTGCACCTGCTTTTCTATACAAGTTAAAATATATTAGCCTCATTTTGACTTCATGTCAAAGTTACTCCAAAAGAGGAATTTATTGTGAAACGTAAACATAAGTGTATTATGGCTACAATTGAAATACACCGATGCAGCTGCTATCTAAAGCCTTACACTTGTAATATGGAGGATGCAATTGTTATGAAAATCACCACGGCTTCTTGATCCTAAAATGGTAATGGAACCTTAAACTGTTTGGTCATGCATTTATAGTAATGATCAGTCAAATAATTTTGAGAGTAAGTTGCTTTAATGCTGCCAAAGAATATATTACTGCGTGTAATGCCAGATATGGGGTGCAGCCAGCTAGACATTCCTTTCACCAGGTGTGTGCGTGTGTGTGTGTGGGGGGGGGGGGGGGGGGGGGGGGGGGAGAAGTAAGGAAAGATAGATGGAATGTTGTGCATCCTTTGAACAGCCTAATATATTGTGATGCCTTGAGTGATAATATGAGGGTTGAACTAAAATAATGGAGAGTGAAAGACTTGTTACCACGTCATGATTTATGCTGTGTATCAATCTGTACAGGTTCAGTGAAGATGAACACAACCCTGGATCGTTGACGGTATTTTTTACAAGACATTGAAGAACTTCTTTTTCTACTCAATAATCATTTATTTGCATTAAATCACATTTTTAAAATACTTTGCTACATTTTTTTCAGCTGTAGTAAATATACCTTATTCATCTCTTCATTTGTTATAACATTCACAGCATTTTACGAAGCTGTACAACAATGTTCAATTTTAAAGGTAAAGGTCGATAATCTAAAACGCGCGCTGCCTTCTTATTAGGCGACCCTTACCTTCAAGGAATGTATAGTCGTCGCGTAGTCGTCGTGGTATGGGCAGTGGGTACGAAGATAACTGTGCAGGGAAGGGGTGTTCTTGGAGCTGCGCAGCCCAAAACTTCACTACTTATTCCTCAGCCGTGGCAACTGAGGTCTTTCTGCTCCACAACCTGTGATGGCGAAGGTTACAACGTGCACATCAATTACTACTATAACAAGCACAGGAAGAAGGCTTCAAAGCATCAAAAGCTAATGAAAAAATACTTTGCTGATGCTAAAAAATGTACGGATCAAGAAAGTTCCCGTAAATACTTTAAACTGGTAGGTCAAAATATATCACATAGTCGATAGCAGTGCTGCATTAACAAGGGGGGGGGGGGAGGGGGGGGCAAGGGAAAAATTTGAAAATTTTTAGTACTAACTGTGAACATGAAATTTATACGTTTTCATTTTTGAAGGTCACTGCCAGGATCTTTAAATGTGGCTAGTTAACTTTTTTTTGGCTGTCTCCTAGACAAGCCTCGTTACAATGAGTGGGCATCCTTCGTGGTGAGCATAAGAGAGCCTGTGTTCCTTGACATTCAAAATGCTTGTGACTACTGTGAATGCGCTAATGCACTGTGGTTGTGTGTGGGTAACTGTGTCCTGCAAACTGTGGGCGCCGGTAAAAGTAATCAGGGAACCTCCACCACATTCCTCTTGAACAGCCAAGGTGCACGGTTGTCCCTAGACCCTTTATCCACGTAGATGGTAAAGAGTCTGGCTATGCCAGACTATATGCAGCCATGAAATGTCAACTTTGAATTAAACTCTCACAATAAGTTCTTGCTGAAACTGAGCACTGAGGCATTTGATTTGAGCAATTTTTAAGTGCTAATAGTACAGCACGTAAATTGCCCATTCAAAAATGCATGGGGGAAATCGCTATTCAGTTGAAATCGCATAACTAAGAAATACCACAGTAGCTGAGTCAAATTGTATGGGTAAGTGTACATGCGTGTACTTTAGCCTTGTAGCTACAGTGCAAAGGATTAAAAATAAAGCTGGCCTACTATGAGCGAGTGATAGCATAGACAACCTGTACTATTAGGGATCATAGCACGGTTACCCATGCTATTGATCATACTGAATGATGAAGCTTCGTACATAGGTGTTAGAAGGTGGCGGATTACCACGTCAAAGATTCTCGATTCTTCCTGCATGTGTGGGCGAGTGATGTGTTCCTTGTGTTAGTCAGTAAGTCTTCCACTAGTTGCACCTTCGGGGAAAAAATACTAAAGTTCTGTGAATATGTTACAAATATTATAATTACAAAACTAAAGGATAAGGAAGACAATTGCCATTTACAATGACTTAAAGTTACAGTTAGATACACACAACAAAAGATACATAAGTGGAACCTGAGGTTGAAAGTAAATGCGATTGACAAAAATACGGCATTGACTCGATAGTCAAGTTAAAATACTATCCTTTTTGATAACTAATTTCCTCTTACTTGCCAATCAATTGTGAGCTAAATATTCTTGAGGAGCAGCTATATGAATTTATTTGCAAAAGAATCCCATTCCATAGTGTTAGTGTCTATACAAATATACTTGAAAGCTGTACAGAATAAGAGGAATTATGCTCTTTGTTTGGTCACTAAGGTTATTAGTACCCAGTATTATAAATGTAGGGATGCAAGCATAAAAGGGAAAAATGTGCTGCTACAAAAAAAGGAGTGGATTATGTTCTTAGTCAAAAGTAAGTTGTTTTTATGTATTGTTTGTTATTTTGTTTTTAATTTTTTCGGGTTACCGAATGAACCACATGCAGGATATTATTTCTACTATGCACAGATGATTAAAACAGCACAGGTCTATTATTCCTCTCCAATTTCAGAGTTTTTAAAATGGTTGTGTGGTTGTTGTTGCACTGGAGCAGCTCCCCACTTGTCTGCATGGTTATATCAAAAGATTGTGAAAAAGTTGATATATTGCATAAATATGTGGTTGGGTTCTTGAGGAGGTAGTCAATGGGTTGTCTTAAATGTCAGCCATTGTTTTGTTTGGTATCAGTCCCATGAATAGCAGAGAAGATGCAGTAGATCTTCATGGGCTTACAGTAGACGAAGCGTTATTTGTAGTCAAAGAAAGACTGGACAAAGCAAAGGGATTGAACCGTATGTTTGGGTATGCCATTAAAAAATAGCGTATTAAGTTATAACTTTTTTGTTTAATTTTATAACTTGGGTACCATTAGATTTATATGGCAACTGACATACATGTTATGGTATGTAAAATTGTGGAAGAATTTTTTTAATTAAACAATGTAATATTCATTCAGGCTTGCACAACTTTTTAAAATACATGTACATGAGCTAATTTGTTTATTCAAGCATTGTAAAAGATGCAGTATTGGCAAGCAAGCAAAAAAACAAGCAAGAAACTGTCTTTGATAACACAATTGAAAATTGGTTATATTTGCTGACAAGCGAGACATTTACAGGGATTACATAGTCAGGATTCCATGGTGTTCATTTATTTTATATTAATAGTATTATTTGCTTTATTTCTATGGTATGTGCGACCCTTTTTTTTTGCCCACGGCACTAATTACATGAGTTGGTAAAGCGTCTTTATAAAATAACAAAGTAATGAACTTGTCCACCATATGAGTTGCTGGCTTTGAAAAGCAAGTTACATGTAGTCTTGGAGCAGATCTAAGCACCTGAACTCTTTTGTAAAAGCATAGCGGACCCAACAGCACTATTTTATCTTCGTCGTCATTGAATGGGTAGGTCAAGTAAGCTAAGCTAGCTAGCTCGCCATTTGTCTTCGTCGTCATTGAATGGGTAGATCAAGTAAGCTAGGCTAGCTAGCTAGGCTAGCTAGCTCGCCATTTGTGCTGAAGCATACAACTAGTTTTTATGTATTTGTAGATATACGTGTGTCATTTGTACTTTGACCCTTACTTTTTGTGTTCACTTGAGGTACAAAAGTAATTTTGAATTTGTAAATAGTCAATGGCTACATACTTGTACTTTTAGAAATGCCTTAAGCTAGGTGAAGTGGAGCTAGAACATTAACTTCACACAAACTTAAATAAATGTAGCCTTTTTCTTTTTTGTTATTATTTTCGTAAAATCTTGTAATGGAAAAAAATATGAAAGTGTGTTACCTTGTGTTTGAAGTACTTGTGCACAATTGCTCGCTCGTTGTTTGAGTTCAAGCACACCACTAGTTTGCTTGTTGTTGTTTTTTGGTTGTTGTTTTTTGGTTGTTCTTTTTTAATTAACTTAGCTACAACATGTTTGTTATTATTATTATTATTATTATTTTTTTTATATATTTTTTTTAGTTCATGAGTATCACATCATTACTGGGCAAGGTATCCACAGTGGGAGTGGCAAGTCAGCAGTTAAAGAAGCTATCATCGAGCATTTGAAGTCCAAGGAATACTGGTGAGAATTGTGTTTGTTTCTGTTGTTATAGAATACTCATGTATAGATAGCTGAAGAACTTCAATTGAACAGTACAAGTGAATAGATATCTTCATTTAAACTTGATTGTGACTTTGATATGCTGATCATTTAAATGTGGAACACTTATTTAGTAAAGATCCGGTATTCACCACAGAAACCAGTAACAAATCATTGTCATGATATAAAATAGTGTTAGTTATAATGTAACAGTTCTGACTGCTAGTGGATGAGATCTTATGCTGACTCCTTCAATATATTACAAATCAAGTATTTAAACTATGAAAGCAATTTTTCGATACTTTTAATGATTAAATTCACCCCAATTATGTATACGTTATAGTTTGGACATGTTACAAGGTAGATTTGTGTAGGCTTACAATGATTTCATTGGATACAAGCCAAGCTAACAGGCATGTTATGAAGTCTAATCAGGCAAGAAATAAGCATGTTGCCACCAGTTGCCCTTTCTGCTGACGGGGGCAATTAGTGCTGACTAGTACATACAGTAGGTCCCAACTATGAGTGATGTATCAGTTATTATGATAAATGGCATGGTACAAATATGATTGCTTTTTAATAAGTTGTCAGGAAGTTCACAATATCGTTTCTTCCACCATGTAAGATGCTAATGTCATAAACACAAGCACTGTGCTTTGCATAAAGATTGACTATTTAATTACAGACAACATCAACAGCAAATTATTAGCTAGATATCTTAAAAAAATAACTAAATACAAGCTAGAGCCAATGCTGGGAAATTTATTAATCCAATTTTTATAAAAATGGATTCTCTCTTGGCCCTTACTGTTTTGGTAATTCAGCAATAAAACTCGCAGCAAAACCACTCCTGAGCCTTCTCCAATCGAGTTAGTCACAATTTAACTGTTTATACGTGTTCAGGACTCAGCCTGCTAACCTGAACAGTACCAGCCATGTGGGCAGGCCCCACACGGCTGCCAAGAACATGGAACAATTATCACCTATATACATTTTGTCGGTACTTACCCGCATAATGTTATTCATGAGCCTTCTTAAACCACAGTTCTATATCATCGTTTGTTATCTATATTTTGTAAAATTATATCCTTTCTTGGTTCTATGTGTTTGCCGAACCATCTCCAATTAAAGTGCACACTTTTGGGTTGGCCGACTGAGACTGCAATTGCCGTAGGTGACAGCGGTTGAGGCTGGTCAGCTTGCGCCATAGGGACACGTAGAGTCTGGTCCTTCGCGGAATACTGTGCTCGGGCTCTTACAAGGTCCAAACAATTACACATTATTTATTGTTAATTTTGCAAAAATTTACTCCTGGCACTCAACTAATTTAGAATTTGATGAGTAATATCATAAACTTGAAGGTACAGTTGGGACATTGACTTGTATACGGTAACAAAAGGTAAGATATTGGGAGTGTCCCATGAAAATCGGGACAGTTGGGACCTATGCTAGTAATAGAACATTGGTTAAGCCCGGAATGTATTTTTAATGTGTCGCTCTATAAACCAGAGCAATATTTAGAATTACAACAAAAAAACAACAACAAAAACAACAACAACCAAGGCCATAAAGGCTATCCATCCATCTTAGTGTTGCAGAGGTTTATATTACTCTAATAGCTGCTGGGCTTAATAACAAATTTTGAGCATTTTTCCTGTTCTTTTTGTTGTTGTTGTTGTTGTTTGTACAGTTTTTTTGAAGATGATTATAATTCTGGATCACTAACAGTATATATATAAAAGAAACAATTAGCTATTTTTATTATTAATGTAGTCATTGATTTTTCATTGCTGTGATCACATCAATAAATTGTATGTAATGCCATAGTGTTACATTTTTACTACATATCCTTATTGTAAAACTAATGGTAAGCTTCAGCACAAATGGTCTAGTGAGCAAGCTCATCTAGCTATATTCAAATAAAGATTTATAATGTGAACATGTTTACATCTCCACATTCTCTCTGAGTAATGAACAGGTAGGGTGGGGATGGGAGGAGGGTTAAGAGTAGCTTATAATTGCGAAGTTAGAAACTCTAATAACTCAAACTCCAATAATTCAAATGCTAATTCTGTCCCTGTCAAGTTATGAATTAATTAAGAACTGAGGGTAGCAACTGTTCTCTTCTGGTAGTTAGGTCATCTTCATAGTCTTGTCTAATAAAATTTGGCTCTGAGTGTGGGGGGCATCTGCCAGAGGTCCGATTATTTTCCGAATTGTAAATCAGACTTTGTTTTTGCATGTACATGGAAATGTGAATGTTTCCTGAAATGTATGAAAACATGTGTGAGGCGCAATTTAAATGTAGCTAGCCAATGGTTGCAAAATTACAATTGGTACTGGATTCAGCCCTTCACTCCAATTCGTTTTCATTTTTATACAATTTGGGTTATTTAACACTCTATCTGTGTTGTTAAAAAGTTGCAAGGACTCAGAAATGCAGAACATTGGGGTTAGTCGCAGTGAGCAATGCATCAGAGCTTGGTTGTTTGGTTTTCTATTTGCTTAGTAGTCCTGAATAGATAAAGTTGTCACCGGACCCTCGTGTATATAGTCAGCTATTTAGTAAGATAAAAGGTACCAGTTATTTAGGATAGTAGCTACAGGCCAGGTTATTTCAGGGAGGTTGCTGCTGATAGAGGTGTGATAGCTAAGAGCACATTCTTTTTGATGATATTTCCAGTTAGCTAGTCTTCCAGTTGTTATTAAAATAAGGGGAGAAATAAAGGCATGTCAGTTATTCATTATGCAGAAAGACTTATGTAATTTTACTAGAGTTAGCATATCATTAGATATATTCTCTCTCTTCCACAAGCTTTTTTTTTTTAAACAATAATGAAAATGCTATGTATATGATAGTGAAATTGACGTCTACAAATTACAGATGTTTACTTACACATTGATTGAAGTTCTGTCTGGCTACAAAATAAAAAAAAATTCATATAAACTTTACATGCTTCTCCTTGACATAAAGCTCCATAAAGGTTTTATGAGCACTTTAAGCAATACTTCTGTCATGATGCTGATCACGATAGATGTGGCAAAGAAGACCAAGTAAGCCAGTAGCAAAAACTCCACTAAAGGCAACTTCAACTTGAAAACTTGCAAAATATAACACACTGGGAAAACAGCAATTACATAATAGAGGGCGGGGCCAGTAATAAAAACAACCAGGCACACTAGCAAAGATGTTTGGGCATAGTTCATCCCAACAGAGATCGGATGGAACGTCAAGGTGAGAGGAAGTACGAAGAGAAAATAGACAAGCAACATCACCATATTGGCTATAGTACGTGCTATATCTGCCATGTGCTGCAAGATTACCACTACTGTAGCTAGGGATGGTATTATTATAATAAAAGGAATATTTGCTGGCCAAAAACGACTTATGTTGGCGATATGAAATATCTCCTGAACAAGATGAAGAACTAATACAAGAGCCATCAGCAAACAAATCCAAAATATGAAGTGAAGGAAGACACTCTCTAGTGATGTAACCAAATCTGTAGTGCTGTGGCTAACAGAATATGATTTTGAACGATACTGGGCTGCATTTTTGTACCATTGTAGAGAGGTTAGTTGCTTTTTGAGAAAAAATAGAGCAATGATAAACAGAACAAGAGCTGCCACTTTGACTGTAAACGTTCCAGTGAGGGCAAGTTCCTGCACATCTGCAAGAGTTTCGTTTAATCTAGGCCAAGCCTCCTTGAGTAGAAGTTCCTTTATCTCTCGTACATCTTCTCTCATTGCCGCCATCGATCGCCCCGTGTCCGCTGCCAAAGATTCTGCCGCTCTATTAACACCTCTGAACAATGAAGAACCCATTTTCTCACTAGTTAAATCAACTCGCTCTTATAAGGAGTCACAAATAGGTAAATAAAGGTCTTATAATAAATAATATACAGTCAATCGCCAACGTACAGCTCACGTGATTTTATTTGCACAAGGCGCCTGTGTAAACAGAAAATGGGGCTGGTTTTCCGGTGTGTGAGAGGTCAGCTAGTTCGAGGTTTATCGTCTTAACTGGTTATTTTAGTACTTTGAAACTTTGGGGAATTGTGCAGGTAAGGTTAATCGATTAATTTTGCAATACAGTAATTTGTGTCTGGTTAGCTGGTGATGATTTTGTATCTGCAAGTGTGAAGTCATTTAATCACCTACTTACTACCACAAGTCTATTTTTTTATATTTTACAAGATTAAGTCTTTGTTGACAGTTTTATTGAATAAAAAGGATAATATATTGTGCAAAAATGCAGATCGGACAATTTTAATAGGACAATTGTTCTTCCTCACAAAAGGCTTCTTCATCGTCCAGTTCTTCAGTTCCAAATATTCGCTGGTCTCTTCTGGAATGTCAGCCGACTCTGCTGTCATCTCTGCCAGGTATTCATCTACTACTATATCCAATAGTTCTTCATTTCCTTTTGTTTGTGTGTTGGTGCAGTTAATACAATCACACCCAATTGAACATTCTTTCCATTTATTTCTACAGCCATATCTCTTTGTACTGCATCCGGATTTACACTTGCAGCCTTTCAGTAAACCAACAACTCTTGCATCAACGGTTGCTACATTTGCCGGACTATCCCAGTCGATGGTAAGTGAATTATCATGGATTTTCCAGCCATAATCTGACAGTGGTAATAATTGCATGCTGTTTTTGTCCGCTTGACTCCACATGTCAAGCACCCAGCATGTTCTCTTCCAATGTCTGTGCAAGGCATCATGAGAGGGTAGCATTTCATTTTCAAAATTACATCTGTCACCTATTATTATTCTAATGCTATCTAACCACACCTTGTGATGACTTAAATGTGTCTGGTCCAAGTGGGAATGACTATGAAATGTGCTTCAGGAGTTGTGTGGGAGAATCCAGAATTATTTTTTTAAAGTAGGTAACTCCTACTAGTCTTAAAAAAGAAAGGAAACCTTTTTCAAAACTATTATCACGCAATTCTATATCAGCCAATGTACCTTGCAATTGTCCACTGGTAATAAATTCTGCATGCTGAAAAAAATAACGATAAAAAGTAGTTTTTCCAATTCGGCTGAAAAATGATATGTAATCACACCCTGTTACCACAAATAGTGTACAGAAAATTTGTGGCAGAATAGATTTGGGAACAGAGGATAAGTCTGGGTCATTTCCAAATGCTTGTGTTAGTGCTGATAAATTAATAAACTTTATTTCTTTAGACGTGTATGTACTTGTTGAGTTGAACCATCACTTTTTTGGAGGGCTCACAATATAATGGCATTCCAATGTGGTAGCTGTCTGTGTCTGGTGACATGATGAGTATATTTGAGTGCTCTGTTTGTTTAACATGTAACCATATCCTCGTGTCTGTTTCCTCACAGTTACATGTGTATTGGGGGTTAGGATATGGGGGTTGGTTACTGGTGACAGCCCATGCAGTCGGCAATACTACCAGAAAATCCTCCAGCAATCAGGAGTACTTGTCCAGATTTCATTTTTGTTTGTGAGGTCTTCAGAAAATACTGTGTCAACAATAATACCAGTTTTCTCTTGCAATTTCGGCAGTTTATGACGTTTTCCCTCCACTTCAAAGGAATTTCAGAGTCATAGGTAATTTCAGAACATTGGTGGTTAATTCACAGTGGCTGAGTCATCCATCATCATGTCTAATTCTTTCAAATTGTTTGGGTGAATGAAGGCAATTCCTGGGATTGTCAAATATCACATGAACCTCTTTGGAACACCTTAGCCACTGTGGTATTAATAAATCGAACAAACAAAAAAATGCCGTAGCCACGGAATGTGTGGGTTGGCAGCAACACTTCTGCTTAGTTCAGGTCAGGTTTGGGGGGAAGTTCTCTGCCGCCAATCGCCGATAGTGGGACAGACGGCCACAGGGTCAACGATCACTGAAGGTACGCCACCGAGCGAGCAACAACTATTACTTGACTGGCTCCGGTGACGGCTGCCACCAGAGCTCCACTAGCTAGGTCCCTACCCTACTGAGTGTTAAATCAGTTGTTGGGTTTAGGAATAATTGTGTGGAACTAAATGGTGCGCATGCGGGTCTGAGGTTATATAACTCAGGGCCCGCATGCGCAAAGACATGAGGGTGTGGTCACGGAACTTCCGGGTAACATACATACATAATATTCATGACATGCGCAATAAACAGAAATACAGACATGGAATATGAAACACAATGCTTATAATAATTACACATACAACAGGCTCTCATGACACACATATAATGTTCAATGGCTTTCTCTTGTGTCTTCTCTTCTATCTTCTCGTCTATCTTTCTCTTTCGTCTTTGTCTTTGTCTTGTCTCTCTGTCTCTCTACCCCTCCGCCCACAGAAAGTTTTATGTGTTCCTATTGGAAATGTGTTAATCATAAACATGCCCTCTAGAATGCAACATTCCGGTATCCATGATGAGGGAAGAGCATTCAACACTACCAGAGGTTTAGCTTTTTCATACCTTTTCTCAATAATAGTTGTAGTAAAACTTTTCTGACCTTTCAAAGGTCAGAAAATCAGCCAGGGGTAATGCTATAAATTGCTCTGTTACTGATACTACTGGTCTCTGCGATACTTTAGACCACAGAAGCTTTTGATGCAAACATTTTTGGACTAGCTTAATATCTTTTTGCAGCTGCGTCATTTTTCTTTTGTTTACCTTTTTTTCTCCAAATGTACAGAGCTTACGCTTTCTTTGTGTTGGATTTACACTTCCCTTTCCAGTTACATAGTACTGTATGCATTTGTCAAACTCGTCTTGCCCTATCTTGCAAAATTGCAATAAATCATTTGTTATTTCAAGATAAGAGTTGTGTTTGCATAATGGGTTTTTAAAGCCAGTATGTTCTGAAATAGTTGGCAAATCTGAAGCTTCTGTGGCTTTTATTTGTTGTTCAATATTATTTGCAATTTTGTGACTGGAGAGTTTTGAGGTTAAAGTGCTGCTTCCATTGGTTTTCAGGAAATAACTGAGTCTCTAAATTCTGAAGAATTTTTGCTCGATGAGGTAAGTAATTCACCACCCTGCTTATATACTCTGGTGAGGGTCTCACAATTGAAGTTTTTATATCTTTGTTGATAGCCATCTCATGGGCCTCATCGATGGCAACTGAGTGCCCTGATCGTCCTCTGAGACTTACTGTAAAACACCCTTGTTGCAAGCTATCAAGTGTGTATTGTGGTAAGGTGAGTATATCAGCTAAATTCTGTGCTATCTGTTTTTTGTATGTAATGTGATCAAACGCAGAAAATATGGGAGCCATTAATTTAATACTGGCATTCCTCAAATCCCAATTCCCATTTCTGATTGCCATAAAAAGAGTGATATATCCCAAGCAGTCCTTCAGTATAAACTGAGACCAAAATTTCCAAGTTAAGTTAGTTTCAGACAGTTAATTTGCATATGAAGTTCCATATTGTAGGATATGTGTGATTAACAAATTCCTCTATATTTAGCTGATCAAACTCAAAAGGAACTACCTTGTCTTCCTGCAAATACTTCCGTATTGCAGTCTGTAAACTTGTGTTTACGTGTTCAGCTACTTGATCAATGATTGTACTGTTTATGCATACTTGCTTGGCATCAGGAATTGTTGGTTGGCCATTAACTTCGTTAGTGCGTTGTTTTTGTTTGTTAATAAAGCCTTGCTAAGTGCAAGAAGGAGATCACCATTACTTCTATGTAAAATGGTACCATGCTTCCTGATCTTACACGCACAACTAAGATGGTGGCCCAATGCAATTTTAATATGGCTCAAAACCCATCTACAGGTAGCAGAAATATTGATAGTGCCATTACTAATTTTGTTTGTAGTGGCCAGGTCATGTGCCGTTGTATTGAAAAAGCATGGGCCATAGTTAGAAGCAAGCTTTCTCCTTGTAGCAATAATTATGCTACAAATATACAAGTTTTGTGCTGACATCATTGATGCACTTTACTGATTTTGGTTGGTTGTTCATAGAAGTGATCAACTGGGACAGGTGAGTGTCTGAACTAAACAGGTCGTTATCTTTAAGAATTTCAAGTTGGCACTTGTAACATGAAAAGCACACTTTGTTATTGCTTGAAATAGTTCCCTCAAACCCAGTATGCTCAAGAAGATACTTGTTGATCACTTCACTGTTGGGGCAAGCTCGCACAGGAAGATTTCTTATGCTGGTGTTGCACATAGGGCAATGTGTTTGTGGTTTAAACTGCTTGTTCTTTGCCACAAAGTGGTGATGCTTGCACAAGGGAAGTGGTGTAAGAATTATATTGGGAATATCAAGTCCTGATGCAGCTAATAGTATGAGAATAATGGATATCTTCACTATTATTGCATGTTAGAATTATACACTCATCTTTTTTTTCTTCCTTTTTCCATCTTGGTGTAAATGCAGGATTTCTTACCACTCGAGATACGTCATCTCTGCAAGCACGGCAGATTGGACTGTGCTCATCAATCCCTCCCATGGACTGGATGTACTGCTGTGATTGTTTATCCTTCCAACTAGGATACTTGGATGTTCGGCCACTTGTGTTATTGCAGAGACCACAAACAACACCTTGTTCTGGTGTGGGAAAAGACTGTCTGCGAGCACTCCTTCGCTCAGCCATTGCTAGACTTACAATTATATTTATATATGTATTCCCTCAATATCTAATTTTGCTTATTAAAAAAGCCAGAATACAATTACATATAGACTTACCCACATTAATGCTCCAGTCTCCACACTAATGCTCCAGTTAGGTTTACTTAACTGACCATGTGGTTCGAGGTGTGCATAACTTGGCTAGTTCAAGTGGGAACAGGGTCATTTTTTTGATGGACTACTCAGACTAGCTTCATGAATTATTCATAACAACAAATCCCTCATTATTTTACAATAGCTATTTTGAATACATATTATGACACTACTATCATTATTTATTATACCTATTAATGAAATTTTTTTAAAAAATCCAAAAAGCAACTGGTATATAGTCTGTACCGATTGTTGCACCACCTCATCTATCGTTTTTGCAGTAGATAAGGCGTTGTCTCTTTAAAAAACTCTTTTATATGGCCTTTATCTACAACATATCAAAAAATGACCCTGTTCCCACTTGAACTATCCAAGTTATGCACACCTCAAACCACACATGGTCAGTTAAGTAAACCTAACTGGAGCTTTAGTGTGGAGACTGGAACTTTAGTGTGGGTAAATCTATATATCCGAGAATGAACTGTAGTGCTGGATTTGGCTTAGGACTCATAAGCTACACTACACTATCGTCAGTGTGGCATTATATAGAACATGGTAGTAGGTTCTAGTAATTAGGGTTAGATTTCCACCTAGTAGAGGTGTGACGGTCCGTCGGGGGCCCCTTTCAAAGTGTTTATGCAGGGCACGCTGCCCTTCACTCTATTGGTACTGGACTTATTCTCACACTATTACACTCACTGCCTGTCTATCCTCATATGATCAGGTTCTCTGCCTGTCTATTTTTGCACTATCAGGCTCAGGGCCGTCTATTCTCTCACTGTCAGGCTCTCTGCTTGTCTATTCTCACATGATCAGACTCTCTGCCTATCTATTCTCACATGATTAGGCCCTCTGCCTGTCTATTCTCACATGATCAGGCTCTCTGCCTATCTATTCTTGCACTATCAGGCTCAATGCCGTCTATTCTCTCACTATCAGGCTTACTGCATGTCTACTCTCGCTCGCAGGCTTGCTGCCTATCTATTCTGTCACTCTCAATCAGGCTCGCTGCCTGTCTATTCTCACACTATCAGGCCTACTGCCTACCTATTCTCACCAGCTGGCTGACTGCCTATCTATTCTCTCACGCAGCCTTTCTGCCTATCTATTCTCTTGCGCTCACTCAAGCTCACTGCCTGTCTATTCTCACACCAGCAGACTCACTGCCTACTTATTCTCACACTATCAGACTCACTGCTATCTATTCTCACTCTATCAGGCTCACTGCCTATGTATTCACACACTATCAGGCTCGCTGCCATCTATTCTCACAGTATCAGGCTCACTCTCTATCTATTCTCACACTCATGACTGTCTATCTGTCCTCACACCCAATGCCATTAAGGCTTTCTTGCACGCTAGCTCACCATTGCATTCGGGCACTCTCGGGCCCACTGCCTATCTATTTTTGTACTCAAACTATCCACCTGTCTGGTCCCACACCCAGATATCCAGTTCCAACTATCAGGCTTGCCACAGCCAGACTCACCACCTAAGTATTGTCACGCTTGAGTAGTTGTTCTTGTTCTTATCCATTCTCACACTCGGACTTGCTGCCTATCTAGTTGCACATTGTCATACTTTATTCGTGCACTCTCAGACTCGCTGCCATCTGTTCCTGCACTATCAGACTTGCCTACCTAATCTCACACTTATTCTTGCATGCACTATCAGGCTTGGTGCCTATGTTTTCTCAGGCTCACTGCCTATGTATTATCAGGCTCACTGCCTATGTATTCTCAGGCTCACTGCCTATCTAGTCACAGGCTCACTGCTTATGTATTCTTAGGCTCACTGCCTATCTATTCTCAGGCTCACTGCCTAACTGTTCTCAGTCTCACTGCCTATCTGTTCTCAGGCTACAGCCTATCTAGTCACAGGCTCACTGCCGATGTATTCTTAGGCTCACTGTCCATGTATTCTCTGCCTATCTAGTCACAGGCTCACTGCCTATGTATTCTCAGGCTCACTGCCCATGTATTCTTAGGCTCACTGCATATCTAGTCAGAGGCTCACGGCCTATGTATTCTCAGGCTCACTGCCTATGTATTCTCAGGCTCGCTGCCTATCTATTCTCAGGCTCTCGTATGCATCTACACGGCACTCACTCAATTACCCCGTCACACAATCAGGACAGCTCCTTCTCACTTGTGTCTGTTGCTGCCTCCACCAGGCACACCCACTGTTACTACTAAGGCACTGTCACTTAACTGAATAGCTAATGTCGGCTTAAAATTCTGTGTGAATGGCACGTGTGGAACAGATTATGCAACCAGGGGAGGGTTGAACAGTAGTACTAGGATATAGGAGTAAGTCTTGGAGTCACAAGCCACTTGACTACAGCAAGAGTGGTGTAGAGAGTAGTTATGGTACTGTTAGCATGTAAGGTTAGATTCTCCAACCACGGTCAGACAGACCACCTTAAGAGTGCTGGCAAGCAGCCCTTCAGCTAATCATTAACTGCAATACATACACTCGGCCCTCACTCATGTCTCCTTATCTGGGCATGGGGTCCCTCACTTATTAACCACTACTGGGGGCATTCTCCCTCACTGACAACCACTACCCAGGTTGTGTTCCTGGAGTCTACTTAGACTTCAGTGTGCAGTGAAAGCAGGTGAGATGGAAGTATACAGGGGTCACCAGTCCTGGCTTACTGAAGCTGTGCCCAGTCGTTACCCAAGACAGACATGGTGGCTGGAGTCATCCAGGTACCAGGCGCCGATCACAGCTCCATGGTCGGTGGCACCACTCCCTTCTCCAAGGGAACCAATACATAGTCACTGGATGGCCACATCACAAAGCCAATGAGAGGGAGAAGGTTTGGGGTCAAGGTGTGGTGTAATGCCCTGCCTTCCACCCCATTCTACAGACTATGAACTATTATATTATTATTCCCATATTCATATTTCCCTGTACGTTAGCTGTTAGGTGTGAAGTGCTGTGAACTAATCAATTAGATGTATGTTTGTGTGTGTATTTTATGCTGTGTCAATGGTCATGTCATTGCGAGCATGCCCAGAACTGGTTTTCTATATAGTGGCCAGCCCTGAGCATGTGCTCGGCAGTTGTACATTTTGAGCCAAACCTTAACTTGAATCTTGGGACATCTGTGAAAGGTGCTTAGGGTTAATTTGTATAACTCTGGTGGCAGCAACCCTGTGGTTCTGTCCTACCTCGAGCATATCCCCACACCTGGTGTTCAGCGGTGGTTCCAGCTCTGTCAACAGTTGGTGCTTGTGGAGACGGATCCTCAGCCTTCGAAATCTGTTATCTTCTCTTTCTGGGTACCAGTGTGTCTACCTTGGTGCTTCTGTTGAGTCATTGCTTGCTTGCTTATGGCCCTTGGTTGTGAAAAAAAAAAGTTGAACGTGAACCTTTTCTGTCGACGTCTTCCTACTGTTAGAAACAAGCCTTGGTTAGTGATATTCATTGTTGTTGTTTTATTTTTATTCACTTTTGGAACGATTGTTAACTTATTTTACTATTTACCGTCTATATTGTCATTGTGTCAGCGTGTTATCAGTTATGTCTCACAATAAATCCCTTTCATCTAAGTCTAAAGTTCCCTCCAGGCCTTCTCATGTGTGATTTACTAGAGCTCAAGCACGTGCTCCTTCAGTTTCTTCCGATTCTCCCGGTGCTGAGTCCTTGATGGAAAGAAGAATGGAAAGAAGAGGGTTGCACTCTGGTACGGGACTCCAAATAGTCAGTAAGACAGATCATCTCTGCACTGATGTTGTAACGTCTAGCTCTTTCTTCGACGTATGCATAACGCTCGTCTTGAGTAGGCTGAGTAGTGTCTTCATTAACAATGGGAGAATCATTCATTGAGACATGCTCACCAGAAGAGTCAGACGGTGGCTGTTTAGCACCACCAGAACAACGCAAAGTCAGGTTGGACAGCTCCATATCCACTAAGTGGATTCACTGCCAGAATCTTCAGGAGCATCGTCAAGATTACGGCGACACTGGAAACAGGTGGAGGCGAGACACTTTTACTTCTGTTAAGGCGTGGTTAGCTGGAAATTTCTTGCAGCTGGAGTCACCTACAGTTGGAAAATTTAGAGATGGCTGATGTTGGGCTTAATGACAGATGTCTTCTCCCAAGCTGTAGCAGTACTAGTTCTGGGTCACTCAAAACCTTCAAGATTCAAGCTTTCAAGAAACTCCTTGAATGTGCAGTTGAGAGAGGTGATGATGAGACTCTTGATAAATTACAAACTATTTTTAACTCTCATGGAGAACAGGCAACAGTTGTACTTCATAAAAGTTGTTACTGTTCCTATACCATGTCAAGAAGTTGGTTTTGAAGAGGAAGGCTGAGTCAGTCAGCAGTGATGAGCCACCTACTGCCAGAATCAGAAGGTCACAAGTGAAAGAGTTTGACTTCAAGAAGCAATGCCTATTTTGTGCGGAGCCATGTGAGCCTGTCAAACCTAAACACCCTGATAGATGGGACCATGTAGTACAGTGCGAAAGAGAGGGAATCAAAGGTGCTCCAGCATTCAAGCAAGTTGTATTGCAATGTTGTGATGACAGAATTGATGCATGGAGTAGGGAAGTTTCTATGCGCTGTCATGGTGTGCATGATTTAGCTGCAGCGTAGGCGCAGTACCATTTTCGCTGCTATGATAACTTCAGGAAGATCCCCTCTAGTGATAGTGAGCAGGGTTTAGCAGTCGATGATAGAGCTATGAAAGAGCTTGTTGACGAAATGTATATTCATCGCAGGCTGTGTACTTGGACGTCCATTGAGCTGCATGAAAAATATGTGAGTTATGGTGGTGAGCTCACACGAAAGCAGATGTTCTCCAAGCTTGCCATGCATTTGGGTGACAATGTAGTGGTACTTAGCATTGATGGTTGCGCATCATTAATTGGATTCCAGGAGTTCGTTGGCAAAATCTTGAAAGTAGCAAAAGTGGACACTGAAGATGAGGATGCAGAGAATGCTTTGGCCCGAAAAATCTTAGCTGAGTCACGTGATATTCCATTTACCAAAACAAAATATGATCTTGGTAATTTTACTCATGCCAAAACCAAGGAACACACTAGTGCTACTCTGCTTAGGTTTATCTCAAAGCTCGTATCAACTGGCGAGGTCACAAAGGCATCACTGAGCCTATCACAATCCATACAGCAACACAAATGCATGCAATTAAACAACGCTTGGGTTGGGAGTTAAGCTCCACCACAAATTTGGTAGCAGATATATCATTGATACTTTACATGAACATGGATACATTGCATCGTATGATGAAGTACGGCGATTCCGGAAGTCAGCAGCAAAGTATGTCAGTGAGAATGCTCTTATGCTGCATCAGCCGGACTTGTGTTTGGTTGGTATGACAACTTTGACCTTACGGTGTCAACTCCAAATGGTTGTCGTGAAACTCATGCCATGGCAACTGAATTTCAGATGCACCCAGCTGGAATCATTGAGCCTGGAAGCTCTCAGTCTGACATCAATACCATTATCATTCCTCGTCTCACTTCCAAGGAGGCCAAATCTGTGGGTACTAACAGGTCAATTCCCCTTGTACACTACGCTGGTCAGAAGAAGGTGATGCCCCCTGCAATAGCCACCAGAACAACTGGACTCAGTTACACTGAGTTGTGTGCTAGACAGACCAGTCTACATGCTGCCCATGTGAAGGACACAGAGTGGCTCAATAGCCTTAGCATGAATGAAAATTCTATGGAATGGAATGGTTTCAATAACCATCTAGCCAGGAGCCAGGGTATTGTGAAACCTGCAACAGCATACATGTTTGGCCCTTTAATTGACGCTCCACCGCATCATCCAGACACCATCCTCACAACACTTAAGTATATGCAGGAGTCTTTGGTTGACACGGGGATGACTTGTATTCATCTTTCTATGGACATGCAACTGTATGTGGTAACCAAACAAGTTTGTTGGGATGATTCTGTACAATTCCAAAATATCATCGCCCATCCTGGTGGAATGCACATTACACAGTCATTCATCGGTTGCATTGCGAAGCTAATGAGAGGTTCAGCATTGAAAGAATATGTTGCTGCAGCTTATGGGGGGCTGACAGGTACGTTTCAATAATAATTTAGCTATAACTTACACTTTAAGTAGTTTCCTACTTTGCAGGTATCTTCAATGGAAAGTCCTGAGTAAAGGCCATGCGATCCTTTCGTGGTGTATCAGCAGCACTCATGAGGAGATTTTAGTCAACTGGGCTGAAGACATTTGATGAGATAGAGTAATATCTTGATGCCGCTCGAAGTCATCCCCACTGGTCGACACTGGGTTGACAACTTTCTCCTCCCAACTCTCCTTATCCACCAGTTTGAGCGTGCAGAGAGGGAGGGTGACATCGACTTGAAGCTGTTGACTTTGCAGCGAATGATGAAGTATTTTTTCCTTGCTGGCCATATGCATTATGCATGCTATCTTACCCAGTATTTGCTGGAGATGGCTTCACTGCATGCTGAAGCCAAAGTAGACCTTGTCTGTCGGCACCATGCGGGTTACTGGAATGCTGTATCAGCTGATCAGTTTGGTGAGCAGACTGCTATCAAGATGGGAAAAGGAGGTCTCAAAGGAATGACTTTGTCGGCTGAGCTTGTTAGTGAGTGGATAGACGCTTTCCCTATCACTGCTCATGTGTCAGATCGTCTAGATGTTGTCTACTCGGATGACAAACCAGGAAAATCTGCACAGAATTATCACAAAGAAGAGTTGAAGCATCGTTGTGTCTTGGATGCCAAAGATCGGGATCTCATATATGCAAAAGTAGAGAAATATCCTCACCCTCTGGAAGATGTATGTCCTCATCTATACAATCCTATCAATGGCCAAATTGCACCTGTTGATGTGAATGTTGCCGATTCAATTACAATTGGTGAAAAGATGCAGAGAGAATACATTGCAAGTCTACCTAAAGGATTCTATAATCCTATTAGTAGCCCCATTAAGACAATGTCTGTTCTCAAGAAGCAGACAAAGGGTAAGAATATCAGGCCAGTAATGGATTTGTGGACACCTTCTTATGTTGTTCCATTGGCTTATCTGTCAGCTTTCAGGAAAGAACTAGAGTCTTTGATTGAGTTAGACATCCAAACTCACACGTAAACATTGTCCTAACAAATTACGGTGGTCTCACGATGAACAATCAGCCTTTGAGTCAATCATACTCTCTATCTGTAATCATGCCCAACTCGTCATCCCCAATACTAATGATGTAAGGTGTGTGTTCATGGATGCTTCTTCCAAAGGGGTTGGTGGGGTGTTTTGTGTTTGCAGGGAAGGAGACTGGAAGCCTTGCAGGGCAATTAACGCTAATTGCCACTGACCTGCCGAGTCTCTCATCCCCAAGGCCACACAGGGGAGTGGGTCCAGGGTCATACCGCTGCCTCACGCAAGGAGCATGCGCACACATGACCGCGGGCTCACATCAGCTCAGACTGCCAATCTGTAGTTTAGGAGGATGACAGCAGGTAATCATACCAATAAGGTGAATTGTAGTTAAATGATTGTATATACATATAGTATACTATATATGTTGGCGACCTTTACCTTCAAACTGGTATAAATCGTCGAGAAGCCTGAACGCATTATTTTCGTAATCTTACCATGTGGTATATAAAGGATTTGCTTAACTGGACAAATTAGTTAGAGACTGAGGAGAATGTAAAGGTAAAAATTTGTTTTATTCCTGACTAGCTGAGGAGCTTTGGGGTCAGTGGCTGATTTAGAATTTTGCAAAGGGATGGTTCCAAATCTCGAGACACTGACTTTAAGCACAGATAAACGAGTGAGAATTTAAGGCTAGTAGCTATTTCTCGTCTTTCCACTGCACTACAACAACACTCGACTGCTACTAGAGTCTCTCTTTTATGCTTGTAAACTAAGCTTGACTATTTCGGCATTCTCATTTGCATTGTGGTGGTGTTTCTTTTTTGTTCTTGTTTTTTACTAGCTGACTTCACAATGGATGTTAGAAGCTGCTGTTCAGGTTTTAGAAAACTTGTGAACATCATACAGCAACTATTTTACTTGTGTGCTTACTTTTGCCATTTTTGTTGTGTGTATGTTTCTGCGACAGCTAATTGGTCATACAGAGGAACTACGGGAAGACTTTTACACTACCACACAGCACACACCAAGTTCTGTCATGGAAAAAAAATTTTAAATTTATTTGCTGTCTATTTGCACATACTTTCTAAACCAACCAATTCTAATAGCACTGCCTGGACAGCTGTTACAGTGCTCTTCATATCTTTCTTGCTCTTGCTGTAACAACCATTACACCCAGCTGTCCATGACCCTGTAATAATATCTCTACTGGATGACCTATAATCATTAACTAGAGAGACTGTATGGAAACTATACATGCTTCCCAAGATAGAACTCGCCTGTATGGAATTGTGAGAAACATTTCCATCAAATACTTGTTTCTCTGCTTAAGATCACCATCAAGGATGACTAGCAAGACCTATCACGCCCCCACCACACCACAGATAAAAGCTACAAGGTCATCTACTTGTCTATAGAAATCATACAACAGAATTCTGGGTGCAGTGGAAATCAAACTTTTGTCTAAAAGTTTGGGGTTTTGATAACTTTACATTTACAAAGTATATGATTGAATGAAGCTCAACATTCAGCCCATCATCTTGATACCAGTCAATGCCGTGTTCAAAGAGGCAAGGCATGTCAGCGTGTCACTACAATGAGGCTGGATGAATAAGTCATTGGAGGAGGAACCTTTCTGTTGGAAGCTGACAAGGCACTACTCACTCAGGAGGAGAAGGAAGAAATTCACCAATCTTATTTTCAAACAATTATCCCAGCAAGGCATGTGAAGGCTGACCTATCATTGCTATGGAATGAGCTGAGGATTCTGAGGAGGTATGTATGTGTACCTATAAATAATTAATGAAAGATGTACATTATATATAGTTCAAATCCTGAACATCAAGATTCTTAGTGAAAATCAGCAGATGAGAGAATGGCATTCTTTATTTCACTGAACAATGGAGAAGAGAAAATTATGCCTGCTCCTTTAGTTAGTGTTCCTAGCGTCATAGCTAAAGTGGCAGGCATAATTAAGCAGCACGAGACGTAAGCAAGTTTGTAATAAACAGAGAACATATCTTATGTCTCTCAGTAGTACTCTGTGTTATGGTGTGGCCATATCTGAAGATATAAGCTTGAGCTGGGGATTAAGTTTGGTGGTGATAAATGGCATGCAAGTTATATGTCAACTTTTTTTTTGCAGCTTATGAACACATTACATCCTAACTCCAACAAAAAAAAAAGCTCTGGTTTAGGTGTTTAGACTGGTGATTAGCATGTCAATCTTCATAACAGCTTTGGACATGTATAGGGATTACATCTCTGTAATAGTGGAAATGCAAGTCAAGTAATTAAGATCAATTTTAATTAATATATTTATTTTACTCTGTTACTTGTTTTATAGTGGACATTCAGATATTTATGTCTGGAGATATGAGTTCTTATGTCAGCGATATGGTCTCTGTTGAGCTCACAGTACGCATATACAGCAGTGGTGGAGCTATATACATTTCAATTGTTTAATTACATGGATATCACAACTGTGTGGTGCCATATCACCAGTAGGAGTTAATTCAGCTTCTATAGCAGAGAGAGAGAGGTGCCCAAGAGCAGACTTTACAAACTCTTCAAACTGATCACAGCAACTTTGTCTGTAGCTAGTGGAAACCTTTAAACAGGCCACTTGAAATGCAAGTATTAAGCAGTGTTTATATTATATTAAAAATATATTGAATAATGTGTAGGTGTGCGTGCTTGGCATTTATTTATCTCTGGTATATTTGATCTGCTTTTTGAACTCCTAGAAAGTAGCAGCATTGTTCAAGTTGCATACTGAAATAAAGAAGTTTCAACAAAGTGATGGTCCTTTCTATTCAACATTGGAAAAGAGTTTAATGACTGGGAACACCAGCAAAGCTGCTGAAAACTACACCTGTTTGAGTCTCAATCAAAATTGTGAAGGAGCTATTAGCTTGCCTTCTGCAGCTCTTTAGAGATGGCAATATTGTAAAAGACAAAGGTAAGATTTTTGTAAAGCCATAATATATATAGCTATATTGATACTTACAGAAAGTGTATATTGAAATTGAAATATAGCTGTATAGTCCACAAATAGCAATGGACTGACGAACACAGAGAAAGCGGGGGCCAGCTATAGATGACTATTAGCCTACTGACTATGTTAGCTAAGCGAAACCCAACTCAACCAACAATACGCCAGAGCCGCTACAAACAAAGGATCCCACTACAATAAATAAGTTTAATTAAAATAGTGACTAGCAGACAGATGACCGTCAGCTAGCAGAGAGATAGAACAAACTAAATGCAATAACAAAACTCAAGATCAAAAACTGCAAGAAAAAGACAAAAACCAATAAGTTATAAGCATGGGCATGCATGATGAGTGTACATACAGAGCAAGGGAAAGGAAATTTAATCAATACAATTAGGAATAAGAGTTGAGGGAACAAGAAATTCAATCTATACAATTAAGGATGTGAATAGTGTAATTAGTGTAATAGAGTTAGTTCTGTCCTACACACATCAGCATGATATCATTGCTCTAGCATGATCTGAAGACTGTGAAGCCAAAACCAAACCAATATCCTGGTCCAAAAGTGTAGTACCTTATCAGCAGATCAATACGACATTGAGCAAGCAGATAAGTCCAAAATAATGTGCTCCAACATTGTGAAAACAACTGCTTGTCATTGGCTGATTTTTATTTCAAATGAACTTAATTTTATGGTATAACTAATGATAGCTATGGTTTTGGTTTTAGATTTGTTAGCAAATGATTGAAGTGTTACTTTTTTTCATAATAACATATTTATTTATTTGTTTACAGCATTATGTCTATACTATAACTAATAATATTCTATAATGTAGCTAGCAGTGAAATATATAAATCCTCAGTGTGGACAGGCTAAGTTAATACTAAAAGAAATAGCACAAGTTTGTTATTTCATGCCATTATGAGAACAGTTTTTCAATCTTGAGTATTTGAATTGTAGTTTTCAGCAAACTGGCAATGTCATCTCTTTATCAGTTTATACTTCCTAGTTACATAATGTAAGACCAAACTCCAATCACTAGATTTACTATAAAGATATTAAGGTTAGTGAAAAGAAGGAAGGAGTCAAAATGAATCCCCACCTCTATACACTGATATCACCATATTATAGAAAGGTAAAGGGTTGGTAAATGCCAGACTATCTTGTCACACAGAAAATATTAATGGCGCACCTACGAATACTCCATTGGTTAACTTCCAAAATACTCTTATCCTTTCTCCTACACATTAGCTGATAGCAGTATTAGTAGTTCTTAGCAACAAAATGTCTATGAACAAGCTACTCATTCAAACTATTCCACCTGAATAAACTCTTCTAGTTAGTTTTTGTATTCTCACAGTTAGATAACTGCTGTCTTTACAGGAGCATTGGGGGACCAAATAAGCTGTTTGTTACACTCATTTAACCCACCCAATATCATGTGATTTTGTTAACTTGTGTGACAGTATATACACAAAAACAATGAATCCTGCACGTCCTGATGTTGACCACATTTCCTGAAATTAATGACATGTGTGATTTTCTGCACTTTCTTTGTATAGTTCTAAATGGATGGGACAGTTTACAGGAAAGTAGCCGTATCCAGTGATTCAGACATTTCTTTTGTTCCTGTATGTTTATGGGATGCACTGATGTAGCTTGCGTTCTTTTTGAAATCCATATCCTCGTAGTCTTGAGATTCGTCACTTATTTCTTTAATAAAAGTTTCCATTGGTTCAGACAATTCTTTTGTTCCTGTATATTTATGAGCTGCACTGATGTAGCTTGCGTTCTTTTTGAAATCCATATCCTCGTAGTCTTGAGATTCGTCACTTATTTCTTTAATAAAATTTTCCATTGGTTCAGACAATTCTTTTGTTCCTGTATATTTATGAGCTGCACTGATGTAGCTTGCGTTCTTTTTTAAATCCATATCCTCGTAGTCTTGAGATTCGTCACTTATTTCTTTAATAAAATTTTCCATTGGTTCAGACAATTCTTTTGTTCCTGTATATTTATGAGCTGCACTGATGTAGCTTGCGTTCTTTTTGAAATCCATATCCTCGTAGTCTTGAGATGCATCATTATTTTCGTTAGTAAAATTCTCCATTAGTTCGTACATGTATTTCTGGTCAGCTTGCATTGGTAAAAGGTCGTCTATTGTATTATAGGTCGGTGCAACTGCAACTGTGGGTATTTTTTCCTGTTCTTGGTTGGCATTATGGCCTGCTGGAATAGTTTTATGTTTCCTGAAATAACAGTGATATCAAGTTAGATGTATACTATCTTTTAAATAAAGTATCCCACTTTTAGAATTGGTGTTTCTATTATTACCTCTTTTTGTTCAAGAAAAAAGCTAAAATGGAACTTCCAATTGCGACAGCAGCAAATACTGATGAGCAAATAGTTGTTATGGTAACCACCGATAAATCTGTATAACAATAATATAAACTTGACTGGTTGCTATTGGTCATGCCACATATATAGCATTTATAAAATGGTATTCACAAGCGTATCTGAGTATGCTACTTGTTATTGTTAGATCTTTCTATCTCTAATATATCTAGTAGACTATAAATGAAAGTTGTAGCTTTGTCATTGTTGTAGAAAATAATTTAGTGCTCAAGATAGTTAAGGTGATGCTTCAGTATTAAAATATTAAATAGTTATTTTAGTTAACTATACAACTAAAATTTAAAGTGAAAGTATCATGTTAAAACGTCTTTTTCAATTAGCTAAAACTAAGTTAGTCTAATTATCTAAACAAAACTAATTAAAGTTAGATTACTGTGTAAGTATTACTATTGCTTGATAACAACTAAAAACAAAACAAACAATATTGAATGTAAAGTCACTGTATTGTACAGTGGAGAGTTCACAAAATATGTAGCTCTGTGCATAGTTAACTAGTTACTATATAGCTACAATAGAATGTTCACCCCACAATAAATATATTTTTTACTGGACTTGAAAGGTAAACATTGTAAGAAAGCTTAGCCCTACTGTACCTATTTTAGAATCCATGGCAACCTTCAGAATAAATGATTTGTTTACACTTATTTCTATTTCTTGTGGCAACAACAAAATGTGAATCACACAAGTGTATTCAGTGTTGTTGAGGTCTGAAGTGACCTTTGGAATATGAAGAGTAAGTTGTTGCTGATTTGAAGTATTTTCCATTAGTTTGTTTTGCTCCGCATACCAAGTTATATTCCTGACTGTTATGTCACTGTAGCAGTGCAGGTCAGCTATAGAACATTCTGAGTAACTTTCTTCATGAAATACTTCTATGGCTGTTTAAAGGCAGAACATGTGACAATACAATCATTTTAACTCACATTATATTGAACCTTTAAAAGTCATTGAAGCAGTGTTGCTGCCTCTGTTATTGCTGACTGTGCAGGTAAACAAGCCAGTGTAGTCTGACAGGTTGCTGCTGTTGATAGAGAGGAGGTTGTAATATGTAGCTGAAGATCTACTTATCATTTGTTGGTGATTCTTATACTGTATTCCATTCCTGTTCCATGTGACTCGACTGACCGGACCTCCCATAGAAATACCAACTACAGTTCCAGTCAAATTGTCAAACGTCAACAATGTTGTAAAAGGAGCACCTGCAATATGTAGCTATATAATAAATTACGACAGGTAGAATCACAAGTAAATTATACCTTCATCAACATTGTACAAGCCAACAAAAATATGTTGCTGGATTACTGGAGAATTTTTTATTCCTATTTCACATGTATATATTCCAGAAGGTGGCATTTGTAAATTGTCTCT
>WLWD01003326.1_pt1 | contig 46116 bp, 29 predicted proteins | sample 6712731 | NCBI WGS metagenome assembly WLWD01 (sample SAMN12718690, study PRJNA576275) | sponge metagenome | isolation source: marine sponge | host: Mycale hentscheli | place: New Zealand: South Island, Marlborough, Capsize Point | collected 2014-11-01 | reverse complement strand
CCCCCCCCCCCCCCCCCCCCCCCCCCCCCCTACTCCACCCCCTACTCCACTCCCTGGGCCCCCAGCTTGGAGTCATTGTGTCCCCTTGGGCTATTATAACTGTTTAGTAATGATAAGTGAATTTGCACGCACACAGATACCATCTTGTACCAGTTCTATACACAGTCAGTTGGAAGTAGCTACTTTTCATTACTTGTACAATCTTTACTCTATTCAACTCAAAATCACACATGATCAAATCTAACTCAGGGAGAATCAAATATTTTGTGGTATTTCTTGGTTAAACAAAGAATGGGATATTAAATGAGGACTATGTAAAGTTTACTTTAAAGTGTCCCAAGCATACATGTATTTGACAAGAGACTCTGAAATATCTTCAGATGTGTTTGAATTCTGCTTTCAGCATTCAGCATCAAAATGATTGGAGGTCTACAGCAGCATAGTGCAGAGTCATCATATTTTTAAAAGCTTCAAAGTCATCCATATTTGGTGCTTATGAATATAGCTATGTGGATTTTCCCTGGTGCTTTCCCTACAACACCAGGGGGTGGGGGGACTTACTGGGGACTTTGCAAGATAGTGAGAGTCTTAATCATGAACCTTTAGTACCTATAACCTTAATAGCATGTACAAAAGAGAGCTTAGCTGCACCTGCAATATGATGTTCAGTTCTCTGGGTATAAAAAAAAAAAATCAATAATATGATACTGAGCTGGTTATTGAGTATTAGGACAGTGATTAAGCTGTCTGCTTTGTTATGATGTCAGAGTTTTTATTTTGTAGATGTTCCCCCTCCCCCCATTGATACTGCAACCACCATTGTAATACATTACTGATACACGTATGAGTGCAGTCATAAGCAGCTCTAATTTGTGTAGTGATTCAAGAGGTTGGTTCAAGAATTCTTCAGATATAATTATTTCAATCAAACAATATGTATAAAAAGGATTAAAAAACAACAACACAAAAATATAAAACTGTACGCTTCGAAGTTTTCATTTAATAAAAAGATACAATGTTTTATAATTCTTCATTATAATTCGTCGAGATGTTTTTCATTGAGGAGTCGCATTTTTTTCATTTTTAAAGCTCCCATTTAGTCACTAGTGTCCTTATGAATGATGCAGGTAATCGCATTAGCTCCTGAATATGATGTTGGACTCATGAGGTTTTCTCCACTGCAGAATAGTGCTCTATGCATGTCTGATACATCACTTGTACAGTCAATTGAATTCTGACTTGCAATCGTTGGTATATAAGTGACGTTTAACTCAGTGGTGTCATTGAACTGTTGAACGGTTCCCAATGTGGGAGTGTCAACGTGTGAAGAGTTAGCATGAAGCCAACCCAGTCCATTGAATATATTTCTCAAATGATCCAGTAGCTTAATTTTTTCCTGCCAAACCATAAATGAAAATAATAAATCAATAAGTTTTGGCTAATTTTTCATAATTATTATATACCTCTTTTTCTTGGACTGCTGCTTCCTGGCTCTCCATTTTCGCTTCCTGGCTCTCCATTTTCACTTTCACAATTTTCCTTCCCTTAACCACTGTTGCTATGACAGCAACCACTACTATAGTCACTATTATCGCTGAAGCTATCATCAATGATGAAGCTATAGCTGGGATCAGCTTACCTAAAAAATAAGCATATGCACATTAAAGATTAATGACAAAATAAATTCATTAAATAATGTACCATTGTTTGGCTTTGTGGCAATAACAGGAGCTGATTTGCTACTGATACTGGTAATCACCTCTTCCTCTTTAATGATACTGGTAATCACCTCTTCCTCCTCAATGCTGCTGGCAGCAATAGGCTCAGATGTAGTAGTAGCTATAGTAGGACCTTCATGAGAGCAAACAAAACTTATAAATCATTTTCTATTTCTGTATTATATTTTTACATACAGGGGCAATGTTCAAGAGCATCTATGTCTGCGTTGAATGGGGGATCAGTGCAGGAGATGAGGCTCCCCACACCAATGGTGACATGATTTTCATTGCCATCTGTCTTTGCACTATGGCACATTATACTCCAGCTGCACTGAATATTCCTCACCGAGAAAACAAGTCCGTCACAACTACCTCGCTTAAAGTAAGAGTTCACTTCTTCTTCGCGAGCCATATTTTCTCTTAGCAAGTAGACTCCCGCGTAGTAGCCGTCCTGGGCACAGCACTTCACCGTCGCATTTTCACCGATTCCGTCCAAGGAGAGACTGAATGCGAGTATCCCAGTAGTATCACAGGGGCAGGAGAGTAACGAGCAGACGTACGACAGAAAAAAAGTAATAATCGCCCAAGCTCTCGCTTTCCAAGAACTAGCCATTTTAGTCGCTGCGCCTGGTGGACTTCTTATTTATTTATAGGAGAGTTCAGCGGAAGGGGAAAAAAGATGATTACAACAACCAGGAAGTAAGGGGGGGGGGGGGGGGGGGGGGGGGAGGAGGAAGCAAAATAAATAGCTCTCGCGTAGCTAACCCTTTACCAAACCGTAGCGGTTTGGCTACTAGATACATACAGTATATGGACAGAAAAACTAAAAAATAACATTAAGCTAGTGGTGGACGTCGAATTATGTGGAGAAGCTGTATTTTTGTATGCAATGAACTGGCTTGTAAAAAAAAAAGATGTCTTCTGTTAAGAAGTCAACACAGAAATAAGTAGCCAACACACAAGTTGACACAGTCTAAAGAAAGTACAATCATATTTAAGATGTTTTATATGGCTAAAAAAAAAATTATACACTAAGTCAGACAAATTCAACATGTAGGGAAGTATAAGAGTGGTGGAACCACAGACAATGAACCTCTTTTGCAGAAATCTTTATAAAGTGAGAGAGTAAGAAATACGATTATGAAGATTTGGTTGGAAGAGTCAATAATAGTGTGGTGGCTTGTGAAAACTTTGGTGGAAAAGCGCTAAATTATTTTAGGATATAATAATGTACTTAATAAAGTACATTCAGAGGAATATCAGGAAACCATCCTGTCTAGGTCACATACACACATGGTCATGAATCCATAAACATTGAATATAACTATTGTTTATTTTGTTTTATTTCTAAGTCTACACACTCTTAAAGTTACTGAACATTGTTTTTATGTTACCCAGGCAGATGGATTCAAACATCAACATTTTTCCTTACATTAGTTCGTCAGATGTGAAAAGACTAGTGACATGAAATAAAAGCTATTCTAAACAACTAGTTTGAATTGGCTGCAATACACAGCAAGGAGTGCCATTAAAATTTGTTAGTAGCTAAAACATGTGTAGGGAATTATATTCCTTTTACTCCTTCTTTAATTCTGTCAATCAAGTTAGCTAACAGCAGTCTAACTTTTAAGTTGTTATAATATTGGTTGCTAAGACAGAACTAAACTGATACAGTGCTTAAATATGAATTTGTGAATAATGACGTAGTTATTTAACTGTCCAATCAAATAAATACACAAGTGATGGAGCGAGGACAAAGTTGCTCGACGAACATCGTACCCTGCAGCAGAAGTACTTGACTCATCACATGCAAACTCTCCACAACATGCTCAAATTTAGTGGCACTACTTGTCTGTGGATTGGAGCAGTCACAGCTTACCAAGCAATCTTGTAACATGTGCATGGGATTATCCTTTTCCCTCTATTTTAACCTTAACTAAAGTGTAGATTTACCCATCTTTTTTCAACTCAGGAAAGTCCACATCGATTTCATATATAGTTAGTTACGTAACCTTGAGAATCAAACAAATGGCAAATGTGACCAGCAGCTACCTAATAACTATTGACCACTTATTGACCCACATAGAGTGCACATAACAAGTAAGAGGAGTATTGTAATTTGGACAAACACAAAGTCGCACTTCTCTATTTTGGAGGATCGAAGCCACATGGAAATAAACAATACAAAATGAACCACTCAAGGTAGTGATCATTAAACGGCTGTTGGTTTTCTTTATAAGTTACCTCTAACGTACTTTCAACCTATGAGTTGTGCTCTTCTTTTTAGCTTTTTGAAGCAACTAAAAGCTGTATTTGCAAACGCACAAATTTTTGTGTGGATATAATCGTTTAAACAATTAATCTTAAAGACATACATATCATTCTTCAGTGTTGCCTAAAGCTGGTAGGATGTATTTTTTTTACTCTGGACTTGACACAACAAAATTGGAATACAGTATATCAAGGAAAGTGAGGTAGGCTGGAATATGCTTTGCTAAACTAGATAAAAAGTGAATATTTCACTACTAAAACTAGAAAAAAAATTGACAGTCAAGCTACATCACAGTTTGCCTACATTATGACATGTGCTCATTGCTTTTTTTTCTAGATGAATTAAATCTGATCGCAAAGTTTTATGCAGTCCACTTTGTCACAGTAAGGTGAATGTAGCAATTGATTCAGAATTAATTGAATGACATGTTACTAATAGGATCACATTCATTTTGTGGGAACCACATTTCTTCAAGACTCAAATAGCATTTGCACTATATGCATGCAGCTTCATTTGGAGAATTATACAGTGGCATTCAGAGCTCGATCACACTGTTGCCAAGAAGATGATGTCAATTTTGAGAAATCAAACATTTAAGAAAAGTTCAGCTGTTTGGTTGGCTGCTTTTTATTTTATTTTATTATAATACATTTTTTATCTATTATTGATGTAAAGGAAATTGCTGTTCGCATTGAATATGGACCCAATAATTGGCGAGCAAAGGGAGCGAGTAATTCCTGAGAAAGGCTTGGTCTTCAAGTCCCAAAAAGCTACTGCGAACGGTTACTGTGGCATTGAAACCCTTTACCAAACATAATGGGAGAAGTTGAAGTAAGTAGGTAGTTCCATATTTGTTAATTAACTAAAATTACAAAAATAACTCTGGCTGTAATTATTGTTTTTTTTGGTAGAGCTGCGAGCTTGTTCGCCAGTTACTGGTAATTGAGGTAGTCAGAATGGCTTAAATTGGATACTAAGGAAGTTATCACTATTCCAGAAATTGAGGTAAGAGAGTAACTCTATTTGTTTGGTAAATTAATGGTCAACTACTATTTACTTTTTTGTATGTACGAAGCTAAAGTATAATTATGTAACAATACATGGGTGTAGGAAGCAATTTTAAAGTGGCCAATCAAGTAGTCACTTTGCCATGCATACAATATTGGGTGGGGTTTAAATGGTTTAAATGTACATAATAATTTTTTTTGACATATTAGTAAAATGATGTAAAATTGATGATAATCAATCATACCCATTAGCTAATTATACCTTGTCAAGGAATGATTTTTAAGTTTGACACAATCTTATAAAACCTCTATGACAAACAGCACAATGGCAGAAATATAACTGCTTCTTTATAATCACCTCAGTATCTTTTTTACGAATAATTAAATAGCTTGGTATAGACAGCATATTTGGATTCAGCAGGTCAAATAGGTCTAGAAAATTCTGTCTGCCAAGTTTTCCCCAGAAATGCCTCCAGTGTTATGAATTTTGAAAATAACGACTTGTTGAATTTTTTTAAATCGATGTTGACTGGTGATAGACATCAACGAGTGTATGGAGGGCCACCCATGTGAGCAGAATTGCACCAACTCTGATGGATCATACTCGTGTTCCTGTAACAGCGGATACACGCTCAGTGACAATGAGGCCAGCTGCAATAGTACATACCATCAGCTATTTGTGTGCATAACATAGAGTGTGATTAACTGAGACTTACTGGTTTACTGAGACAGTGAGTGAATTAGGAACTACATGGCCTGGTCAAGTAGCTAAGTTGTGACAAAGTTTCAGTAAATGATTATGCTAAGCGCAACATGATATTTTGTGATTTAACAGTAATCTCGATCTCTATACCAAAGATGAGTTTAATGAAATCATTAATTCTCACAAAGTTTCATCGCGTGCAGACTAAGATATGACTAACTGATTGATGCAAAAAATGATCGGTTGAGAGAGTCATTGAGTGGATCGTGAGTTTACTGTGTATGCATGACCTGAGGTACTTGGCAAAAACAAGATACGTTGTTGTTTAAATCCCTACCATCATCCCAATGTACAAGTTTATTTTTCTGTAATGTATTTTATGAACAATTTTCTTTCCTATTTATCCTCATGTTAAGTGTTGCCATACACTCATGATTTCAAGAGTACTGGCAAAGGACTATGTTCAAATATATTTTGAAAAATAGCTGTTCAGAAAAAATTTTTTTTTTGCTGATGTCTGACTAAACAGTGAGGTTAAATGAAACATTACTTCATCTCCAGGCATTGATGAGTACACGCTTGGTACTGCCAACTGCGCCCAGAACTGCCTGGACACGCCCGGCTCTTATGCCTGCAGTTGTGATGACGGCTATACCCTCGCAGCAGACGGCTTCACTTGCAATGGTAGGTGTGGTCATCAGCTCAACTATAAATTTATTTGATACTTTTTCATTTCTGTCATCAGATGTTGACGAGTGTGCACTGAGTCAAGATCTCTGTGAGCAGAACTGTCAAAACACTGTCGGCAGTTACACTTGCAGCTGTCGTTCAGGCTTCATTCTGAACAATGATCAACGTGCTTGCGATGGTGAGTGTGGTTATACTGCACAATACTTGAGTGTGAAGATGGAGAGTTGCAATTTAATGCTGTCTTTTTTTGTCATTGCAATAGACAAGGATGAGTGTGCATCGCCTGACTCTAACAACTGCCAGCAATTGTGTGTCAACACCCCGGGCTCTTACGTCTGTCAATGCAATGCTGGCTACCAACTCAACGATGATAGAAGCACTTGTCGAGGTACACTGAATATTTTACTTTTACTTTAACGCATAAATAAGAAGATTCTTAAACAATGTATTTATCTGTGCTTGAATGTATTCTGTTCAGAGATAAATGAATGCCTTGAGGCAACCCATACTTGTCAACATATCTGCACTAACTTCCCCGGCTCCTTCAACTGTTCATGTCGCCCTGGCTATATATTGTCCAGTAATGGATTCAGTTGTAATGGTGAGTGAAACTTCAGATATGTAAAAAAAGACTTTAATCTTCTTCATCATCTTGTCCTTTTTCTTTCCTCAGACATTGATGAATGCACCACAGGCACCCACAGCCGTGGGCAGGTCTGCCACAACACACCTGGATCCTACACTTGCAGCTGTAACCCTGGATACAGTCTGGATCCTGATAGGCTAGGCTGCACAGGTGGGCATATATTTGACTTTTTTGAGTCAAATACTATGTTCATACAATGTAATATTCTCCTTATTGAGAAGGTGTTAACATAAATGGCAGTAGTAGCACAGGTACATAGAGCCTTTATAGACTCAAGAACACAAAGCATAGTGATACTAACTTTATGTGACGTCTGGGAATTCATAGAATGATGTTGACTTCTATACTCTTGTCGTAGACATCAACGAGTGTATGACCGGAATTAATACTTGCGACCAAGTCTGTACCAACACGCCCGGGAGCTACACTTGCAGCTGCAATCCAGGCTACCTTCTCCACAGTAATACCTTCTCTTGCACAGGTGAGTAAATAACAAATAAACAAAAATAGAACTAGAAATAACAAATGACACTCCAATAATTCTACAAAGGCCAATTCTTCTCTGTGCAGATATCAACGAGTGCTCCAGCAGTTTCACTAATAACTGTGATCAGATTTGCATCAACACTCCTGGGTCCTTCATGTGCAGCTGCAATACTGGATATAGACTCTTAAACAATGGATTTTGCAGAGGTAAGTGAAATTAAATACTTTTTTCATCAGCCTTACAATCCATCTCTAGTCCAACCATTAGAAATAGCTATTGTGATATATAAATAGCTATTGTGATATATAAATAGCTATTGTGATATATAAATGGCTATTGTGATATATAAATAGCTATTGTGATATATAAATAGCTATTGTAATATATAAATAGCTATTGTGATATATAAATAGCTATTGTGATATATAAATAGCTATTGTGATATATAAATGATCACTTTCTGTAAGTAATTTGTCTTTTACTTTTAGAAATTCATGAATGCAATGAAAACTCTCATTTCTGTGAGCACATCTGCATCAATACTGCCGGGTCATACACATGCACATGTAACTCTGGATACATGATCGGACTGAATGGCTACAGCTGCTCGAGTAAGCACTCGATAATAAAATTAAAAGATAACTTTTATTAAATATTAAAAAAAAATTTTTTTTCATTTTGTTAAAATAGATATCAATGAATGTAAACTGGGTACTGATCTCTGTGCTCACAACTGCACTAACACCTATGGGTCATACAGATGTAGCTGCCTTACCGGATACCGCCTGGATGCTGACACTATCTCGTGCAATGGTGGGTACACCAAGTGGTAACATATTTCCCCCTTATTTCTTTGGCCGTGTGTGTGTGTGTGTATACCATTTGTGATGCTATGAACTGCTCAAACATATGTGACCGTCTATAGGAAAACCAGGCACAACGCGGCACCCTTCGAAATTTTTTTTTTTGCACTTACGGAGTTGTCAGTGTCCAGATATTGAGCTCTCCAAGTTTTATCATCGTAGCTTAAGTCATTCCCGCTATAATAGACCTAACCGTTCACTTCCATCGGCTTAAAACAATACATTTTTAAGAAATCGATCGATCTTTTCTCGATATTACGCACGCCGCGTTGTGCCCGGTTTTCCCTTAGACGGTCACATATAGATATTTACTTTAACTTTTTCTTTCTTCCAGACATTAACGAATGTGCTGAAGGAACTAATAATTGTAACCAGGAGTGTATGAACACTCCAGGCAGCTATGAGTGTAGTTGCCGACCTGGATACACCCTAGACACAAATATACGAGACTGCATTGGTATGGGTCGTCACGGTCATAGGTGGGATTATTGTGACTTTAGAATATTGCTGCAGATGTGAACGAGTGTGAGACTTCTGACAACTTGTGCGGGCAGGTCTGCATCAATTCCATTGGGTCTTTCTCATGCGGCTGTAACCGTGGTTATGGTTTGATGGCAGGACTTGCCACGGTCAGTGACATAGCCACACAACCTATTAGAATGAGTGTTACAAGCCTCAAATGTTTTCATCAGAGATCCATGAATGCAACCAGGCAAGTCATCTCTGTGAACAAGTTTGTACCAACACAAATATCTCCAGCTGCAATTCTGGCTACTCCCTGTCTATCAACAGATCCAGTTGTTCAAGTAAGTTAATGACAATGTGGAATTAGTAGAATATACTCAGATTAAGATTTAATTCAATAAATCAGTTAAGAGAGTGGTGACAATAGATTCATTTGAAAAGAACCTACCTTAGCCTGATACAAACATTTCTAAATGCTTTGCAGCTGGCAATAGTGAACAAACAGCTTATTTTGACTTCCTGATACTTTCTACTCTATCATAAATATATGGAGACAATATTGGCTAATTCTTCCTAACCAAAGTATTCGACTAACCTATGATTTCTGGATAAAAAGTCACTCAGCATTAAATTAGAGAGATAGATTTTAATCCTTTGAAATAGTTGCACCAAGATTATGAAAGACTTGTTCTCAAACAAATAATTAGTTTTTAAATTGTGTATATTTTCACTTTCACATGATCTCTATTAATGTTGTGCAGATGTTGATGAGTGTAACCTTGCTATTGATAACTGTGACCAGATGTGCACCGATACTCTGGGTTCTTACACATGCAGCTGCAACTCCACCTACACACTGAATGCCGATGGATACACTTGTGATGGTAAGAAACGATCTGAAGATTAGGCATGATATCATGTTAGCTCAGCTCTTTTATCATCATCATCGTCATCATCATCATTATCATCATCATCATCATCATATTATTATTATTGTTTGATTTGTAGATATTAATAAATGTGCCCTGGGGACTCATTCGTGTGAGCAGAATTGTACCATGAACAACAGACAGTCCTGCACAGGTAAGCATGATGGAAAAAATTATCAATAACTTAAAGTTTAAATTAGAAGTGGCTAACACGGGAAGAGAACTTAGCAATCTTGGGTTCATTCCAGCAAAGTCAATCTTTGTTGAAAATGCGGCGAAAAGAAAGAACTTGTCATACGGATACAAATAGGCAGAGAAAGGTTATTATGAGTAATTGAGATTTATTTATGAGATCTACTTGTGAGATTCATTTTAAAATGGTCTGAAGTGCCAATACTAAATGATTAGCTGGAGATGGTTCAATTGTTGTGATAATTGATGAAGAAGCCTGTGCTTTCAAAAAACTAATTAATTTTCCAAATTATGGTGAAAAAAGAAAAGAAAAAAAGAACAAATGAAAGACTTGTCTTGCATTATGGCAGATGTGGATGAATGTGAGTATCTGGACACCAACGACTGCCAGCAAGTCTGTGTCAACACTCGTGGGTCTTACAAGTGCGGCTGTCGAGCTGGATACACTCTCGTCAATGGAACTCAATGTCAAGGTAAAATACAAAACAATATCAAGTCTAATGTTCTGCTTGTCTACATACATCATATCATGATTTTTTGAGCAGATATCGACGATTGCGAGCACAAGTGCATCAATATCATCGGCTCCTTCGCTTGCTCCTGTAGACCCGGCTATGAGCTGGCCGAAAACGGATTCAGTTGTCATGGTAAGAACTTTCCAAACAGTGTTCCACTTGTTTGTCTATTACAACAAATTTCCAGACCAACATTTACCATTCTAGATTTATTTGATGATGTGTTTATTAAAATTTCAAAGACAATCCGTTTATCTCTATTGGCAATCCAAGATATTTTACTTAACACTGAATTGAATGTTTGTTTCAGATATCGACGAGTGCCAGACAGGAGCGTCAGACTGCAACCAGAACTGCATCAATACTCCCGGCTCTTACTCATGCACATGTTTCCTTGGATACGAGTTGAATGGCAACAACACCTGTGTTGGTAAGCCACACACAAACTATGATGCTGTTACAGCCACACACAAACTATGATGCTGTTACAGCCACACACAGACTATGATGCTGTTACAGCAGCTTCTGCACAAATGACTCACAAATGACTGACACACTCGGCTAACATATGCTTCCTCTAGGATATCCACAAAACATTTTTTTATATCTATAGATTTTGATGAGTGTAAGGCTGGAAATGATGGGTGTGATGAAACGTGTGAAAACACTGAAGGAAGCTTTATGTGCAGCTGTAACTCTCCCCACACTCTGAATGACAACGGTCTGAATTGTGACTCTATCCAAAGTTTTAGTGCCAATGTAGGCATTCTTGTTGGAAACTCCATAATAGTCATTGTAGGGCTCGTTATGATGGGATTCTGCGTTTATTTCCGCAAAAGAATTGGCAAGCGTGGAACAGGCCAGAGCAATCATTCTGCTGTGTGAGTTGGTTTAGTGAGTTAAATAATCCATGTTACGGTATTGTAGCAAATAAATGACAGAAATATAAAAGGCAATTATTTTTATGAACTTATAAGTGGGGTAGAGGATTAGTTTGTTTTTAAAATTTCTTCCTGTCACTGCTATTAATATTTTAGGGCATATGACAATCCTGTGTTTGCCGAAGATATCGTGCAGTCTAGTCAAGGAGCTATAGCACAAACCAGCAATATTGATAGAATTGACACAATCAACAGGAGCCATACAATAAACAGAAATCAAACTCTGGAGAAGAGGAAGGATATTGCAGCTGTAAAACGGCAAGATTATGATGTAGACTTTACTGAAGATGAACAAAAAATGTTTGACTACTAATATTGTGCTAACTTAGCTTTATGACTATTATAATAAGGGCTTAGCTAGTTTCCTGCCTTGTAAAGTGTAAATGCTGTGTTTTTTGTATATGATTTAAGAAAGGAAAGGTATATTATGACTGTTTATTTACTAGCAGTGAAACTCTTTGGCATTTTACACTATTTATAGTGAAATCACTCTCCAAAACCACTCATAAGGGCAAACCAGCTTCTTGGCTTGTGTTGGTGTGACACTGGGTTTTCCTAAGGACCTGGTGCTTTGATAAACAGAGTTTTTTGGGAAAGCCACTTCTTCAGTTGCATCTGAGAAGTCAGAATGGAAAGTTCCTTCAAACAGCCACTCAGTGATGGATGCAGCAAAACTCTCTCAAGTGCCAGTACATCGGGAAGAGTAAGGTAATAACAACAGTAATAGCAATAACAATAACACAATAATAATAATAATAATATTATTATTATTAAAAATTTTTTTAAAAAAAGTTGTTGTAGTAATAGTAGTAGTAGGTAGTAGTAGTATAATGGTAGTAGTATAGTAATAATAATAATGATAATAATGGTAATATAATAATAATAATAATAATAATAATAATAATAATAATAATAATATAATAATAATATAATAATAATAATGAATAATCTTATTATAGCTTATACTTTCAATGTCAACTCCAATAATTTTCTGGTGGAGTTTTTCCATGCCAAGTGATGTTCCCTGCAGCACCTCTTCCCCGTCCTTCTTCATCTAAATAAAATTATTAACTAGAGGCTGCAATAATATATTTTTACCTTCCATAATACTGGTAGCATGTCATAGAAGTGGACATTATTCGGAAAGTTGAGAGTTGCCAACTCACTACGCCGTTCAACTTCCGCAAACAAAATGGGGAAGTCAAAAGCAGATCCGTTATGTGCTACCAAGACTAATGTATGACATAGATTAAAAATAAATACAGTTAATAAAAAGACTAATGTATGACATAGATTAAAAATAAATACAGTGAATAAAAAGAGGGGGGGTAATACTTTTGCATACCCGGATAGTGAGGAATCCCTGTTTTTTCACTGACTAGAGTGGTGTTACTTGCAATCCACTCTAAAAATTTTAGCAACACAACAGACAGTGGCCGTTTACTCTTTAAAAGATTGGAGGTAATACCTGTTACATTAGAACTAACATTACAACTCTAATTATTTATAATGTATTTATATAATTCCAGCAGCAGAAATGTTTCGGCTGGTCCGAACCAGAGAGGAAAAAGTTGGATTGGGGATGAAACCAGGAAGTTGGATCACCTTGGCTATGAGTGCTCGAGCAACTAATTAAACATACCTTCACTGTTGTTCAACAGTGAAGGTATGTGAACATGAAACTTGCAGATGGTGGTGCTTTACTCACTCTCAGTCAGCCCAGGAATATCAGTGCTGGATTCTCTAGAGGAAACTGCGTGAGCTGGTACAAACGGACATGAGCCAGAAGGCATAGATGGACCTGCGCTGAGGGGCACTGTTGGACCTGCACTGGGGGCCACAGACGGACCTACGCTGGGGGGCACAGACAAACCTGCGGCTGGAGGGCACACACACGGACCTGTGCTGGGAGGCACAGACAGATTTCTGTCACCTCCATCATGACTAACCAACGGGGAGCTGTACAATATTTATCATAGATGAGACTGTACATCAGATTTATCAAAAAACGTGTAATTTTATGCTGACCTTGAAAAAATGAATAAATTTTAGACTAAAAACAAAATATTATTAGTATTATAATAATTTAGAATGATTCAAAACATGACTGTTGACAGATTGTATTCTGTAAGTATGATGTTCAAATATCAATGTTATCATGTTTTGCTATAGGTTCCTCTACTGGAATAGCATCTTTTCTTCTGCCTTGCTGCAGAAAACTCTTCATGCCAGTTCTGCTAGCCAACCTCATGCAATTAGAAAAATTAAGGACAACAACAAAAGAAAGCTTTGGGCTGTTTGTCAGAACCAGGGCGGTAATTTCAGTTATATTAGCTATATCTTCATGCAGTTCTCAGAATTTTTTTTCAGAGCTGAAGTTATCCTCGTCACCTGCATCAGAACTAGGTTTTAGGGGATACTCATCATAAATTGAAATCTATAAGAAATTCGTATCCTTTACTCACTCCTTGTGTGGGCTTCCAAGACAAGCAAGCCCACATAAGAAGCAAGAAGATGAAAGAACAATATTATATGTTTAGATGTATTCTTGTAATTATTCAATCTTGTAGATGTTTGTGTGTATGTGTGTTTGAGATCAACTTGTGTGTTACCTTATATGGTCATGCATTGTTTTTGTGCTGAGTCAGTCTCATTGTCATCTTGCGGGTGGAGTTTCGAACTCATATAAAAACCACCCACCATCATTTTTGTATTTTAGTCTATCTGTATCAAAGATTCGGTTGCGACTGATTCCTTGTTGCTGCGGCAATTGTTAATTCGATTGCATATTGGTTGCATTTTTTTCAGCCATTGAGGTGAGACAATAAATTTTAGGTGAAGTCCTTGGATACTGGTGGCTAAAAAGTCATGTTTGAACCTTGATACAAGGACAACTTCACGGCTATTACTTTCCTGATTCCAATGATCTGATACATCTGTCAGCAAATAATATACTATTATGATTGTGCGATGTGTTTATATACTTTCATTTAAGCAGTGGTCTTCATAAACATTGGGCAGTTTGTTCAACATATTATATAAATGAAGTCACGGAATTGTATTAGCTATCTTTAGCAAGATTTACAAATTTTGCTGTTTGGATGCAGATAGAGTTGTCGTGTGTAGGTAGGTAAATTGATTCATGTACTCACACAATGACCTGTCTTATAGAAGTGTAGCTATAATCCAAGCAAACTTGCCTTAAATCTTGACTTATTTAGTCCACAATCATAAACATAATTAATGTCAAAAAAGTTTATGTATTAATAATAATTATGAATAGCCACGATCTTTGTTTAATGAGTATAACAGAGTATCTACAATTATGGACATACGTTTAAATGACTTTTCCTTTGAGACAAATGTTTAATGCTAGCAAGTGTGATCATGGTATTGGGATAAACATAATAAGCTGATGTTTCATTGATAAAAATGAGAAGGCCATGCAATTGATGGCCAAAACATAGAACTTGAAGTTTGCAGGAGGGAATTTCCCTGGACTTTTGCAAAAATGTGCTGATGTGGCATAATATGGCTTGTATTGAAAGGAGTGACATATGTAGTTGAAAATGTTGTTTGATTAGTAACATTGGATTGTTTGTATAACTCAGACTTACATACAAGTGACATTTTATTGCCCAACCCAGTAAAGTAGGTAAACTAAATTTATTATTTATTTTTTATTACATAATTGAGTACATAAATGTATAAATGCTGAGTAGATAGTTTTTTTTTGTAACTATAATTATGACTACTATGTTTTTTTCATTGACAGCATCAAATAAAATCTGGTTAAAAGTCAATGGTATTTTCCTTAAACTTACTTTTAGAAAAATAATTATAAGAAAGAGGATTGTAGCTGTACCAATACGCATATGAAAAAAACAAAAAACCTTTATAGCTACAATGACAGGACACAAACTGATGTGTAGCTATTAGGCATGACATAAAATAAATAATGGTGTGAAGTCCGACAATGCTACTTCTGGCCTAATTATATCTATTAGGACAGCTTACACTTCGTTTAAATAGCCTCCCTGCTTCCTGTTCAGTGATGCATGTTGCAATATCATTGGTATCTCGTGAAAGTGACCGAGGTAGAATGAGTGCACAAGTTGCTTGCAATACAGTTGCTAAAGTTTCTTCATTCGATTCCGTGCATGTAGTACTACCTTCATTTGACTCAGTGCTTGTAGAAACTTCACTACCCAACCCCACGCATGTTATTTCATCTTTTGAACTATTCTGAGTATCTCCAGTAGTTTCAGAACAAGGTGAAGTAGTAGATGGTTCCACTGAAGGAGGAAAGCATAGGAGCTAGCTGTAAGCGATCCTCTGCTACCTCTTCGTTAGAAGATGGTTGATTAAAAGGAGTTGATCTTGTATCACTGTTCAATAAAAATGTGCCCTCCTATATAGTATCAACAATAAAATTGGATGTTACAGAATGATGATTGATACAACATACCTCCATTACTGCTTGTTGTGGTTTCAAACCATCCTTTTTCTGTCTATTCTTGCAATAGAATATTATAACGGTAAATGTAAAGGCTGATGCTACTATGACAATAAGTATAATGACAGTAGGTGGAACAGAGTAGTCTAAGTGAACAAAGAATACCACCGTTGGTAAATAGTTACATAAATGAATAATTGCTGTTACCTATGTTGTTTTGGTGTGCATTAATCCTGATAGTAGTGGTTGGTGTGGTTGACAATACAGTGCCATGGTGAGGTATGGTGGGAGTAGTTTGGTGTGCATTAATCCTGATAGTAGTGGTTGGTGTGGTTGACAATACAGTGCCATGGTGAGGTGTGGTGGGAGCAGTACTGGTTTGAGAATCCGTAGTGGCTGTACTTTCATTAACTTGAGCTGATGAATCTGGTGGAGAAAATAATAATAGCACTGTTGTGTTTCAAAGAATCATTCATGAGAGGAACTAACATTGCATTTCAAATCTCCTCACAAAAAAGTTATTGTTACAATGAACTCTACCAAACTGGGACAGTCACACATTGCCTTCAATTAAACTAGGTCCTCACATCAAACTACTCCATTTATTTTAACTGTGCATAAAATGACAAACAAAACAACCAAACAACAACAAAACTTACTCAATTGCGAACAAACTTGGAGAAGGTTTATCTCATTTGAGCTGGAAATCAAATCTGAGCAAGAAGATCTAAGTTCCACTAGTCCAATTTTGGCTTCATTCCATTGGGACTCCCAGTTTGTATTGCATACGACTAGAATGTGGCAGTGTTGATCAGACAGAGCTAGAAATATTACATCACAACCGTCTCGATAGGTTGAATAATTGGCTGAGCTAATAGAAGAGCCACTTGGCCACAAAAGAAATGCACGACACTAGCTCCATTTTTGGGACAACATTTAGCGGTTGCCACTCCCTTCTCCATCGATAATGTCCAGGCAGCAATGTGAGCAGTGTTACATGAATGCCCTGTATTCACTAGACCATAGAGACATAACAGTAGAACCCTATAACTGTACATCGTAGGACCTGCTTTTTGTCACTAGTGTAAATCGAGCTTATTTATGCAACGAAAAAATTAGCAACATAATTTTTCCTACACTACCGCCTAAAACCGCTATTTGAGAACTTTGCACTCACTTATCACGACCTTTGACTTCATACCGTCTTTTGAGCGCGCGGTTGGGCGGAGCCCCACCTCTCCCTTCATGAGGCTGGAGGTCGGGGTCCTCACAACTACGCAGACGCACAAAACTACTATAGCTCGCGCACTCCACCAATCAACACGGTGCGCTCTTTGGTCTGACTGCCGTGGTCGTAAAGAGGGAACACCAGCCCGTGATTCCACAATTTCCAACCCTCTCCTCCTCCATAGTTAGAATCTAACTTCAATATGTTTCTTCTGTCACCTCACTTGTTTTGTGCACTTTTTTCCTACTATTTATTATTCATTACAGTAAATAAGTTGCTCTAGTCATCCTGTATTATTCATTACAGTAAAAAATTTGTTCTGTTCTCTCCACCATAATATCCAGGTAGCAGCATTATGAGCAGTATTATATGAAAGACCAGTATCTGTCAGACATTGAGACTAACCCCAATACTCACTAGAGCTCAGGTGAGCACTGGATTCTTGCTATATTGTATTTTAGCCAAGTTATATTACACAGAAATCACGCTCCCTTCAAAGGCACAAGTTATATGGTAGGAGTCGTCAATTATGGGTGGTAGGGAGGTAATGGTTGCCTATAATGAGTAATGCAATTATGGATGGTAGGGAGGTGATGGTTGCCTATAATATCTTTTTGAAGCTTATATACTATCTATGTCAATTGTGCCTGCTATATATATATATTTATTGCAGCTTTGATATTTTTACTTGAATATTTCCGCATCACGCGAGCGTTCTGTATTCTCCCATATTGTACGGTTTATATTGTACGCTCCTTGTAGCGCGCACGTAGCGAGTAAAATCAATGAAAATTGTATTGTAACCGGTTGAGAAAAATTTCAAAGAAGCAATAAAATCCATTATCACAGCCTCGCGTACAATATGGGAATGATATTTTACTCTCACGCCACATTTTCACTCGCCTTTGGCTCGTGAAAATATTTTGCATGCTCGTAAAATATTTTCCCATATTGTACTCTGACTCGTGCTATAAGTATTATATATATATATATATATAATATATTATATATATATAGAGAGAGAGTTGATTGTGCAGCTACCCTGATTATGCTTCTTATAATTTTGAGCTTTGGAGTATTTGATCATACTGCACATGTACATCCATAGCTATATGTACTTTTTTTCTTTTTTTTTAAAGTGGAGTGTGAAACATAATGGTTGCTGAGGAATTTCCAGAATGTTGTGGTTTAGTCACTTGTCTATTGCATCAGATAAAAAGCCAGGCTTCTGTGACCATGTGATCATGTGACAGTACTTAAAAGTTATCCATAACTGTCAATGTGCTTGTAAGTAGGGCTGTATGTGAGGCTGGTTGGTTTCCCAATGTTGTATGCAGAGTTGGCTGAAAGGGTGTCTAATGAATACACCAAACTTCACTGGTGTTAAGTCCCCAAGTTATACACATTTACTGTGCATACAATAGTAATGATAATATTAATTGCTTAGATGGAATTCAAGCAATTATTACTATTATTTGTCATTATTATTATTACTATTATTATTATTATTATTATTATTGTTATTATTATTTTACATATATTTTTTATTAGACAATTTATGTTGGACTCTTTGTTAGCTATAAGGTAAATAATAGTAGTAGTAGTAATAACAATAATAACATCAGCAGCAGCAGCAACAATAACAACAGCAGCAACAACCACAACAACAATAATAATAATAATAATAATAATAATAATAGTAATACTCTAATAATATTGTAATAATACTAGTTTGCCTATTGCTGTTCAATAATCATCAGTTTCCTCTATTCTGTGATGACGATAAATACACCAATATAATGATGATATGCCTTCATTTGCATTTGATAAGAACCTGCTGATCTTTGCAACTGCACTAGATAATGTTGCAGTGGATATCTAAGAAGCCTGACAAGCACTAAGTACAGTCCGTGACAATATATATTGATCCATGTTTTTAAATAATTTGTATGCAATCTATGAATTCTGTAACAGTACATTCATCATTCACTTAAGTATTATTTAATCAATAAAAAAAATTATACATGCCTCAACTAAATTGGTGTTTATAGGCCAGTCTAAATATGGAATGATAAGAGCGTGTCATGGTGGCAATTTGCTGAATCATAGTACCGATTGTGCTGTATAAAACAGTCTGACTTATTATTCCATGCAGTAGACAATACTAGCAACTAACTTCAGTTAGAGATGGTGAATTATGTTAATTACCATGGTAGCATTACTTCCAGTGTGAGAATTAGGTTGCAGGGATAATCTGAATAAATTGGACTTAGTCAATAAACAGATAGTGCTACATGATATTGTAATAATGACTGTCGTCATCATGGAAATGAGATTAAAATAGCCTGGAAGTGGCTTACCTAAGGATAATATTTATCCTAGCATTGTCAAAAAGTTGCAGGAAAAATAAACAAATAAAATCATTTGGAATTACTGTTCATTTTCAAAGAGGAATAATGTGGACAGTATTGTGCAGTCATCATGTTATTCATAGAGAGAGAGAACCACTATTTGATGCCATGAAACATGGACTGAAATAATCTTGTTTCTTGGACTGCCCACGAGCACTGCTTTTCATGTAAGTTATTGCATTAACTGGTTATACATTTATTCTTCTTTCCAACTAGCACAACCACATTGTACTAGCACTGCTAAATAAGGCATATGATGTCACTTCTTTTTACCCTTATGTGGCTCTATGGCTTCATAGATCGGCACATTCTTGGGCTTTTTGGGGGGAATTCCCTCACCTGTGTTGGCTCGTTGTCCCTCTCAATGCTTTTGAATTCAATTGTTTGGAGTATCCTTTCAAAGTACCACAAGATTGTGTGGTTGAAGCCACTAGGATGTAGACATAAAATACTATGATACTGACTCCCCAGGGAACATTAAATTGACCCTTATGCTATGATATCAAGTAGGTACCAAGGTCAGTCACTGGTTAACTATATCTAAAATGAACTCCAGAAAGGAGAAGGGTCATATCTAAATGCACAATACAGTGTAATGATAATTTAATGTCTAGTGCCAAATAAAATGTTAACGCATAGTGGTTTACTGCAAGTCCATAACAATTGAAGTCCTTGCAAAAAGTGAAGTGAGGACATTTTTTAATACGTGGATGACTTTGTAGACTGAAGACAAATTAAGGATGTGACTAAATTAAAATATCTGAGTTGCTAGTTGGTCCTTAAGTAATGGCTTTAATACAACTATTGTTAACTGCAGTAGACATACAGCACAACTTAAATTATTTTCTGGAGCTGATGAAAAAAGCTGATGATAAATTAAGGGTGTTATTAAACTAGAATATCTTGAGTCACAATTTGGTGTATATCTGACCTATTAACTATATATCATTAATCATATCATTGTTACATGCTGCAGTATTATGAGCATGAGTCAGACCCAGGGAGGATGGGGGGGGGGGGGGGGGGGGGGGGGGGTGGGGGGGGAAGGCTTTGGGGCGGGAAGTGCCCCTCCCTCTGATTTAATGATCGTGCAGGATCAATTAATTCCATACTCTTTTTCTGCACGTTAAAAATGTTCAACATCAAAATTTTTCATGGAGTTTGCCAGATCATTCCAGATTTTTTGTTTTTTCCTATGCAAATTAGCACCCCTATAGCTAGATAATCAACCCCAAGCTCACAAGTTCAGACTACATAATTTCATACATTGCTTAGTTCCAAAATTTCGCAACTTCATCAATGTACTATAATTATATTCATTATTGTTTGAGGGGAACCCCCTGGACTTAGCCAAGAATGGTTGTTTACAAAATGCCATGGGGACCAAAATGAATAAAATAAGTCTGCTGCTCATTTAACATTTCATTATTTTGGTCATGAGGACAAGGTAGGGACTGATATTATTATTTTGTTGTTTGTTTTGTGGCAGAAAAACATAGTTTATATATTATTGCCTATATTCTAGCTTTTCATCCTAGCCTTATTTACACTCAAAAAAGTAATGTTAACTTTAGTATGAGAAATTAATGAAGAAAATTGTTTTGTACTATTCCTCTATAGATACCGTAGTATTCTTCAATGTCTTCAGCTGCTTAGTTTTCTGATAGAAATTTGCACCTTACATTATCAATATCTTGGTATTTAGGCCATCTCACTAGCAGCAAACGGAATAGTGGATTCTCCATCTTTCTTAGTTCTAACAGCCAATATATGTTGTATTAAAACTTAACTAGACATGTTCAGCTGTTAATTTTAGGTTTATTATATCACTACGGTGAGTACGACCTAATTGACCACTGTAGAGGACTTGGCAAGAGTCGATCAAAACTTCGGGTTAAGTTTCAATTGAAGATATACTGGCTGTTAGAACTGAGATATTTGCTATTATTATAATTGTTTCAGCTGTGAATGACTGAGTTTATATAAAAATCTATACTTGATGATACATGGTGCTCAACAAGGACAAAAAAAACTGTACAATATTATATTAATCACATGGGTGACTTAAACTACGACCAAACATTCTTCCAGTGTCTTTTTCAGTCACATATCGATGTGTTTTAGTTTCCTTTGACTCCCCAAACACAAATTTATTCATTGTTTGAAATGCTTTTACGTTTGTAATTATTTGGTCAGTTGATTGTGAGCTCAAACCTGACATTGCCTTTAGACGCTGGCTGGCCACAGCATCTTGAACAGGTTCTAACACAAATTCGTCAGTTGATTGTGAGCTCATAATTGCCATCTCATTTCGTTGAAACTGGCTAATCTGAGCATCCTCAGTAAGTTCTATTGCAGGTTGGTCGTCTGATTGTGAGCGAAGCTGGCTGGTCTGAGCATCTTCGATTAGTTCTACTGCAGAGTGGTCAGTTGATTGTGAGCTCATATTTGCATTATCTTTTTGTTGATGCTGGCTGGCCTGAATATCTTCAATTGGTTGGGCATCATCTATTTGTATACTTGTTGAGAATGGTTGAACAGGCCCCTGTAAGTGTACATCTGATTCTTTAGGAGTATGATCAGGTGATCCAGTAGGTAGACTTCTTATGCCATTTACAGATAGTAGACCTACATCCTACAGTATGAATTGCAATATGTAAATACGCTAGAAAGTTGAACATATATTGTATTTACCTCAGCTTGCTCTTGTTTAGTTTTCACTCTATGCTTCTTATTATGCCATGCCACCATGAAGATGATTATTGCTATTATTACTATACCTGAGAACATTAGTAGTGAGACACCTGCAGCTAATCCTGAAGTATAGCCAACTGCAAATAAAAAAGAATGGTAAGGCATAATATATTATCAACTTGTATAAGCAGTACCATGTCTTTGATCAGAAAATGCAAGTGTTGTTGCTGCTGTTGAAGGGGAAGTGGTGATGCCTTTAATTGTAGTGCCTTTAATTGTAGTACTAGTCTCAGTTGGATATTGTGTTGAGAAATTTGTTCCACTTTCTCCCTGGTGTGTGCCTATTTTAAGATAATAAATAGGTAAATTCTTAGAATAGTTATTATTGTAATAAGAAATTAGCTTACAATTTAAACAAACTCTGAGGAGATCTAAATTCGTTAAACTTAAGCAAGAAGGTTGAATTAATTCAACTCTAGCCTCCATCAACTCTGTCTCCTTGTGCTGATGAGACGTCCTGCAAACTACTTGCATATGACAGGGTTGATCAAGTAATTGTACTGTAATTTCATCGCAACCTTCCGAGTCCGTAAAGTAATACTCTGCTGTGACGTCAGATCCATTCGACCACATCAGAAATGAACCAGCCCTGGCTCCATTTGCTGGACAACACTTGGCAGTAGCGCTTCCATTTTTTACTGCAAATGTCCATGACTGGATATCAGAAGTATTACACGAGAAGCATCCATTAGCCATACCAGCTACGCTAAAAAGTAGGGCCAACAGTGTATAAGTAGCTTTTCTCATCCCTTCTTCCCTCGATTGAACTCAACGTAGGGTCTCCCGCGAATGCGGTTGAAAGTTCACGGCAATGGAGTAAGGGGAAATCCCGGGGGCCCCCCCCCCCCCCCCCCCCCCCACCCCCCCCCACCCCCCCCCCCCATGCTTGTAATATTTAAACAAAAAACAAAACAAAAAAAAACGGAAGTCTTTTTACCGCATTAAATAGCGCGCGTAATAGTGACAACCGCATTTTACAGCGCGTGCAGTAATGACACATTACGATTTCGGGCTGCCATGTTTTTCTTTTCTATATTACTCTCAAGGAAATGGTGACCAATACAAGTATATTGTTTATTAAATTTCATCAGTATGTATTCAATTTAGACACTCTACAAATACAATTCTTAGCCATTTATTTTATGAGACATACTACTACTAATGATGAATGCACTGCTCTTTTTAGTAAAACAATTTAATTTTAGTTATATTTATAGTTATTCAGTTTTTGCTGAAAGTTTTCAATTTAGTTATGATTATAGTTATTTTAGTTACAGTATTTACTGAATTTTATTTTATCAAAATTATAGCTATAGTATCAATTTCTACTATATGGTTTAGAATTAACAATAATAAAAACTAAATTCATTCAAATGTTTTAACTAGTACCTTTCTTTTAACCAACCATTTAAATTTTAAACACTGAAATAGTATTATTTATAGTTAATTAACTAATAAAGTGGTTGGACATTTTTATTCAGCTTGTTATAGTTAATTAACTATAATGGCTGGAAGTTTTAGTTAGTTTTATGAGAGTAATTTTAGTTTTTGCAAGTTATGAAAATTAAAAAAAGTGCTACTAAAATACACTTTATAGTTTTAGTTGTAGTTGACTAAACAATACCAGAGAATATGTGATTGAATGTCTTGTTCACTGAATTGGTATTTCACTTTTTAGCATGTCCCTTGCAATCTTCCTATTCAGAAGTCAGAAAGCACAGGATGAATGGTAAAGTAGCTGATGGCTTCATATTTTATCTCAATATTCATGAATATAATCCCATAGCTACATTCTAGAGTTAAGACCAACACTTTGTGAACCAACCTGTGCCCCTAGCCATTGAGTTTAAAAGTGACTTATTGATAACATATTTTAGGTCCTCAAATATTGTATCCAACACAGAACATTATTTCCGCAAGCATTATTATGACTAAAAAGTTCTTCCGATGTGGGAAATAGATTGATGATTGCGATGAAATGTAGAGTAGAGTAAAGACAATGGGTAGAACGCAATAATATGACAAAGTTAGATTATCATCACATGATGAGGGAGAGGCGTACAAGTAAATTTAATTTTAATTTGCATAGATTGTATTCACATTGTAATCTTTACTATAGAATAATTTATAATTCAAAATCAAGAAAGAAATGAGCATAAATACGTTAGTGATGTTTAAATGTGTTTGGAGCGAATGTGTGAACTATATCAACCTTATGCTGATTTGAGGTGTTCTCTTGTTGATATAGGAGATAAATAGATTAGAGATCTAGAGGTATTTCAGATAGTTTATGGTTAATTTTACTAAAACGTATCCACTGATTGGCTAATTGACTATGAGATTATGTGATGATGTAATGAATGTAACTAACAGACTCCAACAATTGCATATTGTTCATTGAATGATGGCTGCCTATTACGAATAAAAGAAAAGAGAGACAATAAATCACACTTACGTTCACAAAATATTGAGGGATGTTTGCTAATAGAGGAGAAAGACAACACTTGAGAATTGGTACAAGATGTGATGTTGATCAGTGTTGTGGTAATTGCAATTGGTAATTGTAATTAGCTGTAATCATTACACCATCTGCAGTAATTGTAATTGTAATTGCATACCTGTAATTGGCAAGTATAGTTGGGGTCAAAGACCACTTTGGTAAAGGGTCAGTTCTAAAGCACATGGCTGAATTAAAACAAAATTACAAACTTTGTGGGCCCTATTACATGACCACTTATCCTGAGGAGGCGATGTGATGTAATTGTATGTAATTGCTAACAGATTTGTTGTAATTAGTTTTAAAGGTGTAATTGGTAATTGAAATTGTAATTGAGAAGCAAAAATTTTAAGTAATTGTAATTGTAATTGATTACTTTACTCCTGTAATTGCCACAACCCTGATGTTGATGCAGGATATCAACATGCAATATTGATTATCTGCTGTCCTCAACATCTACAGCTAAACAGTGGGTAAGTTAATGCACTGCAACTCTAAAAACAGTGTTGCTCAAAAAAAATTTCTGAGAAACTTTCTGAACAATGGGGATAAACAATATAGTTATTCTGTTATGGTGTGATGAGTATTTGTGGAGGTGACCTCTGCTATTTTCTATCTTTAATTACATGTGCACAGTTACAGAGAAGTTGTTGGAATAGTTGTAGAATAAACGTTAGTTAGACAAGTGTTGTTTGGGCAACTTCTAAGGGTACCCCAAAAATAAACAAGAGTGCAGTGTGTGGCAATGTTAAAAACTGTACATAATCAATCAACTATCGTTTTGGTCCGCAGTAGAGGATGGTTGGGACATGTAGCCACTTTCTACTGAGTCAGAAACTGTCCACACATTTTAATATTGCATTTAATACTTTGCAGCATGCAGGCAATGTCATTGGAAGTAGTAGGTTTTGACATAAAGCTTGCTATTATCCTTAAAAAGAAAAACAGCAACAAAAACAAACAAACAAACAAAAAACTTTTAAATAATATTGGACAGTAATGCTGTTTAATTCTCATATTAGCTACTTTGTCCAACCTTGCATATCTTGTTGTTGTAAGTGATCCAGTATAATACTCAATCTCAGAATAAAATCTTTCAACTGTCAAAATAATGACAATACTTCTCTCCTGCAAACCCATGAACACGTGTAATAGTATTGTTAGGTTGTACCTCTGGCCAAGTACTGCATGGATGAGCTATTGCATCAGATAAATAATGAAGTGGTGAGATTGGAAATCACCACAGATGAATGTCATTATAGAATGCATTTGACTGAGTTATGGTGTAATACACTGTGAATAAAAATAAATAATATGACAATTCAAAGGACTGGATATAATATAGTAAATAATAAGGCAAATATGACATTGATAAATATTGATAGGATATTTAATTTTATGGCTCTAATGAAGTGTCAAGCTGTTCTATAAAAATATTTTTTTACTAAAAATCTATACCTTAAATTATTATTTCCACCTAGGATGACTGAATCCTAATACAATATTTCAATCTAGCTATGTAATATTCCTGTCATTACATAGCTAGATTGAAATATTGTATTAGGATTCAGTCATCCTAGGTGGAAATAATAACAATAGACCACATTACCTCATTTAGACCACACTTACCTCAACAAAAATGGACACAGCTATTTTAACATAGACAATTTTGCATACATAGGGTCTATTTTAAACTGCTTCAAATATAATAGCTGCTATTAAACTGCCTCAAGCCAGTCAGGTATAGCTCCTGTTTAATACTACAAGGGTTTCCTTATTTTCAGTGACTCAGCAAATTTGAATATCATCATGATGCAACTTTTAGTTCCATATGAAAAGATTATATCAAATTATCACATGATCTTTAGATTGAAATCATTGATATAGTGAAGGACACTTTAGAACTGATACATGATTGGTAGCTTAAAGAGCAAGTCAGTTCAGTGGTGCCTCATGTGCCCACTTGTGAATTCTGAAACTTCTCATATAGAATTGATTATTTCTTCTGAGATTTTGTTCTATTTAGCCATCGCTTTGTCGATCAGATATAAATTGTGATTTAGAAGGCATTTACTCAGTGAAGTGACTATTATATATATATATAATTATACATAATAATTATTAAGTATGTTCATGCATAGCTACTTGTTCATTTATAGTACTGTATACTATAAATATTATTATTATTATTATTATTATTATTTCTCTCTCTGATTATTATTTCTCTCTCACTGAATGCTACTTATTTCTGATGTACTTTAAGAATGTTGTTTGTTGTTAAGATCTTAGCAACTGATGCCGCCATCTATTACATTACAGATCAGAACCCGGACTTAACTGACCATGTGATCATGTGACATCTTAGATTGACAATAATAAATGTAATTTGGGGACTGCTTACACTTACCTGACCACAGACAGGCTGGGTACCTTCTTTGATGATAATTGGTGAAGTTGTGCCTATAAATGTAAGGGTATACACATAATGGGATAGGAAGTGTGTGTATATATTACACACACAAATCTACATTGACTAACAGTTGGTCTCTTCCTGAATATTTATACTGATTTTAGAGGAATTTCACAAGTGATAGGTATAAACTTAGCAACTGGTATAATCGTCTATTACAAGTCAATACTGTGAACTGATTGTTAAGAGTACATTTTATGGCCTAGTGGATGACAGGTAACCATTGTGTAGTCAAAATTCTGGTGTTGCTGAGTTCTTCAATTTTTTTTCTTTTTGGTTTTCACAATCCCTTGGAATATTTTAAGAATGTTTTGTGAACTGTTTTGATACAAGAATTATCTCTATAATTATTATCTTATTATTAAAATTCCTAAAATTTGCCTGCCCATCTATAGGGTGAAAGGGTGTGAAAGAAAAGCCTTTGCACAGCCAATTAAGTACAGCCTGGCACACCTATTAAAGGCCATTTGTTGGTGACAATGAGAGAAAGCAAAGAAGCTTAAAGAAATTTTTTACATAGATGGACTTGTCAGTCTTGTTTAGATTGTTAGTCAAAACCAACATACGATAAACATGAAATATTTTTTTAGATTAATATATTTATCTTTGTGAATTCATGCTGTGGCTATCCAATACAATATTCATTTAAAGCAGATTATTTGAACATCAAATATGGCACAATGTAACCACAACCATGATGTGACCACACTCCTTCCATGGCGGGCTTCAATGAAGAGATCATTCAGTTGATGCAATAATTTTCTTTGAAGGAGAGTTCCCATGAGATTCAGATTTGCTGAGTCACTGAAAAGGAGGAGAGGTGTGCAGTATAAAATAGACAGCAGCTGGCCAGCTGGAGACATTTTAAAAGCAGTCTTTGGTTGGCAGTAAAAATGGACAATAGAAGAAGTTCATATTGAAATGATTATTTTGAACAGTAGACTAAAGGACAACAGTGTGTCTGTTTTGTTGAGGTAAGAATAAATTTAATTAAATTTTTAGTTCATGAATAAAAACTTAAGGAACTGTAAGATTCCAGAAACTGTTGGTAGCTTCAGAAGACAAGGTGTGCCTAATACTTAGGATTTGCATGAAACTTCCCTTGTAGTGATTATTTCTTACAGAATTCTGTTCAATTATTATGGGGTTTTAGAGTGATGCCATTGCAGTATGTCTGGTTAGCATATGTAAAATTAAATATCTGTAGCATCCCATAATATAGTATAAAAGTAGAGTATTAATTGGTCTCTCTATAATACTAGACTAAAACAAATAAAGAATTTTAAGAATGTTTTGGTCAACTAAAAGCTTAGCAACTGATACTTCTTATTGCATCAGATTAGAAGCCAGACTTAAGTGACCATGTAATCATGTGATCATGTGATCATGTGATAGTATAATGTACACAATTAATGAATACAGGATTCTTACAAATTTGACCCTGGAGACAGCCTGGCTTGAGTAATTTCTTTTAAGGCTTTGCTAAGCTGTTGTGCTAAGTGGCTCTAAACAGGTTTAAATTTAAACATGAAAGAGCAGTTTGGCGGTTTCAATATTTTGAATTGTGTGCTTGTGGGTGTGTCTCTTAGAATCCCATTCTCCATTTCAGAAGTATGTGCATTCTTAGTCAATGCTAAGTCCTTTTCATAAAGTAAGCAGAAATAATTAGTATCGACTACATTTTTATAGTAATGGTCAGTTAAAATTACAACTCATTCAGTATGGAGTAACAATTTGATTGCAGCTCAATCACACTATGACAGGTCACATCAAATAGGTAATTAATACTCTATTACAGGTCACAATGTGAACTGGTTATAATAATGATGAGTTCATTTTGTGGCCTGGTGGATGCCAGCATTAGTCACAGTGAAGTAGTTTGATCTTTTGATTTGGGAATACTCAGAATGTTATGTAAGCTGCTTCACATGAGCTTAGCTTAGCAAGCTGTGAAGAGTATTGCATCAGCTTCATAACATGGTCACATATGGTAATATAATCTATGCACTGGAATAGGATGAACTACAATACCTTACTGCATAACAGTATAATTCGACTTGAAACATAAATGAAGAAATTGTGAAAAACAGTATAATGAATTTACACTAATATACTATGTAAGATAATTCATTGAAATTCTTAAATTTACCTTGTTGGGGAAGTGGGAGAAGTTATCCTTTCATAGTCAATCACCTGGCACACACTTCAAGAGGTGCCCCTGGCATAGTATTGTTTAGTCAGAGCAAATAACAAGTCAAATTTGATAATTTTACTGCAATAAAATATACTGTCACTGGATTTGTTAAGTCGTGGCTGGCTTAAGATATACAATTGTTTCTTACAATAATATTATCTCCCTTCATGCTATTTATTTAATGAATTGATCTGGACATCAGATAAGACACAACACAACCAGCCATGGCCTGACAATGCTTCTTCAATGCTACTTCAATGGCTTCTTGCATTAGGAGATATTGAACTGCTGAATCACTGAAATGAAGGAAGTTGTGTAGCATAAATAGCAGCTACCTGACTGGTGGCTAAAGCATTATAGCAGCCACGTGGTTGGAATATATTTTAAATTTGTGGATAGAAGTGATTATTACTGACAGGGGAAAGGCATTTCTGTTTTCTTCAGGTAAGTATGTAAGTATTATTTGAATTAATTTCTTGTACACATTAGAAACTGAATTGGTAGCTTCGGAAAACAAGGTGTGCCTAAGTGCCTTAGGAATTGAATAGAACTTCACTTGTATATTTCTATAATTTTGTTCAATTATTTTGTAGTTTGAAAAGTTGTGAGATTTGAAGAATGTATGGTTAGCATATTGTAAAATGTATAATAATATACACATACATATAATAATAGCAGACTAAATATGTAATACTAGTGTCACCTTGAATGATTTTTGAATAATTTCAAGAATGTTTTGGGCAACTAAGTTCTCAGCAATTCATGCCAGCTATTGCATCAGATTAGGAAGCCAGACTTAAGTGACCACGTGGTCATGTGATGTGTATTTAACAACCAATGAATGTGATTTATACAATAATTTGACCACAAGACAGACTGGCTTGAGTATACTTTATTAGCTATATTCTAACTTGTTCCTAAGTGGCTTGGCCTAACATAACATTTCTGAGTAGACATGTATAGGGAGAAAGGAGTGTCAGGTGAATATGTAACCCAAATATTATTTGTGGTAACACCTGTGAAGGTGGTTTGGGATGAGATAAAGGACTAGTATGGTGGTTTCAATATTTTGAGTAGTCCTAAATCCTCATTTCAGAAGTAGTATACATTCTGTTACCCAATCCATGTCTATTGGGAAAGGGCCGTACAGATGAAGCCGTCGATTCCTAGCAGGCATCGCAGTAGCTACCCGAATTCTTAAGGGTGCGATTGTTGGTCATATGTTTTTTTTTATAAAAAAATTAGTGTGGTACATTATATTGCCTTTAAATATCAAGGTGCCATGCCAACCTGGCTTAATGAAGACTACAGTCCATGTGGGTGAGAAACTCTTAGTCTTGGCCACATCTGCCAATATAAACATTATTGAAGTTTTCTCGACAATTTGTAAGAACAGCTAATCATTTGAGATAATAATACAACTCATTTTACTTTAGTAATGTACTTATTGACAGTATTAGGACTTTACAAGTCTATTTTACTCCTATTTGAATTTTTATATTAATATTGTACGTAAATATTAATTGCCTTGGTGTTTTTATTAGCAATATGAAAAAAGAACAATTTATTTTTTAAGCCCTTCTAATAAGTTGATCAGGTTAATTAAATAATAAAGCTGGGACTCTCCTTTCATTTATTAGAGTATGCTCATTAAAATATCTTATTGTTTTATGAAAGATAAACACTCTCATTGAGTTGAAGCACCAAAATTTTGTACTGTGCTATGGATTGTATTGTCTGGTGGTTACAACATTGTGAGTATTTTAGTGCATAGGTGTGTTTCTTTTGTGTGTGGGTGTGTTCCTTGTGTAAGATTATGGAGCTATATAGTCACATTGAACAATAATTGCAAGTATATCTTGTAGTACGTCATTGTTATTGGCAAGCCTTTTGATAGTAAAATGTTTCATAGTCCGTAAATTTCTCTAAAGCAAAGTTAAAATATGGTTAGCTAGCCAGTTTACCTGGGTTCTAAATCATATACAGTGCTTCCTCTATTATTTGGACTGACTTTACTTGCCTATTTAGCTTTTACAGTAATACGCATATATATATATTTAACAATTTTTGGCCGTAATCTGAGAGTTTAGAAGGTGTTGAGACCTTGGCGGCTACTACCAACTGAACTAACTAGATTTGGCCAATACTCCAGCTTTAGCTAGTGACCCTGTAGTGATAATTTCTGCTGATGTACCTAGCTTTGTGACAGTAGTATTAATACATTTATAGTTCTAATTGTAAAGAGACAGATATCATATTGAGGTTGTGATCAGCTTTAGGTTGTGTCATCCTATCTACTGGTAGTTTTAGTTATTATCAAATTAACTGTCTTCTAAAATAATTAGTTTTAGTTTTTTCATGTTCTCTACAGCTTAGTTTTAGTTATTCTTACCAAAAGTAAAATACCCCAAAACTAAGGGGTTTTGGTTTTAGTTTTAGTTAACTAAAACAACACTAGTTGTAAATCCCCTGGGATATTCCAAGAATGCAATTCACTGCTTTCACATAAACTCAACCAGTGCAGTGTATTGCATCAGCTTCCTAACATTTGGTCATGTGATGGCAAAAGAAACCAAATGAAAACTGCATTATGCATCTCTTACTATTGTACAAAATTTTAATTTTAATTTGGTTTGATTAAGGTTATCAACCCACTGTAAATAGGGAACTTATGTGAACCTCATATGTGAAGCTCACATGGGATGAACTCCTAATTGTGAATTCATTTTAAATGGTTAAAGCCACATAGGATTAGTATACATACACCAACTTGCAATTCCCTTCCTCTTCCCCTCTGGATAACCTCACCACTCTTAATTCGTGTGCTAGGACTACTAGTATGAGTAAAGACAAATTCACTTCCTGTGTTACCCTCAGATTCTGAGGAAGGGTAGTTCCCAGGTAGTTCCCCTTTTAACTTAGAGAAAAAAATTACAACTTGAATTGTAGTTGTGCCAAAATCAACAACAATAACCACAATAATAACAATTATAGAAATAAATTTGATAAAAACATTATAGAAGTACATTTTCTATATGAAATTAATATCTGTTCCATTGTTTCGTATATGCTTCATCCTTATGGTGCAGTTTAGTTGAGTTGCCAAGTTTACTCGTGAAGGTAAAGTTATCTTGATGATCATTTATATTTCATTCTCAAACCTCATTTTATGGAAAGCAACTTGCACCCTCAGAAGATTTGGGCACTCCATAAATTACTTCACCATGAGAAGGCTGAAACACAGCTGCACAAGAGTCCAGTGGATCTGTTGTACACTGTATTGCAAGCATCTGGTTACCACAGTCAGTTGAATCTGGACTTAAAAGATTACTGATACCCAATTGTTTGGTCTCAGTAAACTGTTTAACATCAGGCTTTTTCTCAGGTTCAGGTGGAGAAGCACTGACTTGTGAAGAGTTTGGATCTACTTGAGCAGTGCCAAGTGCAATCCTAAGAAGTTGATTATGTTCCTGTTGAAAATAGAGAGTTTATAAAAATATATTTATATTTTAGATTTATTGTATACCTCTGCCTCTGGTGAAGTTTGAACAGCGGTTTCATGTCCCCTCTTTTTTAGAATCACCAATACCACAATAGTAACTATTACTAGGACCAGTAATAGTACCAGTAACACACCGATTATTACTGGAGTTGCAGTGCCCAATCTTGTGGCATTGTCAGTAACAGATTTGATGACCGTGGTAACTGTGGTTCTGGTAGTTATTTCTTCAGAATTCTCTGTGGTAGTGCTGGTAGTAACAGGGTCTGAAGTGGAGTCATTTTGAGGACCTAATGAGAGATATTAAAATACATAATCATTAAATTTTCACTGTAATACTTATACATGTACATACAGGGACAACTTTGAAGACCATCTATTTCTATCCTGGATGGGGGATGGGTGCAGGAGATAAAGTTCTGTAAACTAACATTAACTTTGTTGTTAGAAGGTTCTTCGTCTCCATTGACAGTCTTCATGCTAGAGCAGACTATCAGATACGTACAGTGAATTTCGGTTAGGTTTAGAGTGAGTCCGTCGCAGTCGCCATCGCTGAAGTAGGAGGCGATTACGTGAGGATCGGAACCGTTTTCTCTTAGCACAATAACCCCCGGACTATACTCACTGTTCGTACGGCAGCATTTAGCCGTAGCTCTCGGAAAGGTTCCCTTTACAGAAATGTTGAACGCGACGATCCCAGTAGCATTGCAACGGCAAGACGCGGTAGAGTTGGCAAACAGCAAGAGCGGGCCAATGGCTAGGACCACCAATCCTGTCAAACACCGCATAATTTCCCTTGGAGTAAAGGGATTTTGGTTTTCTTACACATTATATAAAACCACTGAATGAGCAGGGACGGAAGTGGTCTATTGAGCATATCCTGCTGGTACTGTTCTTCCGGGCACGCGCGTTCACACACATAGAAGATAATCGGTTATGCTAGACTACTCATCACCATTATAGCTGTAGCATTTTAGTATTTTTTTTGTAGTGTAATAGTGTGAACTGGGCATTATTTGTGGGGATATACATTGACTCATTCTAGTTAACTTAATGAAATTAATAGTTAATTTGTTGTTCGTTCACTGCTCATCGATCAATTTTAACGTTGAGTTCAATAATGCCTTGATAGAAACAGTAGAGTAACTGCTTTAATAAACATTAAATTAGTTCATAAATACTTTACCAGCTTAAATATTTCATCTAAATATTTATAACATAGCAATCATTTATTTCATACCAGTTGAAATACTCGCTATGCAAGGCTACTCAAAATCCACTGTAGAAGTAGCCATTAAAATTAATGGAACTGGTTTATTAATTCTGCAGTTTTAATTACAAATATATTTGCTAGGTAGTTAGCTGCTTACTTAGCATCTTAAAATATCGCAGATAGATATAAGTATATTAATTGGCTAACTGAGCAATTTCAAAGTTTACCAGAAAGATAGCTGCCCCTTGGAAGATGGTAATTATACATGTAAAGTTATCCTGTTGTAATGGGGAGTAGCTTATTCAAATAAGAGTGAATCTGCATGGATTGAGGTGGGCTGTAATAATATATGAATATCAACTATTAGTCCTGGCCTGTCCCTGCCAATAGTAAAGGCCTGCTATTGTGTCTGGCCAGGGCTGAAATTTTGTATCTCAAAGTATATCAAGTCTTAAAGAGGTGGATAATGAAGTGAGTCTTGCAAAATGGAGATGGCTGCTATGGCTGCTATCAAATCTTAGAAGATCTGGAATTGCTTCGAAGAGAGTTCCTGTTCAGTTTCTTCATAGTACTAAAACTGTGCAGTATGCTTGTTGTAATTATAGATGATTATTGGTGGGTAAAACACGCACAAAAAGTCACAAAAAGTTACTGCAACTGGTTACTATGGCATTGAAAACCCTTTACCAGACATTATTTCAAAATCTCACCATTTTTTTGAGCAGCTCAGTGCCACTTGGTGGTTGTCAAGAGCCACTGGTGGTCAAAATGGCTTAGAGTTTTGTCCATTGTTGAGAAGCTGTCCCTTCTTGGAAACCATCATTTTTGACTGTTTATCTAATATTTGATTGTGTAAAAGATTATTAGAGTGAATGGAGTGAAAAAATAAATAAAAAAGATTACGCTCCAGTAATAGAACATAATGTATTTTTTTAACAAAAAAAATCACATCAATATTGTAGCCACACAAAAATTATAGTTTTTATAAATTTTGAATCCGCAAAGAAAATAGCTGCGACAATACTTACAGCTAAAAAATTAACACTTTATGATATTTTGAACACAGTTAATTCATTCAAGATTAAGAATGCAAATCTTGTTTTTGGTTATTTCTATTGCAAAAGTACCTCTGCAGTATAAACATTACTTTTGAATGCGAACATAAAACTATAAAACTTGTTAAATTAACTGTTTTTTGTAGAGTATAGCTATTATATGCTGTTATAGTTTTTTTAATGTTTAGCTAGCTTTTAAAATTTATTAGCAATTTTTTCAATAATCAGTGTTTTTTAAAGTCCACCTGATATGCTAACTTTTATCAACTAGCTAGAAATTTTTTTTTAGAAAGTGCTACCAAGTATTTGTCAAGTTAGATTTGAATTTCAAGTTCCTCTTAAAAATAAGTGAATACCTTCTTACTCTCAAACTTATACAAAACTACACAGATTCTTTACACTCATATTCATCTTCTTTATAAGTCATAACAATATAACTGGCAGAAACTTGGCATTTGGTAATATAAAATAAAAGCCATTTGATAGCATAAATGAAAAGTGGTCCTCTCTGTAGTAATAAAGATTCTTCACAGACAGATTGGGTAAAAGACGGTTGTTCATAATATACACCTGCTTCACAGACCTTGTCTTACCACAGGTAATATAAAATTAAACACCTTGCTAGACTTCTGGGGCCATTTCTGGTACAGAGTATTCAATTGTTATACCTGTCGTAAGGAGCAAGGTTTGTGAAGTGGTGGTGAAATAAGTTCATTCCTCTTGCCAGTAAATGTTAGGTGGTCACCACGTTAGCAATAATCTGGCGGAGCTTAAGTTGAGGTAAAGGATAATACGCACTAGACTACTATAGAAACGTGGTCTCGCATAGCCAGACTCTTTTACCAAGCCGTTAGCTACGCCAAGTGAAACTATTTAGCACAGCGGTCAATTCGTTCGGTGTTTTTTTATTGTATGATCGTCAGTTTTCCCAAAAAATATTAAACATGTACAATGATAAGGTCACTTTTACGTATCTATAATAATATACATTTTTTTTAACGTTTTCATTACTTATTCTAGCTAACATAATCATAAACATTAACTGTATTTCAAGCTCACCTCAATAAATAAGTGTACAGTACGGAATTACCATAAGGAATGTGGGAAACAAACAACTAAAAAAAAAAGCGTCTTCGTACTGCGAAGTTTCTAAGTACGCTCTCCGCTTTAATAGGTAGCGACTGCCGATACGCGCATGCGGACGCTAACGAAGTTTTATTGATAGACGATTCTTACCTTCAAATCTGTTCTGGTTTGCGCAAACAAGTCTTGCACAAGGAATTGAAATAATAATGCGGTAAATAAGTTTTAATGAAGGTTGTTGTTACTCTTATTTGTTACTTACTTCCACCATGTATTTGAGGCCCTGATAGCCGTTAACTCTCAAAGGCTTTGTCAAAATCATAACACAATTTCTGTGTGTCGCTTTGACTCCACAGAATTGAAAACTGAAGTATATGATAGAAGTTGTTGAAGAAGTATGCACGGAAGTGAAGATAAACGTTTGAGATGTGAGAGGTGAGAGTAAAGAGAATGAGGTTTGAGGAAAAAGATGAAATTAGAGAATTTATATAATCAATTTTTGAGCACTCATGTATAGCCACATGCGAAAATAATAAAAAAAAAAGAAATCTAGTTTGCTTGTTCACCTGGTTATAATCAATTGTTTCTTAAATACTTTATAGCCATTTATCAGCTGTCATTATATACATTGTGAAGATATCTAGGGTGGAATAAAAAAAATATATATATAGTATACCCAATTTCAATTGTCCACCCCTAATAGTATCTCATTCGCTAGTTGATAACAACTAGTGGTGTGCTTGAACACAAATATCCAGCTTGCCTGCCTAGTTAGGTTGCATAAAACTACGGTATTGTTACATAATATACTTTAGCTTAGTTCATTCTATAGCAGTTGAACATTATTTAATACACACTTACTCCTTACCTTAATTTCCTGAATATTGGTAACTTCTGTAGTATCCAATTAAAGCTATTCTGACTATCTTAATTACCAGTTACTGGTGAACAAGCTCACAGCTCTACCAAAAGAGCAATGGCCAGAGTTATTTTTGTAATTTTAGCTAACAAACATGGAACTACGTACTTACCTCAGCTTCTCCCAAGTAATGGTGGCTTCCTTAGTATTAATGTGTAGCCATTTTTACTGCCAGTGGCACTTGACAACCAACAAGCAGCATTTAGCTGCTCCAATAAAAAAACGGCGAGTTTTTGAAATTTATGTTTGGTAAAGGGTCTTCAATGCCATTGTAACCAGTGGGCATAACTTTTTGGGACTTGAAAAACATGCGTTTCACAGGATTTATCTCTTAATTTGGAGCCCAAGTTTCAAATAAGACTTTCTTAATGCTGTAGTATCAGAAGAAAGGGGGGTCAAGCCTAAAAACCGTGTTTTTACGAGAAAACAACAACAACAACAACAAAAAAACCCTGCGCGCTGCGTTTAAGGAGCATACGCTTCATCCATCCATATTATATATAATTATGTGTAAATATTTATAGCCCGTTACCCGAGCGACCGCGCTTGTCGTTAAGAACTATAAATCTGATACAGTCTGGTATGCCCGTAAGAAAATGTATTAGCGGGGAAAAGTCTGATATAGTTCTTAGCAACCATAATTATGGTAGAAGGCAGATCAAAGCAAAATGGAATAATGAAGAGTTTGGGTACTTTAATACAATTACTAAGATAGCTAACGCTATACTTTGCTCGTTGTTTATGTTCTGGCTATAAAATAGTTATAAACCAAAATCATTAGGTTTGTATTTCGATTTATAAATCCTCGCCACTCGGGCTGCGCCCTCGTGTCTCGGAGTTTATAAATCGCATACAAACCTCAATTTTGGTTTATAACTATAACATATAAACCACATACCCGATTTTCAATTGTACACCCCTAGTAATATCTCGCTCGCTTCGCTCGCTTGATAGTAACATTACCCAATTTTGCATTATCCACCACTAATAGGTGTCTCGCTCCCTTCGCTCGCTCATCAATTAAATCCAAACCACCTTGGTAGCGTTTAGCTTGATCGAAAATCAATGTCCGCTTTAAAAGAGCTTGTTGCTTGAACTGATTTTGAGAGTGTGAACTTACTGCTTGGAAAGAGTTTTGTGGACCTGATGCTAAATGAGCCTTGAACGGCACAATTTGCTTACGACGAACTGCTCTAACTTCATACTTTGCCCAACACTGTAGCCTCTCGCTTCAAAATGAGGGATACTGTATGGATTGTAGTCTAGTGTTGTCCTGTAGTTGCTACAAATTAATACAACTAGATTAAGAGTGAATGAGATAGTTCCTCCAAGATTTCAAGGTTCTCAATCATTTCAGTTAGCAATAAATTAAATAGTTTGAGGTTGGTCATGTGATTGGTGCAATCTGGTTGGCTCTACGTACAGTCCTGTAGAGAATCTGAAAACCCTACGTCTGCCCCCAGGCCATTTTTTAGCAAGCCTGAGGTAAAGGGTCTGGCATCGGAGACTGGACGAGCAAATGATCTGCAATTACAAGTGAAAATCGTCGTAGTGCGCAGTGGGCGTGGTCATCGTAGATGGGTTCGGTATCTATAAGAACCTGTAGTTTAGAAATTAAAAGCTAATGAATTGGGTGGACAAATGTCTATAATTTGTACAGTATTTGTTTGTTGGTTGTTGGTTGTTGGAGCGCTTGAAGTATTCGCAGGTAACTAGCTCAGAACGCATTTTTGTGTACGTATATATAATGCCAAACTTATATTCAGGATTCGTGCACCATCCAGCTTCCCAAATTATATCGTATGGCGAGCTTGCTACTTTCCAGTGCACAATTAGGCACATGAGAAGCTTTACTTTCTACTGGACAGTAAACGGTACTCACATATTAAGCAATTCCACGCTTCCATCAGAAGGATTACATGTATCTTCCACCAGATCAGACTCTATCACTAGAACCACAACTTTGGCAGTTAATGGGTCGTTTTATTCTTTCAACAATGCAACGATTCAGTGCAGATTTTATGACAATGCAAGTGCTCTTGCTTATTTGCAAATTCGAGGTGAGAGGTAGTTTGAAGTGACAATCATTATTATTATATATTCACAAATAATTTCATAGTCCCTTCAGCAGAACTCAACCTTACCGTCCTATACAGAGAAGCTGAGTATGTACTCATGGGATGGGATATGCCTCAACGAATCATGTTGTACCCACACAGTGTTGATGTGAAGTATTTCAGCATAGAAATACTGAACATAGCTTCAGGGAAGCTGACAAACACATCAGTGGGAGGGAGTGTAACAAGATTTAACTTTACGACTACGAATGCCAGACACTATTGCTCATTTTTGCAGATATGCGTCACACCTCTGCGATCAGCTGGTGTGGGCCAAGTCAGGGATTGTGTAAACACATCATTTGAAAGAGGTTTGTTTCTTATCACATGAATCTGTACGTATTGAATGTGTATACTGTATAGAAATATAATAATAAATCAAAATTTTATGTAGTTTTAATGTTAGCTCTGTCACTTCATTCTGCTCTTCAGATGACAAGTATTAATTTGACAGTTCAATATTTAGTTTGATTTCTATAGCTTCAGTTATTCTGAAACATACTATAGTATGTCAAATGTCTATTTGATTGATATTTAGAAAAATCTTTATCTTTCCATTACTTCTATGAGTTGTTGTTCCAGTCTTTATTTTTCTGAAGTAATAGTATTGAAATAAAAGCAGAAAAGTTTTTAAAATTACATGTTGATCATTGAAATTGGCTGGTAGTTCATGGTTAAGAATGATGCTTAAAGATGTGTTTTGCTATAGGCTTTAATGACATACAGTCTTTCTCAAGCTACTTCTAATTATAATGATAGCTAGCACAGTGGTGTAAATTTTTTATTTTAAATGTCGTGCCCTTTGGTGGTGAAAAAATGGTATATTATTTAATTAAGGTGAAGTTATAGATTGAAGCCATCATGTGGCGCAAGTTTGTATTCTTCTTAAACATCTCCTCATCTAAACAAGACTTTCTCCCCCAGGTGATGAATTGTCTCAATAGTTCTTACATAGGCCAATTCCTTCTGTTCTGTAATACGTTAATATCCACAAACAACTGCAAGTCACTACTGCTTGTCTATTAGAAATAATATAGTTCAAGTTTACTCACATGAATCAGGCTTTGGTAGAAACATGCCACTAGCATGTGTTAGTTACTAAAGTTTCACAACACCTCCAAGGGCACGTGTGTGCTGATGGTTTTGGAGTAAAATGTGCTCTAGAGATCAGTAAACACACTATAGCTGTTGACAATTTCTGCTTATAGCCAATGTATGTTTGTTATTTACTTCAGGTGTTGTTATAAATGGTCCCACTACGCTGATATCCCCAAGTGGCCAAAACATGGCATACGTATGCCACATATCTTGCACAAAATCCACTCTAATTACTTGGTTGTTGAATGGTAGTCTGCTGAGTACCTGGACTCTCACTAATTATGCTATCACCAACAACTATCAAGTTATGTGTGATCAGAAGGATTCATTTTCAGGTTCAGTTTTCCAGGAATACTTAGAACTAGATTTGGAAGGATCATTGCAGCTGCAATGTGTGTCTATTTATAACTGTGATGACAAAAACTCTGAAGATTGTGTTCCAAGTGTCTGCTTCAGTCAAGAAGTGCATATATGTAAGACTAATATATTATTATTTCTAGTGGTGTGCTTCTGCACAAATGGCGAGCAAGCTAGCCTAACTTTAAAGTGATAACTAACTTTGAGCTATGGCTCTTGGAATAATGGATATAGTTGACAGGCCTGCCAAGACACTAAGTGTCTATAGACTAATGGGTCATAAATCCGTCCCTAACTCTTAGATTTATGCGATTATACTTAGTTCAGTCATTAGCCAGCCATTCATTAGTTATCCTCGACTTATTGTGGATCAAAATAGATACTAGTTCTGATATTCGTAACTGATATGATTATTAATGACAACAACAAAATTATAGAATAAAAACTATAATCAAAGGATTCTGCTGATATAGAAATAATGTTAAAGTAAGCCTTGGGGTACACCCGCGAGAACAATATAAAATAGTGCATGAGCGTAATGTTCTATGTTCAATGTTTTGATTGTCTTGCTAGTTGGCCAGAACAGTATTTGTTGAAATTAAAATGTTTTAACTTGACCTATTCCATGTAGCTTGCTTTAAAGTTCATTACTTTGTTATTTTATCAAGATGCTTTACTAACTTACATAATCAGTGGTGTGGACGAAATAAGGGGTTGCACATACCATATAAATAAAAAAAATTTTTAAATAAATAAACACCATGGAATTTCAATTGGGTAATCCCCGTAAGTGTGTCGCGTGTTTCACATGCTCACCAATTATTACTATCATTAATATTATTTTTAGTATTACTATTTATTATTATTATTATTTTTACTTAACCCTATTTGCATATTAATCTGCGGTTGCCGCCTCACCTGGTGCAGTTGCTACAAATACCGTAGTAGGTAAAACCAGTGAGACAATACAAGGTAAGCTGACTCAATTTTATAGGAATAAACTACAGTACAAATGGAGTAAGCAATACCTATACTTGATATTAGTATTATCTACTATGCTTCATTGCAAAACAGTACCTATAATATTATGTATTATTCATTCGATGCTGGAAAAACATGTGTCTGTTGGTTTAGTATTTACATGAGTGCCACAGGCAAAAGTGTAAACACGGCATATCTGACAAATGATATTTGTATCAATGAATAATAATATTATTATGTACTGCTCATGTGCCATATTAATGAGTTTATTTGTACAGTAAACATTTGTATAACCTGAAGGGACGTATTAGCCCAAGGTGATAACTATGTTCTCTAGTGATATGAGAAATATTTCTTAATGCATTTTCTCCGTGGCAACAGGTATTAGGTCCTGTTCAGTACATACTATATATATTACTTAATACATGAGTCAGAGTGAGAAAATAAAGCCTGAGAGTGAAAAATCTTACCATAATCATTCAGTGGTTTGTTTTACTCTAGGTATTTTCACAGCTTTAGTTTGAAGGCCTTTAAACCATTGTGTGAAGTTGGCTGTAGGGCTCCCCACACCCCCAGTTGTTAAATAATATATTTTAGCAGCTGCGCAACTACTTGGGTAATGAGCTTGGTAATACAGTGTGAAATAACGCTGTGAAATAATATCCCATGGGTCATGTATTTAAAAATAACATTGTGAAGATATCTAGTGTAGAATATAATATATAATATTTTATATATTGTGTGTGTCTGTTTGTGTCTCTGTGTGTGTGCATTTCATTATAATTTTAATACTTTTAAAATAAATTTCCCCAAATATTCATTCAGAGTATTATTGCATTAATAAAATTGTTTTGAACAAAAGTGATCAATGATGTATAAATTAACAAGAAAAGACAAGGACAACTTATCATGTCAATTTCAAAGGATAGACATCAAAAACATATTGATGTTTTTGGTTGTTCTCATCTTCTGCAGATGGCAAGGAGACATCACATGCTTTCAATTTGTACAGCGTTCAACTTGTGTATGCGCTGTTGGGTAAAGAATATGAAATGACTTGAGATGAGTATGTCATCAAAACTATTTTTTTTCAGGAACAGTCTCTGTTGTGGGATTGGCACTTATTGTAACCTGTGCAATCATTATCATGCTGGTACTACTACACAACCGTAAATCAAAGAAGTTCCGTGAAAAAAGTATGAGTAGTGAGTAGTTATTGAAGCATTTTTCAGTTTCAGTTGGTATACTTTGTAAAATCAGTCATATCACTGTAGTAATTCACCTTGGTCAGTTGACACAAACATAGACAGTTGTAAAGACTGTACTCTGATTTTCCATCTGTGTTACTAATAACGATGAAATAACAAGAGAATTAAAAGAATATGCTGGGAGGCTTTGCACTGAAATTGTGTATATTAGTAAAGTGTATTACTTTGTGTAACTGAAAACTCTTCATTACAGAAAATGAGTTTTGCAATCATAGGGTTCTCATTACTTGGCAATTTATTAAGTTGTTTATTTTGTCTAAGTTTTGTTTTTTCAGTTTGTTGATTGATGTTTTAATTCCAGAGGTTGTTTATGACTTACTTTGATATGCTTGGGTGTTAGTAGCGTTGATGATGGCAATAACTCATGACTAATTCATTAGCTGGGCTGGGTTGTTAAAGCATAGTCAGTAATGATGACTACAAGTGGTGTATGCACTCATAAATACATGGGCTAAGATAAATAAGTGAGAAAAAAGTGGACTGATACAACAAAACCAAGTTTGCAGAGGACAATAACAATAGATAAAAATTCCTTGTGTCACTACATTCCTAATTTGCAAAAAAAAAATTAGTACATCGTGCACCACTATGTGCTGGGATACTTGCTAGTGTATCATTATATTAATCTAGCAGACGGATTTGAGTGTTATCAGAATCTGTATTTAATTGCTTTTCCAGTGAAAGTAAATAAATCCTGTATAGTCCGTCATCATCAGTGCTGCATGTAACTTAGAATACAGCATTCATACAGGATGTATAATATGGATGTTGCTATTTTTAGACAAAGATATAGGAATTATGGCGACTAACCTCAGAATAGCTCGAGAAGAAGCTATATATGAACTATGTGGCGGTAAGTTACATTATTAATGATTTCAATAAGTAATTTTAATCAATATTTACTTCAAGCACAGGTCCTTCTGGAAAAATTGATAGTGTTTACGACAAGCCGAAGACTCCATCCCCACAACCTCACATGAATCCTTGTGAGGCATACTCTACTGTTCCTCAAGTATCCTGACTACATCACCACTCATTCAATTATGTTGTTTGTTAGTGTGTTTTTCAAAACAATAACTAATCATCATCACAGTTGTTATCGCCTTGATTTATATCCACAATGTTTTTCAATATGATTGATACTCCATAATATATGAGATACAATTTTGTTTTAATAGTATGCTTTATTCTGCTGATGGAGCATCTTATTATTAAGGCTAAGGCATTTGGTTGACTGTGTGTTTATGTAATCAATAATACGATATGATTTGTCAAAGTAACAGCGTTTCATCAAACTCACATTATGCTGTTAAAAATCTTCCTCGCTCTATGCAGTTTTCTTTTGTTGAATCACTTTGTTTCTCTGCTTGTGTTTTGGGATTGTTTTCCCTTTCATGTCAAAATGTACATTTCCGAGTGTTGCATGTGTATTTTCTTTTGTGCGTTTGTGTGTGAATGAGACAAAGTGAAGAACAAAGAGGAGATGATGAGAAGTGATAATCACAGACTTCTAATCCATAAATGTACAAATATAGTAGCTACTCTTGTTATCAGAACAGGAATTCCTTGAATCAGTTATGCCAGCACATGCACACAAAGCACTTGTGTAGCCAACATGAGCAAGCAGAGAAGATCTTTGAAAGTGATAAGAGCTGTTGAAAGTTCCATGCCAGTGAGATATGTTTTGACATGAGGTTTCTGTAATATTGGAGCAGTGGTGTCCTAGTGCATGGCCTGTGCATGGTTTGTTGTTTGACTGAACATACAAAATGAACTTTAGTACATGTTAATTAATAGGTATCAGAGCCAACTATTCTCCACTATGTAAAAGTATGATACAGATTTTTGGAGGAAAATGGGCAAAATATCAAACGAGTGATCTTGCTCCATAATATTATTGCAGATATCAATAATATATAAGACATACAAATGTTATATAACATTTGTATGTCTTATATAATATTATAGAATATAAGGCATACAAATGTTATAATAACATTTGTATGTCTTATATATTATAGATAGGTTTAATTATATATGCTATCTGTGCAAAGTGATTAATGTTGAAAGTGAATTAAAAATTTTCTTGGGAAAAACTACGATAAGAAAACATGAGTGTTTATTCATCGGGTTTGATTCAAAATAGAATGGAGAAGGTGGCTGTTCTGATAGAGTGTTCTGTGTAGCCATACAATTTTCATTTCAATTATGTCCTGGTCTCTGGTTCAAGCTATTGCCTTTCTGACATTACTTACTATCTAACATACTACTGTTAGGTAGTAAGTAATGCCAGAAAGAAAGGTTTCAGAAAACAAACAAACCATGACAGGCTAGTACTGCTAGTGCATTCATGTGATGTTTAGCTTATTATTCTGAAACCTCTTAACTCACTCTGAATAAATTGGTAATGAATTGATTTGAGTCTGAAATGAGACAGGCTTGGGGCTATAATCAAGATGCCAACAATTGCTGCATTACAGGAGTGATGGAAGTAGCTTCAAAGTGGAGTGGGGGGGGGGGGGGGGGGGGGGGCAGAGAGTATGATAAAGTAGGAAAAGGTGCTCAGTATTGAAACACTCTTTTGTGTGTATAATGTGTTGAATATTGTGATTACTGATGAATAGGTTTTATACTTGCTTTGTTTCTATAGATGGGCTCCAAGGACATTTTTTGTGGTTTAAAAGTGTTAATGTGAGAATTAACCTCATCAGTTTGTGCCCAAAAATTATGCCCCCCCTCCATAGCCTTCCTATGCCACTCTCTCTCTCTCTATATAATCCAGTCATTTTATGGAAAAATCCATCTTAACCCTAAAATAATTGTTACAAAAGGTTTTTTGATGAATTTTGTTGATGTTCCACATCACATTTAACGTACTAAAATTCTACCAAAATATGACCAATAGAAATGTGTTACTTAGGTAATATCTGCTCAAAAGCTCATTAATATTCATGAGATGTCATTTTCTGGCTATAACTTCAGTTTATTTCACTTTTACTTGATATTAATGGTGCCATCATATTTCTTAGCTCATTTAATACATATAAATACTCAAAGCAATATAGAATCCTTCAGTGACAGTCAATTT
>WLWD01004101.1_pt1 | contig 46234 bp, 48 predicted proteins | sample 6712731 | NCBI WGS metagenome assembly WLWD01 (sample SAMN12718690, study PRJNA576275) | sponge metagenome | isolation source: marine sponge | host: Mycale hentscheli | place: New Zealand: South Island, Marlborough, Capsize Point | collected 2014-11-01 | reverse complement strand
CACATTTATCAATGGCGATGAACACTGTACCCATGTCGGGATAAAGGCAGCCATTGTTGTACCAGTACCTTTGATGGGCAGACAAACTATCATAGTAACATTGAGCAGAACCTTCTCTCTCGCTCATTTATCCATAGTCTTGATGCCATACAAAGGACCCTCCAGTGTGTGCTTCTTTCATCATGAGCTTGGTGTGGTAATGGTAGACCTCTCCTCCCAATAGCTCTCCCATTGTCCCAGCCACTTTACTACAGCGACCCACCAGTCCAGTGAGGTCGTTCCCTGGCTGGTTCCACAAGCAGAGCCTGCTTGAGCATCCATGCCCATCTGGGACACTGTAAGAGTGCTTGATGATACCGTCATCTCTAGATATGTCCTCATTGAGACGAGCAAGTTCAGCAGTAGTAAAGAGAGACCTAGGTACATTGTTCAAGAGAAATTCTACAAATCATGTCACACAGTTCTCATTAACTATGTGGGCCAGCCCACATTCGAGAGCTAAGGAGCGGAAGGACAGAGAATCAGGAATATGGACAATGAACATTTATGTGTGTGGTGTTGTAATAGTTGCATTTCATTCAGGACAGTTGGGTGTGGATCACCCTTATGCACACGGCTTGTAGGCAATGGTTTTCACGCTCGTAATGAGCTCATGCGTGTTATGTGTTATTGCTGTATCATTCTGATTGGTTAGTGGTGAGAGGGCATACGTATATCAAACCCCTCACCACGTGTGTTAGTTCAGTTCAGTATAACGTAGTCTTATTGAGATTAAAAGTGAGAGCAATCTCTGGCTGGACTCTGGTGGCAGCGCTTATTGCTGACCAGCCAGTTTGTAGTGAGAACGCACTGCGGAGCGAGCCCACACAAAATTGGTGGCAGCGGTGGGATCTCCGATTGGAAGTCATTCCCGAGGAGGTCGTCCACAAACAACCCACAACGACACGTCGTGAGGGCCTTAATTCGAACCAGTGGAGCACAGTTGGGAGACGTCCTAACCAACTCCGGAGGATACGTCCTTTAACGCGACCCAGAAGCTATTCTGAGGATCGAGTAAACTCGCCTAGGGGAGGGAGCACCCATTCATCGCAACCATACTTCTGTAGTGGCGGCGCCAGTCCATTCGTGCTTCGGCAGCAGTGGAGCAACCAGACTGGACAGGGTTTCGACCTTAACGGAACTGGTCAAATCATCGTATCATTGTGTTCTGATTTTTTTTCCTTGTGTAATCATTATCATTTTACCTGTTGTACAAGTCTTGTGCCATTCGTTTTTGTAACTTTGTTTTTTTTTCTGTTCTGTAGGTCTCCAGCATAGGAAGTCAGGACACTTGCCTTCTATGACTGAGGTTGGAGCCGCGGCAAAGAGGAGGACCACTAGGAAGCTACCTGGGGACTCCGATTACAAACCGACTGGGAGACCAATATCGTGCAAGAGGTCGCCGTATCCGACTCGACCGATTGACATTCGGGCTAACATAGGGATAGACGAGGAGGTGGACATTGAAGTGAGTGAGCATTCGGGTGGTGAGAAAGAAGTGGAAGGAGATTTTGTTAAGGAAGGGGAAGAGTCAAGTGAGGGGGAAGAAAGGGCAAGGAGAGAGGAGAGCGAGTTGGCTAAGCTGATGAGGTACATGGTGGAGAGGGATGAGAGGAATCGAGGGGAGGAAAGAGAGAGAATGAGAGAGGAGGAGCAAAGGCGCAGGGAGCATCGAGAGGAGGAAAGGGAGAGAAGAAGAGAGGATGAGGAAAGGCGTAGAGAGCAAGAAAGAGCTCGAGAACAGGAAAGGGAAAGAAACCGAGAGGAGGAAAGGGAAAGAAGGAGGAAGGATGAAGAAGAGGCAAGAGAAAGGAGGGACTTGCAGCAAGAGAAACGAAAGGTGTTGGGGAGCTATAGGGAACCTGTGGAACTTATGGGTTATCTTGAGAAGTTCGAACGAATCATGAGAGAATTTAAGATAGAAGAGGGGACCAAACTTGACATGGTAAGCCCCAAAACGAGAAAAGTACAATTAAATATTTCATGCAATATTATTTACCTGCTCTTTAAATTGAATCTCTAATTAAAGTGTTTTTGTCTTCTGATTAGGTTTCTGACTCTGACATCTTGGAATGCAATACACCAATTGACTTTAGTGGCAAGGATTTTTTTAACCAAATGATAGAGTATTCATATTGACTTGACTTTTGTGTTGTTGCACGTTTTAAATGTATTTATGTTATGTACATGTTAATTTCATTTATTATCTGTCATTTCAATGAGCCTAGATGAACACTTTTTTTGCAGGACATGGTAGGAACCTAATACTAGCTACATTTGCAAAGCTGATAATAAATTAGCTTGCTCATGAAATATCTGGCCACATCACACTTGACTCGTGCAATAAGTATTAAATATACATATATATAAATATCAGCGGAGTAGGAATGTTTAAGCGCATGACATTTACTCGAGCATGCACACTGAATGTTACTTATTAAACTGGGTAATCTACATTTTTAAATGGTTCTGTAAAAAGAAGAGGGAAAAAAAAGACCCAGAATACACAGCTAGTACCCATCTAATTGTAGCAGTAATAGATAATCACTGCTACTATTATAATATTGGCTATTTCAGCTGATAATTGAATCATTAAATAGTAGCAATATAAATCTTCAAACTCAACACACAAACACGTATACAAGTACAGCATGAGGTAAAGCAAGACTGGAAGTGGGTAAAGTAGTTAAGTTTAATACACAGGTAAAGCTTAAGACACTAGCTACAATTCTTTGTGTATAGCTACTACTGCCAAAAATAGTTTAGCCTGTTCAATTCTTCATGTGACCAGGACAAGTCATCTCACTTTCTTCTAAATAGCTTACAGACTAAGTGTTCACTAATCCTCACCCTACCAAGGATCACATTCTAAATCATCATCATCATCATCATCATCATCATCATCATCATCATCATCATCATCATCATCATCATCATCATCATTATCATCATAATCTAGTACTTCTACTATTACTACTATCATTACTACTAATAATTATCATTATCATAATAATAAATAAATACATAAATTTATTTATTTACTTATTTACTTTTGTTTGTGTATTTATTAGTGTTTATTTCTTTTTATTTTATTTTCATTTATTTTTATACATTAGTTTATTTATTTAGTTATGGATTGATTGACTGATTGCTTTTATTTTGCTTTTATGCATTTCTCTAATTTTCTCGATTGTAATGTGTTCTTGCACTTTTTGACCAGGCTAGATAATTTTGTATCACTTATAGAACAAATAATATGACAATTCTTCTTCATTGCACTTGGTAGTTGAGAGGATTTTCTGGCCGAAACTATTAACAAATCATTTAAACATTGTTTGACCTTCTATTAAATTCACCATGAAAATAACTAGGAGAGCAAGAATGAAAACTTGAAGGAAAAAATGAAAATGAAAGTAGCTAATGGCGGTCAAATAATTAAGGCACGTCTTAAAGAGATATTTTTGGAGACTGCCCATACTAAACAAAAGAAAGATCAGTTCTTATTATACCGCCATATATATAAGACTATTCAAAGAGTTTCTAGAGATTTTACAGAATATCCTCCAATAATGTACAAGACTACTTATTACACCCCTGCTCTTATTGAAGTCAAAAGTGCAGCCTGCGGCGTGCGCATCAATGATATCGTGTCTGTTCCTTTTTCTCTAGAGCGCGCAGTGAGGTATGTAGCGTATCAACTAGCGTGTACCTATATTCGCCGATCATACCTGGAGTATTTTCTGTGGGGACTGATTTCTTACTGTGACTTGATTACAGCAGGAAAGTGAACAATTTGATAGAGAAAAAGACCGTAATGTCGAGGAACACTCTGTATTTGTGTGGAGCGTACTTATTTTGAACATCTGCGCTAGGAAATGCTGCAATACAGATTGCACACGTAAGATCAATATTTAATAAATCAATTTTAATAAACTGTTCTTATTATCAGCATAATTGTTCCATACTTACAAGTGTAATAATTGATATTTTATAGTTACCATTTTTGAAGGCCGAACAGTGGCTAGTTTTCAGGAGTACTTTCCTGGCTTTCTAAATTATAAAGAAAATAAAGTTGTAAAAGTTCTCAGCTTGGAAAACATCAATGGAATAGATCTCTGGGAAGCTGAAGTAAGTCATTGTGGAGGCACTGAAATGTATAGACTATCACATTCAATATTTCTGTAGATTGAAGGTGAAAAAGGTTATTTGGAATCAGGAGCTGTTAAAGTATATTCTACACTATGTCAGTCAGTTGAAGTAGTGAGTTATGATAAATATTTTTCATAACTTTGATTAATATTTGATTATTACTTATTAGAATGATGATAAAGACAAACATGCCAAAAATCTCACTGAAATAAACCACAATGAATCTGATTCGATTGCTGCTAATAATGAAAGTGCAAACTCTTGGTTCATTAAAGGACTTTCTTCAATAACCTCCACATTGTTGCAAGGACTGAAGATAATGGAACTATACGTAGGTCTCTTTGATCACATATACATTTTATGGGACATGTGAAGACTTTGTATGTGTAAGTTGATGTTTATTATGTAATATAATTTGTTCATATTTACATATAATATATATAGAGCAATGGAATTCCAGTGGTTGTGTGTGTTCTAAGTCTAAGTGGGATTATCATTTCTAACCTGGCTCTAAGGAAACAGATTAAGAAAGAATGTGAGTATATAAAGTTATTATAAACACGTGTAAATAATAAGGAGTAAATCCCATTTGCTCATGTACATTCAAACTCAATCAAAATAGTAGTTACATGAATCAATGATAAGTACAACTGAATGGAGTAGGTAAGGATCATCAGTTAAATGATAAGTGCAACTGAATGAATTAGGTAATAATCGTCAGGTGAATATAATGTTCTCTATCTCCCCCCAAGTCTTTGACCCATGATGGTTAAAGGCTGAGTTTCGTATAAGTCAAAAGAATCGGTCTGGGGGTTTCCTTTCTCTTACTGATCGTCTCAATGGCTTTGGTGATGGAGTATATAAGGGCGGGGTAAGGGTAGTGACTGGTATAGGATCCGGGAGTCGGGGGGGACTGGTCGGGGGGGGTTTGGGGAACGGGCTGTCCCTGGGAGGCAGGTTAGGGGGGTTCGTGATGTTGACATCTTCATTGGTCCTGGTTGGAGAGGGCCCAGGTGTGTCCGGTGGTAGACATGTGGGAGGTGAAGTTGTAGGTGAGATGTCATCAGGAGATGAGGTTGGGGGTGGGATGCCATCGGTAGATGAGGTTGGGGGTAAGTAAGCAATGTCCTCCATGATGGACCTTCTTTTGGCTGGTGGGTGTACAGGGATGTATTTCCTGAGGAATTTCCTGTTCCTGAGTGTTTGCCTGCCTGACCCGTCTATTCGAATGAGGTACTGATGGAATTGGCGCACTTTGATGACAATGCCGGTTCGATCCCACTTGTGTGGGTGAGGGCCAGTCTGATTTTGTATTCTCACCCGGTCACCAGTACTCAGTGGGGTTAGGGCTCTGGTGTGCTCACTCCATCGGTCCTGGTGAGACATGTGACGCTGTCTGAGTGCCTCTTCTCGTAGCCTTAGTGATTCCCTCCAGGTCTGATGTGGGTGGTACTTTCCAGGGAGGATTGGGATCAGGTCCTTTGTTGGTCGTCCAAAGATGCACATGGCTGGGGAAAGTTTGGTTGTAGGGTCCGGCGTGTTCCTGTATTGCAGGATGGCTTTCTGGAAAGCATCAATGTCTATAGCACCATCCTTCCCCGTGTTCCCTGTGATCAACCTCTTGACGGTTTTGACACCCACCTCGGCTCTGCAATTGCTGTGAGGGAATGCCACAGAGCTAAGTCGGTGGTGAACTCCCCAATCCTGTAAGAATTGCCTGGTGTTGTGAGCTACAAATTCTGGACCGCCATCCGATGAGAGTTCGTCTGGTATCCCATAGGTGGCAAAGGTGCGTCTCAGGACAGTGATAAGTCCTTGGGCCCCGTCTTTGGCTCTCTCTACGATAGGCCAGTTGGAATATCGGTCGATGATGACGAGATAATTGCAGCCATGGTAGTGGAAGGAATCTGCACAAATGCACTGGAATGGGTATTCAGATAAGGTGGGGGGTGTGGGTGGTAGTGCCGCTTGTGATGGGGCCATCCTGTTGCAGTGGGAGCAGTTGGCTCTGGTGGCTCTGATGTCATTTGTGATGCCAGGCCAGAAGACAGATGCTTCTGCCTTTGATGTCATGGCTGATGTGCCCTGGTGGGCAGCGTGTAGGGCAGACAGGCATGAGGGTCGTAGAGAGGGTGGGATGACGATTCTATCTTTGTAGACAATGACACCATCACTGCTGTACAGATGTTGTCTGAATTGGTGGTATTCTCTGATGGATGGTGGCAGTTGGTGTTTGAGGTCAGGGATTCCGTCTTCAATTGTAGAGAGGAGGAGGAGCATGTTGTCATCAGATGATGTGGCGATTTGGACTTGCTCCCAATTGATGGAATGTAGGGAGTGTAGAGACGAGATGAGTGAACTCTGTAGTTGGTCTTCCATTTGGATAGAGTCTAGTTGGTTATCTGTTGAGATGCCAGCTATGAGTTGAGTGGGGATGCGGAGGGGAGGGGTAGCAACACCATCTTGGATGTTGTGGATGTCGTCATGGAGGACCATTTTGGGTGGGTGGCGATCACCAGTTGGGTGTCTTGAGAGGGTGTCAGGGGCCTTGTTTTTGACACCAGGGATGTGGACGATTTTGAAATGGTATCTCAGGGTTTTTTCTTTCAGGTTCCTCAGTCTAGTGTTGCAGATGTGATCTAGGGATCTATCACCAAATATCTTTAGGAGTGGTCTGTGGTCAACAGCGATGGTTAGATTCTTGCATCCCAGGACAAAATGTCTTGCTTTATCCAGGGCGTCTACTACAGCCAGTGCTTCACCTTCGATTGGAGCATAACGTGATTTAGCTGCATGTGTGAACCTACTGCCTACTAAGGTTATCTTCTAGCCATTTTTGCAGCAGAAGAGATCACTGGAGGGGCAGGAGCAGTGTTTCTGGAACAACCAATAACCAATTCCGTCTTTGGACCAGTCAGTGGCTAGGCATGTGGGCTTGGACTTGTCAAAAATTTTGACTCCACTGTGGATTTCGTCAATGATGGTTAATTTCGACTTTTCAAAGGCTTGCTGTAGGTCATTGTTCCAGTGGAACTTGTTGCTGGGCTTGAGGAGTTCCCGGAAAGGTAGCATTACGTCAGTCATGCTGAATGCGTACGATACCTGATTCACCAAACCAAACCAGGATCTTACGTCCGTTAGGTTTTGTGGTGTAGGAAAGTCGGAGATGGCCCTGATGTACTTCTTGCATGGTCTCACAGTGTCATTGGTGATTTCAAAGCCTGCGAATTCAATGTCATCTTTGGCGAATCTGAACTTATCTGGGTTGAGGGTAATACCGTGTCTGCCACAGATGTCTAACCAGTTGGATGCTTGGTAGAAGCTTTCTTCTATCGTGTCAGACCATAGCAGTGTGTCATCTACACATTTTGTTTTGTTGGGTATGGACGAGGTGATCTCGTCATATCGTCTAGTGTATCCATCGCCTGAGGCAATGTAGCCTTGTGGGGCCGTGCGATATCTGTAGCGGCCCCATGGGGTGATGAAGGTGGTAAAGTGTCTGTCATCAGGATGAAGAGGAACGCTGTGGTAGCCATTCCATGCATCAAACACGGTTTTCTTCTTCCCTTGAGGGACTGACCTCGCCTGGTGGAAGGGTGATTGGGTGTGGTGCGTTTCCCTGGTGGCATGGAGGTTGAGTGGCTGGAAATCGATGGTCCTTCTGGGTGTGCCGTTTTTCTTGGCACAGATAACCATTCTGTGGCACCATGTAACAGGTTCTCCAATAGGTACAGGTTCCAACACTCCAAGTCTCACATCTCTGTCGAGGCCATCTTTGACATCGTCTTGCCAGTGAAGGGGTACTGGGATGGGTGAATGATGAGCGGTGGGGGACGCTTGTGGGTCTATCATAAGTCGCATTGGTGGGCCTTCCATGAGTGGTAGGGTTTGGTGTTCACAGACATTGAAGGTACTGGAGCTATAGTAGTCAAGGAGGTATTGCTGGAGTTTCTCCCGGTTGGCTTCTGTGGCTGGGTACGGCAGGGAGGTGGGGATTGGTGGTGGTTTAGTACGTTTGAGGCATTGACAACCATGTTGTGATGGGGGTGTGGAATTCGTGGCGGCGCCAATGGAGCCGTTAAGACTGGTTTCCTTGACCTCGTCCATTGCCGGGAAATTATGTGAGATGATTCCCAGGTCTGAACATGCCTCTCTGCTGAGGAAGAACTTGTCGGTACTGTTAGTCACATAGACCATCTGCCTGGTAGACCTCTCTTCTCCAATTTGCCGCTTTTCGCGGATAGCCTCAGTATGGCAGCGCCCAGAATGTCAATATTGTGGTTGTCTGCTGCATGCATCCTGAGATCAACAGGGATGAGGTCTCTGGTGGATAGGCCAAGCTTCTTTATGATTTTGAAGCCTGCCAGGCAGCTTTGGCAGCCCGTGTCGGCCATGGCACTGGTGAAGGCCTGGTTTTGGGGTGATTGGAGGGGAAATCCAAAATGGTCATAGTCCTCCTGCTTGATGCTCATCTGAAGTCTGATGTATGGCTGGGGTTTGGACTGTTTCCTCGACCATTCCTTTGTGGTCTGATCAAAGATATGGTGGTCCAGTGTAGCACTTTTGGTCACCGTTGCTGATGTGATTTCGCATAGTGTGTCGAATATGGCACTTTAGCGTCCAGTGGCCCTGGCAAATTTTGTGTCGGCTTTGCTTCTGCACATCTTCCCAAAGTGGTGGTCTCTGTCACAATGGTCGCACTTGGTGCCAAAGGCAGGACACTCAGTTCTTCTGAGTCTTGTTGGGGGGTTTCTTCCGTGCCCCTTGGTCCCGCAATATGTACAAGTGTCCTGGTCCTTTGATGGGCCCCTAGTCGACGGTCATTTCTGCTTCTTGTATGAGCTGCCAGCTACTGCATCTGTTGCTTGTGGTAGTAACAGGCGGGATGCTGACCTCTTTCCTGCCTCTTTTGCCTCGACGAACTTGAGGACTTGCTCCCATGTCATGTCTTGGTTCTCGTCTCCTAGTAGATCCATCTGTATCTCAGTGTCATCCAAACCTCTGCATAACATATCCCTGAGAATGGCTTCAGTATAGTCCACGCTGGCATCACAACCTGTGCACTGCTTGGTATACTTGCAGACGTTTGCCTGCCCTCTCAACCTCGCTCCGTAGGCGCGTATCGGCTCGTCTCGGTCCTGCCTCATGTTGTGTAGGGTCACTCTTGCTACCATTGTGTTCTCTTCCCTTACAGCTAACCTCCTCATGGCCCTGAATACTGCGTCTTCGGGCATTCCAGTAAGGGTGCCTCCAGCATTCCTGGTGAGGTCCCTGCGGAGCTGGTCATCACAGCACTCCAATAGTTGGATGATCCTGTCTGTTCCCTCTAATTTGGTCGCCTTTACGTAGTCATTCCATCTCGATTTAAAGTACTGCCAGTCCTCTGTGGTGCCGGCCGATGACACAGTCGGTCTCTTTACCTTCTCAACCCTTGCTGCTTGTGTAGATCCACTGGGGGTTTTATGACTGGTTGCATGGGTTGTGATGAGCGCGGCTGCAACTACCGGTTCGACGTCGGGGGTCTCGTACGCGCAGCCTTCTATCGGGCATTGGATCACTGGCATCTCTGGACGTTTGGTGGTGCGCCTTAGATGGAAATACTTGCCCTTGTCGGCGCTCCAGCTCCACAGTCAAGTCTATCGATCCTCCCGCGTTTCGGTGAGTTGTACTTATCATAAATAATGAGTAAATCCCATTTGCTCATGTACATTCAAACTCAATCAAAATAGTAGTTACATGAATCAATGATAAGTACAACTGAATGGAGTAGGTAAGGATCATCAGTTAAATGATAAGTGCAACTGAATGAATTAGGTAATAATCGTCAGGTGAATATAATGTTCTCTAATGTGTAACTGATGTTTACTGTGTAAAATGTTATTATACACTAAATGTATGGTTATGTGTGATATATATTGTGCAGGTCAAATAGCAGAACTTATTGAAAGAAGTGGTAAAGCTGTCTTTCACACTTACCTATATGAAAACAAGATTGAAGAATTGGGCAATTTGATTACAAACCTAGAAGACAAAGTACAGCTATTGACTAACAAAAGGTAGAGGCTGAACATGGTGCCTCGAGTTTTAAGGTATGCTTATATCTTGGTAACAGTAGTAAAGGTGAAGTAGCTAATTCTTTACTTCAGGATTCTGAAGATACCTACCTTCTGGACTTGAATAATCTGCAAGCTAAATTACAACAACTCCAAAAACAAGTGGATACAATTGAAGAGGAAAATTCTCACTTAACAACTGAGAAAAAGCATTTTATCAAAACAATTGCTAGCCTTAAACTTGATCTGGAGGACTTGGAGGCCACTAAAGAGCAGTTAGCAGAGGAACGCTATCAACTGGAGATGTTACTAAGTCAGAAGGATGCTCAGTATTTAAAGGTATAGTCTCAAAATACAAGTTGGAGATATTTATGTAAATTATACAAACTATACTTAGATGCTAAAGACAACAAAGACATTCTTTGATGCAAAGGCTACAGGCAGAACTTGCTACTGAAAATACCCATGCTGCAGAGAAGAATGGTTACAAGGACAGATCTCAGTAGTACAGAGTTTAACATACTCTGCTGCAGCATGAAAGAATTCTTTGGAAAGGCAAACTTGACTCAAAAATTTGATGCTAACATAATTGGAAAGGATTCATTAAAAGAGAACAAGGGACAATTCCATCAAATTGAAGATATGCTAAAAAACATCTAAGGTATTCTATTCTATCAATAGTAATGGTATCAAACTAAAATGTATATTGGTACAGAAACAAATTGAGGAAGCTGAACAACAGAGAGATGGATACGAGTTAGAACTACAGAATATACATGTTCAACTAGAATCTGCCAAATGTAAGTCATTATCAACCCAATGAATGTCACATGATTCATTTTATACAATATAGCCAAAAACAAGAGCCTCATCATCATGATGCAGAGCATGAAGCAGGAATTAGCAGACTGTAAGAATTCTTTAGCAGACTGTAAGAATTCTTTAGCAGAGGAGAAGGCTCACTCAGATGTGATCATTAAATTCTATCATGATGTTATGCATTCAGAGGAATGTGGAGCTCACAAAAGCGGCTATATACAAAATAATGCTTCCATCCATACAACATGCTCTATTCAGCCAAGAACAGCATCTCTAGAGTTAGTTGAATAATTAGATATAAGAAAGACTGGAATTGTGCAGTAGAAATCTAGACACTATGAATACAGACAAGGGAATGCTATTACACTCAACCATATTGAGTCTCAGACTGAACTAAACCTATCAACCACTTTGTTAAACTCGCATGCTAGCAGTTTATAGTGTTACAATATTATCATTACATTTTTTTAATGGATTTATCATGTAGAGTTTAGACATTTAGCTACTAGCTATTTAGCTAAATTATTACTTATAGGTATTTAACCAGTGATATGAGTTCACTTTTAACTCGTCATTATATTTAAAAAATGTTTGAAATGCAGGAGTGACATTGCTGTCACGGCCAGTGATTGAGGCTGAGGATGAAAAGATTCATTAAATAAGTATCATATCAAATCCTATTATTATATTATACATATTCTTTAACTGTATTCATATTTCATCAAATATATTGTATATAGGACATGCTATGTTTGTATGATTCCTACACAATACAGAGGAATATTACAGACCAGTACTAGATCAGCGCATGTACCATTACAAAATCAGACCCTAATCACTTTGTATAGTCCTTTTTCTGCACTGAAGTTTGTAAAGTGATGCCTACAAAGTTGACAAATCTGTTTAAAAAACTTATGAATTGATAGATTAGCTTCTACGTTTATAAACTTGGTTTGATCCTTTTGGCTTATATATGGTGCCCAGAAAGTTGACAGCTAGCATAAAAAGAAGCTTGTCACATTAAAAACAAAACAAAAAACAACAACAACAAAAACAGCTTGAGGTGTACAAGTGATCTGCAATGTTTTTTTTATTTTATGTAATATGTTAAGACAAATAGTATCATAACAGCCAACAAGAGGTTGAAGAGTGAATTTTAAGATACTGTAAGGAGGACTGTGAAACTGCATGAACTGAAGGTGTCTTTATAATAATGTATGAACTACAAGGGGCTGCATAGAACACAAGGGATGGAATGACATATAAGGAAAACTACTGGTCATTGAAACGTCCAGCAAAATATTGCTTGCGGTAATACAGAGACTGTAAATATTGTAACAGATTGCTAGATACTGTACAATTAAAAGTAAGCTGTTATTCAACTTTACAAAGACTCCATTAGTGTCTCTAATACATATTACTATATGAGATTGTAAGAGATAATTTGAGACACTGAAACAGTAGTCTTGTACTTGATTACAGTATTTTGGCTTAATTAATACTGGAACTACAAAAGCCTGTAGATCGACTGTGCATGAATTTGTGAAAGACTAAGACACTACAAGAAGTAAAGTATGTAAAACAATAAGACACTGGTATTAGAGTGTACTAGAGACTGTAGAAAGTGTGTCAGTTTCACTAAAAAGTGGTCTACATAAAATTTAAAACTGAAGTAAATTCAAGAGATGTCATAGCTCTAATACCACTCTCTCTAAAACATTTGTAAAAGTTGCTAATAAGTACAAAGCTATAATTAGCTAACAGCATTAAATACCCACTTCGTGAAAATAAAATCTTTAGAATAGAATATCATAAAGATAAAAATGGTACAGGAGTTTAACTAGTCATTTTTATGATGCATCTAGGAGAAGAGCAAATTTGCTGAACTGCAGTCTCTGGAAACTTAGGCTAGGCTACAACAGGCATGGGGCCATAAGATGTACAGTGAATTCTCTCAACAACGGTCAGCCTCTCCACAGCGGTAGTTTTTAGTGGAACGAAACGTGTACAGCACAGTTCCAATAGTTTTATAGCCTCCGATGAACGGCCACCCCCGAATTCTTAACAACGGCCAGGTATAATTATCCTAGAGCGGTCAAAATAGTAAAATTATAGCTACATAATATATATATAATATATAATAATAGCTAGTTACAAATGTCCACAGCGATCAGTGGTTCAAGAGTATCTTTCAATCTTTGTATATACCGTGGCGGACCGTATAAACGATAAACACAGGGTATTTCCAGTCCATAGCCGCCACCTCTGTTCACTTTTTCACGCTTAACTTCAACAAAAGTCTTGTAGATTTCTCTTCTTAAAAACTGGTACAGAATTGGAGCCATGTTAATGGGGACATGTCCAACAATTGATCCGTCTTTGAAGACTACTACAGCACTCTTGTCTCTGACATTGGAAGGGTTTGGCGAGCAAAATCTGCAAGAAAATCACTAACACAGAGATCAATCATTCATTGGTCTATTTCTATTATATTATGGATTATCATTGTTGCTGTAGTAGCACACGACAATTGGGTAAAGCTATGAAAACTCAGCCAAACTATCACGCAAAGACTACTAACTAAAACTAAGGGAAAAAGACAAAATATCTCCAGACTTAAACACACTGACTAAGGCCTATCCACTATTCCCAGTATGCTCAAGATCCCTATCAGTACTCAGTCTCAAATTCAAACAAAATGATACAGAACTAGAGAACAAAGTACAATTACAGAACATAAAACAAAACAAAATAAATGATACACAAAAGCAAGCAAGAACTATAAAAAGTATGGACAAGCTCAAGTATAACAGATAAGAAAAGGAAAGCACAAAATAGTAAAGGAAAAATGATGGAGTTAAAGAATGAGAGTGTTACAAGTATATATGTGAGTGGAATGGAATGGGGATTGTATAAGATAAGGGCAGGCATGAGAAAGGTAATGTTAGAATAGAATAATTGTTTGTATGAATGCAGTGAAGGTACACTAATTAGTGAATAGGTGGTCCATTAGCACCTACTGCTAAATCAGTCCACAGAGCTAGCCTGTAGTTGAGGGGTGGGGCTGCTCCAGTTGCTGGGCATAATATTCTAAGAACCCCCGAAGAGAGGCAACTCTCTCAACAAAGGTCAAACAATCTGTCCCCAAGACATGTTGTTGTTCGGAGGTTTTACTGTACTCCTTGACTAGGCTGCCAGGACTACTTTGTAAAAGTGAGGGTTGGAGCTTATCTTAAATATTGATGAGTTTACACTTTTGTACTCAAAGTAAGTCTGTACTGCTGACGATGACCACTAGATAGTTAATTAAAGTCTTAGTGTTAAGGAATCTTTGTATAAAGTTGCCAGAACCTTAATTAAATTCATAATGTTAAGTAATCTTTTTATTCTACCATATAAGGTTGCCAGAATATGTTTATCTGATTCATCATGGTTCAAGGAAGCCGTATCACTATAGGGAGTTTCCCCGGGGAAAGTTTTTCTGCATCACACATTAGACTATAAATCTAAATCATTTTGCACCTATACGAGTATTATTAAAAAGATGGCATCATATGATGAAGAAGACTGGTACTATGGTGAACTCCGCCAAGAGCAAGATGAAGAGCCTCACTCCCAGATGATGGACTACCACCCGTATTCTAAAGGACGAAACCCCATGCACACTCGTGGTAGTGACTCTCAAACTATCTCTTATTTAAAACAAGGCTTTGTTCGCATGGGTGAAAGACCCGGGTTCTGTGCTAAGGTTCATCAGTGGTTAGAGGAGGAACTAAAGAAGTTAGGTGAAGGCATTGTCCTTGCACTTGTTCCTGGCCACAAGGAAGAGCCTGAACCCAATGGACTGGTGCATGAAATTGTCCAAAAGCTTGAAGAAAAGTGTAAAGCTGAAAGAAAGGCCCTTCCATTTCAACAGAAAATGATCCTGGTCAGGACCAAAACTGTACGTAAGTCGGCGACTTCCGAAGGCCCAAGGTCTAAACTCACTCACCGAGGGACAATAGAAGTCAGCCCAAACTCTCCAGACTGCTCAGGGAAAGTTGTGGTCATCTTGGATGACGTTTGGACATCAGGTAGCACGCTGCAAGTCTGTGAAGAAGTTGTTCGACAAAAATTTCCCCAAGTAGAGGATGTCAAACTTATCGCTATTGGAAGGACTGTTTCAATGTAGCTAGTACACATACATGTAGCTTTAATATCTGTTTGCGTGTGTGTAATCAATTCGGGGTCTGTGGTCAGTGTAAACTGGGCATGCTCCTGTTTAATATAAGTCACCACACTATTTTTTGTAGTCAGTCTGTACTTCATGTGTATTGTTTGTGTATCCCGTCATTCCTCAGCTTCTCCTTCACTTTATTAAAACACTGTTATGAGGATTCCGTCAATCCTGGGGCGCTCAATCACCTACAGAGTGAGACTCTGGTGGCAGCAACAACTACCTTGAAGGCGTCACTGGAATTTCCTAGTCCTTCTATTACTGCGGCGGTTCCCTAGTTGTTAGCCCCACAAGCAAAAAATTCATAAAGAACAACAACCCCTGACTGTACTGAATATTAGAAATTGAAAGGGGAAATTAAAAAATAAAATGGATTGAAAATGATTGCGGTTTAAATGTCTTTAAAAATTACAGTTCCATTTTGTCAGATGTATGTTTGTTTGTAAGACGATCAGTGTTTCTTTCATCTTTCAAGTATTGAGTGTACACCTGATAAGGATCGAGAGGAGAATGGCGATGGAAAGAGACGCTTTCTTGCATTCGAAGAACTTCAGTAGAAAAGCTAGGAGGTTGCGACTAGAATGAATATAGAACGAACTAGAGGTTAGAAATTAAAGAATAAGATTTGACAAACTTATCTCATCAACCAAGAAATGAATTTAGTGATTCTATATTTTCCACTGGTCTATTAATTATGGGAAAAAATTTTAATCTTAGCAATGCTTCAGCACTTACTGTTTTTGTAATTACATCTTTAGGATAGAATTATAGAATCATTACTTTACCTACCCATTAGTACTGCATTCTAACTATCTACATTGACCCTTTACCTGATGGAATAATGATGAGTGTACGACATCCCACTCCAGAACCTTGGCAACGGTGCCGAGGTACATGTCATCTGGATGGTCAGAAGCTGGACAGTCCATGGCAGACTTCATGAAGCTAGCCACAGCTCCAACACTCAGCACAATCCTGAAATATATGTGGCAATAATAAAGTGATGAATTCTAAAATCATAACAGGAAGCCTTCTTCTTCAATAATTTTAATGCACCATTTAAGTGATTCAGAAATGGACAAGGAGGCTCCGTGGTTTGGATTGAACATTCACTCTCTCCCACTTTCTCTCTCATGATAAAATAATATTTTTCAGCATTATAACTGCGGATATTAGCTAATTAAGGTGCTCCATTAATCCCTTCCACTTCTTGTTCTGCATGGGAAAGCATTAGACTGTGTACCATATTGAAATGCCAGTATCAAGTATTGTTGCAAGGACATAAATCACTCACTCACACGTGACCTAAATTATAACAAAAGAATGAAGTAAAACTGGAAATGAAATGATAATCAGCTCGGGGTTTCATACAGAGGTAGGGGTGCCCCGGGTCCCCCTCCCCCCAGAATTTCATGAAATAAATTAATAACATTTAGTCACTAATTCTAGACATGAGATGATTTTTAACCAAATGGGTGTGGTTTCAGCAAAAGTGGGCATGGTCAAACAAACGTGTGCTCCCTCCCCTCCCCTCCCCAGAAAAAAATCCTGTATGAAACTGCACTTGTTGTTGTGAACAGAGTTGATTTAAGTTACAAGTCCTTACACTTAGTGAATGTCTTTCCTCACCCTCCACCTCCTGTGATGAAGGAATAGCCTTCCTTTGTGTGAGCCTTGAATCCATACACTTCACCAAGTAGGATGGGTCGAGTGTGATCATAGCAACGAAGGAGACGCAACAGCCTTGGGATACTATGGGAACAAAAACAATAACAACAACAACAATGACAAAAACTCACAAAAGATACACAAACTAACAGTATTTATACACATGTGGTGATATCACCCTATACCTCAGTAACGTGTCGTCATCGGCAACCATCAGCCACTTGAGAGGCGTGGTCTCAGAGAGAGCATGAAATTTGCGAACTATAGCAATTGTCTTACTACAATGACCTGAAGACACACGCACACACATACATATTTTTTAATGAAAAATAGCTTTACCACACGTACTTATTCAGCTTGATTTCACAATGCTGAAAGCACTAGATATATATATATATATATACACACATTATAGTTTACATTAATACACTTTATATGTTTCCTCCCCCTCCCTTTAGCAAACATTCCCATAGTATCCTTGGTTTGTGTATTCAGCCAGAAATAGGTAAGGTAATGTGAGGTATAATCATTACACCATTGACCTGTTATTAACCTCAGCACGCATGCAAGAGTAGCAGTTGTCCTGTCTGTCTGTCTGAATGTCACGCTATAATTTTGGAGATGATTGACAATTAATTGTTAAATTAGGTATAAAATTACTTGGAACGTCAATTTAAAACTTTATTTTAGTGTGTTACATTTTTGTAAATTTGGGCTGATTCCTGAGAAAATGCGAAGCTTGCATGACACTGGCAGTGGGAGGCCCAGTGGACATGCCCTCCAAGCCTTACACTGGCAATACCAAAAGGGTGAAGCCTGGGATGTACAGTAAGACTACATTTAGTTACACAACATATCTGAAATTCCCCAGGGAAGTCCCCCAAGCAATCCAACAATTCACACTTAGTAGTATCCGTACTTCCTTTGATTCCGGTTTCGAGGAAACTATCCAAAGCAATTTCCCGTATTTATATGCACTTAGTGACCAGTTCACTCGGAACATTACTGGCCAACACAATGGCTGAAGCTGACCCAACTGAACCTGATTCTTGTATGATTCCTTATTACCCTGTCAGAGTTTGTGAGGATTATGACTCTGCAACTCTAGTATTTCTTAAAAAAGACCAAGTTTATAGTGAAGATCGAAGAATTCGGTTGTTAAACAGAGTTCAAGCTTGGCTCAAAAGACAAATAAAGAGGCTCAAAGAACAAATAAAGAAGCCGGTGATTTTAGCCATAGCTCCAGGCCATAAAGAAAATCCTAACCCTGAAGGGTTTCTCTATGACATAGTGAACGAGTTTCGCACAGAGAATGCAGAGCTGGTAGTGGACTTCATAACTCTACGTCGAATAAAAGGAGTTTCCAAATCCACTGAAACACCTGGACCTCGATACAAGAGTAAACACTCCGGTACCATTGCTGTCAAGAAGCCTGAAGTACCATCCGCTCCACCTGATCACACTGGGACAGTGGTCATCTTGGATGACGTCTGGACTTCTGGCAGCACTCTGTGTGCATGCAAGGATGTAGTGGAGGCAGAATATCCAAACGTTAGTGATGTGAAACTGTTTGCCATTGGCAGGACAGAGTCTATGTAGCCTTTCCATCACAGGAACTCTACTAACTGAACTAGATATTCAAAGTGTCATTATTGTCTAATGTATTCCAGTCTTAAATATTGTCTTCGCTTTTATTTTTGTAGCCATTAGATACTATTTCCTAATATATATCAAGTTCTTTTATCCACCACTGAGTTACTCCAATCAGTGTTTTTATTCTGTGGTACTACAGTGTTGCAGTCTCACTCTCAACAGCAATAACAGCTGTAGAACTGTCTACTTTACATCTTAAAAGTAGGAAAAAAAACACAACAAAACCGGGCATGACATTTACCTAGCTGTACATTTAGTAGTATTTTCTAGCTTCAAAAGTCATTTACTCAAAAGTTCTACTGAGAGTTTTAGCTGAGTAAATGATCAAGTATGTCCAATGCTCTTGCCAGAAAATTATTTATAGAGCTGGGAGGGGACATTTTCATTATTACAGGTTAGTCACATGAGAACTCCAAACAATGCACTAAACTATTGCCAGGAGTGTAGGTCAGAACCACTATATATTTTTTCTTCTTATTTTCCTTTCACTAAATTAGAAACTCATTTAAAATAGTTGTTTTTAACAGGGTTTTTTTTTTTGTTTACTGAAATTGAAGTATCAACAGTCAAAATGGTAGGAAAAGGGTGGACAAAAATGAGAAGTGATTGGCACACTGTGTCTGTAGCAAGGGAAAATTCCTTTTTACCAACTGAGAGATTAAAGCCAGTTGTCACCACCACATGACTCATTATCTTATTAAACGTCAAAATCTACTAATTGTGTAAGACCCACCACTCAACCCATACTTTACCCATTTCTGTGTTGGGAACACCAGAATACACTGCAGAGTATTTCTTATCTTCCTTGTCGCTATAGTATACCAGAGAGGCCACACCCACATCTTGAGCCCAGGTCTTCTGCACTACTGGCACTGCAAATACATAGAAATTGTTCGAACGAACTTTCAGTTAAAAGCATTCTTACTTCTCACAGGGAATATTTAACACTTTCTGAAGTACTTTTTATACATGCTAGCTACGTACTTCTGTCCACTGCTCAGTACACATACTTAGGTATAACATAATCCATTGACCAAGCACTTTCAAGGTACTTCTGTGTGTACATCCACAGCTGTGGCGCATTAACATGTAGCTATACCACTAAACCACACTTTTTCTATCATACTTAATTTAAAATATAGCCTTTGCTCTATTTTATTCATTTTTATCGTTTTAATATTGAGTAGCTCACATCACATGAGACACAGCTCACATGACATGAGACACAGCTCACATGACATGAGACACAGCTCACATCACATGAGACACAGCTCACATCACATGAGACACAGCTCACATCACATGAGACACAGCTCACATCACATGAGACACAGTTTAGCCTCTCATGACAACCACTCTAGCCTTTCCATAGAGCTGAATAATATTTAATAATTACTACAACACACCGCACACTTCATACACCAAACCTTCCAACCTACTAGAGCTGGCTTAGCGCATTCCTCTCCCACTCTCCAATAAAACTTCACATACCTACCCCAATTTATTAACTTCAAATTGACTTACACCTGGAGGCGTGAAACTTGGAGCAAGTCTTGACGGCAAAATGGACTTGATTGACTACGACTTTGTCGCTGCCCGGGCACTCAAGGATAAATTCGTCGTGAACCGTAGCGCAGGATCCGTCTGCTGGGATAGGGGGTGGAGACAAACAGAGAGAAGGGAGGTGAGTGAGAAGTGTGGACGAGGGAGGGGCAGGGGGAGGGGCTGGTCCAATTTCTATTTTAGTGAGCCGATGGTATTTGAGAAACAAAGCCAGCTGAGCCAGAAGAAAAAAATAAAAATAAAAGAGGTGGAAACTTTCCACTGGAAAGATAAGAATTGCAACAGCTAATGAAATGTTGTCACTTACCTCATACTCTGCGTCTATGTTAAACGATTCCTTGAAGTGTTGTACATTCCCAGATGCCCTGAGAACAGTAACATACATACACTAACACAGCAAACATTAAAAAGAAAAAAATCCACAAAATATATTTGGCAATACTTCTTTATATATCTTACCGAGATCTTTTGTTCCACCCACAAAAAATTTTTACCAAAAAATATTTTTAAACAGTTTGCTCGCTACATTGTATTTCATCAACATAATTCTAGATTGTCTCCATAGCTACTGAGAACTTCCAGTAAAAAAGTATTACATAAGTTGTTTGTTTGTTTGTTTGTTGTTGTCGCTTTAAATGACCAAAGTATACCTTGCAGCTCTACTTAACCAATTTGTTGTTTATTCTTCTATACTTTAGAATTAACTTACTTTAGTAAAGCTGGTGCTGAAAGGAGGAAGCCTGAGGCAAAGTGCGGGTATCGAAGGGAGTGGGGCGGGGCAAAGTGGTGAGTGATGGTGTGCTCCTGATCTGACAAGGCGTGGCCCAGGAATAATTCCTCAGAGGGGTCAAAGTTGGCTAGAGAATTGCCCAAAATGGTGAAGTGTATACGAGTGTGCTCCGCAAGAAACAAATACCATCTTCCCTCGTGTGCTGCCAGTCTGCAAACAAAGTATGTATATATCTTAAATATCAGACCACAGAAAAATGGAATGTGTAAGCATGTCCTAAAGCTTAAAGAACAAATCTTCACAACTAGACTTGTCTTGCACATGCGTGGTTGTCTACCCAAAGCAACTCTCTGTTTATAAGGCCCTATAGGCATTAATATCTTCTTTACCAACTTGGCCTACTAAATATAATACCACCTAAAATGCAGAAGTTCCTGTTGGGTCTACTACCTCATCAACTGACAGCCCGGTCGCCATTTTGAAGCTAGCCAAACTCTGACCCCAAATACTAACTAAAAGATTTTGCAGTAACCTTAGAGATGCCACCTCTCAGAATCCGAAGTTCTCTTAATAATCCAAGGGCTAACTTGTGGAGACTATAGCACTTGAGCGTGGCAATGCATGCTTAATAAACAATTTTCCTGAGACATTACTTCAAACTACCACACGACAGTCACACTGGTGAAAGGGTTAAAATAAATTGTTGTTTTTCTTATTATTATTATTACAAATATTAATTACTCTGGTAAAATTGGCAGGACAGTCCACGCATCCCCAGAGGCGTCCAACTGATGAGAGCCCAACAAGGTGTAGTCCTCCTACACACTTACACAAATACACACACATCATATACATGCACATGTCACTTGAACCAACATGTACATGTCACATGTCATACACACACACACATGTATCCTCACCACTCCGAGTGTCCGAAGGTCTGTTTCTATCTCCAGAAGATGTCTCTCGGCTTGTGCCACGTGGTAATGGTTCTTCTGAGTCATCGCCAGCCCTGCCAGTGGTCCAGAATTCATTACTAAACCTGGATATGCTGTTAAAAATAAAACGTTGCTAGTTTCATAGATAATATGCATAGTAAAAGATGATAGAATTGCATAGCATCGGTAGATCCAAACAAGCACTTTCTATAAAGTAAACATCTAAAGTCATACTTGGGAGCCACTGCTATGTCAATCAAATGCTTTCCTTGCTTTGGCTGTGTAAAATATATCCACTACATGACATCAATATTTTACTTATGGGATATATTTATCGCACACTTTGAGTCAGACAATTCCTGCACATTTTGTTGTTAATGTCTGTGCTCTAGATCTCCCACTCATTTTATTAATGCATCACTTACCTCACACTGTAATTATTATCACTTTAGTTTCCTTATTATTATTATTTTTAGCAACCTAGGCTGCTCTTTTGTATTCCCTTCATCCACCCTTCTTATCACATTACACTCTTATTTCATTCTCTTTGTTATTTGTAAAGTTATATTAATAGTAATAAAAATCCCATAATAGAGACTTGACTACTAAATGGTAATGTATACGAGCAAACATACTTTACATACCTACAGAACAACAATGGCTACTAACCAACAGTCTCTTTAATTCATCACCAGATTTTATTATGTACAATAACTTCTAACTTCTCCACCTACATTCTTTATTATTCTCAGAGACATGCCAGTAATAAACCTTCTCATTTAATCGCTAAAATAACTGCATTACTCATCAGGTACAATAATATACAGTATAGTTTTCACTAACCACAGATTAAGAATACAAGAGGGCAATATAAGCTTATATTGCTGCTGCAAGCCCTCATCTTCATGGTGGTCTAGCGACTGCTTACTAGGTACGGGGTCACCGCTTCACATCATTATAATTCAGTTCGACGTGCGATCCTTTCCACATTAAGCAACTTAATTTGCACTGAATGATTAATATAATACAGAAAGAGTAACAGAAATACAAGGATGAACTTCAATACAACTCAAAGACTAGGTCCTTTGGTAATTAAGTAAATCAAGTGATTGATAAAATGAACAAAAGAAAAAAAAAGAAAAAGAAAAAAATCATGAAGACATGACAAATGAAACAAAAACCAAATCATGAAGTAAACTTTTCCTCAATCCAAATAGCATGTCCAAGTTCCACAAGTTCCCGGTTTACAAAGGTGGGACTCTACAAACACAAACCATTTAAATAATTACATTCCAATATGTATTTCACTTGCACTCACCTGAGATCCCAACTGAGTATATATTTCAACAACTGGTATGAATGCAGCCAGTTCTGGAAGTTTGCTATCATAGCCCATTTCCACATCTTCCACCGTTAAAGTGTGCTTGTCCGGTGAAGAATGGTTGCAATTAACTGAAGGTGTAATATCTGAAACCAAATCTTTCATTACAGAATGACTCGAGCTCTCAAATGGGGTTTCAGAAGCAAGGCCATTATTTGAAGATTTGTTCTTGCTAGCAGAAACAGTCGAGCCTTTTTCACATTCCTTACTTTCTTGAACTTCACGAGAAACTTCCAATTGTTCACCTACAATTGATTCAGCTCTCTCTGTAACTTTCTGAGGAACTTCCCCTTCCTTGGTAGATTGCTCTTCCACAATCAACTCTTCCTCATCAACACAATTGTATGAAGGAGAAGGCTCACCTTGGCTAGAGACTGGAGTATGGAGATCAAACGACTTAAAAAACCCAGAGTCCCCATTAGTACTAATACGACTGTGCTCAAAAAACCCTGAACTCTCTGATGTAGATCGCAACTTCTCTGACGCTCGACTGTGTGATCTCTCCTCTGCCTCGACGTCAGGTTCCTCTCCCACTCCTTGAGCTTCATCACCATTCTCCCGCTGAGATGAGACTGGTTCCTCTGTGATTCCAATAATTGGTGAGGGTAGAGATGAAAACCAAACAGAGAGATCCTTATCTTTCTTGTTTACTGATCCAGAAGAGAAGTCCACCTTGCTGGTGATGTGGACCTCCAACGTCAAATTTTCCATCATCTGTTGCATAGCCGGAAGTGCATCTGTAGAAGTCTCTGCTAAAGAAAATAAAAAAACATACAAAAACAAACCAACTCTTGCTTAACACCACCTTATGGAAGCCATAGCAATCATTATGAAGAACAGTTTATTGTCATTAACATTACGTATTTCTATGGAAACACTCCTCCCACCCCCCTTGACTTTGCCAAAACAAACAAAGTTTTAAGGTATGATTGTATCTTGGTAACAGTAGTGAAGGTGAATGTGTAATTCTTTACTTCAGGATTCTGAAGATACCTACCTTCTGGACTTGAACAATCTGCAAGCTAAATTACAGCAACTCCAAAAACAAGTGGATACAATTGAAGTGGAAAATTCTCACTTAGCAACTGAGAAAAAGTATTTTATCAAAACAATTGCTAGCCTTAAACTTGATCTGGAGGACTTGGAGGCCACTAAAGAGCAGTTAGCAGCAGAGGAGCGCTATCAACTGGAGATGTTACTAAGTCAGAAGGATGCTCAGTATTTGCAGGTATAGTCTCAAAATACATGTTGGAGATATTTATGTAAATTATACTTAGATGCTAAAAGATAACAAAGACATGGAATCTTTGATCCAAAGGCTACAGTCAAAACTTGCTACCAAAAAAACCCATGCGGCAGAGAAAAATGATGCAAGGACAGATCTCAGTGCAGAGTTTAACATACTTTACAGCAGCATGAAAGAATTCTTCAGAAAGGCAAACTTGACTAATAACTTTGATGCTAACAAAATTGGAAAGGATTTATTAAAAAGGGACTATTCCATCAAATTGAGGATATGCTAAATACATCTAAGGTATTCTGTTATTCTATTGACTAGTAATGATATCGAACTCAAATATATATTGGTACAGAAACAACTCAAGGAAGCTGAACAGCAAAGAGATGGATACAAGGTAGAACTATGGAGTACACATGTTCAACTACCTGCTGCCAAATGTAAGTCATTATAAACCCAATGAATATCATGTAATTCATTATATACAATATAGCCAAAAACAAGAGCCTCATCAGCATGATGCAGAGCATGGAGCAGGAATTAGCAGATTGTAGGAAATCTTTAGCAGAGGAGAAGGGTCACTCAGATGTGATTGTTGAGTTTTATAAAGGTGTTATGCATTCAGAGGAATATGGAGCTCAATCACTCACCTTGCCCCAATTGGAGTGTAGTTTACGTGGTTAAATAGCTCTTCCTGTGTGGTTTATTTTCAACTATAATGAGCCATAGTTGTGAACGTGGAATGGCCAAGACGCTCTACGCAAACGGTAACGGTAAAACATAAAGATTGGATTCTTTCCGGGCGGTGCGAGTATTGTAATAGCGATGACAAAAAATAAATAAATAAATAAATAAATGTCCAATTGATCTGAAACTTTGGACACAGCTTCAGAAAGCTTCAACCTACAGAATAAAAATATAAAAATAAATAAAAAGTCAAAAGATGAAAAAAAATGTATTTTTTTATATGGTGATTTTTTTTTAATGCATGCACAAATACAAGTATTATACAATATGGTTGGGGACACAAAGTAGGTAAATGATAAATTATTTACATGAACTGGAATGGGATGAGAAGAAAGTTTGTGATTGTAAGCTTTATTTACATGAACTTGAATGGGATGAGAAGAAAGTTTGTGATTGTAAGCTACTAAGAAGAGACAAGTCAGATTCCTGTGCCAGATGAGAATGTGGTCTTTCTGCTTTCTTCTTCTTGCTGTCAAGGTTGTTGAGAATGTGTTCTTTCTGCCTTCTTCTTCTTGCTGTCCAGGTTGTTGGCAGAGAACGCTGGAGAGGTCATTTTTTTATGAAAAGTGCTATCATTGTTGGAGTCCCTTTGCGGTATAACATAAATGAATGTTGGAGTCATTTCTGAGTTACTATTGTCTTCACCCGAAGATTGAAATGGCACAATAGTGTCTCTTAGAGTGCTCATAGTTGTAGATATTTGGAGATTTTCCTATTCCAGTTCTTTTGATTTTCTGCTGGGTAAATGTTGATTCTTATTCTGCCTGGTAAATGTTTTCTTCTGCCTGTCCACTTCGTTATATATAAGGAAATAGTAATTCAATCTCACAACCCTTTCCAGTTGTTTTCAATGTTTTCACAGTTGACAAATGTGTGTAATTGAACAAACAACTAGGCATGATGTGGTACTGAGGGAGCTTTTGGGATGAAACTTTAAAAATAGTCTCACAACCCTTTCCAGTTTGTTCAATGTTCTCACAGTTGACAAATGTGTGTGTATTATTGATATTCCAATTGAACAAACAACTGCCGTGAAACCTAGTTTCCTTTTTTGTGAGGCATTGACCCTATTTCAGTTGACAAATGTGTGTAACAACTAGGCATGATGTGGTACTCATTTTTTTTTTTGAGCTTGTACTATTGGCCCTTTTTTTTTTTTTACTCCATTATTACTTTATAGAGATTATATACACCTAATAGTTTGGTAGTTGGCTTACCTATTGCTAGGTAAGGTACCGCAATCACCACTTATAGCCGGTGTATTGTATTTATTTAGCTTGTTTCAACTCTCCAGAATGTCTGTGGGTTGTAATGAATATAATTAATAGATACCTTGGTTGCAATGAATAAAATTAACGATACCTTACCTAGCGATAGGTAATCCGTTTGACCCTACCACGAAGCCGTTAGGACTTCAAAACTCGATGACAATGTACAATAATGAGTTAGTGAGTTGCACTAATGAGTTATTCATATAACTTCCACTATCCACACACACACACCCTTTTTTTTTTTCACAAATAAATGGTATGGTAGTGATGACCCTATACCAACATTAATCAAGAATATAACGCAAATAAAACATTTTAAAGACAACAACAAATTAATCAAGAATATAACACAAACAAAAAATTTTTAAAGTCTTTGTTGCTTTATTCGTCTTTCACTCCTCTTGCTGTCTTGTCATTGTCTGGGTCTAGAAAATCCTTGCCTTTGAAAGCATCTCCACAGGAGTGTACTCCATGATCGCTGAATCAGGAACCTAAGGGTAACGACCAACCACATACCCACCATTCAATGATGCAGCCATGACTAATCTGTTATGACAATTTCTCACTATGTCTAGCTTGGTGTATTGAGGATGATGGTGGACAATGACTGGGTCATTGCTGGCTCTGTTGTAGGCAAATGAGGAAGGCTCACCTCTTATGATCACTCCGATCTGGTCACTGCGATAGAGCACATTGCTGTGGAAGAACAGAGCATCTCCAGGCTCCATCTCTACTTCTACCAATGGCAGCACCTATAAAGCAGGGGGTGTGGTTGATGGGTGTGGCTACAAGCTGGAAGATGTACTCACCTTCATAACATGCTCCACTCTCTCCATATCTGTCCCAGTTTGACCTCCAACCCTTGTGTGATCAATTCTCCCCAACTTATGGGAACCTTTCTAAATAGCTACATTTTAATTTTCGGTAATTCTCGCAACATAATTTCTCGTGAATTTCCTAGTCTCACCTTCAAGCAGCCATTTTCTGTGTCACATTTATCAATGGCGATGAACACTGCACCCCATGTCAGAATAAAGGCAGCCATTGTTGTACCAGTACCTTTGATGGGCAGACAAACTATCATAGTAACATTGAGCAGAACCTTCTCTCTCGCTCATTTACCCATAGTCTTGATGCCATACAAAGGACCCTCCAGTGTGTGCTTCTTTCATCATGAGCTTGGTGTGGTAATGGTAGGCCTCTCCTCCCAATAGCTCTCCCATTGTCCCAGCCACTTTACTACAGTGACCCACCAGTCCAGTGAGGTCGTTCCCTGGCTGGTTCCACAAGCAGAGCCTGCTTGAGCGTCCATGCCCATCTGGGACACTGTAAGAGTGCTTGATGATACCGTCATCTCTAGATATGTCCTCATTGAGACGAGCAAGTTCAGCAGTAGTAAAGAGAGACCTAAGTATATTGTTCAAGAGAAATTCTACAAATCATGTCACACAGTTCTCATTAACTAATATCTAAGAATATAGCTTTAAAAAAACCTATATAGTTTGTACTTTGTACTCACATAGAAGCTCACATTGGGGGCCCAGCTATTTTTTTTCGGTTATTGGTGCATCTTACCTGACCAAAATATAGCCGTCTTTGCCAAAGCTGGTTTTCATGTCCGAGGACACTTGAAACGTTCGTCCGGGGGTAAACTTGTAGCTGTCCATTTCACAAAACAAATCTTGCAAACGGAGCCCCACCTCCTTGTTTAACCGGTAAAGGGTCCATAAAGCGCTGATCATTTAAGGCTGCTGGGCCGAGGATAAAATCCTTTACCGACACCGCGCTATATAGGTAAGGGGATCTAACAATGGTAAGGGAGTCTGCATCATTCAGAGGATAAAATAGAACAGCGTCTCGAAAGTGAGGGTCACGTTTTACTTTAGGTCCTAGGTCCTACATTGAGCGCATCGCGTCGCGTCACCTCGTGAGCGCATCGCGTCACCTTACAATAGGGGATTTGCATGATGACATCACGTAACATCCTACCACGCCCACCGATGGTATCACTGCACACCGTGTCCCATTGAAAATGTATTAGTTTTGCTGACCGCTTGGTCTATTTTTTGCTGTAGCACCACCGCCAGGCTGCACAGAGCTTCCAAATTACAGGAATAGCTTTATTATGAAATTTACTAACTGCTGATAGCAAAAGTTTAGGATTTTCAGCCCTGGCTATTGGAATTCCTGGGAGTGAAATTTGGTGATGGTTATCTAACCACCCTACTTCTTCTTGGAACTCATCTTGAAAACTGAGACAGCTGATTTATCTCAGAATTCTATAGCCTGGTGGTGGCCTGCCTATTGTGCTGTGGATTTCTTAGAAGTAACCTGATTGTGGTGAAGTTATCATCTCCATAAACTAGTCAGGAGACATAAATGCAACCACCTGTCTGACAGACTCAGACTCTGGCAGAAATACCATTTATAAAAGCAAGTAGCTATAGTTGAACATCTTACTCTTAGTCAGCTTCATGTGGTGAAGTTGAGAAAGATAAAAGGTATGTATTTGCTAGCAAATATTGGCAACTTAAAAGAAAGGTAAGCAAAATGGTATGTAGCTAAACAACAGCCTCGCAATACTGAAAGTAAAGAGGTCTAAGACATACTTCCTAAATTGAATATATATAGATCCAGATAGTTGTCTTTGAGAATCAAGGTATAAATGAAAAACAAGAAAAAATATTTACCACTATTTTGCCAACTCCATTACTAGCTATCAGAAGTTTGGACATTGAATTAGCATTAACAGGTTTTTCTCTTAGTCCACCAATTTGATTCACTTCATAGTATTTTATTATGATTATCATCATCATTATCACCCGCAGTAATACATTTTCTCACATAGCGTGTGGGACTGTTGTGTATCTATGGACTGTATCAGTAATAATGTCCTGTTTGCTAGTTTTTAACTAGAATTTATATGTCCCTTCACCATTTTTTTTACCTCTTCAACAGGTAGCTAGCTAATGGCATTACTTAACTCCACAGTAGGTGGGTTATTTTAGGTAGTTAATGCACGGGCATTAATGTCCTACAGAACTATTGCTTTCATGTTTTACACTGTGGTTAAACTGTAACTAAACAATCAAAGAAAATGAATACAGATTGAACTAAGGGGAGAAAGATAATTAAAATAAACATAAAAACATACTCAATCTAAATAAAGTAAACTTGATCAGTAATAAGAGGCAATATTAATTGTAGGCTGGCCAATCTCCACTGCCGTCCCTGTAGCAATGCTTTTTGTTACAATATCCTCCACAAAGATATTCAAGAGTTCTTCCACATTGTGGAGCAAAACAGCTGATGATACAAATCCTATCTTTTTAGAAATTAATCATTTCTTTCTCATCAGTTTATCCTTAGGAAAGTTATGAAATGATCACCATGTTGTTCTTGTTTCTGTTATCTTAGCATTCAGGAACAAAGCAATCTCTTTTTCTAACTTCTCTTGTAAGACTCACCAATCCCTCCAGAGAAATTAGTATCTTCACCACAATCAGCTTCTAAGAAGCAGGCCACCCCCAGGCTAGAGAATTCTGAGAAAAACCAGCCAGTCTCAGTTTTCAAGATGAGTTCCAAGAAGAAGTAGGGTGGTTAGATAACCATCACCAAATTTCACTCCCAGGAATTCCAATAGCCAGGGCTGAAAATCCTAAACTTTTGCTATCAGCAGTTAGTAAATTTCATAATAAAGCTATTCCTGTAATTTGGAAGCTCTGTGCAGCCTGGCGGTGGTGCTACAGCAAAAAATAGACCAAGCGGTCAGCAAAACTAATACATTTTCAATGGGACACGGTGTGCAGTGATACCATCAGTGGGCGTGGTAGGATGTTACGTGATGTCATCATGCAAATCCCCTATTGATCGGGTTCAGCTATAAGATTGATGGCGTCAAAGTATAATTAGTGGAATTTCAATGATATTAAGTAAGATATAAGGGTTATATAGAACCAAAATTGGTTGATTAAAGTGGGTATTGTTCCTTTACATGCTCATACATTTTTAAAGAAGGATCATCATTTTTAAACTTTCTTCTCCACAAATATTCAGGTAGGTATGTGTCAAACAAATCATCACTTGTGTTCATGACACCTCTTTTTCGCATCGACCAAGTTCCTTCAATAGTTTGAGTGTGTGCCCCAGTGGTTGGATCCACAAAATTTATTGAATACTGAAGCTTCACAAGCCCACCAGTAAAAAACTTCCACTATCTCATTCAGCTTCAAATGGCTACCAGAAGAAAAACTCCCATCTCTCATGGAAATTACAGATTGGCATCCAGACTTGGGGCATCTCCAGCAATAAGACCCCTTCTTGATGACAAAGTTGCATACACTGCCACACTTATTACAGTTAGCACTATTCTTTAATGCTGCTCCAATTCCCTTTAACAAGATTTAGATATAAGAAAGACTGGAATTGTGCAGTCGAATTCTAGACATTATGAGTACAGACAAGGGAATGCTGTTACACTCAACTATATTGAGTTTCTAGACTGAACTAAACCTATCCACCACTTTATTTGAACTTCGTTTTAGCAGTTTATATTGTTACAATATTATCATTACAATATTTTTAATAGATTTATCATGTAGCGTTTAGACATTTAGTGTTTAAAGTATTGCTTATAGGTATTTAGCCAGTGATACGAGTTAGCTTGTAACTCTTGTCATTATAGAAAAAAAATTTTTTTGAAATGCAGGAGTGCCATTTCTCTCACCAGTGATTGATGCTGAGGATGAAATGAATCATCATGTCAAATCCTATCGTTATACATATTCTTTAACTGTATTCATATTTCATCTAATATATTGTATGTGACATACTATGTTCATATGATTCCTACGCAATACAGAGAAATATCACAGACCAGTACTAGATCAGCGCATGTTCCCATTACACAATCAGACCCAAATCATTTTGTCTAGTCCTTTTTCTGCATTGATATCTAAGCTAACACTCTCTTCTTTGACTTTAATTGCCCCACACACCCCTCCCCTTCAAGCTCGGGGGGGGGGGGGGGGGGCAGGGGGGCCCATCAGTTTGAGCTGAAGAAGATAGGGCAGCACTTTCCGAATTGAATTTTCAACGACATCACTGGTAGACCTTTGTCAAGACATCCCATCTGCATTAGCATTTTCTCTTACAAAATGTCTACATCAAACTTCATTAACAATCCATGCAGCCATTTGTCTTAACATCAAAGCTGTGCAGGATCGGTGATCTGTGCAAATCTTGGGGTGTGTACCTTGGAGATGATAATTAACTGATACATAGTTTCCCTGCAAAGTGGCAGGTAAAGGGTCTACCTAATGTAATGGAGCACCAAAGTTGCGAACCCCCAGCGCTACTACAAACTCAGTTTTGATGTACACCTAATCAGGGATCAATATGTAGCTTGTGCAGTGAATAAAGTAGATGTAAACGCTGTCTTCATAAGAGAAATAAAACTTGCAAGGGAACGCACATGAGTTGAACACAAAATCTCAATTCCAGCCCACAAGCATGAAAATTATTCTAGCTGCAAGAAATTATTTCCCGCTCACTTGGTTACAATACGATGATAGGGGGCGTTACCCATAAGTTTACTGCTTCTAGCAAATGCGTATTAAACGAGAAGGTCGTGTATAAAAGGGTACGTTGAGCTTTATGTGTAGTACCTTTTTTACTAAGTAAGTGAATGCTCAGGTTCAAATGCTAATCTTTGGAAGTATTTCTTAACTAATCAGTCCTAAAACTAAAGGGGTTAAAATAACATTGCAGTAAGTATGCAACACAGTTAGCCAGAATTGGCTACTGACTGATTATGGTTGTTTCTAGATACTGCCATTAGCAGAAGTAGAGATGGAGCCTGGAGATGCTCTGTACTACTTCCACAGCAACGTGCTCCATCGCAGCGACCAGAACCAGAGTGATCGCAGGAGGTGGGCCTTCCTCATCGCCTACAACAGAGCCAGCAATGACCCAGTCATCACTGTCCATCCTCATCCCAACTATACCAAACTTGACATGGTAAGCCCAAAAAAAGAGAAATACAATTAAATATTTCATGCAATGTTTTGTATCTGCTCTTTAAATTGAGTCTCTAAAGTGTTTTTGTCTTCTGATTAGGTTTCTGACTCTGCCATCTTGGAATGCAACACACCAATTGACTTTAGTGGCAAGGATTTTTTAACCAAATGACTGAGTATTCATATTGAGTTGACTTTTCTGTTGTTGCACGTTTTAAATGTATTTATGTTATGTACATGTTAATTTCATTTATTATCTGTCATTTCAATGAGCCAAGATGAACACTTTTTTGCAAGACATGGTAGGAACCTAATACTAGCTACATTTGCAAAGCTGATAATAAATTAGCTTGCTCATGAAATATCTGGCCATATCACACTTGACTCGTGTAATAAGTATTAAATATACATATATAAATATCAGCGGAGTAGGAATGTTGGAGCGCATGACATTTACTCTTGAATTTACTCGAGCATGCACACTGAATGTTACTTATTAAACTGGGTAATCTACATTTTTAAATGGTTTTGTAAAAAGAAGAGGAAAAAAAAAGACCCAGAATACACAGCTAGTACCCATCCAATTGTAGCAGTAATAGATAATCACTGCTACTATTATAATATTGGCTATTCAGCTGATAATTGAATCATTAAATAGTAGCAATATAAATCTTCAAACTCAACACACAAAAACGTATACAAGTACAGCATTAGGTAAAGCAAGACTGGAAGTGGGTAAAGGGGTTAAGTTTAATACACAGGTAAAGTTTAAGACACTAAATTATACTAGTTACATAGTAATATTCTTTGTGTATAGCTACTACTGCCAAAAATAGTTTAGCCTGTTCAATTCTTCATGTGACCAGGACAAGTCATCTCACCTTCTTCTAAATAGCTTACAGACTAAGTGTTCACTAATCCTCACCCTACCAAGGATTACATCATTCTTAATCATCATCATCATCCTCATCATCATCATCATCATCATCATCATCATCATCATCATCATCATCTAGTACTACTACTATTACTACTATCACTATCATTATCATAATAATAAATAAATGTACATAAATTTATTTATTTACTTATTTATTTTTGTTTGTGTATTTATTAGTTTTTATTTATTTTTTTTTTCATTTATTTTTATTCATTAGTTTATTTATTTAGTTATGGATTATTGATTGATTGATTTTATTTTGCTTTGCATTTCTCTAATTTTCTCGATTGTAATGTGTTCTTGCACTTTTTGACTAGGCTAGATAATTTTGTATCACTTATAGAACAAATAATATGACAATTCTTCTTCATTGCACTAGGTAGTTGAGAGGAGTTTCTGGCCGAAACTATTAAAAAATCATTTAAACATTGTTTGACCTTCTATTAAATTCACCATGAAAATAAAATAAAATGGTGAGTAATCACGTAAAGAGATATTTTTGGAGACTGCCCATATTAAACAAAAGAAAGATCAGTTTTTATTATTCTGCCATATTAGCAGAATTAGCTAAGTAAGACTATTCAAAGAGTTTCTAGAGATTTTGCAGAATATCCTCCAATAATGTACAAGACTACTTATTGGCGAGCGAGCGTAGCGAGCGAGACACTTACAGGGGTAAAAATGAAAAAATCGGGGATGTTTGTTTATTGGCGAGCGAGCGTAGCGAGCGAGACACTTACAGGGGTAACACAATTGAAAATCGGGGATGTTTGTTTATTTATTGGCGAGCGAGCGTAGCGAGCGAGACACTTCCTGTAGGGGTAAAAATGAAAAAATCGGGGATGTTTGTTTATTTGTTTATATATATGGACGTACGTATGTCATTTTGTACTTTGACCCTCCGTATTTTTGTGTTCGCTCCACGTTCGACCCCGTCCCAAACTTCACTAAACAGAATCCTCCGGTTTAACGACCATTACCCGTATCACCTTAGAAATTGAATTGTTTACGGCTTTGAATTGTTTTGCGGTGCAGTTAAAACTCAAAATCTTGTGGGAGCTCCTTTCTATTCGAGTTAGTGGCTGTGGTAAGTTAATGCGCTATTTGTCACAGTTATAAGCCCTAACTGAACAGTATTTACTTAAAAATGCAACCACGAAGGTAAGTCTTGCGTAGGTATGTTCAGTTGTGTGAAAGTATTGTGCGTTACAACTACTATTAAGAATATCACAAAGAAAATTTTAAATAATGTGATTTGATTTTGTTGCTTCTTTTTCAATTCAAACTGTTGCGGGAGCGGTTACTATGACATTGAAACCCCTTTACCTCATAGTAATGTAAAAACTCGACTTTATTTTAATAGCTTGAGTGTTAGTTGAAATTTAACAATAGTGTAGTTTAAGGCGCTCGCCATTTGTGCTCAAGCACACCACTAGTTTATTTATATATATGTTTGGACGTATGTATGTCATTTTGGGACGGGATCGAACGCGGAGCGAACACAAAAATACGGAGGGTCAGTGTTCGCTCCGCGTTCGACCCCGTCCCAAACTTCACTAAACAGAATCCTCCGGTTTAGCGACCATTACCCGTATCACCTTAGAAATTGAATTGTATACCGCTTTGAATTATTTTGCGGGTGCAATTAAAACGCAAAAAACTTATGGGAGCTCCATTTCTATTCGAGTTAGTCGCTATTTGTCACAGTTGTAAGCCCTGCTCAACAGCATTAACTTCACCTTAGAAATTGAATTGTTTACGGCTTTGAATTGTTTTGTGGGTGCAGTTAAAACTCAAAATCTTATGGGAGCTCCACTTCTATTCGAGTTAGTGGCGGTGGTAACTTAATGCGCTATTTGTCACAGTTATAAGCCCTACTCAACAGTATTTACTTAAAAATGCATTGTCCACTAGACGAACCACGAAGGTAAGTCTTGCGTAGTTATGTTTAGTTGTGTGAAAGTATTGTGCGTTACAACTACTATTAAGAATATCACAAAGAAAATTTTAAATAACGTGATTTGATTTTGTTGCTTCTTTTTCAATTCAAACAGTTGCGGGAGCGGTTACTATGACATTGAAACCCCCTTTACCTCATACGTATTTTAAAAACTCGACCTTATTTTAATAGCTTGAGTGTTAGTTGTTACAATCAACTTTAACAATAGTGTAGTTTAAGGCTCGCTCGCCATTTGTGCTCAAGCACACCACTAGTTTAGATATATGTATGGACGTATGTATGGACGTATGTATGTCATTTTGTACTTTGACCCTCCGTATTTTTGTGTTCGCTCCGCGTTCGACCCCGTCCCAAACTTCACTAAACAGAATCCTCCGGTTTAGCGACCATTACCCGCATCACCTTAGAAATTGAATTGTTTACCGCTTTGAATTGTTTTGCGGGTGCAGTTAAAACTCAAAATCTTATGGGAGCTCCATTTCTATTCGAGTTAGTGGCGGTGGTAAGCTAATACGCTATTTGTCACAGTTATAAGCCCTACTCAACAGTATTTACTTAAAAATGCATTGTCCACTAGACGAACCACGAAGGTAAGTCTTGGTAGGTATGTTCAGTTGTGTGAAAGTATTGTGCGTTACAACTACTATTAAGAATATCACAAAGAAAATTTTAAATAACGTGATTTGATTTTGTTGCTTCTTTTTCAATTCAAACTGTTGCGGTATGACATTGAAACCCCTTTACCTCATACGTAATTTAAAAACTCTACTTTATTTTAATAGCTTGAGTGTTAGTTGTTAAAATCAAATTTAACAATAGTGTACTGTAAGGCTCGCTCGCCATTTGTGCTCAAGCACACCACTAGTTTATTTGTATATATGTTTGGACGTATGTATGTCATTTTGTACTTTGACCCTCGCGTTTTTGTGTTAGTTATTTGTTCGACCCCGTCCCAAATTGCACTAAACAGAATCCTCTGGTTTATCGATCAGTACCCGTATCACCCTAGAAATTGAATTGTTTACCGTTTTGAATTCTTTTGCGGGTGCAGTTAATACTTGACAACTTAAGGGACTTCCATTTCTATTCGAGTTAGTGGCGTGGTAAGTCAATGCGCTCTTTGTCATAGTTATAAGCCGTGCGCACAGTATTTACCGGAAAATACATTGTCCACTAGACTACTGCCAAGGTAAGTCTGTGTAGGTGCATGTCTAGTCTGGCGTCGCCGACCCCTTACCTTCCTTTTTGATTAATGGGCGGAGGAAGGAAGGGGTCTGGTGTCTCTAGTACCAACGACTTGTGCACGCCACTATAGTTGCGTGACCAATCAAATTGTAGTATTTCAGTTAATTGCATTCTTGATTACCGGTAAAGCCTGCGAGTTTCTAACTTCGCGTTCCTTGTTCAGCAGCTATGGGTGATCTATCGCAGCGTTTGTCTGAAGCATTGAGTGAAGCCTTCCAGGGGCTAGGTTTTTCTATGGTTAAGCCAGAGCAGAAACAAATTGTTGAAGGACTTCTGCAGCAAGATGTATTCGTCGTTCTCCCAACTGGCTTCGGAAAAAGTGCTTGTTTTCAGTGTTTACCAGCCTTGTTTGATATGCTTGCTCCATCTGGTGGCCCTTCAATTGTAGTTGTTGTAGCACCACTTACAGCTATTATGAAAGATCAAGTGAGTAAAAGTGTAGTTTACTAGCTAATGTGAATAGCTGTAATATTATTATAAACTCAACGACTAGGTGGCAGCTCTTTCTAAAGCTGGAATGAAAGCTTGCTACATTACTGGAGAGCAAGATGACAACAGCATTAAGGAGGATGTGGAAAAGGGACTCTATCAATTGGTATATTTTACTCCAGAAATACTCATACAAAGCAAGAGATGGCGACAGCTTCTTAGCAGTGAGGTGTACTCCAATAAGCTGCGTGCATTTGTAATAGATGAAGCTCACACTGTCACAAAATGGTAAGATATTAAATACACTCTCATGATTGCTAAATATGAACTCAAGATATATGGCATAGGGGTAGCACCTTTAGGAAACTGCTTTTGAGGATTGGAGAAGTAAGAAGCCTGCTACCTCCTCATGTTAATATTATGGCCATGACAGCTACGGCTACGGCAAAACTAAGAACTGATGTGTCAAGATTAATCGGCTTGAGGAATGAACTTGTGGTAGCTAGGTCTCCTTCAAAACTGAATATTACTTACACCGTTGAAGAATTTATATCTATTGAAAAGACGCTTGATGAAGTTGCTCTGAAGATCAGAGAGGAAGGGGCAAAATCTCCTCGAATAATTATTTATTGTCAAACATATGACGATTGTGCAAGTTTATATCTTTATTTTCGAAGATATCTAGGCAGTGGATTTACCACTCCACCTGGTGCACCAGACTTACCTAGGTTTCGTCTTGTGGACATGTACATGGGATGTACAGAATCAGCTGTGAAGGATGAAATCATTGATTTGTTTTGTCGGGAATCACCTTTACGACTAGTAGTAGCTACAGTAGCTTTTGGTATGGGCATCGATTGCCCAAACATTCGTAAGGTTATGCACTATGGCTGTCCAACTGACATCGAGTCCTATGTACAGGAAACAGGGCGAGCTGGACGAGATGGACTTCACAGCATTGCTGTTTTAGTGAAGAAGGGGAATGCAGGAAGACGTTTGGAAAGTAATATGCAAGATTATGTTTCTAATAAGAGTCTGTGTAGAAGAGACACCCTCTTTAGAAATTTTGATGGATATATTCATAATTTTGATGGACCTCTGTGTTTATGTTGTGATGTTTGTTGCAAGTCTTGTAAGTGTTTAGAATGTAAAAAATTATAATATTATCGCGTCACCTAAAGGCCAATGAGGGGCGGGAGGGAGCCAAAGCCAAAAAGCTGAGTTAAAAAAATGTTAGCTACATCTAGCTAACTTGAAAACTCTTGGAACAGTCTTCCTGTCTGTTCCAAGAGTATACAAGCTAGTTACAAACAAGTGCATTCAGTTTTTAATTTGTGGCACAGTTGTACGGTACCCTTTGTGGAGATGTAGCAAGCTGTAACCATTAACACTTCTTTAGAGGGCTCTAGCTGGCTCAATAGGCCCTTTAACACTTTTTGAGGGATAAAATATTTCCCATCCAAGCCCTCCAGGCAATTAACAGCTATGCTTTAATTAGTTTTGGTTTCATCTGTTATCCCAGGAAGTGATTCTAGTGAATTAACTTTACACTAGCTCTGTTGTGGGGCAGTTGGGGAATAATGTGGAGCAGAGAAGCAGGCTAGCTCTGAGAGACCAGTACAAACCCTCCCATATATATATATATAACAGAAAGTTATGTAGCTCTGCAAAATATAGCTATCGAATCATTTCAAACACTCTTGCACAAGCAATTGTGTACAATTTTAGAATATTTTGTAAGATTTAAAATTGGTCTGCACAATTGAAATTGTAATAGTATTAAAACTAATTAGAATTGTACTACACAAAAGGTAAAAATCAGAACCAACTATACTACTGATTATCTCTTAAATGTTTTTGTATCCAATCAATAAGGTCATCTTTGCCAGTGGAATGCAAAACGTCCTTAGGATTTTTAAAAGTTGGATGGCAGCGATTGGGGACAACAGAAAAAATATTGGATTGGATAAGACAATCAATGATGACATCGCGGTCTTTTGTCCAGCTGGGCACTTTGTGAGACCCTGATGGTTTCCTGACAGAATTGTCACTATCAAAATTGTCGAGAACAGGATACAATGTTCCCAATGCCTTTCCCACTCGTGTCACAGCAACTTCAGTTTTGTTAGCTCTCAGACCTTTAATGGATTCCTTAATGACACGGTTGAGGTGCTCTTGGTGAAGATCTTCAGGAATGTTATGTCCTGGAGCAGACTTGGTACTCACAAATCTAAACCATATGAGTTCTTGAGCCTGTCGAGGTGTGAGGTCATAGTGATACTGACGTAACATGTTCAAGACCTCAACCGAATAATTTCTGCGACCAGAGCTCTTGAAAACTGGTAGCAAATACTTCCAACACCGTAAAACCCGGTGACCGTCACCTTCCCTGATGGCATCATGTAATTCGAGATAAAAACACCCAAATTCAAGCAATTTTTTACCATAATCATGTACCTAAGCAGTTAAAAAATACAATTATATGCTTAAATTTTGACATACAGTGATTACTATGTTATGTGTAACTAGCCTTATCACTGGATGACGATGGTGATTCATTAAATTTGAATGAGGCAAACTGGTCCACCACATCTAAACATATAGATAGAAGGACTTCTTTGCGTCTCTCAGCAGATTCCATCCAGAGGTCAGCAGCTGGAATGTCAATATCTGATAGTGTTGGATTGTCATCTAATGTCTGCATGTTCAGAGATTTCATCGTTGCCACTAAAACATAGCAGGTTACCACCATTGTGAAGAAATCATCACATTCATTAAAGTGATGAATAGGGTCAGTGGAAACATTGCTCCGTCCAATTGTATTGCGAAGCTGGTACATAGTGCCAAACTCTGCAGCTGAACTAGTGGAATAAAAATACTTCCAAGCAATCTGTGAATCATAATAATATTTTCACATCTTAAATATTCATTACATTTTAAAAGCAAGTTAACTTACGTCCAGTAAATTGAGAAGCACATGAAAATCAGCAGCAGTCGGTTCAATTCCTTCTAATCTGGTAAGTGGTGATAATGAATTGGCCCTTGCTCTTCTTGCTCCCCTAGCTCTAGCAGCTGTAAGCTGATCTCCTCCTAAAAGAATCTTTGTTATAGAAGCTTGAGGAACTTCTACTGTCTCCTCAGTGGTCATCATTTGTACTGTTTTCTTGTACTCAATGGAAGGAACATACTGATGGAGATGAGACATTATCTCCACCATGTCATCTCTTTTATTTTCATTTTTCAGCAAAACTCCCAGGGGTACCTAATTATAGTACACTTACATTAATAATAATTAAATAATGCTACACTTGTAATTGCATACTAACCACAACTGACGTTTGGCACATCTCAGAATAATATTTATGCTTTATATGCCTTGTAACTATTCCATCAAATGTATGATGGAAAAAAGGTATATTATCAACTATAATACTTGACACAAGAACAGCCATGTTTGCGCGAAGATCATTATCATCCTCTACTGATGGCAGCAAATGTAGTGCTCTTCGCTTAGGACTGTTCAAGCAAGTTGCTGGGAAAATGTCTGGAAAGTCACTGAAGTCTATCCTGTTCTGGATAGCACAGAAGTGGAAATAGTGCAGAGATTGTCCACGATGCTTCTCAACTCTCATATATCGAGGTTTTACTCCTTTATCAATGTTGTCTCCAACAAGTTTATAGCCCAACAACTTAAGTGGAGCAGAATTGGATGCACAAGGTGAATCTATAATGGTTAAAAAAGATTAATAATTCTCATTTATTATGCAAGCTACAACAGACCACACCTGAAGACACACAGTCCATATTTGCAGCAGTAGTACATTCTGTTTCCGTACCTGCATATCAATTAGCTTGGTAGTTATTATGCACACATATGCCTTAATTTTTTCCCCCATACCTGTGGAATCAACCTCCATCTGTGGATCTAACAGGTTATTGTCAATCTCAATGTCATTTCCAGAATAGGCACTTTCAGAGGTAATTGTGGAGATTGAATACTATTGCTTTCACGAGGGCTGCTACTTGAGATGGAGTCAGATGAGGGGTCTGAAGGATAATCTCCACAGTCCAGTACTTCTCTCTCTCTTAATGCGCTACTTGAGCTCTTTTCATAATAATGTATAAATAGATGTAAACAATTGGAATATGTTTAAAGACTTACCTTGAAATCATTATCTTTAAGACATTATACCAATTGATTTCTCCATTCTTTTGCCAAACTGTCATGGTCAGCTCCAAGCTTGGTTAAGAGCCGATTAGTAGCAACATGTGACATGCACAAGCCTACTTTCTGTAGGCGTTCATAAACCTATTTCATGAAGAGCAATAACAGCTATTAAAACACACACACACAAAGCTTACTTGTTTTGCAACATTTCCAGCGTAAAGAATTAACGAAACAATTTTCTGAAATAGGCACATCTTGGAGTAGCGAAATTTAAGTAAAACTGCACAGCACACTCCAATCACTGCATTTCTATTTTGTCTCAGCGTGCAAGTCTCAGTACAAGACTTTAAAATGGAGACCAAGATTGGAGCATGACTGGACAATTCGGTCATAAGTGTGCTCCAAGTAAATTCCTTTAAAGTAGTCGTAGAATGGCTTTTCAGCACTGACTGTGCCCTATCCGAACACATACTGGTGAGCTCTTTTCTTATCAACATTCCCACATGTCTGATGATATATCTTTTGGTGATGGGGTCCTTTAGGGAATTGGTAACAAGAGCGTTTCTGCTACGCCGGGCTATAGCTTTACCCACATACTTCCTGCTTGGTGTTAAGGCATACTTGCGTATTCCATGACTATATTGTACATTTATCTGCAATGACAATTGTTTTTATTGATATCATTAAAATTAAGTGAAATAATTTACTGACTGAAACATTTGGAGAACTACTATCAGTAGTAACATTGCTTGTAGGTGAAATAGAATATGTAGGAACACCAGAAGACATGACAACAGGTACAGTAGGTGTGGAAGACGTGGCAACAGGTATGCAGGAAGACATTGCAACAGGTACAGTGGATGTGAAAGATGTGGCAACAGGTACAGTGGAGGTAAAAAATGTGGTAACAGGAACAATAGATGTAGAAGGCATGGCAACAGATACAGTGGATGTGCAGGAAGATGTGGCAACCAGTACAGCAGATGTAGAAAATGTGGCAACAGGTACTACAGATGAGGATGCAGCCACAGCTGTATGAAAAAAAGTCATTTATTAAGTGTGCAAAATCAAACTAGGAGAAAGGTTCTAAGTAGGGTCTGTATATAGTTATTATTTTGTGACAGAGTAAAAGTATAACATAAAATCATTGGCAAATTGAACCGAATATTCCAACCTGATTGGAAAGTTGTGAAATTTGAATATCACTGGCTACCAAGCAAGCAGGTAGCTATATTAATTCAGATTTTGATTGAACAGTGGGTTATACATATGTACCCTTATCTGAACAAAATATAGAAATACTGGAAGAATGGTTGAAAGTTGATGAGTCGATTAATAAAAAAAAACAATAACAACTCTAGAAGTACGGGTCACAACAAACATCTGAGGTAATTTTTCAGTAGTAATATGCCATTTCTTACAAAATAATTACCAAATCAAGCACAATAGTTTATCACATCTTAGAGCTGTAATTCAAGTTGTATGATTTGGAAATTCAATACCACCTAATTAGTTAACCTTGCTGAATAGGGGATGATGTATTTGGAGGAACCAGCCTTCGTTTAGCTTGTGGTAAACTTGTAGCTGGTTGGCTAGTGCAAGGCCTCTTCCGTTGTAGATTTGTGCTACACTCAAAAGTTGAAGATGGTATCTGTACGTCTTGGGATAACTAGGTGTAGCACCAATATTTGCAAGGATTACACATACCGCAACTTGCATTTTTGAAGCTAGCATCTATAAAATGATAATGAATTAACAACTGCATGAAAACATTAACAATTGATTACCTTCTTTGCTTCTAGTAGTTTTTCATAAGCATAGAAACATTTCCTACACATATAGGCTTCTTGTTGACTGCTAATCAGATTATCCAGATCAAGCGCTTCTCCTTTCTTCTCTAACTCTCTTTCAATTTCTTCTTTCCACAGAATACTCACCCCATCACAGCTTTGTGTTTTAATTATTCTCCTCGATCCAACAGCAGCCACTCCACCACACGCTAGACATATTGCAGACGTCATAGCAGACTTCATACAAACGCACTAATTTAATGTTCGCGCGGGTCTACCGCTATGATGTCATCAGACAACGACGTGCACAAGTCGTTGGTACTAGAGACACCAGACCCCTTCCTTCCTCCGCCCATTAATCAAAAAGGAAGGTAAGGGGTCGGCGACGCCAGACTAGTGCATGTCCAGCTGTGTCAAAGCATTGTGTGTTACAACCACTACTTAGCTAAAGAATATCACAAAGAAAACTTTTAAATAACGCGTATTGTTTTGTTGTTGTTGTTTTTTCCTTCAATTCAAGCAGTTGCAGACAGTTGTTACTATGGCACTGAAATCCCTTTACCCTGTATGCTAAATTTAAAAACTGGACCTTATTTTCAGTAGCTTCAGTGTTAGAATTCAATAAAAATAGTATAGTCTTGTGCGGGGGTGTGTAAATACCTATGCGCACTGAGTGGCCTGAGAGCTTAGCTAGCTAACTAAACTACGAAGGACCAGTTTGTCCACTTAACAGGGCGCGCCTCAAATGACTAGTCAACCGCTGGCCCGCGAAAGCTTGCAGTCTCTTAGCCTGAGGCAAAAGTGCGCAGCGCCTTACAGTATCTCGCAAGTCTGTCAGAGGTGAACAACCTTTTTATCAACAAATACACAAAACTAAATACAACACATAAGGGTGCGGGGATGGATGGTTATAAATGAATATGATTAGCATAATGGATAGGAATGGGTAATGGATGACACAGGGAAATGTTTAATGTTCAACGTTCGGGACAATGTTTGGAGATGTTCGGAGTCTTCTACTTTGGCTGCTCTGGCTGGACTGGAGTCCCAGACATACTCCCGGGGCGGGTGATGGAAGGGTCCTTTTGATCGAACTGTAGTGGAATGAGTCGGCAGACTGGGCGTCGGTAGGATTTCCCTCGGCAACGGATGGAGACAGCTCTGACCTCGTCGTCAGTGCCAGGGTAGATCTTCTCTACGACTGCGATCGGCCAATCCCTCGTCTTCAGAGACTCGTCCTTGACGAAAACAAAATCTCCGGGACTGAGACGGCGACCAGGTTGATTCCATTTTGACCTTTGAGCACAAGACGAAAGGTAGGTAGACGTCCAGCGTCTCCAAAGGTCATTCTTGAGTCTGCTCACTAAGTTCCAGCGGCGAAGGTGGGATGGACTGCCGGTGGATGGGAGTTTTCTTGGTGGAGCTTTCAGAGGCCTTCCAATGAGGAAGTGCCCCGCGGTGAGATAGGCGTCTTCGGTGGCATCATCTGTATGGATCGGAGCAAGAGGACGAGAATTGAGAATGGCCTCGGCCTCCGTCAGAATGGTGTATAATTCGTCCCAACGGAGGGCGTAGGCCTTCAGATTCTTCCGTAACTGAGTCTTCATGGCTCGTACTGCAGCTTCCCATATTCCCCCGAAGTGAGGAGCCCTCGGAGGAATATGGTGCCAGTCTAGTTGGTGCTTCACTGCGAACTGGGCGATGGCTTCTTTGTGTTTGCCAGATTCGGTGAATCTCTGGATTTCCCGGATCTCCTCCCGGGCGCCGTGAAAGTTTGTGCCGTTGTCCGAATAGATTTCGGCTGGACAACCACGACGCGCGATGAATCGATCCAGTGTGGCCAAAAAGTCTACTGTCGAGAGGCTGGAGCACAGATCCAGGTGGACCGCCTTCGTGGTGAGACACACAAAAACCACCGCATAAGATTTCAGGAAGGTCGGTTTGCGGGTGTGTCCGGTACGCAACATGAAGGGGCCGGCAAAATCCACTCCGGTGCGTTGGAAGGGCGGAGCTGGGGTGGTTCTGGAAGTGGGAAGCATACCCATTAGTGATTGTATGGGCTTGGCGTAGGCACGCTGGCAGTCTCTGCAGGTTCGACTGATCCATTTCAGAAGATTCCTGAGGTTGGGGATGAAGTACGTGGCTGCCAAGATGGAGATCATGGCAGTGATGCCTGCGTGACTGTACGTCTCGTGGAGGGTGCGTATGAGGAGGTGGGTCAACTTCGACTTGGTACTCAGAGGAGTGAGTGTCATTGGCTGCGATGGAGAGTCCGGGTCTCTGACTCGACTGCAGACAAGCAGATGTCCGTGGTCTGACAGGTCCAGGATGAATTTGGAGAGAGAGTGTCCCCTGGGTAGAAGAGAAGATTTCTCAACTGCTGCAAAAACTTCTGGGAACGTTTCCTTCTGAGACAGGCGGTATAGGAGATGCTTAGAGGCGACGACTTCATCGTAGACAAGTTGGTCAAATCTTCGGTGCTGAGGTGACTTCCTTGCGTTGCTGTAGAATCTGAAGATCCAAGCGACGATCCGGACGAGCTTGAAGAAAGAGGAGAATCTGTTCCACAAGTTCTCGAGGAATTTGACGGTGGCAGGATGGAGTTGGAAACATGGCTTGATCGTAGCTGTGAGGATGGGAATCGATGGTTTGATGGGTTTGGAGACCGGCCACTGACTCGGAAGAAGGACAAGCCACGCTGGACCTGACCACCAGAGTGCTGACATGGCCAGGTCCGGGGCACGCATTCCTCGACTTGCTAAGTCAGCAGGGTTATCTCCAGAGCTGATGTGTCTCCAGATATGTGGCGGGAGCAACTGCTGGATGGCATAGACTCTGTTCGCCACGAACCGATCCAGCTGTGGTGGAGATTTAGGAAGCCAGTGGATCACAATCTCGCTGTCAGTCCAGGCGAAACAGGATCCAATGGGAATGTCTAGTAGGTTGGCGATGTGGTGAAGGAGTTTGGCTAGGAGGTGAGCGCCCTGCAACTCGGCCTTCGGAATGGTGATTGGCCTCACCGGGAGCACTCTAGCCTTGGCGGAAACAAGAGCGGTGTGGATGGAGCCATCTGAATACTCAGTCCGTAAGTAGACGGCAGCACCATATGCCACTATTGAGGCATCACAAAACCCATGGAGGGCGGAGGAGGTCGGAGAGTCTTTGGACGGATGGGTCATTCTTCTAGGCACAGGATGGGCGTTGATGTGTGGAAGATCCGA